>Ga0310695_10011113_pt1 | contig 12951 bp, 8 predicted proteins | sample RumenRJG_04DNA_FD_203882 | JGI IMG/M metagenome (GOLD analysis project Ga0310695, IMG submission 203882) | Bovine rumen microbial communities from Lethbridge, Alberta, Canada - RJG_04 (v2) (version 2) | ecosystem: Host-associated > Mammals > Digestive system > Stomach > Rumen | place: Canada...
GAGGCTGCTCTTCTTCGGGGATAAGCTCCATGTTGTTTGACGTGGCATTGGCAACGAGACACAGCTCGCTGTCGAAAGCCATGCCGCGATAGGGCGTGGTGTAGCCCGAACCGGCGGCTGTACCGGCAGTGTGGGTGCCGTGGCCAAGCAGCAGGCCATCGACGGTATGGCCGTAGCTGAGCAGAGCCTCGCGGCCCTCGATAAAAGTGCCGAGGTCTGTGCCCTCGGTGTGTCCCAGCTGGTCCCAAAGACGGGCTATGCGATAGTGCGACTGGTCGGCAGAAAAGAAGTTAGGATGGGTCAGGTCGAAGCCTATGTCCATCACTCCCACCACTACCCCACTGCCCGTATAGGGCTGCGGAAGTTGCTCGCCGGCATACACCGGCAGCGCATCTACGCACCGTGCCACGGTGTCCATAGTGACTGTGCAGGGGCGGTTGGCCTCGATACGCCTCACACGGCTGTCTGCCGACAGCGCAGAAAGGCTGCCGAAGGGTATGCGAGCGACGTATATATTGCCGAAACGAGCCAGTTCGGTGCATCCGTTTTCCAACAAAATGCGGCTTCCGTCAGCTGAGATACGCACAAAGGCAGTAAGCTGCGAAATCATGGAACGAGGGCGCGAAGACTGCGAACGCCGACTTTCGGCAGCACCACTTCGCACTCGTTGCAGTGCTTCACCGTTTCGGCTGTCGCCTGAAAGGGCATAGAGCTGCCTCACGTAGGCCGACAACTTGCTCATATCGGCTTGCTGACCGCTTGCCGCAAGGGGGCAAACGAGCAGCATCAGCAACAAAATTCTCCTCGATATAAGCAATATTGTTCGTTTCATTTCGCTGTTTTCTATATCTTAACTACTATAGATGTTATGATGCTATAGGAACTATGGAGCTATCGCGTTGTCCTCCTCCCTCGGTAAGGGGCCGGAGGTAAGGCAATATGAGTCATATTGCTCGGTAATATATTACTTTCCCACCCCACAGTAGCAGTGACAAAGTTACGGAAAGTCGAGTGCAGAACAAAATAAATGTATTTATTTTTTATGCCGAGACAGAGTAACTTCGACGAAGTCAGAGTTACGGAAAAACGAGTGCAATGCAATGCAAAAGAGCTTGCTTTTTTGCGTTCATTGCCGAGTGAAAGTAACTTCGACGAAGCCAGAGTTACGGAAAGTCGAGTGCAGAACAAAATAAATGTATTTATTTTTTATGCCGAGACGGAGTAACTTCGGCGAAGCCAGAGTTACGCAAAAACGAGTGCAATGCAATGCAAAAGAGCTTGCTTTTTTGCGTTCATTGCCGAGTGACAGTAACTTCGGCGAAGTCAGAGTTACGGAAAAAGGTTGACTTATAAGAGCAATTATGGAGAATTAACTCAGAATATGAGTCATTCATCAAGGGCTACCTGCAGAACTACACCATAGCCGACGAGATGATTGCCGAGAACTGAAGGCTTTGGACTAAAGACTCCGGGCTGACAACCTAAACAAAACATAATATACCCCAGTTCGGGATAAGAATACTAAAACAGCATGAGTTACCCCTGTTCAAGATAAAGAATGGTTCAAGGAGCTGTTTGGGATAGGGCAAAAACAACTGAGAGGAATAAGATGCTAACAGCAGTAAAGATTTGATACGGAAGGGGGGAGAGTTTCCCTTCCTACCAATTCCCTATTACTACTTGAAAGTCAATCATTGTTCAAGGGGTAAACTCTTCGTTGAACTCTTGCTTTTTGATTCGTTGAATCAGGTAACTGACGGACTTCGGAGCCTTGGAGCGACATTCCTTCAGCTGGGCATCAAAGTCTTCTTCTGACAAATCTGAATTGAAGGCTTCTATCAGTTCGCTTTCTTTTGGAGAGTCAAGCATGATATTATGACGCTTCATCAGCAAGCGCAAAGCATGGATGCCTTTGTCATACTTTGGCTTTGCTTCCACGAGCTTGCGCATCAGATCAAGTCCGGGGTCTCCGATGTGCATTTCGTTGAGCATGGCAATCATGTAGAGCACCTTGGCATCTGGCGTTGCCATGTCAAACACGTCACCCATCTGAACGTTCACTGCGTCTGCATCAGTGTAACGCTCAAGCATGGCTAAAGCACGGGACTTCACATAGAGGACCTCCTGGCACTGGTGGTTTTCGAGTACAGCATCTGCAAACTCCAATGCTTGCTCGTACTGGCCAGCATAGAGGCTTAGCAAGGCGGCAAGGAACTGTGATGCCCAATGACCTGACATCAGCAACTCCTCAGGAACGCTCTCTATACACCCCATGAGGTCATCGTCACAGATGAGAGTGTCAAGGAATCGCTTTGCCTGTTGCATTGCCTCTTTGATGTCGCCAACTTGTGCTTTCTTGCACACCAACAAGAGGTATTGCTTGGCGGCTTCGTCGTAGTCGTTCTTCTGCAGCGCACCATAGACAGCCTTACCACTTTCTATCTCGTTGTTGATGACCTGTTCGTCATTGTAGCCACTTGCGTATGCGATGATCTCTCGACTTGTGTGAGCATACTGTGGGATAACATCCTTTGAGAGGAACAATCCATCCAACGACCGAACACGGCTGAGTGCAACATAGAGTTGACCGGCAGCAAAGAGACCTCGGCTGAGGTCAAGCGACATCTTGTCAAATGTCATACCTTGACTCTTGTGAATGGTGATGGCCCATGCCAGTTTTAAAGGATACTGGGTAAAGGTTCCTGTCACCTCTTTCTTCAGCTTACGTGCTTCACGGTCGTACTCATAGCTAACCGAGTCCCATGAAGTACATGGAACCACGTACTGATCGCCATTGCTCAGTTCTACGTGGATTTCGTCTTTCGTGAGTTTGACCACCTTCGCCAGAGTGCCGTTCGCCCAACGCTTCTGATGGTCGTTGCGAGTGAACATCACCTGAGCACCAACTTTCAGTCGGAGGTTTAGCTCTACAGGCAGTTTCTTGTCGTCGAACTTTCCTGCAATGGTTCCTTCGTAAGTGAACTCCTCAGCATCAATCTCAGCCAAACGTTTTTGGTTGATGCCGTCTGCTGTCTTGTTGAGCGATGCCAACGTAATGACCATGCCATCTTTGTTTTGCGGCTGGGTAACACGCTGGTTGAGACGCATAATGTTCTCTGGGGTCACCTTGTTCATGCGAACATTCTCCAGAATGTGAAGAAACTGCTGGTCGTCGTCCTGACGATATACCTTCTGGAATTCGATCTTCACAAGGCGCATCCGCTTAATCGCATCTGCTTTATAGAAGAAGAAATCGTCTGTCTGGTAGATGTCGTGTAGGAGTTCACGTTCAGCACCCTGTCTCACAACCGGTGGCAACTGGAACATATCACCCACGAAGATAATTTGCTTCCCACCGAAAGGCTGAGTCGTACGAAGCGCTCTGCGAAGAGTGTAGTCGATGGCATCCACGATGTCACACCTTACCATTGACACTTCATCGATGATAATGGTATCTGCATGAAGAAGAGTGAGTATACGAGCCTCGTTCAGTTTGCCACATGTTCCAGGCGTGCATACCTCCATCGGAAGCCCGAAGGAGGAGTGGATAGTGTCACCACCTGCCAAGATTGCAGCCACACCGGTTGGTGCTAGTGTGATGAACTGTTTGTCGACCATCTTCTGCACGTTGCGGAGGAAGGTTGTCTTACCGGTTCCTGCACGACCTGTGAGGAAAAAGCTGCTGTTGGTGTTGGCAATGAGCTCGTATGCGAGCACTTGCTGCTGGTTCTGTGTGTCTATCTGTGTGTGTTCCATGTTCATCGCTGTTCGATTGCTGGGAGGATTTGGGTGAGACGTGTGTTGAAATCGCTATCGAGGAAACTCTTGTAGCATCCGTCAATGAGTTCCTTTGCTTGGCTTTCGAGCTGTTCTGCAGGTACCGAAGTACGTTGTGCCTTCAGAATACCAGCGAGGAAGTCTTTGACCATTGCCTCAGACTCCATGCGGACAAATGCCTCGTTGCGATGCACTTTGTCATAGTCACGCTTCTGGATGAGTTCGACCTTTTTACCGTTGAAGGCGTAGAGTTCGATACCGTCGATATAGGTCCAGTTGTGGTATAGACCTACCTTTTCAACAATGACCACCCGGTCACAGAAGCGGATGCCACGATAGTAGCGATTGCCGTTGGCACTCTCATACTCGTCGCAGATGAACATCTTTTGACCGTTATCCCATGCAGGGACATGAACTCTTGGGCTGCCAAAGGTTGGCAGAATGCTGTCGAACAGGTTCTTGCTGATTGCTTTTGTCAGTGTTGCCATGTGTTTCGATTATGAGGTTTGTTTTTGTTTCGCTTTGTTCTCTGTTTAGCGTAGCAGCTGCTTTATGCAAGCTGCTTACGCTGTGTTTCCTCAATCATCTCGCGAGAGAAGGAGAGCATCTGTTGCTCGCTGACGTGTGAGCCGAGTGCCTGTGCCTGTCCAGCCAGGAAATCTTTCAGCATAATGATGCTTTGTTCCTTAGCGAACTGCTCAGAGAAGCATCTCCAGTTGCAACCTCCCCAGAACTTCTGGGCGATGATCTTTGCTTTCTGCCCATCCCAACAGAACAGCGTGATGCCGTTGAGGAAGGTGTGAGCATAGCCTTCGCCAATGTGGTAGTACACCGCCAGTCGCTTTGAGAGGCGGATGGCTCGGTAGTAGGTGTTGCCTGCAGCGCTGGTATAACCGAGGGTGAGATACACGTTCTTTTCAGGATTATAGGTGAGAGAACTGCCCGAGAGGGCTGGGAGTGCCTTTGCGGCAACGAGTGCGAGTTCTGTGCTCATATTCGTTCTGCTTTTGTGTTTTTGACGGAATAGGCCGTCGCCGATGATAATAAATAAGTAATAAACAAAACCAACTCTCTCGGAATTGCGTCACAAAACTACGACCTAATTTCCTGTTTGGCGAAACTTTTGGCAAGGACATTGGTTCCCGTTAGAATGGAACCATTCACGAGGTCCCCAATGTCCTGTTGCTCATAGCTCTACTTTCTTGCGGCAAAGTAGCCAACTATTGCGGTACCAACTGCTGATGCAATTACACCGATGAGCTGCCAACGTTCTTTTTCAGCTTCGTTCATGGCTTTGAGGGTTTAGTTAGCCTCCATATTTAATTCCCGTGGAGGTTTCGGTGGTGCAAAGAAACACTCAATTATGCAAATAGAATCCTCTTCTTTAAGAAACAATAGTTCCTTGGAATTTGGAACCATTATCAGCTCTGTTGTTTCTGACTATTCACACATCTGACAGCATCGAAAATTACTCAGGCTCTTATTGGCGCAATTACGCAACATATGACCAGAAAAACATTTTTTGCTTCTGCCAAAATTCGCTTTTGGTTTGTATTCCGCATCATCTTTTAGTTCGCCTTCTTTGTGGTGTTCATCATTGTCTGTCCGTTGTTACTGTTGTTCGTCATTGTTGTCGGTTTACGGGTTTGTTGTTCAGTTTTACGCTGCAATGATACATATTGTTTTCTTGCCAGCGAAAGAGTTTTGCGGAATGATTGGTTCCCTGTAGGGTGGAACCATTTGCCGCCCCACAAAGGAACCTCATATGAGCATCAGAGGATGGTGTCTGGGTTGAGCCAAGTGTCATCAGGCTTGGCAATCAAACGAGCATTCTGATACACGGCGTCCAGGGGTAAGATCGTCTCTGGTGTGTAGTACTCGTTCTCTTTGTCAGGAGTGAGTATGAGCGCAAAGTCAGGCTTGCTGCTATACGTACCTTTCAAGTAAATGGGCATCAGCAGTTGGATCTTCCCTGTCTGTGGGCGATACATCGGCACGATGAACTTGTAGTTGCGTTGAGCGATTGCAACAGCGAACGTAATCGCATCATCCAATTTGCGACCGAGTTCGTCAGAGGAAGCGGCCTGCATCTCTATCGGAAATCGCTGCCTACGTTCTTCGATGATGTGGGTGAACTTGTCGAAGTCCTTGTCTATTGTCCAGGTCGGCTGGTATATCACCTCCTCCACTTTCTCAAAGAAGTGCGGCTGCTCTGGGTGAACATCTTTTGCAAACCCGAGTTTGCGCAACTCCAGCTCTTTCCTTACACGTTTCGGACTCATCAGCAGTTCACTTCCATCCTTTTGCTTACGCACCTCCACCACAATGAGGATTTCGTGGAAAAACTTGTCCAGCAAGTTGGTGTTGAAGACGAGGAACTTGCCATCCAAACTATACACGAGTTTGTTCTTCGCGCCCCTTTCCGCCTCCTTCTTGAGGACCTCGAAAGTGTTCTCGATGTACGACTTCAAAATGGGATGGTTAACAGCAGAAGGCTTGTTCTTGAACGACCACGTCTCCGGGATAGTGCTGGCTGCTATGTCCTCAAGGAATGCAAGACCTTCTTCCTCATTTTTGAAGTAGAGGTCTCCCCAGTGGAACATCCTGCTGGCTCGAATCTTCGCATCAAGAGTTGCCTTAGAACCCCATGACACGCCCTTGAAGACAGCCTCTTTTCCTCTCTTCTCAAACCAACCGATAATGAGATTGCCTGTAGTGTCTGCCAGCCCTGTCTCAAAATACAAGTAGGCGGCATCCTTGCGTGTTATGTCCTCACCTGAACGACTCTGAGCGTAGCCATACTTGTTAAGGTACACAATGCATGCTCCATCAACAAGTGCGTTGAGTTCCGCCGTGCTCACTTGTTTCTCATCGGTGAGCAACTCGTTGAGTTCTGCCTTGCAGCTTTTGAGGTTCGCCACATAACCGAGCTTAAGAAGACCAGTCTTGGGGGAGTTGAGATTCATCTTGTTCTCCATAGTCTTTAGATTTTGTTGCTACCAACTAACTATTTGCAGCGTCAATCATCGTGGTAGTTTCGATGTTTTGACGCTGCAAAGATATAGACTTTTCTTCTTGCTATGAAGAATAGTTATCAATACATTGGTTCCGTTCTATTTGGAACCATTTGTATATATGGGCTATGGCGTAAGTGACGTGCTATTCATACAGTTTGGCTAAATCTTTCACTCGTTGTTTGAATAAATCCCTCACCTCTTTGGGCGATACTATTTCAAGTCCTGCACCCATTTGTAGAATACGCCCGAAGAACTCATTGTTCACCTTCACTTCCAGGGAAAAGTCACCATAGCTTCCATCCTCATAGTCACCCCATGGAGTGGCAATGGACTGTGACTGATGTATTGGTTTCGTTTCGGTCAGCTTATATATATAATATGTATGCGCGCGTATAATAATATTATATTTGATAGCATCTTTTGTATGACTAACTCCAACCATATCTTTGAAAAACTGTTCGTAGAACATCGGAGGAGCAGAAATGTACTCCAACTTTGACTTCTCACGTGGTTTAGTCTGAATCCGATCCAAAGGAACATTGTAGCCGTTCTCTGGAGAATGACCTTCTGCATGGCCGAAGAGATTCCACCTACCATTATATTCTTTCAGATAATGAGGGTGAAAAACTAGAGTTTCTTGCTCTCCTCCAAATGGCTTGTAGTCTATTTCTAACACCTGTTTGTTGACAATGGCCTCATAAAGCATTGGCAAATATTCGATATTGGTGAGAATCCTGTCAATACTCGCACTGATTACTTGTTGCCCTTTCTGCTTTCTGGCTCTCATCTCTAACAAGTCTTGGCAGTCCTTGAAGAAATACTCCAACCAGGATTTAGGGAAGAACCCTGCTGAGTCTTGACAAAACTTCCAGTATTGACGCAGATTGTTGATGACCTTGGCATTCCTCATGTCCGCCAAGGGATCATTATCCTTGCCAATATATCTGAAACGTTTATTCCGGTTATTACCATCAATCTCGAAGCAACCTTCACCGACTTTCTCAACAATAGCTTTACTGACATCCCTGAAAGCCTTCTTGAGTTCTCCATAATTATCACAATTGGAAACATTGCAAGTCAGCTCTTTTGCGGATTTAAGTCCGAGATAATCTGCCATAATATCTGTATAGGTAACCCATTTGCGGCTTATGAACCACTTATAAGTTATCTGCGCAAACATAGCATGATAGCTTTCGCCATCAAATAGATTGTTGCGTGTCATCTATCACTCTTTTAATCGAACATTGGTGGCAAACCAAAATATTTTAGTATTATCGCGATTATTTGGCCGAGATTTAGCTGTGAAGAGGACTATTTCATCCTCATAAAAATCGTTATTGTCATCTTCGATTCTTAACGGGAAAGGGTAAATGTTACACTCAATATTCTTATGTATTCCATTCAGAACGATTTTTCCTTCAAAGTCTTCACCGGCTATTAGTACTCGTCTCTTTTTTTCGCTTTTTGTGCCAGATTTGCTGAGATCAATAAAACCTACTTGCTTTAATCCATATTTAGGCCTCTCATCTTGAGTTTCTTTGACCTCTTCCACTAAATCCTCGGCAGGTAGATAGGACTTTTCGAGATCTTCGAAAGTAATTTCCTTCTCGTCTTGCATTTCGAGGTATAAACCTGTTAACTCACCATCTGTATCTGGCCTAAAATCATACAATCCAGGGCCACTATACGAGAAGCCTAAAACACCTCTCAAAGTTTGTCCTTCGTGATGGAGAATATCAAAACCTTTTGCATTGAAAGAAACCTCAACACCACACAACATTTTTAAGATACCCTTGTTGTTTTTGATATTTTGAATGACTCCTGTTATTGTACAAGCATCTGACTCTTTGCGATTTCTGTCTATAATACAATGAATATCCTCTTTTTCACCGAGGTAACATAATGGCTGTACTGTTCCTTTGTCAAACTTCTTGGCAAAATCCTCAGACTTTCGGAAATAAGTCATAGCTAACTGTGACAATTCTTTGTTTGGCACCCCTGCTTGAATGGATTTTGCGCAATAACATACTGCAAGATAGAAACAAGCATTTAGATACCCCCAACCTAATTGGTTTCCATCCGTAAACTGGCGTTCCCATTCTTTCAGTAAATCAATTGCCGCGTCTATAGTAAACTCATCAGGACCATATAATTTAAGCAGAAACAATGTTTCGTAACTCTTTATGTCTCCCTGATTCTTTTGATATTCGAGAACTGTTTCTATTTCTGTTCTTTCCGATTTTGTCAAGTTGGAATAAGCGCGTCTTGTGTCTTTTGATGATTTTTTACTATAGACAATAGATTTGACAAGCAAATTACCGTAAAGTGATTTTTTATCCTTTGAAGCATTATTATACATAGTGCGATAACGCTGGATAGATTCCGCATTAAGACCAACTATATTTTGATGGAATAATCGTACACTCTCATAGATTGGATAAGAGCTCATGATTTGGGTTAGACCATCATTTTTGAATGCATAACAAATTTGTTCAAAGAGATCCAATACATTCCCTAATTTTTCTGTATAATCCGAATAAATGTAGTTCGTCTCACAAAAGGAATAGTCATCACATCCAAGAATTTTTTGACCGAAGGATATACTTTCTTTAAAAAGTTGACTCTCTGCTGCATATCCATAAGGACTTGCTGGACTTAATTTAATACTCCTCTCAAATGCTTCATATGCCTCTTGAGTCCATTCATGTAGGCAGTCTTCTATTTCTTGAATATTCACTTCATCAGGATTCTGTTGAATATCTCTGGAGAAAGACTTTGATAAAGCACTTAGCTTCCTACGTAATAACATTCCCTGCATATGATGCAAATCAGCGTCATCAGAATTAATCTCAAATGCTAAATTGAGATTCTCCTGTGCATCGGAGAATAATCTATCATCTATCTGAATTCCTTTAAGCATTGAAGCCTTCTCGTAAAGGAACCTTGCATAATGCCCCCTAAAAATAGCATCGTAAGGGAATGCATCGACTAAAGATTTAAACAATGATTCTGCACGTTCTATATCATCTATATCTTTGATCAGAAGAGAAAATTTGTTTTTAATGTTGTCTCTGATATCCTCTATCGCACGATAATCGGCATTCTTTCTAATGATAAATACACTATATAGCATATCCTTATCGTCAGAGCCAAGCTCTCCGGCACCTGTGCATAGATTAATAAAATCTTTTGCTATTTCCGACACGCCTGATTCCCAATTATTTTTATACGCTTCAAGTATGAATCCTGAAAAACGATTATATCGAGGTCTCCAAATTCCTGTCGTTTTTCCATCATCATTCATCTCTTCTATTAGCAGTTTAGATATGGCCAGTCGCTCTTGCTCTGTATAATTGCGGAGCGACAGGTGAAACTCATCTTTCCAAAGAGATTTTAGTATTGTTTGATTGACACCAAGATCTGAATACTTGAACACAAATCCAACATATGCACAGAATTTCCTCAAGTTGTCTGGCAATTCATCCATCCATTCACTAACATAAGTCGACAGATTTGCACTTGTTTTTTCGTCTTTTAGCATTAAAGGGAAATCTACAACTTCAGGATTTGCTCTTTTGTTGTATACTTCTTCAAGTAAAGAGCTTTTAAGTCCTAAAGTCGTATATTTCTCTTTAAATCGTTTGAGCTCATCTGACTTGAGATACGAATCAAGCAAGACAACATTTTCTTTTTGATTGTGATACTTACCTGTGTATGGCTCAATGTAAAAGAATAGAACTTTTTTTGCAGCGTTCGAAATTCTTTGAACCAGATTTTCAAACTTGTCTTTTGCCACATGCTTTGACTCCACAATTGCCAGAATAGGTGCATTCTCTGTTTGCTCTGATAGTTGACAAAGATACTGCTCAGTAAGCCGTATATTGCTACAATTTTTAATATCGATAACAGTGCATGAGATTGCACCAATTTCTTCCTCTTTCCTTATGTCGAATGCTAGCCTGCGTGCCAATGTTGTAGCACCACTGCCTGGTCTATGCCGCAATGTGTAGATTTGTACACGTCTTGTCGTTCTTATAATTTCTGACACTCTTAGTTTTACTTGGCGATAAATATCGCGAGTAACATCATATTGCTGGTCTAACTCCTCCCATGTTATCTCTGCGCCGGAATAAAAGTCCCACAATCTGTTTTCTCCAGTATTTCTAGATGGACCAAAGAATTCTATGCCTGCAGCTTTGTAGCGCTCTCTTGCCTCTGATAAATCTATAGTGTTGTTGTGAATCAACAAACTGCTATTTGTAGGTGTAGGAATATCTGCCCTTAACTCTTTTATATGGAGTAAAAACTCATAAAACGAAGCAGAAACAAAGCAAACGGGTACTCCATAATCTTCAGACCATGTTTTAAGATTATCAACATACTTCTCATCCTTGGTAAAAGACACTATCTTGCAACGACTAGAAACCGATTCCCATGAACCGAATATTACTTCCAAACGGTCAAATAATTTCTGTGACAACTTTGGAAAGTTATCACAAAAATCTATTATAATATAGTCATTGGTTTTCCCTGTTTTGACTAATTTGGCGAAAGTGCTAGAGAATAATTTTGGTGTTTCTCTTAGTGCTTTTTTATCATCGTAAACGCCAAGATCATTTCTCCCTTTGCCAAACAACCAATTAGTTAAATTAGAAGTACCAGAAATCTCACTCAAGTTATCTGTTATTATTCGTGTTGAAGATTTAACCTCTGAAGGAGCATTTTCATATAACCCATTTTCTGTCTTGGCATCTAAATCAACGATAAAGTTCCAATGTAACCTGAAGAAAAGTGATAGTTGTTCCTTGTTGATATAGTTTCCTTTTGTGTCAGTTAATGATTCAGGAAGGATTATGACATGTTCGACTCCAGCTGTTTGATCCATTCGATTAGTCAATTCATCAAAAACTAGGAAATCATTATTCTTTTTTAAGGCATATTCAGTCTGAGTATTTTGAAAAGACACATTAGATAAAGGCTTGCTTAGCCTTGAAAGATATTCTATGGTATCATTTGATAGTATTGTTCGCAAGTCGCTGAAAACTTTTGGCATAAAAGTGGAGAGGTTTTTTGCTTCCACTTCATTCTCGACCGATGATACACCATCATGCATTCCTGCTTCACTACTGTTCTTAAAGTCTGAAGCCAATTTTATAAAGTCACTATCAATAGCGCTCTTTATGCGGTTAACAGTTCTCTGAGTGGTATACAATGCCAGCGTTGGTCCTTTTTTGTAATAAATTACTTGTTGTGCAAGTGAGGCAAGCATTGAATTCTCAACCGCCCTATTTGACGGTCCCATTAAACTTGCGCTACAATTTTTGTAGTCACAATATAGAGATTTCTGACCAGAAAGAAGTTCTTCAGCCAGTTGTAATCCGACCAAATCATAAATAACCAATTTGCAAAAGGTTTCTATAGCAGGTCGAATATTTCTAAAGAATAGCACGCAATCGCCACTATTGTAATTATCTATAGCCTCATTATAGTCATGGGCAAATCTTTGTTTAATCTTTTCCATATGTTGTTTTAGCCATTTTTATTTACTATTAATTCCCGCATGCCAATATGCAATAAGTCTGAGATTTTAGACAAAGTAAGCAGATCGGGTTGCGTGGTATTTGTGCACCACTTGCTGATCGTTACAGGATCCTTACCAAGTTGCTCTGCCAGCCACTTGTTCGTTTTACCGGAATCAGCTAATACGGCTTATAGCCGATTCAAATACTCCATTCTTTAACTCATTAAATTCTGGGGCAATTTTACAAAAAAAATGGTAAATAAAGAAATGTTTGATGAAGAAACATTGGAATGAATGATTTTTATGAGAAATAAATCAGCGGATTTCCCCAGTTGGTGAAATCTGTTAATCAAGAATAAAGTGTGGCTAGCATGTACATAAAGAAAATGATGTCTCCCCCTCCCCTAAATTGTGTTCTGAAATCCTTGATTTTGGCATTGAACGATTCCGCCGATGCGTTTGTGAGCCTGTCCTGAAAGTAGTTGATGATGGTTGCGTTGTGGTTTTAGAAATCCCTGAATAATCTCTTGGAAGAAGTTGGATTCAACAGTAATGCAGGTGTGATGTCGTTTAAAAACACTTCCGATGGAGAACCGGCTACATATATAGTATTTGATGATTTCAACTTGTATTACG
>Ga0310695_10011114_pt1 | contig 12951 bp, 7 predicted proteins | sample RumenRJG_04DNA_FD_203882 | JGI IMG/M metagenome (GOLD analysis project Ga0310695, IMG submission 203882) | Bovine rumen microbial communities from Lethbridge, Alberta, Canada - RJG_04 (v2) (version 2) | ecosystem: Host-associated > Mammals > Digestive system > Stomach > Rumen | place: Canada...
GGCAATGGTGACGGGGGGAGAAATGAGAGATGAAAAATGAGAGAGAGTTAATCTTGCAATCTGTATGCCGTCCCAGAAAGAGCCCCATGTGAGCCATGGCTGGTCGTTGTCGTCAATAACGAAGCAGGGATCAATGGCATTCCAGTTGTCGCGTTTCTCCTTGGAGGCCACGATACAACCCTCATCTTTCCACTGCCCTGTGAGTGATGAGGCTGACATCAGACCGATGGCTGAAGTGTTCTTGCCAAAGGTGGAGCAGCTGTAGGCCAACCACCAGCGGTCGTGCCAACGGATGATATCCGGAGCCCATACATGGTTGCGGAAACCAGGTACGGAGTCGTGTGTCCATTGCGGAATCTGTTCGATAAACGGCGTGGGTTGCATCACCCATGTCTTGCGGTCTTTCGACGTGGCCCACTGAATGCCCATGCCTGTAGAAAGCAGGTGATAGGTGCCGTTCTCGTAGGCCATCACAGGGTCGTGGGCCATCACGGTATCCGTAGAAAAGGCCATGCGACGGTGGTGGTTGCGAGGCTGGGCATGGAGACAGATGGCACACAGTGCCATCATGCAGAATGGGAGAAGATGTCTTTTAGTCATAGTTTTGTAGTTTGTAGTTAATTATTGATTGATTAATGAATGAATTGTCAGTAGAGCAGCAGGAGTCCTGCGAAACCTGCCATCGCTATCATGTGGATAGGGTTCACCTTGTAGACCTTGGTGCCGATGAACGTGGCGGCGAAGAGAACTACGCTGATACAGAACTGCCACATATCCTCGCTGGGTGCAGAGAAATTCTCCTTGTTGCACAGCAACAGGGTGGCAGCTGCCAGCAGACCGACGACGGCAGGGCGCAGGCCGTTGAAGACCGACTGTACTGCGGGTGTGTTCATATATTTGATGAACATCTTGGCAATGATAATCATCAGGATGAGTGATGGCAGTACAAGGGCAAATGTAGCAACGCAGGAACCAAGGATTGACATAGATGTGCCCAGTCCGGCATTGTGGCAAGCCATATAGCCGCAATAGGTGGCAGAGTTGATGCCAATAGGACCGGGGGTCATCTGACTGATAGCCACGATGTCTGTAAACTGGGTCGTGGTAATCCAGTCGGGCACTACCTTCGTCTGGATGAGCGACAGCATGCCGTAGCCTCCTCCGAAACCAAACAGACCAATCTGGAAGAAGGTGACAAACAACTGTATGTATAGAAGAACAATGTCCATTTTCTTTTTAAACAACGAATTATACGAATTACACGAATTCTTTCTTCAAATCATTCCGTTGGCTTGATGTATTTGCCATAGACATAGCCTCCGATGCCTGCCGCTAGGATAATATAAATTGGTGAGACACCCAAAAGCCAGATCAGCAACGCTCCTGCAATCGGTATCCAGCAGTTGACCCACGATATCTTGGCGCTCTTGGCCAGATTGAACGTGGGTACGGCAATCAGTGCTACCACCGCAGGACGGATGCCTCGGAAGATGGCTGCTACCACAGGATTATCCTCGAAACGATGGAAGAAGATGGCTATCAGGAGGATAATCAGAAATGAGGGTAGGGCAGTGCCAAGGGCGGTGGCGATGGCGCCACGAATCTTGCGCAGTTTGTAGCCGATGAAGATGCTGATGTTGATAGCAAAGACACCCGGACAACTCTGCGCTATGGCGATGAGGTCGAGAAACTCCTCACGCGAAACCCATTGCTTCTTGTTTACCACTTCCTCCTCTATCAAGGGTATCATGGCATATCCACCACCAAGGGTGAATATGCCAATGTGAAAGAAAGTCTTAAATGAATCCCAATAGATATTGCTCATTGACTTGTGGGTCTAATGGGTTTAATGGGGTTAATGGGCCTGATGGGCTTCTACCCACTTACGTGCGTTGACGAAGGCCTCAATCCAAGGTGTTACCTCGTCATTGCGACGGTCAGCTGGATACCATGCATTCTGCCAGGGGAATACGGCACGCTCCAGGTGGGGCATCATGCAGAGATGACGACCATCGGCAGAGCAGATACCTGCCACGTTATAGTCAGAACCGTTAGGATTAGCGGGATAGCCAGCATAGTTGTACTTCGCAATCACGTTGTAAGCACTCTCAGCCTCGGGCAGTGAGAACTTACCCTCTCCGTGGGCTACCCACAGACCGAGCTTGTTGCCGCTCAGCGAACCGAACATCACAGAGTTGTTCTGAGGAATGCTCAATGAGATGAACTCGCTCTCGAACTTATGTGAGTCGTTGTGCAGCATCTTGGCACCCTTGGCACCTGTCAGGCCGAGCTCAACCATCAGCTGGCAACCGTTACAGATACCCAGTGACAGGGTGTCCTCGCGGGCATAGAACTTATCCAGTGCCTCCTTAGCCTTAGGATTGAAGAGGAAGGCACCAGCCCAACCCTTAGCAGAACCCAGTACGTCGGAGTTAGAGAAACCACCACAGAATACAATCATGTTGATGTCCTCGAGGGTCTCACGACCACTGATCAGGTCGGTCATCATCACGTCCTTCACGTCGAAACCAGCCAGGTACAGGCAGTAAGCCATCTCGCGCTCACCGTTGGTACCCTTCTCACGGATGATGGCTGCCTTGATGCCAGAGGGCTGACGGCGGTCGGCAGAGATGCCATACTGAGAGAGCTTACCTGTGAAGTCCTTGTTGAACTTCATCTCCAGAGGCTGCTTCTTATAGTTAGCGAAACGCTCAGCAGCCTTGCCATTGAAGCTCTGCTTGCGGTCGAGCAGGTAAGAAGTCTTATACCATGTGTCGCGGAGTGTATCGATGTCGAAAGTCATCTCCTCGTCACCAGCCTTCACAACGATGGTGCGGGCATCCTCTACGGGATAACCAATCTTGGCATAACCTACACCGGCATCCTCCATGAACTCCTTGAACTCCTCCTTGTGCTCATCGCTTACCTCGATAACCACACCGGGGTTCTCAGCGAAGAGTGCCTTCACTACGTCGCCATCCTTGCAGATGTCGTGCAGGTTGATATGCATACCACCCTTCTGGTTGGCGAAGCACATCTCGAGCAGGGTAGTAATCAAACCACCGGCAGAGATATCGTGACCAGCCAGGATCCATCCGCGGTTGATCATCTCCTGAACAGCCATGAAGGCATCAGCGAAGTACTCAGCGTTCTTCACGGTAGGCACATCGTCGCCTACCTTACCCAGACTCTGGGCAAAGGCAGAACCGCCAAGGCGCTGCTCGTCGAATGAGAAGTCGATATGGTAGAGTGATGCGTTCTTGTCGTTAACCAAGACGGGGCTTACCACCTTCTTGATGTCAGAAACCTCGCCACCGGCAGAAACAATCACTGTTCCTGGAGAGATAATCTTCTCGCCGTTAGGATACTGCTGAGAGAGTGACAGAGAGTCCTTACCTGTAGGTACGTTGATGTGCAGGTCGCAGCAGAAATCGCTCAGCGCCTTAACACCCTCGTACAGACGGGCATCCTCACCCTCCTGAGAGCGGCAGGGCCACATCCAGTTGGCAGAGAGTGAGAGAGAATCCATACCCTCAGCGAGTGGAGCCCAGACGATATTTGTCAGTGCCTCAGCTACAGAGAGTACAGAACCGGCAGCAGGATTAGCCAAGCCAGCCTGAGGAGCATGACCAAGGGCTGTGGCGATACCCTTCACACCACGATAGTCGAGGGCTACAACACCGCAGTCGCTCAGAGGCAACTGGATCTCACCCTGACACTGCTGACGGGCAATCTTACCTGTCACAGAACGGTCAACCTTGTTGGTCAACCAGTCCTTACAAGCCACAGCCTCCAGCTGGAGCACGCGGTCGAGGTACTCGTTAATCTTATCCTGACTGTAGGTCACGTCCTGATAGTGGCGCTCTACAGTATTATCCTTCATGATGGTCTTGGGTGAGTGACCGAACATCTGAGCCACATCCAGGTCGAATGGCTTCACGCCGTCGCCCTGCTTGAATGAGAAGTGGGCATCGCCTGTGGTCTCACCAACAACATACAGCGGAGCACGCTCGCGCTCAGCAATCTTGCGTACATGTTCGATATGCTTCTCGTCGATGAGCAAGCCCATACGCTCCTGACTCTCGTTGGCAATGATTTCCTTTGAGCTCAAAGTCTTGTCGCCGATAGGCAACTTGGTCATATCAATCTCACCACCGCACTCCTCAACGAGCTCAGAGAGACAGTTGAGGTGACCGGCAGAACCGTGGTCGTGGATAGAGACAACGGGGTTTACATCCTCCTCGCAGAGGGCACGAACCAGGTTGTAGGCACGCTTCTGCATCTCAGGGTTGGCACGCTGAACAGCGTTCAACTCGATACCATTGCTGTAGCGACCGGTATCAACAGATGATACAGAACCACCACCCAGACCGATGCGGTAGTTGTCACCACCGACAACGACCACCTTGTTGCCTGGCTGAGGCTCCTTCTTCAGACAGTCGCGCTTGGTGCCATAACCTACACCGCCTGCCAGCATGATAACCTTGTCATAAGCATACTTGGTGTCGTTGGGCTCTTGGTGCTCAAAGGTAAGCACAGAACCGCAGATCAGGGGCTGACCGAACTTGTTACCGAAGTCGGAAGCACCATTTGAAGCCTTGATCAGAATCTGCTCAGGTGTCTGATACAGCCACTGGCGAACGGGCAGGATGTCCTCCCAGTCTCTTACTGCGGTAGCAAATTTTTCACTATTCACTATTCCATCTTCCCTTAATCTGGGATATGCTGTCATATAAACAGCAGTACCAGCGATAGGCCATGAACCTACACCACCACCCATACGGTCGCGAATCTCACCGCCAGTACCTGTTGCAGCACCGTTGAATGGCTCTACGGTTGTGGGGAAGTTGTGGGTCTCAGCCTTCAGCGAGATAACGCTCTCGATATCCTTGATGCGGAACCAGTCGCTGGTTGACTGATCAGCAGGAGCAAACTGTTCTACGACAGGTCCCTGCGCAAAGGCCACATTATCTTTATAGGCAGAGAGAATCTTGTTGGGGTTCTCCTGCGTCGTCTTCTTAATCATGGCGAAGAGTGAACTCTCCATCTCCTGGCCGTCAATGATGAATGTACCACCAAAGATCTTGTGACGGCAGTGCTCAGAGTTGATCTGTGCAAAACCGAAAATCTCTGAGTCAGTCAGAGGACGGCCGTTCTGCTTCTCCAGTCCGTGGAGGTATTCAATCTCCTCAGGAGAGAGAGCCAGTCCCTCTTTCTCGTTGTACTCCTCCAGATTGTCCACATACTTAATGGGCTCTGGCTTGATATTAATCGTAAAGATATCCTGATTCAGTCCTTCGTACATACGCTGAAGCATCTCGTCGTGCTCGGCATCTTTCGAAGCAACAGCAAAATACTCTTCTATACGAGAAATGCCGCTGAGTCCCATATTCTGAGTTATCTCAACAGCATTCGTTGACCAAGGGGTCACCATTTCGCGACGCGGACCGACGAAGAAACCTTCCATAGTCTGGGCATCAACAGGCTCGGCATTGCCATAGAGCCAACAAAGTTCTTGTACTTCTGCTTGTGTGAGCTGATGGTCCACCTGCGTGGCAATCACGCTCTTCTGAGGGGTCTTGAAGAAAAGAATCATATTACCTGATTATCTATAAGTTTGAAATTTGGCTGCAAAGGTACAAATAAAAATTGATAATTGATAATTGTAATTTGAAAATTTTATTGTACCTTTGCGTCTTGAAAATTAAAATACGATACTATGACATATACAATTGAAAAGGTGGCAACCCTGATAGGGGCGCGTCGCTATGGTGAAAAGGATGCAACCATAGGTTGGTTGCTTACTGACAGTCGCTCTCTGTGTTTCCCTGAGCAGACTTTGTTTTTCGCCTTGCGCACTAAACGCAATGACGGTCATAAATATATATCCGAACTCTACCGCCGTGGGGTTCGGTCGTTTGTAGTAGAACAGGTGCCAGAGGATTATCAGGCACAGTTCGCTGATGCTAATTTTCTGAAGGTTCCATCGCCACTGGCTGCCTTGCAGCGCCTGGCCGAGCGTCACCGTGATGAGTTTGATATCCCTGTGGTAGGTATCACGGGCTCTAACGGTAAGACCTGGGTGAAAGAGTGGCTGTATCAGATTTTGTCGCCCTCAATGAAGGTTACCCGTTCGCCAAAGAGCTATAACTCGCAGATTGGCGTGCCTTTGTCTGTCTGGCTGTTGAACGAGCAGACAAAGGTGGCTTTGCTGGAGGCAGGTATCAGTGAGCCAGGTGAGATGCTGGCACTCCATGATATCATCCAGCCCACGATAGGTGTGCTGACTTCCCTGGGTAGCGCGCATCAGGAGAACTTCCGTAATATGGACGAGAAATGTATGGAGAAGCTCCAGCTCTTCCGTAATACGGAGACCATGATTTATCCTTCTGATGATGACACGGTGAGCCGTTGCGTGCGTCGTTCGCAGTATCAGGGCGACCGTATCGGATGGTCCCGTTTCAACGATAAGGCTCCGATGTATGTCAAGACAGAGGGTAGTCATGTGTCATATGTATATAAAGGTATAGAGGGCAGCTATGATATCCCGTTTATCGATGAGGCCAGTATCGAGAACTCCATCACTTGTGCTACGGTGGCGCTGACGCTGGGGCTGACACCCGAGGAACTGGCCGAACGTATGCCAAAGCTGGAGCCTATCGCCATGCGACTGGAAGTGAAGGAGGGACAGCGCGGACTGACGTTGATTAATGACTCGTATAACAGTGACGTGAACTCCCTGGATATTGCACTGGACTTCATGAACCGTCGTCCGGAACAGGAAGGGAAACGTAAGACGTTGATTCTGAGTGATATCTATCAGACGGGTGAGTCGTCGGCTGAGTTGTATCGTGAGGTGTCGGAACTGATAGCCAAGCGTGGTATCGACCGGTTCGTAGGTATCGGACCGGAGATTTCCAGTCAGGCTGCGCAGATAGAGATTGGTCAGAAGTGGTTCTTTGCCAATGTGGATGATTTTGTGCAGAGTAGTGTCTTTAAGTCGATGCGTGATGAGATCGTGTTGCTGAAGGGCGCCCGCCCATTTGGTTTTGAGCGCATCAGCGACCTGTTGGAACAGAAGGTGCACGAGACGATTCTTGAGGTGGATCTGAATGCGGTGGTGGACAACCTGAACTATTACCGTTCATTCCTGAAGCCCGAGACCAAGATGGTGTGCATGATCAAGGCTGATGCCTATGGCGCCGGCGCCGTGGAGATTGCCAAGACGCTGCAAGACCACCGCGTGGACTATCTGGCAGTGGCAGTGGCCGATGAGGGCGTGACGCTGCGAAAGGCTGGTATCACCCAGAATATCATCGTGATGAACCCGGAGATGTCATCGTTTAAGACGCTCTTTGACTATGACCTGGAACCAGAGGTGTATTCTTTCCGATTGATGAATGCGCTGGTGAAGGCTGCTCGTCATGAGGGTATCACTGGATGGCCTGTGCATATTAAACTGGACACCGGCATGCACCGCCTGGGCTTTGATCCCAAGAAGGATATCGATGAACTGATTGATTTGCTGAAACATCAGTCGGCCATCATTCCCCGTTCTGTATTCTCGCATTTCGTGGGCTCAGACAGTGACGACTTCGATAACTTCTCGGCAACGCAGTTCCGTGTGTTTGATGAGGCCAGTCAGAAGATCCAGGGTGCCTTCTCGCACAAGATTCTCCGTCATATAGATAACTCGGCAGGTATAGAGCACTTCCCTGAGCGACAGTTGGATATGTGTCGTCTGGGACTTGGCCTCTATGGCGTTGACCCACGTACCAATAATATCCTGTCAACGGTATCGACATTGAAGACCACGATTCTGCAGTTGCGCCGTGTGCCCAAGGAGGAGACGGTGGGCTACAGCCGCAAGGGAAAACTGGAGCGCGACAGTGTGATTGCCGCCATTCCTATTGGCTATGCCGACGGACTGAACCGTAAGTTGGGTAATCGTCATTGCTATTGTCTGGTGAACGGACAAAAGGCAGAATACGTAGGCAATATCTGTATGGATGTGGCGCTGATTGACGTGACAGACATTCCTTGCGAGGAAGGTGACAGCGTGGAAATCTTTGGTAAGAACCTGCCTGTAACGGTGCTGAGTGATGTGCTGGAGACCATCCCTTATGAGGTGCTTACCAGTGTCAGCAACCGCGTGAAGCGTGTCTATTTCCAGGATTAATTGCAAATAATTGATAACGGATAATGGGAAATTGATAATTATTTTGTAATTTTGCGCCCAATCTACGCTAAAACAAACAAAGTATAAGAAATGGAACAAGTTTTCAGTTACATCATTCAGTTGGGAGCGTCGGTCATGATGCCGATCCTCTTCACTATCATCGGCTTGTGCATCGGCATGAAGTTCGGCAAGTCGCTCAAGAGTGGTCTTTATGTGGGTGTCGGTTTTGTTGGACTGGGCATCGTGACGGCTCTGTTGACAACCAATTTCAATACCCCGCTGGATGCCATCTCCAAGATCTTCAACCTGGACTTGAAGGTTTTTGACATGGGATGGCCTGCTGCTGCCGCTGTGGCTTACAATACAGCGGTGGGTGCGCTGATTATCCCCATTTGCCTGGGTATCAATTTCCTGTTGCTGGTAACGAAATGTACCCGCACGGTGAATATCGACTTGTGGAACTACTGGCATTTTGCCTTCATTGGTGCCGTGGCTTATTTCGTGATGGACGAGAGCTTGCTTTGGGGCTATTTCGCTGCCATCAGCTGCTATATCGTCACGTTGGTGATGGCTGACCTGACAGCCGACCGTTTCCAGGGCTACTACGAGAATATGGAGGGAATCTCTATTCCTCAGCCTTTCTGTCAGAGTTTTACCCCGTTTGCCATCGCCATCAACTGGTTGCTCGACCGTATCCCGGGTTTCTCAAAACTGGATATCGATGCCGAGGGACTGAAGAAGAAGTTCGGTGTACTTGGTGAACCTCTGGTGCTTGGTGTCATCGTGGGTGCCCTGATAGGTGCAGCTGCGCATTTCGACCACTTTACCAATTTTGAGGAGTATGCCGCAGGTTTTGCTTCTACATCAGACGCCGTGATGAGCATTGTGAAGTCCGTGCTTTTCCTTGGCGTGACGATGGGAGCCGTCATGGAACTGATTCCGCGTATCACCCGTCTGTTTATCGATGGACTGATGCCTATCTCTGAGAAGACTCAGGAGGTGGTGAAAAAGAAATTCAAGGGTAAGAAGGTTTATATTGGCATGTCACCGGCACTGGTGATTGGCCATCCTACGACACTTGTCGTGTCATTGTTGCTGATTCCTGTGACGCTGATTCTGGCTATCACCTTGTCGAAGGCCGATAACCAGTTCCTGCCACTGGCATCGCTGGCTGGCATGTTCTATGTCTTCGTGATGGTATTGCCTTTTACTAAGGGTAATGTGGTAAAGACCTTTATCGTTGGCCTGGTGGCTGTAACCATCGGTCTCTATTTTGTGACGGATATGGCTCCTGCCTTTACGCTGGCTGCCAATACAGTATATGAGGCTACACAGGATAAGGCTGCTCAGATACCTGAGGGATTCCAGGCTGGCGCTATGGACTTTGCTTCTTCACTCTTTGGTTATGTTGTCTATGCTTGTGTGAAATACCTGCAGTGGATTGGCATGGGCGTGCTGACAATCATTACAGTTGCCATGGTGGCGTGGAACCGCCTGCGCATCGTTCGTGAGGAAAAGAACAATTAAATGACAAATACAAAAATTATTGAGATATGAAAAAAGCATTTCTTTCAATCGCTGGAGCTATAGCTCTTTCTCTTTCTGCTGCCAATGCACAGGAAGCTGACAGATTTGTCGGCGCACAGCATGTGAAGTTCCAGACGGCTTGCCATCCTGAGGATGTGAAGCACTATGACACGAAGATGCTTCGTGAGCGTTTCGTGATGGAGAAGGTGATGGAGGCTGACTCTATCCTGTTGACCTATTCACACTACGACCGCTTTATCTTTGGTGGTGCCATGCCTGTGACAAAGACCTTGAAGCTGGAGAACTTCTGGGAACTGGGTCTTGATGTGGATAATAACATCAAGGAGAAATATTTCCTCTACAATCGCGAGATTGGTATCGTGAACTGTGGTGAGGGCGATGGCTTCGTTATCGTTGACGGCAAGGAATATGCACTCTCTCCCAAAGAAGCCCTTTACATTGGCCGTGGTCATATCGGCAAGGGTAAGGATGTGAACAAGGAGGTGCTCTTCCGTTCGAAGGATGCCAAGAAGCCTGCCAAGTTCTACCTGAACTCAGCTACGGCTCATCAGCACTACAAGACACAATGGATTACGCTTGACGGACGTAAGGGTTCTCTGAAAGCTGCCGTATGGGGACCTGTAGGTTCTCTGGAGGAGTGCAACAACCGTACTGTTTATAAGTTGATTGTGAATGATGTGCTGGAGGAAGGTCCCTGTCAGCTGCAGTTGGGACTGACACAGTTGAACCCCGGTGCTGCCTGGAACACGATGCCTCCTCATACTCACGGACGCCGTATTGAGGCTTACTATTACTTCAACCTGCCTCAGGAGCAGACCATTGCTCATATCATGGGCCAGCCAGAGGAGAGTCGTGTGGTATGGTTGCACAACGATCAGGCTATCATGAGTCCGGAGTGGTCAATGCATGCTGCTGCAGGTACCTATTACTATACCTTTATCTGGGGTATGGCTGGCGAGAACCTGTATTATAATGATAAGGACAATATTCCCGTTATCGACATCCGATAATGGAATTTTGAAAGGGCTAAAAAACTAAATTATAAAAAAATGAGCGCTTTAACAAAAACAAAGATGTCCAACTTCCGTTGGGTTATTTGTGGCTTGTTGTTTTTGGCAACAACCGTAAACTACATGGACCGTCAGGTTCTCTCCCTGACGTGGAAAGACTTTATCTCGCCTGAGTTCCACTGGACTGATTCCAACTATGGTAATATCACGGCGGCTTTCTCAATCTTCTATGCCATTGCAAATCTCTTTGCAGGCAAGTTTATTGACTGGATGGGTACCAAGAAGGGTTACCTTATTGCCATCTTCGTGTGGTCACTGGGTGCCTGCATGCATGCCGGATGTGGCTGGGCTGCCATGAAATGGGGTGGCTATACGTCTATTGCAGAACTGGGTCAGCTGACCGGTGATGCTGCTGTGATGTTGGCAACCATCTCCATGTATATGTTCCTGGCCTGTCGTATGGTGCTGGCGCTGGGTGAGGCTGGTAACTTCCCCGCAGCTATCAAGGTGACGGCAGAGTATTTCCCCAAGAAAGACCGTGCTTTCTCTACCTCTATCTTTAATAGCGGTGCCTCTGTAGGTGCACTGGCTGCACCAGCCACGATTCCCTTGCTGGCTCGTGCCTGGGGTTGGGAGATGGCCTTTATCATTATCGGTGTGCTGGGCTTCGTGTGGATGGGCCTCTGGATGTGGCTCTATGAGAAGCCTCACAAGAGCAAGTATGTGAATCAGGCCGAGCTCAACTATATTGAGCAGGATAATGACATTGCCGAGGTGCAGAATAAGCATGAGGCAAAAGAGGAGAAGACAATCTCGTTCTGGAAGTGTTTCACCTTCAAGCAGACATGGTCATTTATCGTTGGTAAGCTGATGACAGATGGTGTGTGGTGGTTCTTCCTGTTCTGGGCTCCCGCTTATTTCTCTGACCAGTATGGATATACCTCAGACTCATTGATGGGTATCCTGCTTATCCTGACACTTTACGCTATCGTGACGGTGGTATCTATCGGTGGTGGTTATCTGCCTACCTATTTCGTTGAGAAGCGTGGTATGAATCCCTATCTGGGCCGTATGCGTGCCATGTTGATTTTCGCCTGCTTCCCCGTGTTGGGACTGCTTGCACAGCCTCTCGGTGCTTATAGCGCCTGGTGGCCTGCTATCCTGATTGGTATCCTTGGCGCTGGTCACCAGGCTTGGTCGGCCAACCTCTTCTCTACCATCGGTGATATGTTCCCCAAGTCAACTATCGGTACTATCACAGGTATCGGTTCAATGGCTGGTGGTCTTGGCTCTTTCGCTATCAATAAGGGTTCTGGTGAATTCTTCGACTGGGCTTCAAGTCAGGGTAGTGCATTCACAGTGATGGGCTTTGAGGGCAAACCTGCTGCCTATATGGTGGTGTTCAGCATCTGTGCTGTGGCTTACCTCATCGGCTGGTTCATCATGAAGAGTCTTGTACCTAAGTACAAGCCTATCGTAGTTGAGGATTAAGAATCGATTCATATAAAAAATTAGGGCGCTTCAATTAGAAGTGCCCTAATTTTATGGTGTGGGGGAGAAACCCTTGGCGGATAAGGGCGTCAACGAGTCCTCTCGACATCGCGTCATTGTCTTTGCGAGTATAACGGATGTCAGTAAAGATCTGTGCGAGTGTTTCTTTGTGGTTTATCTCCACGAAATGCTGGTTCTCAGGCAAAGCCTCCTTCGCAGCATAGTATCTGTCAATATCCATAGCCAGATAATCGTTGTAGGTCTCCTGGTGAATGAAACTCTCTAGTGGCAGACGGTCGGAGAGGGGAGGCTCTTCGGCTGGCCAGCCAACAGTAATAGTGGCTACTGGCATGACGAGTTGGGGAAGACGCAGTACGTCGATAATCTGTTGCGGCTGATAGACGGTGGTGCCCAGGTAGCAATAGCCCAGTCCCTCTTCATCAAAGAGGTTGCAGAGTGTCTGCGTGTAGAGCAGTGCATCAGTGGCAGCATTGATAAACGACAGGAAGTTATCGTATCCAGGGTTGGCATTACGACAACGTGCCCAGGTGGAAGTGCGGTTGAAATCAGCACAAATGGTGAGTACGACAGGTGCCTCGGTCACCATAGGCTGGTTGAAATGGGCTGGCGCCAACTTCGCCTTCATCTCGTTGGAGCGGGTGATGACTACACTGTAGAGCTGCAGGTTGCCCATGGTCTGTGTGCGTGCAGCCTCATTCATTA
>Ga0310695_10011115_pt1 | contig 12950 bp, 14 predicted proteins | sample RumenRJG_04DNA_FD_203882 | JGI IMG/M metagenome (GOLD analysis project Ga0310695, IMG submission 203882) | Bovine rumen microbial communities from Lethbridge, Alberta, Canada - RJG_04 (v2) (version 2) | ecosystem: Host-associated > Mammals > Digestive system > Stomach > Rumen | place: Canada...
GTTCCCGCCGCTGTTTCTTATTGTCGGTATAATTTGTGCGTGCTGCCGTCCTTGTAGCAATACACGTTAATCGTATTTGCATCGATAATGGTAAAACGAAACACGTTTTTGCGTTCGTATTCACCAGTAAGCATTATAGCAACATCTTTTTTATAAAGGTAATATATCCCATCCTCAATATCGTAATATGAGTTGCTCATTTCCAGATATGGCAGTGTATAACTGGTATCGCCATTTTTTGACATAGAAAATGAATAACGGCCATCGCTTGTTTTCCATGTACCTTTTAAAAACTTCTCATTATATACATCTAGTATTATCTTATCTGCATCTTCAAAACCTATCAACTTAACTACCGACAGATAGTTGTTGGTTACATAGTTGTATTTTGCATCAATTAATGTGAGATAATCTATGCTTCTGCGGTAGGAATCGAGTTCAACAAAGTAGTATTTTGATATTGAGCTGCCCTGTCTATATAACTCAATTCCTTTCTGATAAACCACTTCTTTTACGCCTGGAAGTGCCTCGACTGCAAGCGGAAATCCTTCCTGCGCCAATGTCTCAATGTCCCGGTATCCATCAATATTCATGTTATCAATCTTCTCCAGCCCCGCATAGTATGTAGAATACTTTTTCTCTTCTACAGCATTCAAATAGTTATCCTGCGCCAGGCTGTCAAAGGCTTTTTCTGCTTTTGCGTATTCGCCCTGATCGAATAAAAGGCCCGCATGGATATAGGGCTCAAGCTTAGGATCATGCAGTCGTGTCACTGCCGGAACCAGCAGCAGTTTTTGTGCCGAAGCATAATCCCACGCCCGCGCCTTGCTTCTGGCGGCGAAATATGTCCCGAAATAGATCCCAAGCAATACGACGACTGCGCCCAGTACCGAAAACAGAATAATCTCTTTTTTGGATTTGGGGCGCTTTTCCTTCTTGGGTTTCCAGGCTTTCACCGGTTTCTCCACAGGCTGAGTAACGATAGCTTTCCCGCAAAACGGGCAAAACCGGCTGTCGTCCGGAACCGTCTGCTGACAATGTGGACAAATCATTACAAATTACCTCTCATATCAATATCAATGTAATGGTATGTGTTTTCCTTGATCATTCACTCGCTAATATCAATGAATACCGTTGGGCGATTATCGTCATAAGCCCATGGCATTGTGAATGCTTCATCGCCGTTTTCAATTCTTTCCATTACATTGAGTTCGCTTGCCAACTTGTTTTCATCTACATCAGAAAGAAAGCATTTGATCTTCTTGACCATAGCTTGACCGTATCGATTCTCAACAATGTTCCAGACGCCATCTAAAAACTGAGATACTTGGCCATCTGGAAGGTTATTTTCCTTTTGTTTAGTCTTAATATAAAATAGGACTGCCCAAAAGCGTACAAGCAAAGAAAAATCATCTGGATACAGTTCCCTCATTCGGGCTTCTTCTTGCCCAATCATTTTTTCTTGATCTAATTGTTCATCAATAAGCGGCGTTGCAGCCGGAATACTCGCCTCGACAGAATCATCGGTATCGCTTTCATCATCGGGTTCCTGCAAGGTGCGTAAAAATGCACCTAAATCTTCATCTGCGAATCTCAGAACCCGCTTGAAGTGTTTGCTCTCATTAACTGTTTCGGCATATTCTTTCAACTGCTCCACATTGGCCAGCTTTTGCTCGACCATGAGTTTTCCCAGATGCGCGTACGCGTTCTCCGGTTCTTCATCCAGCACACGTTCAAAATACCGGTCCGCGTTTTCCCACTCTTCGTCCTCCAGGAAAAGGAAGCCCCTCCTGACTGTGGCATTCATTTTCTCTCTCGGGAACTCGATCTTGCGCGGTTGGTCTTCCGCTTTATTTACAGGGATGGTACGAATATTTTTCTGCCCTGTTGCTTTTCTCCTGAGCTTTTCAAATCTGGACGGTGAAACCGCAGCCACTTCTGTGCCGCATTCCGTGCAGAACTTGCTCCCGGCGGGCAGCTGTTTTCCGCAGATTCGGCAATATTTTATTTGCTGCGCGTCCTCGGAAGGAGCTCCTTTTTCCTCTTGTGGAAGACTTCTCAGAACAGGCGTTTGCTGAATGGGTTTTTCTTTCGTGTCCGGTTCTGCGATGCTTTCGGCGTTTGGTTTCTGTTCTTCTTTCTTATATTCTTCTATCAGTTCATTTAGTGTCTTCGTTCCGGTAAACAGGTATTTTCTGTGTTTGAAATAAACATGGTTTGGCAACCACCAGAAAAGGATACCCATGGGGATGCCAAGTACAAGGCCAAACAGCAGATCGCCATTTTTTAAGGCTGCCTGGACGGCCATCGTAACTGTCTCAATCACGAGCAGGATATTATTGAGTTCGTATCCTTTCCCATTTAACAATTTTAAGTTGTTGTAGACTGGAAACAGAAAAAAATATTGGGCAACAATTACTACCAGCCAAAATGTGAAACCTGGCACAGAAAATAAACCTCGCACGGCTCCTTCCCATATTGCGCTTATTATTGAAAAACCACCTAAAATAAGAGCTATGGGGAACCGCCACTTCACGTAAAACCTTAACCAGCCGATTCCATATTTTTTAGATTCAGCCTCCACGGTCATCACCCCAACAAAAAAAGTGCGCAGCCGAAGCTGCGCACGAAAAATGCAGAGCTCCGTTTGCTGCCACACAAACCTTTACGACCGTAGGGAACGCAAAGTTGGAGAATGCATTTTTACCGAGGTAAAAATGATTCCCTACGAATCGCAAAATATTCGGTTTGTGTGGCAATTTCAGTTTATCATGCCCGTATCGGAAACGCAATCCTTTTACACGGGAAATGGAAAAAAGCGGTATCCGGCGTGTGCCGGATACCGCTTTTTTCAAACTTTGTCCTTGTCCTGATTTTTCAGATTCGCGCCCTTGCCGCTTACTGTCGTCGTTTACTCCGCCTTTTTGTCCCGGGCCATCAGCGCGTCGACCTCGGCGCGCGGGTCGGCCCCATGGTTCACGACCCGGTCCACGGCCTGCACGATGGGCATCTCGACCCCGTATTTCTCGGCCAGCTGCAGGGCCGCCGGCAGAGCGTTGATGCCTTCCACCACCATGCCGATCTGCTCCACCGCGTCCGCCGGCTTCATCCCCTGACCGATCAGGAAGCCGCAGCGGTTGTTCCGGCTGTGCCGGCTGGTGGCCGTGACGATCAGGTCCCCAATCCCGGCCAGGCCCGCGAAGGTGTCCTCGCAGCAGCCCATGGCCAGGCCCAGGCGCTTGATCTCCGTCATGCCCCGGGTGATGAGCGCGGCCTTGGCGTTGTCCCCGAAGCCCAGGCCCGCGGAGATGCCCGCGGCCAGGGCGATGATGTTTTTCACCGCACCGCAGAGCTCCACGCCCTCCACGTCCCGGTTGGTGTATACCCGCATGCAGGAGTTCATGAACACATCCTGGACCGTTTCCGCCGCCGCCGGGTCGTCGCAGGCGGAGATGATCGTGGTCGGCAGGTCCAGCGCCACCTCCTCGGCGTGGGTGGGCCCGGAGAGGGCGACGATCCGCAGCCCCGGCTTGCCGGCGGTCTCCAGCTCCGCGCGGATCACCTGGCTCATGGTCAGCAGCGTGTCCGGCTCCAGCCCCTTGGCCACGTCCACGAGGATCTGCTCCTCCGTGATATAGGGCGCGGCCGCCCGGGCGGTCATGCGCACGCCCTTGGAGGGCACCGCGAACAGGACGATCTCTTTGTCCCGGCAGGCGGTTTCCATATTTGTGGTGAAGGCCGTCGCCTCGGGGATCACCGTATCCGGGAGGTTTTTATGCCGCCGGGTAGTCTCCATATTTTGAAGCTCGGCGGCGTTCCTGGACCACACCGTCACCGCATGACCGCAGTTGGTCAGCATCCTGGCCAGGGCGACGCCCCAGGTCCCCGCGCCTAAAACACCGATAGCACTCATAACTCGCCATTCCTTTTCTCTGCGTCCGGAGCGGCTTGAGATCTCCCACCGCTATGCAGAATTTTTTGTCAGCGTATCACAGAAATGTGCAAAATGCAATCGCGCTCAAGTAAAACGAATGCGATCCGACACGCGTCGGATCGCATTCATTCTGTCTTCTTTCCTATCAGGCCTTGGCCAGTCTCGGCGCCCTCTTCCGCTCGCCCAGAGACTGGATCAGGATCCCGGTGAGGATCAGCGCCGCGCCGGCCAGGCCCCAGAGGCCCAGCCGCTCGTGAAGGAACACTGCCCCCAGGATGGCCGCCGTCAGCGGGTTCAGGGCGCAGAAGGTGCCCGCCCGCTCGGCGCTCACATAGCGCTGGGCCACCGGCTGCAGCGTGAAGCCGAAGCAGCTGCACACCAGGGCCAGCATCAGGATCATCCCCCACTCGCCGCCGCTCTGAGGCAGCCGCGGCGTCTCCAGCAAAAAGGAGGCGGCCAGGCCCAGCAGGCCGATGAAACCCACCTGCAGAATGCCCAGCACCAGAGGGTCGTCCTCCCGGGAGAACTTGGCGGTCAGCAGGATGGCAGTCGCATAGAGCAGGGCGGCCAGCAGGCACAGCAGCTCGCCGTGGCCCAGGCGAAAGCTGCTCTTGCCCAGGGTCAGCAGGCCCACGCCCAGCAGGGTCACCAGGGCACTGCCCAAGGTCCGGCCCCGAAGCCTGCTGCGGTGGATCGCCGCCTCCATCAGTGGCACCCAGACGATGGCCGTGTTCTCAAGAAACGAGGTGGTGGAGGAATCCGTGGCACGCAGGCCGTAGAGCTCTGCCGCAATGGTCGCGAAGAAGGCCGCACCCAGGGCAAAACCCCGAAGGACCGTGGCCGGACGAATGTCCTTGAACTTCCGCCGGAACAGAAGCAGCAGCACGGCAAAAGCCAGCGCAAAGCGCAGACCCGTCAGGTTGAAGGGTCCCATACTGCGCATGCTCAGTTTGGAGAACAACAGTGACGTGGCTCTTGCCACGATCACCGAGGCCAAAAGGATCTCCGCCGATCTCTGTTTCATCTGTCCGCACCGCCTTTCATTTGAACCAAATCTTGACAAAAGTATAATCCCGTTATATCCTTGCGTAAAGCGAAACTTTAGAAAGCTTCCTTTGATGAATTCGCAAAGAAAGTGCAGGAGGTACCGCCATGGATACGGAAAAAATCAAGGTCCTGCTGGACGTGATCGAGGCCGGGTCGCTCTCCGCCGCGGCGGAGAAGCTGCGCTACACGCCCTCCGGGCTCAGCCGGATGCTGGCTGCCCTGGAGGAAGAGACGGGCTTTGCCCTGCTGCGCCGCAGCCGCTGGGGCGTGACGCCCACGGCGGAGTGCCGGGAGTTGCTGCCCCAAATGCGTCGCCTGCTGCAGGCGGAGGATCAGTACCGCCAGCAGGCCGCCGCCATTCGGGGTCTGGAGGCGGGTCGCCTGACCATCGGCAGCTCCTACGGCGTGTACTACCAAACCCTGGCCCAGTTGGCCGCGGACTTCTGCCGGGACCATCCGGGCATTCGGGTGGATCTGCTGGGCGGCAGCAGCTCGGAGCTGGCCCAGGCGGTGGAGGAGGGCCGTGTAGACCTGTGCATCATAAGCCGCCGCAGCGGCAGCTTCGAGTGGATCGGCCTGCGGCAGGACCCGCTGGTGGCGGTACTGCCCCCTTCGCACCCCTGTGCCGGGGACGCGGCCTATCCCCTGCGCCGCTTCGCTGCGGACTCCTTCATCGAGATCCGTCCCGGCACCGAGACGGACAATTCCCGCTGCTTCCTGCAAAACAGCGTGCGGCCCAACACCTGCTACACCTGCGCCGACGACGGCGCCGCCGTGTCCATGGTGGAGGCGGGCCTGGGTGTGACCCTGGTCAACGCCCTGCTGCTGGAGGGGCGACTCTGCGCGGCCGCCGTCCTGCCCGTGGAGCCGGAGCAGTCGGTGGAGGTGGGCATCGCCCTGCCCTCCCTGGAAGCGGCCTCCCCCGCCGCCCGGCGCTTCATCACCTATGCCCGCTTCCGATTTTGAGAAAGCACGGCAAAAGCTGTTGCGAAACGGGGCGTTTTGGCTTATAATGATATTTTGTAAGACTATCTGCTGCGGAGGCTGGACATGAAGAAGGCTTTGGAACGATACGGCGCGCTGCTGCTGGTGCTGATCCTGGTCAGCGCCGTCTGCCTGCTGTTTTCCGTGCGCAAGTCCGGCATGTTCATCGACGAGATCTACACCTACGGTCTCTCCAACAGCCACTATGCCCCCTATGTGACCAACATCGGCGGGGGGGACAGCTTCGTGGACACGGTGCTGACGAAGCAGGATCTGCTGAGCTATCTGGTGGTGGATCCGGGCGAGGGCTTTGACTTCGGCTCGGTGGTCTATAATCAGGCGGCCGACGTGCACCCGCCGCTGTACTACTGGCTCTTCAACATCGCCTCCTCCTTCACCCCCAACGTGTTCAGCAAGTGGACCGGCCTGGTGCTGGACTATCTTATCTACATGGCCTGTCTGCTGCTGCTCTGCCGCCTGGTGCGGGCTCTGGGCGGCAGCCGTCTGAACGCTGCCGCCTCGGCGGGGCTCTATGGTCTGAGCGTCATGGGTCTCAGCACCATGCTGATGATCCGCATGTACGTGCTGCTGACCGCCTTCACGGTGCTGCTGGCCCTGCTGGTGGTCAAGCTCATGCGGGAGCGGCGCTTCCGGTATTACCCCCTCATCGGCCTGACCATCTTCTTGGGGCTGATGACCCAGTACTACTTCGTGTTCTACGCCTTTTTCCTGTGCGCGGCCTATGTGTTCTGGGCCCTCTGGAAGAAGGAGTACAAGTCCCTGGGGCTCTTTGCCCTGTTCGCTTTTCTGGGTGTGGCCTGCCTGCTGCTGGCCTTCCCGGCCTGCCTGGATCAGCTCTTTGCGGACAAGCTGGTCTCCGGCGGCAACGCCGTTGACAACCTGCGGGACGCCTCCCAGTACGGCACCCGCCTGCGCTATTACTTTGCCGACATGCGCCACGGGATCAAGGCCGCCATCCTGGTGGGCCTGATCTGCGCCGCAGCGGCGCTGCTCTGCGGCAGGAAGCTCCGGGCCGCGGGCCGGGAAGGCCGGCTGCGCATCGCCCCCTGGCTGGTGATCCTGCTGCCCACGATCCCCACCTTCGTACTGGCCTCTCTGCTGTCCCCGGTGCTGGACCAGCGCTATGTGTACAACCTGGCCCCCATCCTGGTGACGGCGGTCAGCTTCCTGCTGTACCTGCTGGAGGCGGGCCTGGGGGACTTCCGGCGCGCCCCGGTCTGGAAGGCCGCGGCTTTCCTGGCGATCCTGGCTTTCGCCACTCACATCGCCCACTACAGCCCGCCCCAGTACCTGTATCCGGAATACCCGGAGTACAACGCCCTGGCGGAGGCCCATGGGTCGGACCCCTGCGTCTACATGACGGACAACTATTTCCCGCCGGTGACCCAGGATCTGATCCAGCTGCTGTATTTTGACGACGTGTTCTTCACCGGCGACCCGGATTCCCCGGCGCTGGACCGCTATCTGGCGCAGGCCGACGCAGATGAGTGCGTGGTGTATATCGACATCAGCGTTTTCTGGTCCAGCGGCTTTGACCCGGAGGTCATGGTGCCCCAGCTTCTGGCCAGCACTGACTACACGGACAGTTCCCTGCTCTACGCCAACGGCCTGTCCCGCACCTATCTGCTGACAAAATAAATCCACTCCGCGAATCAGAGAGGAGTTTCCTATGTTATCTGTGATCCTTCCCTCCTACAATGAGGAAAAAATGATCGCCCTGGCGGCTGAGACCATCAGCCGCATCCTGGACGAGGCCGCCATCGACCATGAGCTGCTGTTTGTGGACGACGGCTCCCGGGATCAGACCTGGGCGGAGATCCAGCGGGTGTCCGAAGAAAACAAGCGCGTGGTGGGCGTGCACTTCAGCCGCAACTTCGGCAAGGAGGCCGCCATGTTCGCCGGGCTGGAGCATGCCCGGGGCGACTGCGTGGCCATCCTGGACTGCGACCTGCAGCACCCGCCCGAAAAGCTGGTGGAAATGTACCGGCTCTGGGAGCAGGGCTACGAGGTGGTGGAGGGCATCAAGGAGGACCGCGGCACCGAGAGCGCCATGCACCGCTTTGCCGCCAACAGCTTCTACAGTCTGATCAGCCGGGCCACCGGCATGGACATGGCCTCCTCCTCGGACTTCAAGCTCCTGGACCGCAAGGTGGTAGACGCCCTCAACCAGATGCCGGAGCGCAACGTCTTTTTCCGGGCCCTGTCCTTCTGGGTGGGCTTCAAAAAGGCCGAGGTCAGCTACCGGGTCCGGGACCGGGTAGCCGGCGAGAGCAAGTGGTCCACCAAGTCTCTGATCAAGTACGCCATCAACAACATCGGCTCCTTCTCCTCCGCGCCGCTGCACATCATCACCGTCCTGGGCGTGGTGATGCTGGCCATCGCGGTGGTCTTCGGGGTGGAGGCGCTGGTGCAGAAGATCCTGGGCAACGCCCTGGGCGGCTTCACCACGGTGATTTTGCTGCTGCTGATCGCAAGCTCCCTGATCATGATCAGCCTGGGCATCATCGGTTTCTACATTGCCCGGATCTATGAGGAGCTCAAGGGCCGTCCCCGGTACATCATATCCCGCGTCTGCGGCAGGGAGGAAACGGCGGAATGATCGAGAAAATCAAGGCCCTGTGCCTGAAATACAAGGAAGTGCTGCTGTATCTGATCTTCGGCGGGCTCACCACCGTGGTCAGCCTGGTCACCTTCTGGCTGGCCGGGCACCCCCTGGGGCTCAACACCCTGATCGCCAACGTGATCAGCTGGATCTGCGCGGTGACCTTCGCCTACTTTACCAACGCCAAGTGGGTCTTTGAGGCCCAGCCGGAGAGCCGGGGCGAATGGCTGCGGCAGTTCGTGTCCTTCTACGCGGGGAGGCTCGCCACCCTGGGGGTGGAGGAGCTGCTGCTGTTCGTGTTCGTCACCCTGCTCCACTGCAACGACATGCTCATCAAGGTGATCGGCCAGGTGGTGGTGGTCGTTTTGAACTATGTGATCAGCAAGCTGCTGATTTTCCGCAAAAAGAAGGAGGACGCATGATCCGGGAAATCTTGAAGCTGGGCGACCCAAAGCTGTATGAGGTCAGCCCCCCGGTGACGGAGGAGGACCGGCCCTCCCTGCCCGGCTGGGTGGAGGACCTGCACGACACGCTGATGGAGTACCGCCGGGTCCACGGCGCGGGCCGGGCCATCGCCGCGCCCCAGATCGGGGTGCAGCGCCGCCTGCTGTACATGTACACCGACAAGCCCTATGTGTTCGTCAATCCCAGCCTGTCCTTTCCCGACGACGAGAAGTACACCCTGCTGGACGACTGCATGTCCTTCCCCGGACTGCTGGTCCGGGTGGAGCGGTACAAGCGCGCGGTGATCTCCTATACAGATGAAAGCGGCCGGCCTCAGGAGATGGCCCTGGAGGGCGACCTGTCCGAGCTGCTGCAGCATGAGTACGACCATTTGGACGGGATCCTCGCCACCATGCGCACGGTGGACAACAAGTCCTTCTATCTGATGGAAATGAAGCGCGATCTATAAAGCCGCAGCTTTTTCTCCGGACGAGCAATACTGTCGAACAAGGCCGCCGCAGCTTCTGCGGCGGTCGTTTCCTTTTCCCCGGCGATTGACAAAGCCGGGCCATGCCGCCTATAATAAGAGGCGGGGTCCTGTCGATCCCCGGCGAGCCTGGAAGGATCGGAGGGCTGAAGATGACCGGCCTGTACCGCATCGCGGAAACGAATATCGAGATCATCTCCCTGTACGCCCAGGTTCATGACCTGTGCCGGGACTACCGCGCGCAGGGCGCGCCGGAGCTGACCGTGCGCGTCACGGCGGCGGGCATTGCCCGGGAGCGCGCCGCGGACGACGGCGCCGGGCATTCCGACGCCTATCTGGAGACTCTGGCCGTCTACCGGCAGATCGCCGAGGCCATGCCCGCCCGGGACACGCTGCTGTTCCACGGCTCTGCCCTGGCCGCCGACGGCGTCGGCTATCTGTTCACCGCGCCCAGCGGCACCGGCAAGAGCACCCACGCCCGGCTCTGGCGAGAGCTTTTGGGCGGCCGGGTGCGCATGATCAACGACGACAAGCCTCTGCTGCGCCTGGGGCCGGCGGGCGTCACCGTCTTCGGCACCCCCTGGAACGGCAAGCACCGCCTGGGGGAGAACGCCTCAGCCCCGCTGCGTGCCGTCTGCTTTCTGGAGCGGGCGGCGGAAAACGCCATCACGCCCCTGTCCGGGGCGGAGGTCTGGCCCCTGCTGCTGGCCCAGGCCTACCGGCCGGAGGACAGGACGGCCCTGCACAAGACCCTGGCCCTGCTGGACAGGCTCTGCGCGCAGCTGCGCTTTTACAGGCTGCGCTGCAACATGGAGCCGGAGGCGGCGGCGCTGGCCTATCAGACCATGAGCAAGAAGGAAACGCCATGAAGCTGAAAGCGGAATTCCTCGTCCACCGGAACGGAGACGAGACTTACCTGGTGCCCGCGGGCGGCGGCTTTGCCGGCCTGGTCCGGGGCAACGCCATCTTTGGGGAGATCCTCTCCCTGCTGACACAGGACCGGAGCGAGGCGGAGCTGATCGCCGCCCTGCAGGCGCGCTATGAGACCCCGGAAAAGCCCCTGGCCCGGGACGTGAAGAAGGCGCTGGAGGCCCTGCGGGCCGTGGGTGCGCTGGATGAATGAGCCCCTTTCCTTTGAACAGCAGCTGGAGCGGCACGGCACGCTGACCTATACCAACAAGGGGACCAGCATGGAGCCCCTGCTGCGCCAGAGGCGGGATCTGTTCACCGTGACAAAAAAGGGCCCCGACCGCTGCCGGGTCGGGGACGTGGTGCTGTTTCGCCATCGGGGGAACTATGTGCTCCACCGGGTGATCAAGGTCCGGGCGGCGGACTATGTCTGCCGGGGCGACAGCGCCATCGGGACCGAGGCCGTGGCCGAGGAAGATGTCCTCGGCGTTATGAGCTCCTTTGTCCGGGACGGCAGACCCGGCACTGTCAACGACCCGGCCTACCGGGCCTATACCGCTCTGGTCCTGGCCATCCAGGGCCCCCGTGTGCTGTCCAAGCGGGCGCTGCTGCGGCTGAAAAAGCTGCTGGACAAGTGAGCGGTGCGTTTTCAGATTTTCGTTTTATAAGCATAAACGGCAAAAGGCTCCGGCGCGAAACCGCGCCGGAGCCTTTGCCGGTTTATATCCGTTTCATAGGCAACAAGACTGAAAACTTATTCCTTCCCCGCCTTGCGCAGCAGGCGCAGCTCGTTCAGCGTCTGCTTCCAAAGAGGCGGCGCGCATTTGACGATCCGCTCCACATAGGCGGCAGGCAGCGCCCAGGGGTGCTTCTGCACGAAGGCGTTGTAATTGCGCATCCGCCGTGCCTCCGGGAACAGGCGGCGCAGCACGTAGCGGAGTCGGGTGCCGGGACGGATCTCCCCGCCCTCCGGCTGCAGGCGGCGCAGGGCCTTGTCCACCTTCTGCTCCCAGGTGCCGTACACGCCGGAGGACAGCACCTCGTCCAGCATGGCCTGCTCCTTCGCCGTCAGAGCCGGGCCGTCCCCCGCCGCCGGGCGCTCAAACAGCTTCCGGCTCAGGCCGCACAGGGTATAGGCAAAGTCCGTCAGCCCCAGGGTCTGCAGTTCCCGATCCAGATAGTCCCGGTCCAGCAGCTCCTCCCTGGCCCGCAGGAACAGGGCGCAGTCCGTCAGGGTGCGCAGGCCGGTGCCCTCCCGGGCGAAGTGCCGGTAGGCATGGGCCAGAAAGTAGAGGAAGAAATCCTCCTCGCTCATATGGCGGCCGAAGCGCCTGTCCCCGTCCGGGCGCAGCAGCCGCGCCGTGTCCTCATAGTAGGCGAAGATCGCGTCGTCGAAGCTCTCCTCGAACAGGCGCGTGTGCATCTCGAAATGGTACAGCGGCGGCTTGCGGAAATCGTCGTGCACCTCCATGCGGACGGGCGAAGCCTCGTAGCCCCGCTCGATCATGAACCGCCTCAGCGCTTCCCGGCCGTGTACATCGTAGAGGATGTCGTTGTCCGCCATCTCCCGCATGCCGAAGCGGGGGTACAGCTCCTGCAGCAGGATGCCCTTCAGCGGCAGGTACCAGATCCCCTGCTCCTCCAGGAAGGCAAGCAGCGCTTCCCGCTCCCGGTCCATCAGGATCCGCCGGTAGCGGCCCATCCCGGCCGCCTGCTTCCAGCGCTCCGCGGCCTGCGCGTCCATGTCCGGCAGGGCCGCGTCCTCCAGCGTCATGCCCGCCATGGCGGCCACCATGTGCCGCCCGGCCTCCGCATACAGCAGCTCCTGGTCCACGCCCGCCAGGAGCCCGGCCTCCGGCCGCTCGCCCCGCAGGGCGCAGCCCAGCAGTCCGATCAGAGCACTCTGCTCCCGGGTCATGGCGTCCCGTCCCCGCTCTCGCCGTCCTTCTTCTGCTTGGCCAGGTCCGCGCTCATGCGGAAGGCGCATAAGATGGTCACCATGCTCATGGCCACGGCCGTGGCGATCAAGGCCGCCTCATAGCGGAAGGGCAGCACCTTCCGCAGGAAGAACACGGCGGCCAGGGCCGCCAGGTCCACCAGGATGCGCAGCACATTGGCCCCCAGCAGGGAGGCGGTGTTGTTTTTCAGAATGCTGCGTTTGCTGATCTGATGATTCAAAAGCGCCGCCGCGGTGCCCCAGATCAGGCCGCAGATCGCGCCGAGTACATAGCCCATGACAAGTCCTCCGTTTCCACGACGGATTTTTTAAAATTTTACCACACGCGTCAGCTTTTGCCAACCGCTTTTTGCCGGGTCTAAGCGCCGCGTGCGCGCAGATACTAAAAGCGAACACAGCGCGCTGTGTTGAATCTTGAACGAGGTGAAGTCCATGAGTCCCAAAGAATTGCTCTATATCGAAGACGCGCTGGGCCACAGCCAGTTTCTTATGACCCAGTGCCGCACGGCAGCCGATCAGCTCAGCGATCCGGCCCTGCGCAGCCAGGCCCAGCAGTTGGCCAATA
>Ga0310695_10011116_pt1 | contig 12949 bp, 13 predicted proteins | sample RumenRJG_04DNA_FD_203882 | JGI IMG/M metagenome (GOLD analysis project Ga0310695, IMG submission 203882) | Bovine rumen microbial communities from Lethbridge, Alberta, Canada - RJG_04 (v2) (version 2) | ecosystem: Host-associated > Mammals > Digestive system > Stomach > Rumen | place: Canada...
GGAATTTTGTCGAAACACATTTGCACCGCTACGGAAATAGTAGTACCTTTGCATCCACAGTACAAAATCAATCAATATGGCAAGACATCGATTACATTATATTCCTAAAGGGGAACCCACCGAGTTTGACCGCCGCATCATGGACCTTGAGCGCATGGGGAAAATCGTGCCCTCGCGTGACCTGATCAAGACCCCCGAGCAGATCGAGGGAATCCGTCGTGCGGGTGTTGTCAACACGGGCGTCCTGGATACCATCGAGAAGGAAATCCATGCGGGAATGTCAACGCTGGAGATCGACAAGATCTGTCGCGAGTATTGTGCCGATCATGGCGCTATACCTGCCTGCCTGGGCTATGGCGGTTTCCCGATGAGTGTGTGCACCAGCATTAACGAAGTCGTGTGCCATGGCATCCCCAAGGCCAAGGATATCCTCAAGGAGGGCGATATCATCAATGTGGATTTCACGACCATCCTCGACGGCTTTTTTGCCGATGCATCGCGCATGTTTATTATCGGCGAGACTACCCCTGACAAGGAACGATTGGTGCGTGTGACCCGTGAGTGTCTGGAAGTTGGCATCAAGGCGGCGCGACCTTGGTGTGACGTGAACGACATCGGGCGTGCTATCGAGCCCTATGCCCACCAGCACGGCTACGGAGTGGTGCGGGATCTGACAGGTCATGGCGTGGGTCTCAAGTTCCATGAGGACCCCGAGGTGTGCCACTTTGCGCAGCACAAGCGCGGCATGATACTGGTGCCGGGAATGGTGTTTACCATCGAGCCCATGATCAACATGGGCACCTGGAAGGTCTTTATTGATGCCGATGACCCCTATGGCTGGGAGGTCATCACCGGCGATTTGAAACCCAGTGCCCAGTGGGAGCACACCTTTGTCATGACCGAGGACGGACCGGAAATCCTGACTCATTAATCCCTTTTTTTCGGAAAAAAGTGATAATTTAACGGCATTTCTGATAATTGAGATGTGCCGTATGAATTGTAATTTTGCACTATCAAAATTTTATGACTCTAAACTGAAACAACATGATCTTCAATTACAACGACAAGCGTGAAGTGGTGGCTCTCCTCGGTGCAGGCAGTATGGGAATGGCGATTGTGGAGCGCATCGCTGCCAATCGGGTTGTCCTCTTGGGCGACATCAGTGAGAAGGCGCTGGATGCATCTCGCGAGAAACTGGAGTATAGCGGTTATGCCGTCGAGACGATGAAGGTCGATGCCAGCAACAAGGACAGCATTTATGCCTTTGCACGACGTGCTTCCGAACTCGGACCAGTCATGTATTTCATCAATACGGCTGGAGCATCGCCCCACCAGACCAATCCCCAGCACATCATCAACCTGGACCTCATCGGGTCGGCTCATGCGCTCGATGCCTTTGGCAACGTGATGGCTCGTGGCGGCGCCGGCATCCTGATCTCGAGTATGACAGGCTACATGTTGCCCCTGCCCCTGCCCCAGGAGGTGGAAATGGCACTCACCGTGACCGAGAGTGACAAACTGGCCGAATTGCCCTGCCTGAGTGCTGAAGCAGTGCCCAACAGCGGCGTGGCCTATGTTCTGTCCAAGCGCGCCAACCAGTTACGCGTCCGCAAGGCTGCCATGGATTGGGGCAAGCGAGGTGCGCGCATCAACACCATCAGCCCGGGCATCGTGGTGACTCCGCTGGCCTACGACGAGTTCAATGCCGCTGGTGAGGGCTACCAGAAGATGATCGAGGCATCGGCCATGCAGCGAGTGGGTAACCCGGCCGAGATTGCTTGTGCCGCCGCATTCCTGCTCGGTGATCAGGCAACATTTATCACCGGGACCGATCTGCTCGTTGACGGTGGCATGATTGCCGCCATCAAGACTGGCCACTATCAAGTGCAACTGAGTTGATAAACAAAAAAATAATCATACAATCATACTGATATGGAAGGATTTATTGTTGACCCTCGCAAGTCCACACCCGAGGATTTCCAGCAGGGAATGCGTGACGTGAAACTGGTGTTTGAGATCAACCATACGATGCCCTACACCGAGGAATATGACCGCCTGGTAAAGGAACTCTTCGTTGGCAAGATAGGTGAAGGAAGCCGTGTTATGCCGCCGCTCAACCTCGTGTGTGCCAACATGGTGACTATCGGCAAGAATGTGATGATCATGGGCGGTTGCCTGATGATGTCGCGCGGTGGCATCACTATCGATGATGACGTGATGATTGCCGCCAACACCCAACTCATCTCCAACAACCATGACCTGCATGACCATCCGTTGCTCATCTGTAAACCCGTGCACATCTGCCGCAACGCGTGGATTGGCGCTGGCGCCACCATCCTGCCGGGAGTGACCGTGGGCGAGAATGCCGTCGTTGCCGCTGGCGCGGTTGTTACCAAGGATGTAGCCCCCAACACGATCGTTGGAGGAAATCCTGCCAAATTCATCAAGAACATTGATTAATTATGGCGCATTTATAATTATTTGGTGTAACTTTGTTGCGCCTCAGGAAGGAGACGCCGAGATAGTCTTGCAGCCCTCAAGTAGGCGCAAGACTTTTTCATGCTATGAACTGGTTTATCTTGATAATTGCAGGATTGTGTGAAGTCGGTTTCACTTATTGCTTGGGGCGGTCCCGCGCCGTCAGTGGACTGGAATGGTGGGCATGGATGGGCGGTTTCCTGGCATTCACCTTCCTGAGCATGGGATTGCTGGCACGTGCAACACAAACGCTCCCCTTGGGCACGGCCTATCCCGTGTGGACTGGCATCGGCGCCGTTGGCACAGTCATTGTTGGCATCGTGTTTTTTCATGAACCTGCGACTTTCTGGCGTCTGTTCTTCATTACAACGCTCATTTGTTCAATCATCGGACTCAAGTTATTATCATAAATATGGATACTTTCAGACCCATGCGCCGCTCCAGGCAGCAGTTATCCCGTGAAGAGTGTATCAACATCTTGCAGCAAGCCACGTCGGGCGTGTTGGCCGTCATGGGCGACGGCGGTTACCCTTATACGGTACCCTTGAGCCATGTCTATGCCGACGGTCACCTCTATTTCCACTCGGCAATCCAGGGTCACAAGGTAGACGCCATCCGCAGCGATTCCCGTTGCTCATTCTGTGTCATCGCCCAGGATGAGGTGCATCCCGAGACATTCACGACCCACTTCAAGAGCGTTGTCGCCTTCGGGTTAATCCACGTCATTGAGGATGATGCCGAGCGGCTGGCGGCACTGCGCCGGCTGGGACTTCGCCATGCGCCGCATGATCACGCGGGCCTGCAGCGCGAGATCGACAAGGACTTTGCCCGTGTGCTCATGCTGCGGCTTGACATCGAGCACCTCACTGGCAAGCAAGCCATTGAAATGGTCGCCGCCCATTGATAATTGTTCTCCTGACAAAAATAATTGCGACTGTTGTAAAAAACAACTACACATTGACTCATTGTTATAGTACAACAAGATTCTTTTGATTATGGATTTATCACTGAGCACAATAGAAGTCCTCTTGGTCAGATTGTTTATACTGGTCGGACTGATTGTTTGTCCATGCTTGGTTTACAGGTGGTTGCATAAAGGAAAGAAATTGCCCAAGTGGCTCTCGCTAGCCAATGCAGTCAGCATTCTGCCTGTCGTTGCCACGCCTTTTGTCGCATTTGCTTCCATCTGGATTTCAATGCTCTTTCAGGGTTGGGAGTATGTGATTCTAGTCGTAATTAATTCCTACTCAATTGTGCTGGTGGCAATGGTGTTCTTGAGTGCCAGGATCTACAGGAAATATCAATCGACAGGAAGGGCACTGTTGCCATTAGTGCCCTCACTGATCGCTTATTGCGCGCTGCTAGCGCTCTTCATCTGTGTATTTGTTGTCAAACAATGACTTTCCCGTCGGTGACTTCGTTGAAGTGCTCCAGCCCCCAATTCACCAGCGGAATGATGTTGGGCATGAGGGATTTGCCTAGCGGTGTCAGGGAGTATTCCACGCGAGGTGGGATTTCGGGATACTGCTTGCGATGAACCAGATGATTCTTTTCCAATCGTTTGAGGGTCTGCGAGAGCATCTTCTGCGAGCAGTCGCTCATGAAGCGATGCAGGTCGCTGAATCGCATCACGCCCGTCTCGTTTCTCCACAAGGCAAACAGCACCAGCAGTGACCACTTGTCGCCAAAACGGTCAATCACGTGCCTGATGGGGCAGTTCAGATATTCTGTCTTTAATTCTTTCATAACGGTTGCAAAGGTATATAAAGTTTCCAATAGTAACCAAGTGTTATCAAACAAAAATTATGTTCGCTGTTAAAATAGGTTAAAGTCAAAAAGTTAAGTGTTTTAAACTCAATATTTCCTACCTATTGGTAACCCACTTACTCAAATGATAGTTCTTGCATATTATAAATTACTATTCTACTTTTGCATCGTCAAAGAATAATCACTTAATAAAAAAACAAAGACACAATGAAGACAATCGAGCAAATCAAGAGTGGAAAGAATTACACCGCAGTGAACGTTGGCCGCATGAACGAGATCATCGAGCACGAGTTGCCCATGGGCCCCGACATGATCATCAAGGGAAAGGTTTTCGTTGGCCAGGCTGTAGGCGCGACAGGTAGTGAGTTTAGTTTCCAGACCCTCGTTCCAGGTCAGGACAGCGGTTTCCTGCACACCCACAAGACCCACGAGGAACTCTATTTTATCCTCAAGGGTGAAGGCGTGTATCAGGTGGATGGTGATATGATCCCCGTGACCGAGGGCAGCGTCATCCGCGTGGCTCCCGAGGGCAAGCGCGCACTCAAGAACACGGGCTCCGAGGACATGGTCATGCTCTGCATCCAGTATAAGGCCAATGCCTTTACCGAGGCCGACAGTCCCATGACCGATGGCAATATCCTTGCCGACGCATTGAACTGGTAATCACATCACGGTATAGAATGCTAGTGGTGGGCCGCCGGAAAAATTCCGAGGCCCACCACTAGTGTTCTTTTGTGAAGTTCTGGATTTACTTGAGACGATAGAAGTAGCCCAGCGTGACGGTGACGGTCATCGAGTTGGAACTGGAGAAGATGTCGGTCTTGTGGTTAGGGAAGATGTCGGTCAAGCCATAGTAGAAACGCCCCTCGAGCAACAGCGAATGCTTACTGTTGAGGTTGATTTCCATGCCGGCCCCGCCGCAGATGCCATAGTCAATGCGATTCTTTATGTCCATCGTCATTTGCTCGATGTGTCGGGTGTCATTGATGAAATACTCCATGTCGGCAACATCCTGATAGGCAAAATTGCTCTTGATGCCGTCACCCAGCATGACGTTGATTTCGGGCCCCAGGTTGAAGAACCCCTTCACGCGCCGGTTGCCAAAGTAGATGTGCGTCATGATGGGCAACTCCAGATAGGTGAACCGGTGGCTGTAATTGTAGTCTGATTCCTCGAAGTTTTCCTTCCATCCCCGCTGGGTCATGTTTAACTCGGCAATGAGGCCAAAGTTTTTTTCCTCAATATAACGGAACATCACACCGGCAGTCATGCCGGGCAGCATGATCTGTTCAACACTGGGATTAAAGTTGACACGCGACAACGACACTCCGCCCTTTCCGCCCACCGATATTTGGCCTTCATAGTGGGTCTGTGCGGTAGCCAGCAGGGCTGCTATTGCAGTCAGGAAGAATGCAACGCGTCTCATTTTGCCAGGACGGTGATTTGGTGGTCGGGCGAGAAGTGAACGATTTCGATGGCCTGATTGGTGTAGCCGCGCCAGTTATCGCCACGCTCCCAGCGGAAACTCGTCTGGATGCCCTTGTACATGGGTGTCTCCTCGTCGATGCGGCCGTCAACTCCCAGCGACTTGAGCAGGTACAAGCCCGTGTCAAAGCCATAGATGGCCATGTTGGGGGTCGCCTGCAACGACTCGCCTTCAAAGTTGGCTTTGTAGGCTGCCTCAAGGTCGCGGGTGCGGAATCCCTTGGCGTTGAAGAACCTGGTGAACATGTAGGTGTTAATATCCTGCAGGTCGGTCTGGTAGTCCTTCAAGTAAAGAACATACTCGGGATAGGCTATGAGCGACAGGTCACAGTCGAATCGTTCTTTCTTCACTACCTTGAGCGCCTTGATGAACTTCTTGACCATCCCTCTGTCACCGGTCGAGGGGATGAACACATACTTGCTGCCAGGATTCATCACGTTGGAAATGTCATCATAGGACAAGTCGCCGACGACGTTGATGGTCGATGCGCTGTACTTCTTGCCGGAAATGTGGGAGCGTATTTTCTCAAACATTTCCTTGTCACTGTCGCCTGCGTCAGTGAGGAAGATGACGTTATAGCCCTTGAACTCCTGGTCAAACCACTTCATCACGTCATGCATCATCTCGTCGGTGGGTGTGTTGACTTGATAGACGTAGGGATTGTCGAGGTAGTCCTCATTCCTAGTCGTGAAACAGTTGAGGACGGGAATGGCATTGGCCTTGCCAAAGGCGTTTATCCTCGAGAGTTGCTGCGGTTCGCTCGGGGCAATGATCATATTCATGGCCTTGAGTTCGGGCAGGGACAGGATGCTGTCGGTCACATTCAAGTTGTGCTGGGTGTCAAACACCTTGAGATTGATGTGCTTGTCGGTGATGTGGCTTGCACTATCCAGCGCCAGCAGGAAACCTTTATAAAAGTCGGTATAGAGATAGGCCTGCTTGGGCGCTGCGCTCTTGTGGAGTTGGAACGGCAGGACCATGGCGATATTGACCTCGTTTTCCAGCCTCTTGCCCACCAGGTTGTCATACAGGTCAAAGATGCGAGGCTCGTAGTAGGCTCGCAGTTCATCAACCGGGATGGTTGACATCTCGCCGGTGACGCGCTCCTGGAAGGGCTTGGGCAGCGTGATGACCTTGCCTTTCTTGGCCTTTTTCATGTCGGGATTGGCGGCCTTCAGTTCGGCCTCGGTGATTCCGTTGTTGGAGGCTATCGACGCAAAGGTCTCACCGCGCTTCACTTCATATTTATAATTGCGGCGGCCAGTGCGCTCATAGATAAAGGGCAGGGCAGAGTTGCTGATGACCTTCACAGTGGTGCCGGCAGCATACTCGTCGGGCTTGAGGCCAGGGTTGGTCGTGAGGATGCTCTCGATAGTGGTATTGTATTGCTTGGCAACCGTGTAAATGTCTTCACCGGCCTTGATTTCATGATAGACCGTTTCAACTTTTCCTGTGCTGACGGTTGTTGTGGAAGGGCTGTTGTGGTTGAAGGCTTTAGCCACTTGCTGGTTAGTCTGCTCGATTGTGGCCGCCGTGGATGCGGGAATTTTCAGTCTCTGGCCGATTTTCAGGCCATTCTCGGCATCGGGGTTAAGGGCGATGAGGTCGTCGATGGTGACGCCATAACGCTTTGCAAGGCCATAGAGGGTCTCGCCCTGCTCCACGACATGCTCCTGTTGCCGTGATGTTGTCTGGGTTGTTTGTGCAACGGCTTGTTCCTGGCTGGAGACGGGGAAATAAAGCGTCATTCCACTGGAAATTCCGTCGGCGGCATCAGGATTGTTCTTGATGATATCATCCTTGGTGACTCCCAGTTTGGCAGCAATTTCATAGATGCTCTCATTTGGGCCGACTTCATAGTGATAGAACTGATGGCCGCCAATTGTGGTAATGGGCAGGTTGTTTTGAGCCTGTAATGTCAATGAAGCAATGGCAGCAAGAGCCAATGCGAATATTTTCTTTGCTTTCATAATCAAACGAATGAATATTCTTGCTTAAAGTAATGGTTTAAATAAATCTGCTTATACAGCACAAAATATGTGGCAAATTTAGTAATAATTACTTGATTTGCCACTTTATTTAAAAGAAAAATCTCATTTGGGATTGACCACCCTATCGCCGATAATCGCCGCCAATTGGTGCCTCAAGCCATACAAGCCCTGCAGGTGTTCCATGAGTTCGGGCAGTTGGTCGGGAGTGGCGGTCGAAATCTGTGATTTGACTTCATTGATCTTGATGACAAGCAGGGCATTCTTCCAGTTGTACAACCGCTCGGGGACCAGGTTGATCAATTTGTCCTTCTCCTCGACGATGACAGCAAATTGGGTGTGTATCTTGCTCAATTGAGGCATATTGTCGGTGGCTAGATCGCAAGCCAGTTGCCGCACTTCATCGTCATCAATCGAGCACAGCACCTTCACGAGATAGCCGCTGCTGTAATCCATCAGTTCTTTGTTGGCGCGTAGGTGGGCACGTGAGGTGATGGCCTTCTCGCGGCGTTCCTGAGCATGTATCAGGGCCGTGCTGTCATATCCGTCCAGTTCATTCTCGTCAGCCTGCGCCATCTCATCGGCAATATATTGCCGAGTGCGTTTCTCCAGTTCCTTATTGAACGATTCAAGATCCTGGTAATAGGGCTCGATATACCGCTTGGCGATTTCAAATGTGCGCTTGTACAACGGAACGCTGAATTCCATCTGGTCCAGTGCGAGTTCATTGCTGATGTGCTCGAGCACGGTTGTCGGCTTGAATGTGCCGTCATTGAGGGGCGTATCGGCGAGGTAGCACATGCCGTAATTGACAATCAGCCTGATGACCTCGCGCTCCTGGACATCAATGTCGCTGCCGGAGGCTGCTTGGTGTTGCGGGGCTGTTACTGGGCTGACCTCCATCGCGGGAAGGTCGGTGATGGAGGGTGGTGGCACTTCACCCAGATGAGCCGCGTTGCCATTGTCTGATTGGGCTTGAGCCTGGGCTCTCTGCTCCCTGGCTTCCTGTTGCTGGCGCTCCTTGTGCCATTGCTCGATGAATTTATTGCGGTGGCGCTTGATTTCGCGCAAGATGGTCTGCTCGTCCATGCCGAACATGTTACTGCACTCCTTAGCATAGACCATGCGTGCAATCTCGTCGGGGATGATGGCGATGGACTTGACCACGTCGGTAATGGCTGCCGACCGCTTGATGGGATCGTTCTGGGCATCCTTGAGCACCACATCCGACTTGAAGTTGATAAAGTCGGTCTCGTTCTGCTTGATGTATTCTTCAACTTCGGTATGGCTGTGAGAGCGCACAAAGGAGTCGGGGTCGTCCTCGGGGGGCAAGGGCAGGACCTTGATGCTGATCCCTTCCTTGAGCAGCATGTCAACGCCACGAATGGCGGCCTTAATACCGGCGGCATCACCGTCAAACATCTCGGTCACATGGGTGGTGAAGCGGCGGATGGCATGGATGTGACCCTCGGTCAGGGCAGTGCCTGATGAGGCAATAACATTCTTGAAACCAGCCTGATGCATGGAGATGACATCGGCATAACCCTCGACAATGAAGCATTTGTCCTGCTTGCTGATTTCCCGCTTGGCCTGGTAGAGGCCGTATATCACATCCCGCTTGGAGTAGATCGCCGATTCGGGTGAATTGACATACTTGGCCACGTCCTTGTCTTTCTTGAGCGTTCGGCCGCCGAATGCGATGACCTTGCCAGCGATATTCATGATGGGGAACATCACACGGCCACGGAAGCGGTCGTGTCCGCCATGGTTGTCGGGTAAGCACAAGCCGACGTCGAACAGCAACTTGGGATTAAATCCCTGCTTGATTGCCGCCTGATAGAAATCATCGTAACCTTCACTTGAATATCCCAGCCTGAACTCCTTGATAGTAGAGTCGTTAAATCCACGTTCCCTGAAATAGGAAAGACCTATTTCCTGACCAGCCTGGGTCTCATGCAATTGCTTCTCAAAGTAATCACATGCCCACTCATTGAGCATGAGCATCGCTTCACGCTCTGTCTGAGCCTGTTTCTCCTCGTCGGTGAGTTCTTTCTCCTGGATTTCTATGTTATACTTACGAGCCAGATAACGCAACGCCTCGGGGTAACTGAGTTGCTCATGCTTCATGATGAAGTTGACGGCGCTGCCGCCTTCGCCACAAGCAAAGCATTTGCAGATGCCCTTTGCCCTGGAGACGTAGAATGACGGCCTGCGGTCATTGTGGAATGGGCACAGGCCTATCCAGTTGGCACCGCGGCGCTTGAGCGCCACAAAGTCGCTCACCACGTCAACAATATCGGCGGTGTCAAGTATCTGTTGTACTGTATTGTGATCTATCATAGCGTTACTGTGTTATTCTGCTGCAAACAGCATCAGGAATAATCGCCTGGTCCACAGCCGATATGCCATGTAATCTCAACTCAATGGAATCGCCCTTGAAGGCCGCACGGAACTTCTTGGTGTCATTGCCCATGCCTTCAAGTGACTGGCGATAGACCCTGATGGCTTCCTCGGTCTTGCCCTGGCACAACAGCACATGGCCGCGGTTGAGCAAGTCCTGTGGGGTGGGGGTGTCGTCCCTGGATATGCGGTCATAATAGTCAATGGCCCGGTCATAGTCACCCAGCATGAAAGAGCACCATGCAATGGGGCGCCATGCCCGGTGCTTGCTGTTTTCCATCAGGTCGGCCTTGAAATACTGCTGGATGGCCTCACTGGTGCGGTTCTGTTCCATCAAGACATGACCGATGGTGAGCGTCAATGACACATTATTGGGTGACAGGACCTCAACTCGGCGGTAATACTCCAGGGCCTCGTCCAACTGGCCTAATGCCCTGTGACAAGCCGCGATGTGACGCATGTTCCAGACGTCTTCTTCATGGAGCAGTTCATAGCGCTTGTAGTAGTTCAATGCCTGCTCGGTCTTGCCTGCGTTCTGATAGGCAAAGCCGATCTTCTGGTAGATATGGTCATCGGTGCCTTCATCCATTCCCTCGAGCCACGTGAAACACTTGATGGCGTCATCGTAGAAGGCGTTCTTGAAATAGAGGGTTCCCAGCAGTTCCAGGATATGGGCGTCACGGGTTACCTTTATCAGCGGTAAGCATTCGGTCATGTCAAGGTGGGGATCATCCATCACGCTGATAAACTCACGGCGGCGGGAAAACAGTTTGAAAAACCTGTAGAGGTCTTGAACAAACGCATTGATGATCTTGACACGGCGCTTGCGTTCATCGGGCAGTTCACCCTGCTGGCTCTCCTTGAGCGCGGCATTCTGCTCCTCCAGTTGGGCCGACATCATCGTGCGCTGCGATTCGGGCAGGGCTCCCAGCGAGAGGCAGAAGGAATACTTGTCACTATTGCACAGGTAGGGCGCGTGCTCGACCACCTCGGCAAGGGCCATCTTGCCGGCTCCCAAGTTCTCAACGACCGATGAATGAGCGGCATAGAAGGGCAGGAACCAGTTCCCCAAGGTCTTGAAGAAGGGGAACGTTTTCAGGTGGGAGAAAGTTGCGATAAACACGTCGCTACCCTCGACCTGCATGGCATTGAATTCCTCGATGCGGCGTGTGATGCCATTCTGGTCCAGCCAGTCTTGCCACTCGGGATTGGCCTCGATGTCGCTCAAGTCGATGATTTGTGAATCCTTGTCCTTGAGTTTGTCAATGATGTCGGGGCGCATCTTCATGATGTTGGGGATGAGGTCGTTGCGCACGCGTTGCTTCACGTTTTCGGTGTTGCGTGAGCGGGCCAGTTGAGCCTGGATGCTCCACACGTCATGATTATAGTCGGCGATGTCTTGCATGGCCGACAAGCGGTTCTGGATGGCCCGGGAAGCGTTGGTGCGTTTCTTGTGGGCCAGCAACGTGAGCATCGCGCAGATCAAGGCACGCAGTTGCACTTGAGGTTCGTCGCTCAATTGATAGGCTTCAAGCAGTATGAGGAGTTTGTTCTCATCATAGAATTTCATCAACCCGAGGAACAGGGCGGCAACCAGCAGGCAACGGGTGTGTACTGGCAGCACGTCCCCATTGATGCACAGTTTCAGGTTGCTCGCGTCATCAGATGATAACGGGAAGGAGGACCAGATCCTGTTAAAAAGTTTGGTCTCGAGTTCCTCGGCATGACGCAGCCGTGACAAAATGGCATGACTGTCATTCCTCTCATCGGGCAATGACTGGGCCAGTGACAACTCCTGCAAGGCATTGCGGTAATCCTCGATGATGCCCATCAACGTATCAGAATTCAATTCCCGCCGGCGTGTATAGAACACTTCGGGGCTAATCGGTTCCATCAGGCCGATGTAACTCTGGTCATTGAGGGTGAATAGCGATTGTCGGATGTTAGAAAGAATATCGGCACGCTGTGGGTCCAATACACCTTGTTCCAGATACTTGAGCATGAAGGTGTAGGACATCTCCAGTTGTTCCAGTTCATTGACCATGTCACCACGGCCCACTTCCTTAACCAGTCGGGATATCTGGCGAAAAGCCTCGCTGATCTCGGCCTGGTTGATGAATTGTGCTGCTTGCTGATGGATATTCTCGATCTCTTGTATTGTCATTCCGGTTTCAATATTTAATATTGCTTACTACAGCAAAGAGTATGCAAAAATAACAATAATTGCCGTTATACACGAAAAAACTTTGCTAATTATATTGATTATTGAAAAATTTCCGTAATTTTGCCGAAAATTAATCTCAACCCTAAACATTGATATTTTATTATGGTTATTCAACGCATCCAATCTGTTTACTTGCTGATAGCAGTGATTCTGATGGCCGTGTTTGCATTCTTCCCCGCTCTGTCATTTGAACTGGGAGGGCGTGAATTCGTCTATGGCGCGCTCGAGACGGGCAAGGTGGGCGCCACCCACATCGACCCCCTCATGCTCATGCTCATTGTGCTGATTTCACTGCTGGCCTTTATCGACATCTTCCTTTACAAGAACCTGCAGCGCCAGATGACGGTCTGCTTTGTGGACATCATTCTAGGCCTGGCCATGATGGTTGCCATCGGCATCCAGGCATTTGTCGTCGGTGGCCGTGAGGGCGTGACACTCACTTGGCAGTGGTACCTTGCCCTGCCGGTGCTGGCTATCATTTTCCTGATGCTTGCCCACAAGGCCATGTCAAGTGACAAGAAGAAACTGCGTGATGCGGATCGGTTGAGGTGATTACAGGTCATCACGATTGCACATAATACTATTAATTAACTCACTTCTAGATTA
>Ga0310695_10011119_pt1 | contig 12947 bp, 7 predicted proteins | sample RumenRJG_04DNA_FD_203882 | JGI IMG/M metagenome (GOLD analysis project Ga0310695, IMG submission 203882) | Bovine rumen microbial communities from Lethbridge, Alberta, Canada - RJG_04 (v2) (version 2) | ecosystem: Host-associated > Mammals > Digestive system > Stomach > Rumen | place: Canada...
ACTTCTGGGTAAAGGTCTGCTCCGCTTTCAGGAACACGGCATCCTTGGTATCCGCATCAACAATGGAGAGTCCCAGGATCTCAAGACCATGTTTGATGGCACCGGCGCAGCCGGACCAGAACCAGTCAACACCCGGAGTCTTCTTTCCAGCCTTGGGGATGAAACATGGGTCGATGCCTATTGCGATACGATGTCCCATCATTGGAGAAAGGAAGTGGCAGTTGAACGAAAGCCAGTCGAAGGGCTTCTTGAAGTTCTGGCGGAACCGGCTCTCACACGAGCAGGAGCACCTCGCCATCTGGGTGAAGTTCATGCGTCCGGAGGATGTGAGAAACAGTTGCATAGTATCGATGATGAACTTTTCGAAAGTTTTGCTTAAATTTGTCATGCTTGAGAGGGCTGCCGCAATCATCTCTCTCAGCTGGATAAGGGGCTTGATTTTCGTCATAGTAACTAGTTTTGTCGTTACTACTAAGTTACTGAAAATCAAGCACTTATCCAAATTTTTCAAGCATTTTTTCCGCGGTTTTTTAACACTTTTTTCGGCTTTTGTTCAAGGTCGTTCGGCGGGTGTCTCTGGCACCCCGAAACGGGCTATTGTTGTTGTAATGAGTTGAAAATTATAGAGTTTTTAAGTTTTTAACGATATATTGATATCTATAAAAAAAGTAATAAATTTGCCCCGCGAAACAACTGAAACTAAACCTAACGACCCATTGAAGCAACACTTCATTCCTATTCATTAACCAATTATTACCTATGTTCAAAAAACTACAGTTAGTTTTGCTGACATTACTCCTTTGGGTGGGTGTCAGCGCGACTGCTTTTGGCCAAACAGCTAAGGGCGTCGTTGTAGATGCACAGGGACAGCCTATCCCGGGCGCCAGTGTCATCGTCAAGGGTACTAGCACTGGAACTATGACTAACGCGCAGGGTGCGTTCTCCCTTGCCGTACGTCAGGGTGCCACGCTTGAAATCTCCTGCATCGGCTATGTCACTGTCAATGTGGCTGCCGGCGACAATCTCAAAGTCGTCCTCGAAGACGATGCCGAGATGCTGGCCGAGACCGTCGTTGTGGGTTACGGTGCACAGAAAAAGGTCAACCTGACCGGCGCTGTGGCCGTCGTGGATGCAGAGAAAGTGCTCGATTCCCGTCCTATCCCCGATGTAGGCCGTGGCCTGCAGGGTACCACTCCCGGTATGACCGTTCAGGTGGGCTCCTCCGAGGTGGGTTCTGATGCACGTATCCGTATCCGTGGTCAGGTGGGTTCCATCGAAGGTTCCGCTTCTCCGCTCATCCTGCTGGATAACGTGGAAATCCCTTCCCTGAACCTCGTGAATCCCGACGATATCGAGTCTATCTCCGTCCTGAAGGATGCTGCCTCTGCTTCCATCTACGGTGCAAAGGCTGCTTTCGGCGTTATCCTCATCACCTCCAAGAAGGGTGCTAAGGAGGCCGAGAAGGTCAATGTTACTTATTCCGGCAACGTGGCTTTCCAGAGCCTGGCCAAGAAGTATGAGATGGCCGATGTCGAATCCCTCCACTACTGGGTAGAGGCTGCCGAACGCGTGGGTACTTATACTCCCGTGGGCGCCTTCTGGCAGATTGACCGTGCCGGTTACAACGCCGCCGTGGCATGGAAGGAAAAGTATGGCAGCACTGTCAAGCCCGACGATCCCATGGTCTATGGCCGTGACTGGTACATCGCCGCCAACGGCACTTCCAAGATCGGTGTCCGTACCTATGACCCTTACAACTACCTTATCCGCAAGAATGCCCCCGCCCAGACCCACAATGTGTCCGTGGCCGGCAGCAAGGGTAATACCAACTACAACATCAGCCTGGGCTACCTGAACCAGAAGGGCATGCTTAAGGTGACCGACTTCGACTTCTACAAGCGTTACAATGCCAACCTGCGCCTGGACACCCAGATAAACAAGTGGCTGGGCGTGCACGGAGGCATGATGTTCACCCACTCCAACAAGAGCTGGGCTTTCGCTACCTCTTCCACTACCGCAGACCCCTGGTACTATGCCTTCCGTTGGGCTTCCAACTATCCGCTCGTGGCCAAGGATGAATATGGCAATGACATGCGTAACCCTGTTTATGAGATGTCCGCCGGCCGTCAGGCTACCAAGGAAACGGATTACACCAGCGTAAACCTGGGTGCGACCATCACTCCTATTAAGAACTGGAGCATCAACTTTGACTATACCTTCGCCAACAACGATATCCAGGAGCGTCATCCCGGTACCGTGTTCGAAGGCGTTGACCTGTGGAACACCGCTCCCTCTCCCGTGAAGGACGAAGCCGGCAACATCGTTACCATGGCCAATGAGTGGTCCAAGTACAATGGTCTGGGTGAGACCTTCAACAAGCTCTATTTCCCTGTCACGCGTTACAGCGACAGCTACGATCTCATCTATCAGGATTCCTACACCGGAAAGCGCCACACTTGGAACGCTACTTCCAATTATGAGCTCAAACTTGCCAATGCACATACCCTCGATTTCATGCTGGGTATGAATATCGTCGGCTATACCGAGACTGGTGTCTGGGGTCAGAAGAAAGGCCTGCTGGATTACAACAACGCCCAGTTCCCGCTGGCAACCGGTACCCAGACCTCCGGCGGTGGCTATACCTGGAATTCCACTGCTGGTTTCTTCGGCCGTATCAACTATAACTATAAGGAGAAGTATCTCTTCGAGGCTAACCTCCGCCGTGACGGTTCCTCCAAGTTCATGGGCCCGCTCCGCTGGCGCTGGTTCCCTTCCGCTTCGGCTGGCTGGCGCGTGAGCGAAGAGCCCTGGATGCAGAATATCAAGCACGTGATGAACTTCCTCAAGCTTCGCGCTTCCTGGGGTATGATCGGTGACCAGACTGTTCCTTCCAGCCTGTACATCCCTACCATCGGCTCTCTTACTCAGTACTGGATGCATAACGACCAGGTCACTTCGGCCTATGCCACTCCCGCCCTGGTAGACTCCAACATTACCTGGCAGGACATCATCACCACCGACTTCGGTGTGGACTTCTCCCTGTTTAACCAGATTGACGTTACCTTCGACTGGTATCAGCGTGACACCAAGAACATGATTGTACCGGCCGAGGGCCTGAGCTACAACATCGGCGCCACCGCTCCTAAGGGCAACTATGGTGACCTCCGCACTCGCGGTTGGGAATTCTCTGTCCGTTATGGCAAGACCTTCTCCAATGGTCTCAGCCTCTCCGCTACCGCCGCCATCTCCGACGCCAAGACCGTCGTTACCAAGTATGGCTCCGCCAAGGGCATCGATGGCTGGTATAACGGTAAGGAATACGGCGAAATCTGGGGCTACCGTGTAGATCGCCTCTTCCAGAATGACGATTTTGCCCATGATGCCAACGGCAACCTCATCGAAGGCAAGGATGCCTACGGTAAGATTTATCAGTTTGCCGATGGTAAGGATTATGCAACACAGGGCCGTATCACCAGCGGCAGCTATATCTCCGGTCCTGGCGACGTGAAGTTCGTGGATGTCAACGGTGACGGTGTCATCGATTATGGCTCCAAGCTCATTGAGGATGCTGATGGAAAGCCTGCCTATGGTGACTACGTGCGTATCGGTAACACCACTCCCCGCTACGAGTACAGTCTCATGATCAATGGAGACTACAAGGGTTTCGACTTCTCCGTCTTCCTCCAGGGCGTTGGCAAGCGTGAAATGCTGGGCTCTTCCTGGATGACGGTCGCCGGCTTCCAGATGGGCGACGGTGGTATGCCTGCTACCTTTGCCAACGACTTCTGGTTCGAGGAGAAGGATGCCAGCGGCAACGTGGTTGCATCCAACTATGATGCTTTCTATCCCCGTCCGGCCAGCTGCGGTCGTTCCCTCATCTTCAACATGGTCCCCAGTGACCGTTACATGCTGAACATGGCTTACCTCCGTCTCAAGAATATCACCCTGGGTTACACCCTGCCTAAGAGCCTCACCCAGAAAGTGAGCATCAGCAAGGCCCGCGTGTATGTGTCCCTGGAGAACTTCTTCACCTTCGATCATCTCCGTGGTCTCCCTGTAGATCCTGAAGAAATCGCCGGTTATTCCTCCTTCAATGCCAGCAACTACAACTCCGGTTTTGCCGGTGTAGGTACCCCTGGTTACAAGAGTGCATCCTTCGGTGTGCAGGTTACTTTCTAATATTAAATGGTTAGTATAGATATGAAAAAGATATTCAATATCATCGCTGCTGCCGCACTGGTCCTTTCCATTTCCGGATGCGAAAAGTTCCTGGACCGTCCGTCCAAGACAACCCTGGACGACAGCAACTATTGGTACTCCGAAGATATGGTACGCCTGTTCGTAAACGGCGCCTACGGAGCCTATTTCTATGGCTACGGCAGTGGCTGGGCCGATGCTGGTTCTCCGGCTGTGTTCAACAACGGCCGTCCTGAGTACAGTGACGATGTTACCACCAGCGGTCAGCTGGCTAATATCTGTCTGTCTCTCCCGGCCGATAACTGGTACCGCGGTGAGCAGGTTCAGGGTACTTATTCCGTTCTGGCCCGTCGTTCGGCCAATACCTGGAACTTTGCCTATGTGCGTAAATGGAACCTGCTGATTGACCGCCTCAATTCCATGAAGGAGGCAGGCACGCTGAGCGAAGAGGCTTTCAACCACTGGATGGGTGTAGCTCGTTTCTTCCGCGGCTGGGAATATTCCCGCCTGGTGGAATCCTTCGGCGATGTGCCTTATTACGAAAAGAGCATCGATACCGGTGACTTCGACGATCAGTTCAGGGACCGCGATCCCCGTACCAAAGTTATGGATGCCGTTCTGGAAGACTTTGAGTTCGCTATGAAGAACGTCCGTATCAACGATGGCGCTGACTTTGTCAACCGCTACGTGGTTGGTACCGTGGCTTCCCGCTGCCTCCTGTTCGAAGGTACCTGGTATGTCTATCACAAGAATGACGAGGCACTCAAGACCTGCACCGATGTGGACGGACACGCCAAGACTTACCTTACTAAAGCAATGGAGTTTGCAGGTTATGTGATTGATAACGGCAATTTCCAGTTCGATACCGACTTCCGCACCCTGTTCGGCACGCTGTATAAGCGTCCCGCCAGCAAGGAAATCATCATGTACCGTGCCTACAACCGTAGCGTGAACACCGGCTACAGCCACTGCGTTGCCTCTTACTGCAATGGTGACGAGAGTCAGGGCGCTTCCGGTAACCTTGCTACCTTGAAGGCGTGGATCTGCAATGATGGCCAGCCTTATAGCTCTACCACTGTGGCTAATGCCAAGAGCTGGAGAATGCAGGATATGATTGTTACCCGCGACCCTCGCTTCGAGGCTACCTATTGGGATGAGCCCAAGAACAGCCCTACCGGTATGTATGTGGAGAAGTTCATTGACCGCGTCGGCCCCACCTATTCTTACAATGGTAAGGCCCGTCCTACCCAGTATGCTTCCAACACCAACGAGAACGGTTTCCCCGTGGTCCGCTACGCAGAGACTGTCCTTAACTGGCTGGAAGCCAAGGCGGAACTGGCCGAAAGGTTTGGTGGCGCAGCCGTGACTCAGTCCGACCTGGACAAGTCCATCAACGCTATCCGTAAGCGTCCGCTGGACGAGACGGCTATCGCCAAGGGCGTAACAAAGACTGCGCCCCTTCAGATTAACAATCTTCCTAACGACCCTGAACGTACCGCTGCTCCTCAGAAGACCACTCTTGGCTACAAGACGGTTGGCGCTGTGTCCCCGCTCCTGTGGGAAATCCGCCGCGAGCGCCGTATGGAATTCTTCCTGGAGAAGGTCCGTTCCCTGGATATCCGCCGTTGGGGCCAGCTGGAGCTGATGCGTATTGCCAACAACCCCGATCTGGGTATCGGCGGCTATGTGGAGCTTGACCTTACGGCCACCCTCACTGCTTCCCAGGCTGCAGACCTGGCCCGTCCGGCTCAGACCACCAGCCTCAAGAAGACCAAGGACAACGTGGGCTTCAACATCCTCACCATTGCCAACAAGGGTGTCGTGAGCGTGATGCCTATCGACGACTACAATGCCGATGGCACCCTCAAGCTCAAGGATCGTCTCTATTTTGACTGCACCACCACCGAGGTGACTCGTGATGGAAAGCCGGTGACCATCGTTACTGCTTCTAACTATGACAAGATGCGTGGCTTCCTGGTACCCCAGAACATCAAGGACCGTGATGCAAGTGATGTAGAAGTCCGTAACTATCTGGAGCCCATCTGCTCCCAGGTCATTGATCAGTACAAAGAGAAGGCTGCTGCTACCGGTAAGGATTACAGCATTTATCAGAACCCGGGATGGTGATGTCTTCCTTAATTTTTAATCAGAGGCGGTCCCTGCCGTGGGGCCGCCTCTTTTCCCTTGTAGCCCTATTCCTGCCTTTTGCCCTGCTGGGGCAGAACAAACAACTGGAGTTTGAGGCTACTCTTCCCGATAGTGTCAAGTACTATGTTCCGGAGTTCACCGCGGGGAGCATTGTCTTTACCGACGGGGGCTTTTCTACCGGCAAACTGAATATCAGTGTGGTGGACCAGACGGTCCGCTTTGTAGATAAGAGCGGGGAAATCCTCTCTTTGAGCAATCAGGATCAGGTAGACCGTGTGGTTATCGGCAAGTATCTTTTTCTCAAGAACGGGAACGAGTTTGCTGCTGTGGTGCGTTCGGCCGACGAGGCATCCCTTGTGGTGACCCGTCGCTTCGTTTTCGAACGTGATAAGAAAAAGGGTGCGTTCGGTGCCCGCTCCGAGACCACCAGTATATCGTCGATTGCTTCTGCATCGGCCGAAAGCGGGATGCAGTTCAATCTTTCTACAACGTCTGAATACCGGATAGACACTGTGCCTTTCCTTTATCGTAAGAAGCGATTCTATCCTGTTACCCGGAAGAACCTCCTCAAGTTTTTCCCGGAAAAGAAAGATGCTGTTTCTGCTTATCTGGACAGCCACAATGTGGATCTCCAGCGTGTGGAAGAGGTGGAACTGCTTTTCCAGGAAGTTTTATAGCAGATGCCCGGCTAGGTTCTGTAGATACTGCTGTGATTCTTCCCGGTTAAACATGAAATAGTAGCCGGTGAAGTCTGGATAGGTGTATTTGTCTCCGTTTTCGTCTGTGTGCTCCTTCTCGGGGATATCCACATCGGAGGGAATGTAGTATATGCCAGTCTGTATGGTTTTGTCAAAGATACTCTTGGGAGGGAACCAGTTGTAGGATGTGGCATAGACATACCACCCGTCCTGCAAACTGTGAAAGTCCAGTTCCACGGTTGTGATGTCCTGGTGGCCTCCGGCTTCATAGGCGAAGGTCATGAAGCAGGAGGTCAGTTGCCGCGGGCTTCTCAGTACCACATATTGGGACTCAAAGGACAGATCCATGCACCAGAAAGGTTTTTTTGAATCCGGTGTCTTTTTTACGGGAAGCACCATCCCTTCTTGTGTAAGGACAACCTCTCCAAACTCCAGGGGTGTTTTGTGAGTGGGATTGCATCCGGCAATGACCAGGATAAGTCCAATAGTGGCAGTCAGAATCTTTTTCATAGAGCAAAGATACAAATTATAAGCATGCGAAACCTAGTAAAACTAACCTTTCTTTTTCCCCTTCTTCTTTTCTGTGCCTGTCAGAAAAAGCCCGTTCAAATTCTGGTAGAGCGCATAGAGATTACTCCTTCGCCTGTCACGTTTTTTGTGGGAGACCAGGTGGATGTCTCCATCGAGTGTTATCCCCAGAATGCCACCAACCTGAAGGAACTTACCACCCATATCACCATGCCATCTGTCGCATCGTTTCAGAATGGAAAACTTGCGGCACTGGCCCCCGGCACTTGCTATCTCGTTGCGGAGTGTGGGAAGCTGTCTCATCAGGCCAAAATCCTGGTCTACCCCGGCTACTTCACCAAAGGTCCCACCAAATACGGTGTCGATGCCGCCGCCGGCTACCTCTTCTACATGGGCGAATCTACGCCCCAGGAACTCCAGCTCACGCTTACCTACAACGAGCCCAACGGCGAAACCCAGAACTTCTGGATCCACCTCAGCTGCAGTGACCTTGGCAAAACCATCAACTTCATGGAAAACATGGGCGGCAACATGGTGGCCATCTACAAAAACAACAACGAAGACGGCTACACCGTAGCTTATCCCGCCGAGGACGGCACGCCCGTTATCAAGCTGGCCGATTGGGGCGACACCGACGCCCGCCTCACAAAGGGCACGCTCAAGGTAGAAGACCTGGGTGGCAGCACCTACAGCGTTGAGGCCGACTTCGCCCTCTCCAACGGCTACACCTTCACCGCTTCCTGGGAAGGCTCTGCCAGCATGAAAAAAGAATGAGCTAAGTGGCGCAGGTTCGATTTTAGCGTCGAAACCTGCGCCACGAGAACCGTGCAGAAGGCCGTTTTGCGGCGCAGGTTCCGACCCTGTTTTGGAACCTGCTCCACTCACCCTCGAAACTTGCGCCGCCAGAATAGTGGACAGTTCTGCCCTAATAATTCTCCCTCAGCCAGCAATCAAAATACTTGTTTGAGACAAAGTACCTATTTGTTTCAATTATCCAAATTGGATTATCCAAAATGGATAATTTTTTTCCGTTCTCCTTTTGCAAAAAAACAGCTAACTTTATAGCATAAAAAAAGAATGAGCCATGAAACCGCTCCTTGCCCTCCTCGCACTTTTTCTTTCCCTTCCCCTCCACGCCGAAGGCTGGATCCGTCACAACCAGCTGGGCTACCTCCCGCACGCCACCAAAGTGGCCGTGTACATGGGAGACGCCGCCCCGGAATCCTTCCAGCTAATAGACGCCTATACGGGCAAGATCGTTTTCGAGTCGGCCGCAAAACCCACGGGCCCGCTGGGCCGGATGGCCGCCACAGCGCGGCTGGACTTCAGCGCGTTCCAGACGCCGGGCGCATACAAAATAAAGACAGCCGACGCCGAGAGCGAGACGTTTCCCATCGGCCCGCAGGTCTACGACGGCACCGCCGACTTCGTCCTTAACTACATGCGCCAGCAGCGCTGCGGCTACAATCCCTTCCTCCGCGACAGCTGCCACACGAAAGACGCCATCATCATTTACCATCCCACCAAAACCGGGCAGCACCTGGATGTGCGCGGGGGCTGGCACGACGCATCCGACTGCCTGCAGTACGTGACCACCACCGCCAACGCCATCTACCAGATGGCCTACGCCTACGAGCGCAACCCGAAGGCCTTCGGAGATGCCTTCCGGGCCGATGGTACCTCCGGCGCCAACGGCATCCCCGACATCGTGGACGAGATCCGCTGGGGGCTGGACTGGCTGGACCGCATGAACCCGGAACCCGGGGAGTTTTACAATCAGCTGGCCGATGACCGCGACCACGTGGGCATGCGCCGTCCGCCGGAAGATCAGGCCGACTACGGCTGGGGCAAGGGCGGCGCCCGTCCGGTGTACTACTGCACGGGGGAGCCGCAGCAGCAGGGACGCCACGGTGGGGTGAACAAAACCACCGGAAAGGCGTCCATCGTGGGAAAGTATGCATCGGCCTTCAGTATCGGCAGCCGCGTGCTGGCGCCCTACTATCCGGAACTTGCCGCCCGCATTCGGGAGAAGGCAGCCGATGCCTGGGAAACCGGCGTAAAGTATCCCGGCTTCCACCAGACGGCTTCTGTCGTGAGTCCGTACATCTATGAGGAGACCAACTGGGTAGACGACATGGAGCTTGCCGGCGTGGAAATGTACCGCCTCACCGGAGACCGCAAGTTCCTTCTTGAGGCCGTGGAGTATGGCCGGCAGGAGCCCGTCACGCCCTGGATGGGGGCCGACAGCGCCCGCCACTACCAGTGGTACCCGTTCATGAACATGGGCCACGCGCACCTGGCAGCCCAGGGGAGGGAAGAGTTCGTACGCAACCTTCGCAGCGGTATCGCCCGCGTATGGGACCGGGCGCAGGGAAGTCCTTTCCTCTTCGGCGTTCCCGGAACCTGGTGCTCCAATAACCTCACCGCCGCTCTCCTGTCGCAGTGCATCCTGTACCGTCAAATCACCGGAGACCGCACCTACGAGGAAATGGAAGGTGCCCTTCGGGACTGGCTCCTGGGCTGCAATCCCTGGGGCGTAAGCATGATCGTGGAGCTGCCAAAAGGCGGTGTGTACCCCACGCAGCCGCATTCCTTCATCATCAATTACAAGCTGGGAAACACCACCGGCGGCCTGGTAGACGGCCCCGTGTATGACACCATCTTTGGCTCGCTCCTGGGCGTGAACACCGAAGGCGGCATCAACTACGAGCGCTTCCAGCCCGGCCGCCTCGTCTACCACGACTCCACCCACGACTATTCCACCAACGAGCCCACCATGGACGGCACCGCCAGCCTTACCTTCCCGCTCTCGGCCTATGAGATGGAGGGAAAGGCTCAGGCCTCCCGGAGCGTCTACTACCAGGGCGGCATCGTGCGCACGGACCCTTCCCTCAGGCGCATCTCGCTGGTTTTCACCGCCGCCGACAAGGCCGATGGCGCCGCCTCCATCCGCGCGTCCCTGAAACGGTACGGCATCAAGGGCGCCTTCTTCTTCACCGGCGAGTTCTTCGAAAAGTACCCCGGCGTGGTGCGCGACCTCCTGGCCGATGGCCACTACGTAGGCAGTCACAGCTACGGCCACCTGCTCTACGCCCCCTGGGGCAAGCGCGATTCCCTCCTGGTCTCCCGCGAAGAGTTCGAGGCCGATATCCGCCGCAGCTACGAGGTCATGGCCCCCTTCGGCATTACGCCGGCATCGGCCCCTCTCTTCATGCCCCCCTACGAGTACTACAACGCCACCATCTCCTCCTGGGCCCGCTCCATGGGCCTGCAGCTGGTGAACTACACGTCCGGCACCTATACCAACGGTGACTACACCACCCCCGACATGCCCCACTACTACAGCAGCCGCTTCATCCTGGACAAACTGCTCTCCGTTGAGGCTTCGGAAGGCCTGAACGGTCACGTCCTGCTCATCCACCTGGGCACCGACGATGCCCGCACCGACAAGTTCTACACCCACCTCCCGCACCTCATCCGCACCCTCCGGCGCCGTGGCTACACCTTCGTTCCCTTGCAGGAAGCCCTTTGATATGTTCAGTATTTCTCCTAACTTTGTATGAACAAACTCAACCGCTCGTCCATGAAAAAAACTTTCCTTGCGGCCGTCGCCGGCCTTGCTTTAGCAGTTTCCTGCACCGAAAACACGCACTGGAGCCCCGTGGGGGACCACATCCGCACGCGCTGGGCACAGGAAGTATCGCCTTCCCATGCTCTTCCGGAGTATCCCCGTCCCACCATGGTGCGCCCGGAGTGGAGGTCCCTCAACGGGCTTTGGAACTATGCCATTACGTCTTCTGAGGCCGAAGAAATGCCCGCTCCGGAGGGCAAGATCCTGGTTCCCTTCTGCATAGAATCATCCCTTTCCGGCGTAGGCAAAACCGTAGGAAAAGACAGTGTGTTGTGGTATGAACGCACATTCACCGTTCCCCGCTCCTGGAGAAAGGACCGTACCCTGCTGCACTTTGACGCCGTGGACTGGAAGGCCGAGGTCTGCCTCAACGGCCAGCCCGTTACCGTGCATACGGGCGGATACACCCGCTTCTCCGTGGACATCACCCCTTACCTCGTGCCCGGCAAGCAGCATCTGACGGTCCGCGTCACCGACGGCACCGACAACGACCTCCAGCCGCGCGGCAAGCAGGTAACCCGCCCCGGCGGCATCTGGTACACCTCCGTCACCGGCATCTGGCAGAGTGTATGGATGGAGCCGGTACCATCGGCCCATATCACGGGTTATCAGGCCGATGCAACCCTGGACGGCACTCTCTCCCTCTCGGCCGGCGTCGACGGCGAGGCCGATGAACTCGTCTACCGCCTCTTGGCCGATGGCACCGGCAGCGTGCTCGCAGAGACGTCCGCTCCCGTGGGGACATCGGCCTGCATCAAAGTGGACCAGCCCGAGCTCTGGAGCCCGGAGAACCCCTACCTGTACGGCCTGGAGGTCGAGCTCCGCAAGGATGGGCAGACCGTTGACGCCGTGAAGGGATACACGGCCATCCGCGAGAGCGCCGAGGTGCGCGACGCGCAGGGCTTCCGCCGCATGGGCCTTAACGGCAAACCTTACTTCCAGTTTGGCCCGCTGGACCAGGGCTGGTGGCCCGACGGCCTGTACACCGCCCCCACTGACGAAGCCCTCAAGTTTGACATTGAGAAAACGCGCGACTTCGGGTTCAACATGATCCGCAAGCACATCAAGGTAGAGCCCGAGCGCTGGTACTACTGGGCCGACCGCCTGGGTATCTGCGTGTGGCAGGACATGCCTTCCGTGGCCGACAACATGAAGGGGGAGTGGGGACAGCATGCCTACAACACCGGCCGCGATTACCCGCTTTCCGACGAAGCCAAGGCTACCTACTACAAGGAGTGGAAGGAGATTATGCTTCAGCTGCGCGGCCACCCTTCCATTGTGGTGTGGGTTCCCTTCAACGAGGCCTGGGGCCAGTTTGACACCGAGAAAGTGGTGGAATATACCCGGAGCATCGACCCTACCCGCCTCATCAACTCTGCTTCGGGCGGCAACTCCCGCCTTTGCGGAGATATCCTGGATAACCACAACTACCCCAATCCTGTTATGAAATTCCGCAGCAATGGCGCTCAAATTGACGTACTGGGCGAGTACGGAGGCATCGGCTATGCTGTCCCCGGCCACCTGTGGCAGGAGAGCAACAACTGGGGCTACCAGGGCCTGGCCAAGGACTCCGCGGAGGTGCTGGCCATCTATTCCGCCTATGCCCGTGAGTTTATCCCCTAAAATCCGCAAGCAATCTCAATGGCAATCTCAATTGCAGTAAAGAGCTTGAACACTATGCATCATGATAGTATGAGCGTGAATTTTGTCCGATTTGTGCATACCTTCCCCTTACCCCACAATGC
>Ga0310695_10011120_pt1 | contig 12947 bp, 8 predicted proteins | sample RumenRJG_04DNA_FD_203882 | JGI IMG/M metagenome (GOLD analysis project Ga0310695, IMG submission 203882) | Bovine rumen microbial communities from Lethbridge, Alberta, Canada - RJG_04 (v2) (version 2) | ecosystem: Host-associated > Mammals > Digestive system > Stomach > Rumen | place: Canada...
AATGTTTTCCTTTATACGAAAGTTTACATATTATCCTTCACATCCTTCACCAAGTGGCATCGATGCCCTTCGAAAGCATGCTGTTTCCGCCTTGTAAGTATGGCACTTAGACAATGAAAGTATGATAGTTCTTCGCAAAGCGAAGCATCCTTCGGCTGAGCGAGAAAACCTGAGATCGACGAATGTACCCTGTTGGCTGAGGACATAAAAACAGCTCTGCTGAGAGACGCAGCTTATGTCCTTGATTACTTATTGTAGCATTCGAACATCTTATCAACCGAATCTTTCGACATCTTGGGCGAAAGGATGCTGGTGAACCACACCACGGGGAAGCCGCCAATCATAGCAATAGCACCGCAGTTGATGGGATTGATGGGGTTGCCCAATAGCATGTTCACAACCGTGAGGCCTACACCCCAGATGAAGCATGCCCATACCGAGGCAGTAGTGGCGCCACGCCAGTAGAGTCCCAACATGAAGGGAGCGAGGAAGGCACCAGCCAGTGCACCCCATGAGATACCCATGAGCTGTGCGATGAAGGTAGGCGGGTTCAGGGCAATCATCAGCGAGATAACGATGAAGAACACGATGAGCACACGCATCACGACAACCTTACGGCGTTCAACCTTCTCCGACACCTCGTCGTCGATAGAGCCTTCCATCACCTCACCGGGAGCCGACTTCTTGTCGCGGTAAATCAGGTCGAGGGTCATCGTCGAACTCGACGTAAGCACCAGCGAGGCAAGCGTCGACATCGAAGCCGAGAGAACTAACAGTACCACAAGGGCAATGAGCACGTCGGGCAACGTGACAAGCATGGCAGGCACAATGGAGTCGTAGGCTATCTTACCATTGGCAGCAATGACGGGGTCGTACAGACGACCGAAGCCTCCGAGGAAATAGCAACCGCCTGCTACGATAAACGCAAAGATGGTCGAGATAACGGTGCCGCGCTTGATGGCGCTCTCGTCGGTAATAGAATAGAACTTACCCACCATCTGGGGCAGTCCCATCGTACCAAGCGAGGTAAGAATAACCACACCCAACAGTCCCCACGGGTCGGGGCCGAACCACGAGGCAAAGCCGCCATTCACCGTCGGGTCTGCATCAGAGGGTAGCTGTGCCAGCTTCTCCACTGCGGTAGCCAGTCCACCCTGTGCTGCCAGCACGGCAGCGATGACGGCTACGATACCAAAGAGCATGATGATGCCCTGGATGAAGTCGTTCATGGCCGTGGCCTTATAGCCACCGAGGATGACATAGACAGCAGTGAGGACGGACATGATGACCACGCAGTACTCGTAGGGAATGTTAAAGCCCATCTCGAAGAGTCTTGAGATGCCGCTATAGACACCAGCGGTGTACGGAATCAGAAACACAAAGGCAATGATGGAAGCTGCCACGCGCAGTCCCTGATCGTTGAAACGTGTTCCGAAGAAGTCGGGCATGGTGCGACTCTCAATGTGCTGTGTCATCAGCTTTGTCCTACGACCCAGGATAATCCAGGCCAAAAGCGAACCGATGACCGCATTGCCGATACCTATCCAAGCCGACGACAAACCATATTTCCATCCGAACTGTCCAGCATAGCCCACGAAGACCACTGCCGAGAAATAGGAGGTTCCGAAGGCAAAGGCTGTTAGCCACGGACCTACTGAGCGGCCACCCAACACGAAACCGTCGACGCTTCTGGCCTGTTTACGTGACACCACTCCGACGCCAACCATGATGACGAGGAATACTATAGTGAGTAATACTTTGATAATCATATTCTTGTTTTGTAATGGTTTTAGGAAAAATATATAATGCCAAAGAGCTAATTAGAATGCCACCTGAATCTGTGACTGTAGCCAGTTATAGTTCTTGCCTATTTGGTCGCCGCAGAAGCATCGGGTGTACTGCAACTGGAAACGGCATTTCTTGAAAAACCAGTATTGCACCCCCAGCGTGGCATTGGTCTGATCCCATCCGTCGACCTTTGTATTGCGATCAAAGGTCTCGCCACTGGCAATGAAATCCCAACCTTGAACCAAAGGAATGCAGGCAGTAACGTAGCCGCCTCGGCTGCCCACGTCGCCATCCTTTCCTCCAAGCCACTCGGCACGTACGCTCATCGGTCGTGCTTCCTTGTATTTCCCCTCTCCATATCGGCCTGATTTAATCTCAAATCCGGCGCTGTAGCGGTCACGGGTATAGTCATCGCCTACAGCAATGTCTGGATTCCATGCAGCCGTATTTACGGCATGGCCCGTACCTTTCTGTCCGGAGACGACCAGACGCAGTCCGTCTACAGGACGCACGTCGAGCTTTGCAATGACATCTTTTTGGTTGTTCCCGTCCCTACGGTTGATGCCCTGTCCGTTCATCAACGCCAGCTCGTAGTGCAGGTGGTCATTGAGTACGTCACCATAGAGAAGCAATCCCATGTCGCGTCCGTAGTTGACACCATTGAGGGGATCGGGGCCCTCGCCAGCCAGATAGAGCACAGCCTGCGAATAGACGTCAATCAATTCGAGCATTGTCGGAGAAAGTGGGTTCTCCATAGAATAAGAGTGTTTGAATTGTCCTACACGGACGGTAAGTGATTTGTCGTTGGTAACGCGATAGTCGGTATAGAACTCCTGAACCACGCTCGAGAAGTCGTGCATGAACAGAAACGACCATCGGTCGGTGATGCGGGCCTTGGCCCATAATAAAGTACGCTTCAGGTTGAAATCGTTCTGCTGTTTGTCGTTCTTGTCCTGCCAAGAATAGCCTCCCTGTGCATAGCCGTTGAACGTAACCCGACTGGTGAACTCCTTCATCCAGTCAATGTCGGAATCTTTCTGAGACTGTTGTCCCATGGCGGCTGTACTGCTCATGATGGCCATTGCCATAGCGAGCGTAGCCTTCTGAAATGATTTGTTGTAAGTCATAACGTTATAATTTGGATTGATAAATATTCAGTTAGCACTTGCATTTGCTGCATATATGCAGTTTGGGTTGCAAAAATACAACATTTCTGCATAACGGCCAAATAAAAACGGTAAAAAAGTAAAAAGGTAAAACATAAAAAACGCCGCAAAAAGAAATTTTAGCTGAAATTAATACATTATTCTTGCTCGAATAAAGAAAAATCAGTACTTTTGCAGATTGAATGACTATATATAATAATGTTATGGGTAAACCAATATTGATAGCAGGCCCCTGTGTTATTGAATCATCAGAACTGCTGAACACTGTTGCCAGACGGCTGAAGGAGATCAATCAACAGCTGGGCACCGATATTATTTTCAAGGCATCCTTCGACAAGGCCAACCGCACTTCGCTGCATTCTTTCCGCGGCCCGGGCATAGACAAAGGTCTGCAGATGCTATCTGACATCAAGGAGACTTACGGACTCCGCATCCTCACCGACATACACGAAGCGTGGCAGGCCAAGCCGGCTGGCGAAGTGTGCGACGTGCTACAGATACCCGCGTTCCTGTGTCGGCAGACTGACTTGTTGGTTGCTGCTGCCCGTACTGGCCGTACCGTGAACATCAAGAAAGCCCAGTTCCTTGCCGGACGCGATATGCGCTATCCCGTTGAGAAAGCCCAGGATGCCGGTGCTGGTGAGGTATGGCTTACCGAGCGTGGCAACATGATGGGCTACGGCACGCTGGTTGTCGACTTCCGTAATATCAGCGATATGCTTCAGATTGTACCCAATGTCATTATGGACTGTACCCATAGCGTCCAGCGTCCTGATGCCCAGGGTGGTAAGACCGGAGGCGACCGACGTTTCGTCGAGCCGATGGCCTTGGCAGCTAAAGCCTTTGGCGCTACGGGCTATTTCATGGAGGTCCATCCTAAACCTGACGAGGGGCTCAGCGATGCAGCTAACATGCTTGAGCTCGACAAGCTGGAGGGACTCATCAGAAAACTCATTTGAACCATTGTACAATGACTGCAAGAGAATACGGCATACAATGTATCCTTGACGAGGCCGAAGCCGTTAGAGGCCTGGCCAGTCAGTTAGACGAGCATTTTGACGAGGCAGTGGAACTGATTTTCCAGTGCAAGGGAAAGATTATTGTCACGGGAGTAGGCAAGAGCGGTCACATCGGTGCAAAGATTGCAGCTACCCTTTCATCGACAGGCACTCCATCGTTCTTCATCAATCCGCTCGACGTCTTTCATGGTGACCTTGGTGTCATAACACCCGACGACGTGGTGCTGGCCATCTCCAACTCCGGACTGACCGATGAGTTGCTCCGCTTCATCCCTATGGTGCTCCACATGAAGGTGCCCATCATCGGTATGAGCGGCAACCCCGACTCGCTGTTGGCCAAGTACTCCACCTGCCATTTGAACGTGCATGTGGAGAAAGAGGCTTGCCCGTTGAACCTGGCACCTACAAGTTCCACGATGGCACAGTTGGCTGTGGGCGATGCACTTGCCGTGGCCCTCATCGAAAAGCGTCATTTCCGTCCACAGGACTTTGCCCAGTTCCATCCCGGTGGTGAGTTGGGCAAGCGGTTGCTGACCACTGCCCAAGATGTGATGCGCAGCGATGATTTGCCCGTGCTTCCTCCTGAGATGCACCTGGGCGAGGCTATCATTCTCGTGAGCAAAGGTAAGTTGGGGCTTGGCGTTGCCGAGTGCGAAGACCGTATCGTAGGCCTGATTACCGACGGTGACATTCGCCGAGCCATGGAGCGCTGGCAGTCACGCTTCTTCGATCACACCGTCGAGGACATTATGACCCGCACTCCGAAGACCGTGAGCCCACAGACCAAGATTGCCGAGATTCAGCGCATCATGCAGGAGCACAAAATCCATTCCGTGCTCGTGGTTGATGACGATCACAGGCTCTTAGGCGTGGTCGACCATTATTCATGTATGATTTAGGCCATCCGCCATACTTATTGATTACCAGATAATTATGAAGATAAAGTCAAAGATGCTGATTGCGCTGCTGCTCGCTATTCCTGTAGTGGTGACAGCCGCCTATTTGTTCAAGAAGCTTGATGCCCGGAACGGACTGACATCCAGCCAGGTCAATTGCATACTGAAGGACTCACGAGGTTTTATGTGGATGGGTACGCCTGCCGGTCTCTACCGCTACGACGGCTACACCTTCCGTCATTTCCAGAGTGACTCACAGAACGGCTCGTCGCTGCCCGACAGCTATATCTTCAGCATTCAGGAGCAGAACGACGGCATCCTATGGGTAGGAACAGGTTCGGGCTATTTCGTCTACGACCCGCAGACTGAGAGCTTTGAGCGCGGCATGGATCAAGTTTATAGCCGCATGGGCTGCACTCGCCCCAGTCTGGTCTATGTTGACTCGCACAAGAATGTTTGGTGCTATATTCCCAAGAAAAAGATACTGCGTTACAACACCCAGCAACAAGTGAGCACCGACTATGTCATCTCCGACGACAATAATAGCATTCCTCCCGGCAACATCTGTTCTATTGGGGAATGTAAAGACGGTGCCATCCTCGTTTATGACGACGGGCGCCTTATCTGTCTTGATGCTCTTCACCAGCAGTTCATTCTATGGACCAACGACGAACTTTCCAAGCGAAATCTCCGCAAAACCGGTTCGCTGAAAGTGTTTGCCGACCAGATGGATAACATTTGGCTCTACGGCCAAGGCACGCTTTTCGTTCTGAACAAGAAGACCGGCGTGTGGGACACGTCCATTGGTGACCAGCTGGGGCTGATGAGTGTCAGTGCCGACAACAGCGTTACCAGTATGGCTGCTGACCGTAAAGGCAATATTTGGATAGGCACGAACCGCCACGGATTGCAGAAAGTCAACGTCAATACGCACGTCATGGAGCCTGTAGAGCTCACCACCATGTTCTCCCGTCAGCGTCAACTCACTGCCGGCAGTGCTACCAACATCCAAAGCGTCTACGTCGACGACAGCGACCTGCTCTGGATAGGCACGTCAAAGTCGGGCGTAGCCTATTGGGGCGAAAACATCTATAAGTTCCTGTCTGACCCCATCGGTGATATTACTGCCATGGTTCAGGACTCTACTGGAAACGTTCTCTATGGCACCAGCGACAACGGTATCATTGGCTACGATGCCCACTTGGCCAGCCTTGGTGTCACTGCTATGGCCAAAACCCTTGACGGTAGCCTGTGGGTAGGCTCACAGCAGAATGGACTAACCCGCATTCTGAACGGAGTATCGACCGTCTATACCACCTCGAACGAGGACCACAAAATCATTGACAACCACATCCACGCTATGTGTACCGATAAAAACGGCATACTGTGGATAGGTACCGAGAACGGTCTTCAAAACTACAATCCCCGACTGAACACTTTTGCCAGCTATGCCAAAGACCGTCATCAACTTCCATCGAACAATATCACCGCTTTGGGCAATGGTGTCGAGAACGAGTTGCTGGTTGGAACAGCTGAGGGATTGACTATTCTGAACCTATCTACCAATAGCCAGTTACACCTCATCGGCAACAAAAGCAACAAGTCGAGATTCACCAACAGCTATATTACCCAGGTTTTTCAGGACAGCCGCAAACTGTTGTGGATAGGTACACGCGAAGGTTTGAACATTCTGAACATGGAGAATGACGAGCTCTATCACATTACCGAGCGTAACGACCTGTGCAACAACAACATCTGTGGCATTGCCGAGGATGCTCACAACAACATCTGGGTCACAACGAGCAACGGTGTCTGCCGTATTGTCGTTGACTTTCACAAAGGAAAGCTCAACTGGGGATTATACAACTACGACCAGAGCGACGGTCTTCAGAGCAATGAGTTCAACCTTGGTAGCATCCTTACCACTTCCGACGGCAACATTCTGATGGGTGGTATCTATGGTACGAGCATCATCCGTCCGAAGTCCGACGATGAGAAGGCAGCCCTTCCGAAGGTTATCCTTACCCAGCTCTTCATTGGTGAAGAAGAGATACAGACAGGACGCGTATTCCATAACCGTGTCATTCTTGAACGTGCGCTCAACGAGAGTAACTCCATCACACTGGCACACGATGAGAATACCTTCACCATCAAGTTTGCAGCAGGCAACTACAACCAAAGCGAACGTCTGCAATTCCATTATATGCTCAAGGGCTACAACGACACCTACATTCCTGGCGACGCACTGAGCCACGGAGTGACGTTCACCGACCTGAAGACAGGAACTTACGAACTGCTGGTCAAGGCAAGTAGTGCCGAGAGTAAGTCGCAGCCGACACAGGAGACGAAACTCGAGATTATCATCGAACCGGCATGGTGGTGGCAGTGGTGGATGCAACTCACCTATGTTGCCTTTGCCATCATCGTACTATACCTGTGGAAGAAAGGCTTTGACCAGATACGCATGCACTGGCGCAAGAAAAAAGCCATCATTACCGACCTGGTGCGGCAGCGCGAAGAAATCAAGAACGCCAGCGACGACCTGCGGCAGCCCATGGCCCGCATGACCTCGATCATCATGAACCTGGCCGAGCGCTACACAACCCTCGAAGAGCGCGAGCAGCTCAACAACCTGCACTCACAGATGTTGCAGATCATCACCCAGGTCAGCGACATGCAGGCTGCACTCGAGCATCCTGAAGAGAAAGCCCGACAGAACGTTCGTAATCACTTCGAGCTTAACAGTCGGGGTGAGATGAGCCTGCCTGAAACCGTTGGCGACGAGCTCACCTACGAGATACGCCATCGTAACGACGAGTCGCCCATGTCGGGCTTCAAGGTGTTCTTTATTGACGACAACGAAGAATTCACCAAGTTTATCGCTTCGCGCCTGCGATATGTATATGAGTTACATTCCTACACAAGCACCGCTGGTGTCATGGCCGATATCGAGACTATTCTTCCTGACCTTGTCGTCTGTAAGCATGATATGCCTGGTCTTACTGGAAGCGAGTTGTGTAACAAGGTGAAGATGGACAACCGCCTCTTCAAGATAAAGTTCATTCTGATGACCGAAAACAAGCTCAGCTCCAAGGACATGATGAACCAAGACATAGCCATGAGTGCCGACGACTATCTGGCCAAGCCTTTCAACCTGCAGGAAGCCGTGATGCGATTCAACAAACTCCTCGGTATCGAATCGTTCGAGATGGAAAGCAACCTCATCGAGGGAGCTGAAACCCGCATGCTCGAAGGCTACAACTCCAGCATGACAACCTCGACCGAGACCATGGATTACGGCACCATAACAGCAAGCAGCAACGATGACGACAAGGAGATACAGGCCGTCACCCTGCGACTACTCAAAGATACTGCCGAGAAGAGTGCCGACGTGGTTGATATGAATGCTCGCGACGACTACTCAATGAGCGACCTCATGGACCAGCGACTCATAGACAGCATCGAACAGTATGTGCAGCAGAATATGAGCCGTGGCACCATCAACCTTGAGGAGATGGCTTCGGCCATGGGCATGGCCATGCGTCCCTTCTTCCAGAAAGTTCGCGACCTCACGGGCAAGACGCCCGCCGAGGTTGTGCGCGACCTGCGCCTGAAGAACGCATGCATCCTGCTCAAGCGTACCAACATCAATATGAACGAACTTGCCAACAATGTAGGCTTTGCCACCGGCGACCACTTCATCAGCATCTTCAAGGAGCGCTTCGGCATCTCGCCCACCGAATATCGACTGAAATATCGCAAATGACCCCCCAATTCACTATTCTCCATTCTCCATTCTCCATTGTAACAGTCCTCCTTTGCCTCGCAACGAGTGCCTGGAGCATCGAACCCTCCGACACCTTGTTCCGCAGGCAGATGGAAGATTGTGGCGTGCATTTCTCCCACAATAACCGTGTGACGCTGCTCATGTCGGGACAACAGAAGTTCGACGACATGTTCGAGGCCATACGTCAGGCACGCCATAGCATCCATCTCGAATACTTCAACTTCCGCAACGACAGTATCGCCTCCATGCTCTTCGACCTCCTGCGCGAGAAACGCCGCGAGGGTGTTGAGGTCAGGGCAATGTTCGATGGCTTCGGCAACGACTCCAACAACCAGCCCCTGCTGAAGCACCACATCCGCTCGCTACGCGAAGACAGCATCGACATCTGGGAGTTCGACCCCATCCGCTTTCCATGGGTCAACCACATCTGGCCACGCGACCATCGAAAGATCGTGGTCATCGATGGACAGATAGCCTATACTGGCGGTATGAACGTGGCCGACTACTATATTAACGGCACCGAGCAGGTGGGCGAATGGCGCGACATGCACTGCCGCATCGAGGGCGGTGCTGTCAACGAGCTGCAGCTTATCTTCGCCCGCATCTGGGAGAAGACCACTGGCGAGGACATCTGGCGACCGGAGTACTTCCGTGCCTACGAGTCCAATAGCTTTAGCCATCTGAAGCCAGACACCACAGCCACCGCAGGCCACAAGCTCGTGGGCATAGCCAACCGCGAGCCCCATACCACTAATAAGATCATGCGCCAGCTCTACATCAACGCCCTTGACGACGCCCAGGACTCCGTGCGCATCATCAATCCCTACCTCACACTCATCCCCTCGGTCAACCGTGCCATCAAGCGAGCTATCGACCGTGGCGTGAAGGTCGAGATCATGGTCTCGGCTAAGAGCGATATACCGCTTACCCCCGACTGCGTGTTCTACAACGCCCACAAGCTCATGAAGCGTGGAGCCACCGTCTGGTTCTACCAGCCTGGCTTCCACCACTCTAAGATCATGATGGTCGACGGTCGTTTCTGTACCGTGGGCTCCACCAACCTCGATGCCCGCAGCATGCGCTTCGACTACGAGGAGAACGCTGTCATCATCGACCGTAACACTACCCTCGAGCTCGACCGCATGTTTGACCACGACAAGCAGCAGAGTGTACTCCTAACGCCCGAAGAATGGGAGCGATTCCGCACCCCTTGGCAGAAATTCCGCGGGTGGTTTGGTTCCCTGCTACGACCGTTCCTGTAGATAATTTATAATTGAGAATTGAGAAACGAAACAATTTCCATCTGTAAGGCCATCGCCATCATTCTCATGGTTATGGGCCATGCTGACTGCCCTTCCTGGCTGTCGGCGTTCCTATATGAGTTCCACATGCCGCTTTTCTTTGTTGCGGCAGGCTACTTCTTCTCCCTCCACTACCTCAACGACGAGGCCACCTTTATTAAGAAACGTCTGCGCGGACTCTACTTGCCCTTTGTCCAGTGGTCGCTCTTCTTCCTCGTCATACATAACCTGATGTTCCGCATAGGACTGCTCAACGAGCAGTACGGTAACTGGACGGGCGGCGTTACCCATCCCTATACATGGCATCAGGCCGAGCAGCGCCTGTGGAACATCGTCACCGCCATGGGTGGCTACGACGAGTTCCTCGCCGGAGCTTTCTGGTTCTTCCGTGGACTGCTCGTGGCCAGTTTGCTCTACCTCTTCATGTTCAAGGTAGGCACATGGCTCTGGCGTAAGTTTGCCCGCTGTGCACCTAACGACAAGGCCCTGCGACTGTGGATTCCCATGGCCATCTGCGTCACGATGCTGCTGCTTGCAGGTTGGAAGACTGCAGAGAGCCTTAAGGTTGTCAACCTCGTTCAGGGCGGCTACCGCGACATCATGGGCTGCTTCTTCTTTGGTTCAGGTTTTCTCTTCCGTCAGTGGCAGCATCTCTATCGTTCCCGCTGGTGGCACAACGTCGTTCTCTTTGCCATCGTAGCCATCTTTTCTGTCTACGCCACGGCCAATATGAACTGGCGCTCCACCTTCGAGCAGTTCCTCTCACTGCCCCTTCCTGCCCTATGCGGATGCCTGCTTACCTACAACGTCGCCACCTACATCGACCGCTTCGACAACCGTGCCAAGCATCTGCTCGTTTACATAGGAGACCATACCCTCATCATTTTCGTACTCCACATCATCTCCTTCAAGGTGGTCAGCGCCCTGAAAATCGTCTACTATGGAATGGATTGGGGCCAGATAGGCTGCCACATGGTCATCCACGACCACTCTGCCGACGACCTCTTCTTCCTCGCCTACACCTTTGTGGGCGTCGGCCTCCCCCTATTCATCGAGTGGTGTTACCTGCATATCACTCAACGCATTATCCATTCGTATAAATAGAAAGCACACCGCGTTCTTCACGCCTACGAAACTTCGGAAACTTCAGTAACATAACTGAGTCCACTTTAAAAAGTCAGGACATGAGAAAAAAGGGGGAATAATCAATGCGCAGCCACTCCCCTCCCTTGTAGGGGAGGGGTTGGGGTGGGGTCAGTATCTTTCTCACAGACAGGATATTACAGACCCCACCCCTGCCCCTCCCCTTGATGGGAGGGGAGTGGCTGCGCCTTGTGCGCAAGGCAGGCGACATGAACCGCACCCTGGCCGTCATCGACAGCATGGAAAAAGCCCGCGTCATCAGCACAGCAAAGGCTGACAATTGGCGGGCCTTTGCCTACGACCGGGGGTGGAAGAGGCGCATCGCCGAACACTACTACAGAAAGGCCCACGAAGGCTATCGTGCCGACCTCAATCTTCAAACCTATGCAAGTTATGCCGATGCAGGCTACCGCTGGGCATACCTCCGCTCGAGCAGAGGCGATACCGAGGGAGCACTGGGCATCATCACCGACCTGCTGGGCCAGGCAGAAGACAACGAAGACTTCCCGAAGAGCACAGAGTCGGCCCTGACCATGCTCATGGCCCACTGCTACCTGCAGCTCCACCAGTGGGATGCCTGCCGGCGCAGCTGTCAGAAGGCCTACGAGATACAGCAGGCCATCACCGACGACAAGGCCGACGACAGGTTCAACCTCATCATCACTTGCATGAACATCTCTTCCTTCTACTTCGATATGGGCGACGTAGAGGGCGCACAACAATGGCTCGAACGCTGCGCACAGGCGTTTGACCGCTATCAACAGGTGGGCGACTCGAAGCTCATAGAGGAGTACAAAGGCCATATCGCCCTGAAGCGTGCACGCTACTTGCAGGCAACGGGCCATGCCGACGAGGCCGCTGCCACCTACGCCGCCGTGCCCCACAGCCGCATCTTCGAACCCGGGGGCTACACCGAGGCTGCCGATTACCTGATGGCTGCCGGACGCTACGACGAGGCCGCCTACTGGTACGAACAGATCGACAGCACCTACATAGCCACCGACGGTGCACGGATGACCTTCGACATCATCGCCTCGCGCCTCTCTCCTCGCTATACCGCCTACCGCAAGGCTGGGCGCAACGACGATGCGCTGGTCATTGCCAACAATATCAGTGCCGCCATCGACTCTGCCCTCGCCTGGCAGAAACAGAACGATGCCGCCGAGCTGGCCGTCGTCTACCAGACACATGAGCGCGATCTGCAACTGACGAACTTACGGTTTAAGGTATCCCTGCACCGTGTCATGGCCGTCGCCCTCGTAATCATCCTCCTGCTTATTGGCTATCTGCTCTGGCGCTCAAGGAAATACAACAGTGTGCTGGCCAAGAAGAACCGCCATCTCTACGAACAGATGAAACTGCGCGAACAGGCCATCGAAGAGGAGCGCAAGGCATGGCAGGCGCAGCCGGAAGACAGTCTTACCTCCATTCAACAGCTCTTCCGACGCCTTTGCACGCTCATGGCCGACCAGCTGCCCTTTACCGACGAGGCGCTGAACCGCGACACCCTGGCACAGATGTTAGGCACCAACGCCAAGTACGTGGTACAGGCCATCCGCGAGTGCTCGCATGGCGAGACCGTCACCGATTTCATCACCCGCTACCGTCTGGAGTACGTAGCCCGTCTGCTGAAGACCACCGACGACCCCATTTCGCTCATCGGCGAGCTGTCGGGCATCTCCAGTCGCGCCACGCTCTCCCGTCTCTTCCGCAATACCTACGGCATGACCTGCAGTGAATTTCGCCAAGCAGCGAGAGCAGAGGCCCAAACTTGTTTGGAGCCTATGCCGAGTCGCGTCTGAAATCGCGGAACGCAATTTCGCCAAGCAGCGAGAGCAGAGGCCGTT
>Ga0310695_10011121_pt1 | contig 12944 bp, 6 predicted proteins | sample RumenRJG_04DNA_FD_203882 | JGI IMG/M metagenome (GOLD analysis project Ga0310695, IMG submission 203882) | Bovine rumen microbial communities from Lethbridge, Alberta, Canada - RJG_04 (v2) (version 2) | ecosystem: Host-associated > Mammals > Digestive system > Stomach > Rumen | place: Canada...
GGTCAATGGGGAAATGGAGCATTGCCCATATATCGTATTCCTGTGACTGGCGTGAAGTGAGCTTGATGCGCTCAGAACCATTAGGTGTTGTAACTAATCCAACGTTCATATCCCTTCCAAATACAGGCTGAAGAGTAGAGAAGAGACGTGAAGGTGTAATGCCTGCATTCATCATCTGCTCACTGTCCAGATTGACGTAATATTCCTGATAATCGTCTTTCCAAAACGAGAACTCGCTGGTAATGGCCACTTCCTGAATGCGCCGATGCTCTAACAGCTTAGCTTTCAATTTCTCTGCCCATTCATATAGTTCATCGTAGTTGTAGCCATACATGCGGATACGATAAGATCCTGCCGTTTCTCGTACATCGTTGCTGAACCCTTGATCTGCCAAGCCATAGATGCTCCAGCTGCCTCCTCCCAACTGCAATGCTTGGGTCGTCATGCGACTTTTGAGTTGGTATGGAAAACCTGTTCGGGCATATTCATCCTTAAAGAATATGCTGATGCTGGCACGGTTGGCATTGTAGATGTTGGTTTGGAACTGCTTTATTTCGCTAAAACCACTGAGAAATACTTCCATGCGCTGGATGAGGGTGTTCATCTGTTCGAGGGTACTTCCGTTGGGTAGGTTGGCGTTTGCATATAGCACTACTTCGTCGTTGCGGGTGAAGTAGCTGCCATTATAGACTTTATTAACGAAGATATAGACTCCATAGGCAAAGCCGGCTATCAGCAAGATGCTGACTATCCAACGAAAACGTGCTAATTGGCGCACGATGTTTTCATAGACTCTCGAAAAAATTAACTGATATTGAATGATGAATGATGTATAATGATTACTCTTCTTAATATCCATCTTCATCCTGTCAATCAAAGACGGGACAAAAAAGAGGGCCACCACAAGTGACACAGCGAGGTTGATAATTACTATTGCTGCAAAGTCTTGCAGGTTGATGCGTATGTTGTCATTAAGGAAGAAGATGATGACCAATGCCCCCATGGTGGTAAGGGTAGCTGCCAATACCGAGAGAAATGCCCTAAGGTTATGACGGTGCATATAATGGTCGGCCATGACGATAGTACTGTCAATAATGAGATTTAGGGAAATGGTAATGCCAGCCAAGGAATAGAGTTGTATCTCTAACCCAAAGATATAATAGAAGATCAACGCCACGGCAATGTTCACAAGCAATGATACCGTAATCAGGAAAAGGTATTTCAAACGCCGACTGATGATCCAGACGAACAACAGAAGGATGACTACGGTCAAAGCTGTGCGGTAATATATTTTGTCGAGTTCCTTACGGATATATTCAGTAGTATCATAGCTGACATACACCTCATAGCCCTGTGGCAGTTGTTTTAATATTCCTGCCATTTCTGCTTTTACTGCATTATTTAACTCCAGCTGATTGGCTGATTCATTGGCAACAATAGTCAAATAGATAGAGTTCAGACCATTGATTCGATAGTAGCTTTGGGGGGATGACTCTACATGGCTGACTGTGACCAATTGATCTAAACTGATGATTTTCCCATTTGTCGCCTTTACCACTATGTCTGCAGGATTGAATGAGGTATTGTTCTGCTTTGGCATAACAGCCAGACGAATCCAACCTTGTAAGCCCAGACTATCAATGTTCTGGGTACCTAAGAACGTACGTTGTGTGTGACTCTGTATTGCTGTAACCAAATCACTGATTGTCAGTCCTAGGCTCTGCAACTGATGACTGTCGTATTCCAGTTGCCACTCCATAGGAGTAGCACCAGAGAGGGCGATGCGATAGACTCCACTTAGCTGTGATAGGCGCGGACTAATGTTTTCTTCCGCATAACGTTGTATCTCTATAGGTGGAACAGAAGCATTGAGGGTATAGATCATGAATGGTTTATCGTTGTCTTCGTCAGGAACCTGCATGGTAATGATGGGATAACTCATACCCTCGGGCAACTGTGGCCATGTCTGCCGGATGATGGTAGATGCCTCAAAGCGAGCAGCCTCAACATCCACATGTTTGTCAAGCTCAACGTTGATACTGCCTGAACCATTGTCGGACGAAGACTCGATTTTCTTTACACCAGAGATACGGGCCAGCATAGCCTCTAATTTGCTTGTCACCTCCGTCTCAACCACACGTGATGAGCTGCCCGGGACGGCATAACTCACCGTGAAGCCTGGCAATGTCCTTGAGGGATTAAGCTTTACAGGCAGCAAAGGCAGTGTCGCCAATCCTATCAAAGAAAGACAGACGAACATCACTATTACTGTAAAAGAAGAAATCTTTTTCATCGTCCAATAGACATCTCTTACATTATATCACTTACTGCCAGTCAAACTTGTCTGAGAGAGAAAAACCTGTAGAAAAGTCGTGCAGCGTAAGTTTCCTTATCTTGTAGTAATTCTGCCAATAACTCTGTAGGGCAGAAATATAGTTGCGTTGTGCCTCTTGCTGACGGTTCAGCGATAGTGTCAGGCTGTTGATGTCTGCCCTGCCAATGATAAAGCGCTGTCGAGTCTCATTGTATGCCATAATAGAAAGGTCAAGTGCTTCCTCGGCACTGGCTATCAAATCTTGTTGCATATTGAAGTCACTCACTGCCATGATTACATCCTCTTCAATGGATATTTCGCTTTGGCGTGCAGAAGTGCGCACTACATTCAAGTTGTTTTTTGCCATATTATACTTGCCTTTGCGCACCCCCCAGTCAATCAGTGGGATAGAAACACTAACACTTACCAATTCCTGCTGCATTGGATGACTGTAAGCGTCGCGCAGGCTCTCAGCTACCTGATTGAACCCCACACTGGCAGTAAGGCTGGCATTGAAACGCGACTCCTGTCTAGTGCGGTCAACTTGTTGTTCTGCCTCCAAAACATTCTGTCGCATTTCAAGGAAATTTGGGTTGTTGGCACGAGCAGCAGCAATGGCATCACTTTCCTCAATAACTATTCGTTGAGGTTTGGCAGGCAGCTCTACCCTTATTTCTGTCTCTTTATCCATGTTCAGAAAAGTGGCCAGTGAATACATGGCACGCTTCAGTGCACTCTGCTTATTTTTCAGTGTGTTCTGTGCATTCACCCTATCCAAACGTAAGGTCAGAAGGTCGGCATTGCTAATGGCAGCAATCTTGAACCGCTGCATGCCAATATCATACAGTGTATCTGTATTTTGGGCATTCTCCCGTGCCAAGTCATATTCAGCTTGTGCCATCGCCAAGGTAAAGAAATGTTCAGTAGCTTGTTCAGCCACATGTTCTGTATTATAGAGGAATTCCTTTTTGGCTTTCTCATACTTCAGTGGCTCAATTTTTCGTTCCCAGCGGAAAGCATTGTAGCCAATCAAACTCTGTGAATAGCCAATGCGCAAAGGAATGGTGGTAAACTGCGTGTAGTTGTTGTGTCCGAAGCTGCGCATGTAGCCTAAGTCAGTATCCACGCTGAAGGTACCACCCGTAAGGTCAAAGTTTTGTGTCAGTGATAATTGACCAGATGAATAGAAAGACTGTTGGCTGCGGTAGATATCTATGTCCTGGTCAGAATCGTATCGGCGGGTGATATCACGGTAATACTGGGCAGGGGTAAGGTTCAGTGTCAGCGATGGCAGACGATTGGCGCGATAAGAACGGTATTCCCAATAGCTCGATAGATACATGTTCTTAGTCCTGAATGCTTCTAAGGAACTGTCGTTCGCAAGGGCAATGGTTTGCTTTAAATCGAGCACCATTGATTTTTGAGCACCGATCGTTATGCACTGGCTATTTATTAATATTACTAATGCCAACTGTACCAGTATTTTTATGTCTTTCTTCATATACATCACTTTTTATAAATGTACCAATACGCTAATGGAATAACAAACAAACTCACCAGTGTTCCTACTGCCATCGCCCCAATCATCGCGATGGCAAGAGGTTTCTGTAGCTCAGACCCCATGTCGAAACTAAATAGCAAGGGCAACATGGCAAAGATGGTGGTGAGCGAAGTCATGATGATGGAGCGCAAGCGCCTACGTCCAGCCTCATGGATGGCCTCTAACAAAGGCACCCCCTTCTTACGAAGTTCATTAATCACATCAATTTTCAAGATGGAGTCATTAATAATAATGCCACAGGTGACAATGATGCCAATGGCAGACATCAGATTCAGCGTATGGCCGCATACCAATAGCAGAATCAAAGCTGCAGCCACATCAATGGGAATCTCTAACAAGACAATAAGGGGTTGCACGAAGCTCTCGAACTGAGCAGCCAGAATGAAATACATCAGTAAGATGGAAATCAGCAAGATAATTACCAACTCGCCCATCATCTCCCTGTTATCATAGATGCTACCACTGAATGACACATCCCAACGGCCAGTCTCTTCTGCTACTTTTCTGGATGCCGCCTCCAAAGGACGCTCATCACTCACATCGTAGAACTTGAAAGGTATATATTCACCGTTTCTGCCTGCAGTAATGGTCTTGACATCTTCAGAAGGAGCAGTGCTGACAAGACTACTCAATGGAATATAGTTCACTTCCCCTTGTTCATCTGGTTGGGTTTTCACCAAAGTCTGCGCCAATACCTCGTTCACAGTCTTTTCTGTACCCACAATGCTGACGGGCAAGTTTTGCTGGTATGTGTGCAAGGTGGCCACACTGTTTTCCTTGAAAGCAGTCTTGAGTGTTTGAATTACTTCGTCATAGCTAACATGGTAAAGTTGCAGTTTTTCTTGTGATACATGAATATTCAGCTGGTTCTCAAATGCCAGTCCTTCTGGCACCTTGCCAGACAGCTGTATCAGTCTTTGCTGCAATCCTCTTACCTCATCAGGGTGGGGTGCCTCCCCTTTGTTCCGTGCATAGAACTCTGCCGTAAAAGGTGCTTCATCTGTATCAAACAGTTTTTCAAATACCGTCTCGGGTGGATAGAAGGTGATTACAGCTGCCGGGTAATGCTGATTCAACCAGTCGCTGATCTTCTCTTGTAAAGGTAATATTTCTGCAGATTTTTCTGTCTTAAAATACAGTTCTGACTCGGTGACACTCATTGACTCGCCTCTGTCTAACAGATAATCCTGCTGCCCAATGGCAGCTGTCTGTTCAATGGTGCTTGCGTGTGTCTCGTTAAAAAGCGCATCTACCCGAGCATGGTTTTCATCCAAATGGATATGCTCGTTCCATTCGATTTTTGCCATTAATTCCTGTTGGTCAATCTCTGGCATTCGCTCCAGGTCGATGACATAGAACAGAAGCACACAGAGGGGTAGGGTAAGTACCGTCAAAAAAGAACACAGCAGTTTATGACTGAACACCCATTCCACACCTGCATCATACCAATGTGTAAGTGAAAGTGTTTGTTTAGCTTGTACCTTACCATGCAATCCATATATCAATCTATATAAAACAGGGAGTAGCATAATACCTGTAATGTAGGACACCAGCAGGCCAACGCTGACGGCAAAAGCCTGATCGTAGAACAGGGCACCCGCTATGCCACTCATGAAGATTAGAGGTACAAATACCGCTACAGTTGTGAGCGATGAGCTAAGCATTGGCGTAATCACCTCAGTTGTGCCAGCTACACAGGCATCATCTAAGGAATATCCTTTCTCTCTGTATTGTGAGATGTTTTCTGTTACTATAATGCTGCTGTCAATCATCATACCCAAGGCGAGTATCAAACCGGAGAGGGAGATGATGTTAAGAGACATATTGAAAAGATAGAAAAACACGAAACAACAGACAATGCTTACCAGCATGCTCAGGCCAATAATAAGGGGTGAGCGTAGATCACCCAGGAAAATTATTGCAACAATGATAATGAAAATAAAGCCCAGCAAAAGGTTCTGCTGCAGGTTGGTGATGGTATAGTCAAGCAGTTCTGTCTGGTTCCTGCTTACTTGGAAATCTATCTGTGGATAGCTGGCCCTAAAGACATCGATTGTCTCGTTCACAGCTTCCTTCATGTTATCCATGTTTTCATCTGCATGCTTGATGACAGCCAATGTAATTGCTCTCTTACCATTGGCTTCACTCATACCTACAGCTTTGGTAGGAACCAGCTCTACATTGGAGAAATCTCCCATGCGGAATAATCGGTCTGACTTCTTTACCAAAATGCCTTTCACATCATCCGTCGTACGAAGCATTGTATTGAAGCGGATGTTATATTCATAATGCCCATCCCTTACTGTCATACTGCCTGGTGTTATATTATTCTCAGCAAAGGCATTTTCCAAATCAGTAACAGTAAGACCCATTGATGACATTTGCGCTGCATCGGGCGTAATCTGTAACTGCTGTTTCAATGTGCCGGTAATATCTACCATTGCCACCTCAGGCAATTGTTCTATCCTGCGCTTGATAATATTCTCCGCAATCTCTGATAGTTCTAAAAAGTTGTTTTCTGTAGTGAGGTTTATGTAAAACACAGGGATGTCTGTTGCACTCGCTTTGATTACTTTGGGCCTGTCCACGTCTTTAGGCAGGTAATTCATTGAGGCATCAATCTTCTCATTCACCTCGATAAAGGCTAAGTCGGTGTTTGTGCCAAACTCAAAACTCAGCCTGATGATACCACTCCCATCACGCGTTTGGCACTCTAAGGTTTTGAGCTTCGACACCTGCATCAGCTGTTGCCTCACTTGCCTCATCACTGTATTTTCTAATTCCCGAGCAGAGGTGTTTGGGGCAGTTACCTGTACCGTGATTTCTGGAATGTCTATATCTGGCAACAGCGAAACGGGCAAGGTGAAATACGTCACCAAGCCAATGATGCAACAGGCTGTGAATGCCATCAGTACCGCAATAGGCCGATTTATCAGGAACCTAACCATTCTTTCTCACTTTGCTTTCGTGTGCCAAGTTTACATTGCCTGTCACAATCACCTCATCCCCTTCTTTCAGTCCTTCCAAAATGGTGAATGTGTCAGCATTTTCCAAGCCTGTCTGCACATAGTTCCACATGGCTTGATCATCTTGCAGAGTAAAGACCACCTGCCTTCCTTGCCTCAGCACTACCGAACTTTTAGGTACTACTAATTGCGCAGGCATCTGGCGCTTTACACTTACCTTGATATTCATACCACTAAACAAGCGATCGGTTCCTTTCACCAGAGCCTTTACCATGACCATGCCATTAGCATCCACAACAGGATTGATTTCTGTCACGGTACCCTCATGAACAGCTGTTATGTCAGCATAAGGGGTAATCACCACCTTATCACCACGATGTACTAGAGGCAGTTCGTTTTCCAAGACACTGAAAGTAGCCTCCATGCCCTGTGAACCAACAATGGTACATACAATATCTGAAGGTGAGACCTTATTAAAACGTTTAAGTTGTAAGTTGGCTATAGTCCCTGTAAAAGGAGCTTTCAGCGAAGCATTGGCCTCATTGCTCAATGCTAATTCGTATGCTGCCAGGCTCTGACTATACCCACTTCTTGTTCTTGCCAATTGCATGATGTCAGCTGGAATTTCTGTTGCGGGCTTGTTGCCATAACCTTGACCTATGAGTACATCCTGCAAGTCAAGTTTTGCCTGTTCAAAAGCATTTTGCGCTTGCGCAACGGCGTTGTGTAACTTAAATTTGTCAAGTTCAGCAATCACCTGTCCTTGTGCTACATGGTCACCGTTCCTGACAAGAATTTTCTCCACGATACCATCTGTCTCAAAATGAATGTCTGTCAGTTGTATCGCCTCCACTTTCCCATTACTTATCAACTCATGTTCAAAAGACTGTCGTTGCAAGGTGATAGTTGTTACCTCGTTTGGCTCTGCCTGTGCCAAGGCATTCACCCCTTCTTCAGAAGTATCTCCGCTCTTGTTTGAGCCAGTGCAAGCCACACAGATACTTGCCAATAGCCCTGACAATATCCAAATTCCTGTCTTTATTTTCATATCACTTGTAATTATCTTATTCTTGCAAATTTAACTATCTTTTATTGCAATCTATATAATTGAAATATAATTATCGGTTCAGTTCACTTCACTTCTTTAAATACCCTGTCCCACCGCATATTTCTCTTACTATCAATCGATCTCCATATTCGCCAGACCTTGCCCACTATATAGTCATCAGGCACCAACCCCCAAAATCGAGAGTCAATGGAACTGATGGTATTATCGCCAGCCATGAAATAATAGTCATGTGTAAACACATAATCCTTTATCACCTCATTCCCTAATCTCACAATGCCGATGCTATCAATTGTCAGTTTGCGCTTCTGTTCCCAATCCACCAATTGGTGGTAGAGTTTCCATGCAGTACTATCCATCCTCACTTTTTGTCCATGTTTAGGTATGGCAAGAGGCCCAAATTTTTTCAAACTCCATCCCAAACCTTCACCAGCAGAAGCTCCAGGATACACTGGGTCATGATACCTTGTCTGCATGATACTGTCAGAAAGCATCGCCATCTCCATTTGTCCCTGCATGTTACCTATCCTGCCTTTCATGCCACCAATCTCGTATAAGCCGTTTTTTATCTTGATTGTATCGCCAGGCATCCCTATGCATCGCTTAACATAGTATTGCATCACATGAAACCGAACGCTGTCCCATCTGGCATACTCGTAAGGGAAGTTGAATACCACCACATCATTCCGCTTCATGCTTGTTGATTGCCGTTTGCAAGTCAATAATCAGAGGTCTGTCGTTCTCATCCACCTCTGCTTGTCTATTGCAACCCACCAAAAGGCTCAGCAATGCTATTAATAAGAATCCTTTTGTTCTCATAAACTATTCATTTGACAGATAAACAGCTATTATTAACTCGCAACGAACAGGATTTCCGTTCTTTTTGGCAGGCCGCAATTTCGGCAAATCCTTTACTATCTGTAAAACCTGCTCATCTAAAGCAGGACTAAGCCCCCTCCGAAGCTTTAAATTAGAAAGACTTCCATCGGTATTGACTATAAAAGACAATACCATTTGTCCTTTTACATCAGAGCCAATACTCTCTGTATATTTAACCTTATCACTTACATACTGCCATATCTGCTTGTCTGAATCGTAGAATTCAGGAAAAGCATCTATGTCATTTATTGTATAAACTGTAGTATCAGTTTCCAGAACATTTGACAGAACCTTCTTATCTTTCTTGGTTTCTGCAACTGATTGCATATCTTTGAGCGTAAAGCCCTCGTCTTTACTTTGTTTGAGTTTGCCAATTAGTACTACATTGTTCATGTCTTCGGCATCCTCTGTTTGGATGTACTTAATGAACTTGGCTACACCAGCAGGCAAGTTAGAGAGGTCTTGCCAATTCATCCATTGCTTCTGCAGATAGAAAGGAGGAATATTCAAGATAAAATTGCCATCAACGAAGCCTGTATTAGTGACGTCTATATCACCCATCATGTCAAGAATGAGACGAACATAGCTTCCCTTGAGTGTCTGTTTGTCTATCATAGCCAGCATCGACTTAGGTGGATTGGGCTGAAAACGTGAGACCAAGTAATAATTAGGTAGTTCAATGTAATTATGCATATTATCTATGCTATTTAGGTTGGTACTAAACTTAGGCACCATTCTATTAGTAGCTTCGTCGTAATGATAAAGGGAATCCAATCGGTCTTGTCCCCACCAGAACATTGAATAATCCAAAGCTGAGGTGTTTTGCTCAGAATAAACCTCATTGCTGAAATCCATCACTTGCGATGCCAAATGATTGGATGGGAGTTCCTGGATTATATTACCCTCAAAGTCCTGAATATAGAAAGCAGGTTCAATTTTCTCAAAGCATAAAGCAGCCATATAAACGTGCTTTCTTTCTGCATCAATGTGAAACCTGCCTTTCTTCACTTGCTTTGCCAAAGGGATGTGCTGTTGAGCATTACCTTGCAGGTCGAAGGTCATTATCTTGTTGGCATTGAAATTGACAAAGTACAAACGATTATTCGAATCGTCAATCTGAGCATCGTATAATCCATTGCGATATTCATCAGGGCCATTGCCTTTCTTTGAAACAGAGGTGATGAAACTGCCATTCCTATTGAACAGTTTCACTCCTGACTGGTAAGCCAAGGAAACAATGTGATTAGGACTAACAAAGGTATAGCCATCACCAATCAATGCTTCTTGCCTATCATCCAACTTCACTATCTCCAAATCAGAGAGAAGGAGAGACATGGGGAAATCGATGGTGTCAGTCATCAAATCCATGTTGGCCACTACCACCTCATCCCCTTGTGGAGTAACTACTCTTTCTGCCACTACAGGGCTATTGTCCAAGCCTACTGGCTGATTGCTTGTTGGGCCACAAGCGCATAAGATGCCCAGAGCAACAAATAAGAAAGCATTCTTTTTCATGGTCCGTATATTTTAAAAATTCATATCATGCAAAGTGAAGCCTTCGTCTTTGCTTTGTTTCAATTTACCAATCAGCACTACATTGTTCATTTCTTCCACATCGTGAGTCTGAAGATATTTAACGAAACGGGCAATGCCCTCGGGCAATCCTTCGATTTCTCCTTTCTTCATCCATTGCTCTTGAAGTATATAAGGGTGGATACAAGTTTTATAGGAACCACGATTCCAAATCGAACTGCGAGGGAAGTCGATGTTTCCTAACATATCAAATTTAAGGCGTACATGGCTGCCTTTCAGCGTGTGTTTATCAATCAAGGCAAAGCCCCATCCAGTTTCGGGGTGATAATAATCATTCTGAAAAATTAAAAAATAATCTGGTAGTTCTTTATAGGAATGATAATTGGAGATACAGTCTAAGTTTGTTGTAAATACAGGAATCATGCGATTTGTAGTCTCATCATAATGATATAGAGAGTCCACCCTATCAGCGTAGCAATAGCCTATCGAATAATCAACAGCAGTAGTATTTGACGATGCTCCCAGTTCATTGGAGAAATCGGGGAAAGTGGCCAAATGACCAGCTGGCAATTGTTGAATAAGATTGCCATCTAAATCCTGTATCCAATAGACGGGCTCGTTTGCATCAAATGTCATGTGCGCCACATAGAGAAGCTGTTGCTGTGTGTCAACACGAAAATGAGTTTTTTTGGCGGAATCAATTATCAAGGGAATGTGTTTTGCAGGATTGCCTTGCAAATCAAATGCAAAAATCTTATTGTCCGCTGCTGTATGAAAGTAAAAACGATTGTCAGACTCATCAATATACATGTCAACAGGTGACAAGGTGTATTCATTTGGACCTTGCCCCAATTTAGAAATCTCTGTTAGGAAGTCACCTCGTTTGTTGAATAGTTTGATACCATTTTGGAAAGAAAGGACGGCAACATAATTATCGCTGACTGTTGCCCAGGGTTCAATGCCAATCAAAGCTTCATCTCGATCATCCAACTTCACTATCTCCAAATCAGAGAGAAGGAGAGACATGGGGAAATCGATGGTGTCAGTCATCAAATCCATGTTGGCCACTACCACCTCATCCCCTTGTGGAGTCACTACTCTTTGTGCCACAACAGGGCTATTATTTAAGCCCACAGGCTTGTTTCCTTGCTGTCCACAGGCGCATAGGATGCCCAGGACAACCATCATCATGGTTGCGAATCTAATGAATTTCATACTATTATGTTTTTAGAGTTTTACTTCATAGGCGGAATGTTACAGGTACAGTATAACGTACAGCAACTGGTTGCCCGTCATGCATGCCTGGCTTCCATGTAGGCATGGAAGCTATCAGACGAAGGGCCTCTGCATCCAATGAAGGCTCCACACCACGCAGTTTGAGTATGTTGCTTAGAGAACCGTCCGCATTCACCACAAACTGCACAGTGACACGTCCCTTAATGCCTGCCAACTTAGCTTCTTCTGGATAACGGATATTCTCTTTCAAATAACTCATGAGTGCATTCATACCACCAGGAAACTCTGGCATCTTCTCCACAACCTGATAGATGCCGTCTTCATCTATATAGGGTGGAGGATCAAACTGCGAAGTCTTTTTCGAGCTTTGAATCCTGAAATTCACAGGCACTGTATATCGAGTACGTACAGGTTTTTCTCCTTGCCTACCAGGTTTCCAGATTGGCATAGAACGGATAACACGCAGGGCCTCAGCATCTAATGATGGTTCTAAACCACGCAATACTTGGGCATTGCTGATGGTTCCGTCTTTCTCTACAATAAACATGGTGGTAACTCGTCCCTCAATGCCTGCAGCTAACGCTTCAGCAGGATAACGTACATTACTACTGATGTAGTTCATCAGTTCCACCATACCCCCTGGAAACTCAGGCATGAACTGTACTACTGGGAAGATTACCGTATCTTCAGGGTTTATTTGCGGGGCAAGTTCTTCCAACGGCGGAGTGTCTGGCAATATGTCTTTGAGTTGTACTGCTTCCAAGTCATGAGAGGCAGACTTCACTTCTGGCCTTGCGAAGGCTGCTATAGCTACAATTGCTAATGGTAAAACGAATATACTTTTCAATACCGTCCATTTGCCAGATTTTGGCTTAAGCATCATCAGAATACGCCTTTGCAGGTTGCTTTGGTTGAGGCTATTGGCAATAGTTACCAATCGTGTGCCCACTGCTTTGCGGATTAACATCATTTGGTATTGCTGAGCATTGATTCCAGCTGAAAGTACGGCATCATCTGCCTCGTACTCGTGCAAGGTCATCAAGTCTTGCTTCGCCAACCAAGCCGCAGGGTTGAACCATTGAAGACATAGGCATAGCTCGCAGAAAAGCAAGTCCCAAGAATGTCGATGCAACAAGTGAGCACACTCATGTATCAAGATCTCGCGAGGCTGTTGGTAATCCTCTTCTGAAATAAAGATATAGTGCATCCAACTGAAAGGCGATACGTTGACTGGCAGTAATACTAATTGCACACCCTCCTGTGTATAGCCATCAGGCATTTTCACCTTTCTGCCTTGACGAAGCAAACCCCGTATCTTCCACAAAGATGCCATGTTAAATACCAGCATACTGAACACACCTAAAATATATACTAATACCACCCCTCGTT
>Ga0310695_10011122_pt1 | contig 12943 bp, 11 predicted proteins | sample RumenRJG_04DNA_FD_203882 | JGI IMG/M metagenome (GOLD analysis project Ga0310695, IMG submission 203882) | Bovine rumen microbial communities from Lethbridge, Alberta, Canada - RJG_04 (v2) (version 2) | ecosystem: Host-associated > Mammals > Digestive system > Stomach > Rumen | place: Canada...
TTACCTGTTTCAACTAAAAAGAAGAATCTGACAATCGGCAACAAGCAGACACTTTGCTCACAAAACGAAAAATGCCTGCTTTATGCTCTCCAACAACTATAATGCGTTTGCCCTGTCTTTCCCTTTTCCTTATCTTCCAATAAACCGTAAAAAACAGTAAAATATCCCCATGTTTCGTATATATGTAGAGCGTAAGCCGGGCTTTCAGAGTGAGGCCAGCTCAATTTTGGGTGAAATCAATGGATTTTTGGGCATTTCTTCTGTAAAGGGAGTGCGTTATTTCAACCGCTATGACATCGAGAATACTAGCGAAGATGTCTCAAAAATGGCGGCTTTGCGAATCTTCTCTGAGCCGCAGAGCGATTCTGTTGTTTACACGGAGCTTCCTACCGATGCAAACGACACTGTAATCATCTGGGAATATCTGCCGGGTCAGTACGATCAGCGGGCGGATTCTGCCGAGCAGTGTCTTTCTTTGCTCCGCGAATCTATGCGTTCTACTGCAAAAGTCGGAACAGAGCCACCGCGCGTCCGATGTGCAAAAATGGTCATCCTTTCCGGCAATGTTTCTGCCGATGAAGTCACAAAAATTCAAAAGTATCTTATTAACCCTGTCGATTCCCGCCTTGCAAAAGCTGAAATTCCTGAAACCCTTGAAATGAAAACTGAAGTACCTGCCGATATTCCGACTGTCGAAGGTTTCAATTCTCTTGGCAAAAAAGAGCTTGACGCTTACCGCGAGAAGATGGGCCTTGCTATGGACCTGGCCGACATTCAGTTCTTGCAGGATTATTTCAAGTCTATCAAGCGCGACCCGACCGAAACTGAAATCCGCGTTCTTGACACTTACTGGTCTGACCACTGCCGTCACACCACTTTCAACACTGTTCTTAAAGACATCAAAATCGAAAAAGGCCCTTACGCCAAACTTTTCAAAGAATCCCTCAAAAATTACGAGGCCATGCACACAGACATCTATGCGAAACGAAAGGACAAGCCTCTCACTCTCATGGACATGGCTACAATCGGCGGAAAATACCTGCGCAAGCACGGTATGCTTGATGACATGGAAGTGAGCGAGGAAAACAATGCCTGCTCAATTTTCATCGACGTTCACTACACAACTGACGAAAAGGGAAATCCTCTTGGCGAAGGCAAAGAAGAAGTCGAGCAGTGGCTCCTTCAGTTTAAAAACGAAACACACAACCACCCTACAGAAATCGAGCCTTTCGGTGGTGCTGCAACTTGTATCGGCGGCGCAATCCGTGACCCTCTTTCTGGACGAAGCTGGGTTTATCAGTCAATGCGCGTAACAGGTGCGGCCGATCCAACAGTTCCTTTGAGCGAGACTTTGCACGGAAAACTACCTCAGATGAAGATTTGTCGTGAGGCAGCTCAGGGCTTCTCTTCTTACGGAAACCAGATTGGTCTTACAACCGGTCAGGTTACAGAAGTTTATCATCCGGGCTTTGTCGCAAAACGAATGGAATTGGGTGCTGTAATCGCAGCATCTCCATACAAAACCGTTATGCGTGAGACACCAGAGACTGGCGACATCATCATTCTTCTTGGCGGAGGAACAGGTCGTGACGGTATCGGTGGAGCTACAGGCTCATCAAAAGTTCACACAGAAAAATCTGTCACAACTGCCGCTGCCGAAGTTCAGAAGGGAAATGCCGTTGAAGAACGAAAGATTCAACGTCTTTTCCGAAATCCTGAAGTAAGCCATATGATTCGCCGTTCAAATGACTTTGGTGCAGGCGGTGTTTCTGTAGCTGTGGGCGAGCTTGCCCCAGGCCTGGACATCAACCTCGATGCAGTTCCAAAGAAGTACGAAGGTCTTAACGGAACAGAACTTGCAATTTCTGAATCACAGGAACGAATGGCTGTAGTTGTCCGTAAAGGCGATGTAGATAAATTCATCAAATATTGTAATGAGGAGAACCTGAATGCTGTCGTAGTTGCAACCGTAACCGACAAAAACAAGCTCACAATGAAATGGCGCGGGAAGACAATCGTTGACCTTGACCGCTCATTCCTTGATTCGGCTGGTGCCGTTCATGTTGCAAAAGCTTCTATCGAGTCTCCTGCAGAACCGCATGATTCACCTCTCGTTAAGCCGCTTGATTCTGTCGCAAAAGTTTTGGGCAAATGTGCAAGCGCAACCGGCGAGGCAGGCGGCGAGCAGCCAAGCGCAGAGCAGATTAAAGACGCATTCATCGAAAATATCAAAGATTTGGCATGTTGTTCTCAGCGTGGTCTTCAGGAACGATTCGACGGCTCAATCGGAGCAAGCACGGTTCTCTTCCCATTCGGTGGAAAATATCAGGGAACCCCGGAATGTGCTATGTCGGCAAAAATTCCGGTCATTTCACCTCGCGAAACTTCAACTGTCTCGCTCATGTCTTACGGCTACGATCCTCGCGTTGCTCAGTGGTCTCCATGGCACGGAGCTCAGACAGCAATCCTTTCTTCTCTTGCAAAAATCACTTGTATCGGCGGTAAGGCTGACACAAGCCGCATGAGCTATCAGGAATTCTTCGGCCGCGCAGTCAGCGAAAAGACCTGGGGATACCCTGCAGCTGCCCTTTTAGGCTCAATCGACGCTCAGCGTGAGATGGGTTGTGCTTCAATCGGCGGAAAAGACTCAATGAGCGGAACTTTCGAGCACATCAACGTTCCTCACACTCTGGTTTCATTCGCAGTAGCACACGACGAGGCAAAGAATGTTCAGTCAGGCTCATTCAAAAAGAGCGGAAGCTACATCTATCTCGTTCAGATTCCATATTCAAAAGAACTCGCCCCGGACTGGGAAGCATTCAAAAAGAATTCAAACGCACTTTACGAGCTCAACAAAGCCGGCAAAATCAACGCTATGTATCCTGTAGGAGCGGGCGGAATTGCCGAAGCTGTCACAAAGATGGCATTCGGTAACAAAATCGGCGTTCAGCTCACACAGATTCCGACATCAGCAACAATCATCGGCTTCCATCGCAACGCAAACGACACGATCGCCGACCTTTTCACTCCTCAGTACGGCTCAATCATCGTTGAGACAGACGATGACAAGTTCGAGAACGGCGGATTCGTGAACACAACCGTAATCCGAATCGGTAACACACAGAAAGATCCGATTATCTCATTCGAAATGAAGGGCGTTGCTCCGCTTCCAAAAGCAGAAATCAAGCTTTCTGACCTTTACGAAGCATGGGAATCTAAACTTGCAAAAGTATTCCCGCCGGTTTCTTCTGTTAAAAAGGAAGAAAATCTCCCGGATTGGGCAAAGGCAGAGCACCCATCTTTGGGCGAAGCACGAGCTAAGAAAGATACATTCACAGTAATCAATTCAAGCAAGGCAAAACCACGCGTAATCGTTCCAGTATTCCCGGGCACAAACTGTGAGTACGACATGGCACGCGCATTCAACCTTGCAGGTGCTGACTCACACATCCTCGTCTTCAAGAACCGAACTCCAAAAGACCTGGAGGAATCGCTCAAGTCCTTCAAGGCCGAAATTGAAAAAGCACAGATTGTAGCATTCGCAGGCGGATTTAGTGCCGGTGACGAGCCGGACGGAAGCGGAAAGTTCATCGCAAACGTAATCCGCGAAAAACGAATTTCAGACGCAATCACTTCTCACCTTGAAAAGAAAAACCTGATTCTTGGTATCTGTAACGGCTTCCAGGCTTTGATTAAGACAGGCCTCGTTCCATATGGAAAAATCACGGAACCTAGCGCAGAAACTCCGACCCTTACTTTCAACGACATCCACCGGCACATTAGCCGCGTCGTTTGGACTCGCATGGTAAGTGCCGCTTCTCCTTGGGCTTTGGACGCTTCTGTACTCGAAGAAAAACCGCATTATATCCCGGTAAGCCACGGCGAGGGAAAGATTTTCATCTCAGAGCAGCTTGCGAAAGAATTGTTCGAAAAAGGACAGGTCTACAGCCAGTACTGCAACGAAAACGGCAAACCGACAATGCTCGAACCAGAGAACCCGAACGGCTCAGCATTCGCAATCGAAGGTCTCACAAGCCCGGACGGCCTCGTTCTCGGCAAGATGGGCCACTCAGAGCGAACAGTCGGCATCGGCGGTTACACAGCAGACCTGATTAAGAACATCGCCTGCAACAAGGAAGCAAGTTCTTGCCAGAACCTCTTTAGAGCTGGTGTAAGGTACTTTAACTAAACGGAAAGTGGAAAGTTGGGGGAAGGGGAAAGTCTTCCCCTCGGCTACAATGACTTTGCCATTTCCGCCTACCCCTTCTACGGGGGATAATCCCCCGTAACGCCCCCTTAAAACTCGCTGTGAGTAATTTTACTTGCGGCGAGTTTTTTGATTTTTTGGCACTGTTGTGCTATATTCATATTATGAATCATACCGCAATTCTAAGCAGTTTTGATAAATATACGACATTCTCATTCGGTGACAAAAAACTCACCTTCCGAACATGCAATAATCTAGAGCGGTACACGAAAATCAACCTTTGGGATGCAGGTTATATCGAAGTCATGGCAAAATACAAGCACAATAAAGAAGAAATTGAAGAATACATTGACCTGATTCCAGTGCTTGAAGGTCTGTATATGGATAAGGAAAAATTCCTAGCACCGATAAAAGAGGTAAAAATCGAGTATATATAAGCCTTGGAAAGATTTTGGTGGCGGAGAGTTTTATGGGAAATAATGTAGTGACCTCGCTGTGAGTGATTTTTTGCTTGTGGCGGGGTTTTTTGATTTTTCGGCATGCAAAATTCTTGTCACGACATGGATGTCGAAAATATTCAAAAATGACGAACGTAGTCATCACGTTGTCGGAAATATCCAAAAACGGCCAACGTGATGGTCACGATTGCCGAAAATATTCAAAAACGGCCAACGTGATGGCCACGATTGTCGAAAATATGCAAAGTCAGCGAACGTGATGGTCACGATTGTCGAAAATATGCAAAATCAACCAACGTGATGATCACGATGATGAAAAAACTGTTAGTTGCTTAATTTCTCAACACCACTGAATGGCAACCGATGAATCATATCGATTCTGCCGGTATCAGGATTGGGGCTGTATTCCAGCTCAATCCGATAATCCATGAACCAGAATGCGAAACTCAGAATCGGGCGGAAGTTTTCATCATAAGTCAGGCTTGCAGGAACAGAGCCGTGAGTCACAGTATTCTCATGTTTCAAATAATATTCCGGCAACATTCGTTCTTTGGAAGTAGAGATTATTCTTGCTGAGGTGAAATCATAGAAATTAAGGAGAGCAAAATCTTCTTCACGAAGTTCATCGGGGAGCTCGTAGCTGAAAGAATCTTTTGACTTGGATGCATTTTTTACGGCCAGCAAAAACCAGGTTCCTAAAAAACTCACAAGCAAAAGGGGATAAAAATTTTCTTCATATATAATATCTTCTCCAGTTGAGGAACGGAACGAAATCCTCACAGGAAGATTTTTTTCGAGGGCTTCATGAAGCACATCTTCTATCACTTTTAAATCCGGGCGGGGATTTTCTCTGCTTTGGTCTGTGGTAAAAATGATTTTGTCTTTAAAATGTCGTTCCTCACAATTAGTGAATCTTTTTGCCCTGTCTAAAAGTGAATCGAGACCTTTGAGCGTTTTTGAATAAAAATCGAGCAAAGGAAGTGATTGTAAAAGTTGCTTTGCATTCTGCAATGCAAAAGCTTCATCTTCTGTAATTGAAACATCTGAAAGTTCACACTTTTCATCTGCATAACGGTATTCGTAGCGAGTGCCATTTTTTTCATTAATTACTTTGCCCCTAAAAACTTTTTCCAAATTTCTAAAATAGCGGATAACAGTACGAGAATTTACCTTCAGCTCATCTGCTATTTCTTGGAGCGTTAGTTTACGAGGCGAACGTAAAAGTTGGTCGAGGTCAATTAATCTTTGCAGTATTTCTTTTTCGCTTCTCATATTTATACCACCTGTTTTCATTCATTATAATCTGGATTTCTGTTTTACGGAAATATTATCACAAGTGGACTGACAGAATGTGTCATGTTGGGACAAATTAAGGAAATTTTCTTTTATGACTATGTATCAAGTGCAAGTTTATGAATCATCTCGATTATAGTCTGACGAGTTTTTACAGGAAGTTTTTCAAAATCTTCATAAACATTCCAGTATTTTAGTGCATCTGATTCTTTGCTGGTAAATTTTGAGAATTGCGTTAGTTTAGAATCAGAAGAAAAATCTTCATCTAGCAAATTTTCAAGCGGGATTTTAAGAACTTTTGAAATGCGTAGAGCTGTATTTGCCGCAGGGATTGAATCCCTCTCCAGTCCAGCTCCGATAACTGCATATTTTATCCCAGCCTGCTGAGCCAAATCCTTTCGAGTAAGACCGAGATAAATTCTTCTATCTTCTACATTCTTCCAAAATCCCATAAGTATTTCATATAACAATTAGTATATTTTGTTGCGATTCTGTAGTTATTGGTATAAAATATAGCGATTAGTATTTTTGCGTACTAATTGTTAAATCTGAATAAGAAAAAAATGCAAAAATAACTCAGTACTGACGCAAATTGTCATAGGTTGTGGATTAAACTGATTTCAAAAAGGAGAAAATTGAAGAAATAATGATTTCGGATGAAAAAGGAGAGACGGAGCGAGCTGCTGAATCAGAAAGAACTGTAGAACAGACTCGCCTCAAAAAAATTAAAAATACGGTTAAATATGATGTTTTGGAAAGAATTTCTGGAACAATCAAGTGGATTATCCATGATTTGACCGTAGGGCGTTTTAATTAAGAAAATGCAAAATAAACTTTTAGTCGAGTAAAAGACAGGAGACAAAAAATGGGCGCAATAAAAGATATGGGTAGAGTAGCCAGAAGTGTAGATTCTTTGGTAAAAGAAGATGTAAAACCATTAATTGGAAATGAAATTAAAGAAACACTAGAAAAAGCAAATAAATTGCTTGATAAGGATATTCCATCTTTAATAAAATGTGTAAAGATTGGAATTATGATTATCGCTGTAAGTGTTGCAGTTGTTTCTGTCGGTGCTTGCGTGAAGTTTTTTATATAGGTGAAATTAAAAATGAGTATAGACAAAGAAAAAATTGAACAACATTACAGTGAAGTCAAGGAAGTCATTTCCCAGGCTCTACAAGATTCTTTTGCAGAAGAATACAACAACGAAAAAGAGAATGCTTTTGCACAAAGTATTAAGAATCAGCTTGCAGAAATAAACGATGCTTTCAAGAAGGAAATTGAAGACCTGGAACAAAGCTCCGAGTGGGACAAATTCTGTATTTCTTTCTTCGGTGAAACAAACGCTGGCAAATCAACAATCATAGAATCGTTGCGTATTATCTACAATGAAGAATCACGGCTTCAAAAGCTAATGGAAAATCAGAAGACTTTAAGAGAAGCTCTGACTGAAAATAACAAAGCGTATTCTTCATTAACCGAACAAACTCAAAAACTCAAAGAACTGCTAAAAAGCAAAAAGAAAGTTGTTTCCGTAAAAGCATTGGTTCTATCCGTAATTCTTACTGCAATATTGACTCCTGCTCTTGCACTTGTGGCTTATATCTTGTTTTAACTGAGGTGTCACAATGAAAAAATTTCAGTTTGAAAATTACATTGAAACCTTTGGAAATGTTTGCAACAAAGTAAAGAAAGGAATTGAAGCAAAGGCTTATGAAGGAGCCGTAGATGGAGGAATCATCGGAACAGGCAGAAGCGACTATACACAGGATGTAACAGGCTACTCTCTTTATAAAGATGGAAAACAGTTTGTTTTATATGATGTGCCTGGAATCGAAGGAAACGAGTCTGCTTATGAAGAGATTATCCACAAGGCTGTGAACAAGGCTCATATTGTGTTTTATGTAAACAGCAACACAAAAAAAGTCGAACCAAAAACCGCCGAAAAAATAAAAAAGTACCTGCGGAATGACACAGATGTATATTCTGTCATAAATGTCCATCTTCCGCCTAAAGCAAAAAGAGTTGCAGAAATAGACGGCACTTATCAAGAAGAATTAAAAGCGGCTTATGAAAAAGATGAGAAAAGCATAAAGCCACAGACAGAAGAAACTCTAAAAAATGTTCTAGGGAAAAATTTTAAGTCTGGAATCTTGGTAAATGGACTTCAAGCTTTTTCTGCAAATGCATTTGATAATGAAATAAATACTTCTACAATCATTCCAGATACAGAAGATAAAAATCTTCGTTCAAATCAGAAAAAATTTTTTGCAGAGTATTCAGATGATATTGACGCAATGTATAAAGATAGCAATATCAAAAGCATTACGGAAATTATTAACAGCCATACTGAGAATTTTCAGGAATTTATTATTGAAAGCAACAAGAAAAAACTTATTGCTAGGCTTAATGATTCATATGAGAAAATATCGAATCTCAAAAATGATTCAATTAAAATGGGCGGAAAATTCATTGACGCATACAAAGAAATAAAAAATTTCGTCTCAAAGGCAGAAAGCGATTTTGTTTCTTATATAAAACGCGGATATATAGACAATGCTGTTCAAGAAGTTATGAATAGCGAACTTGAGAAAATGTATGACCTTATAGAAGATTCTGAAGGAAAACTGAGCGGCGATGATTATGAAAATTTTTTTGAAAGCCGAAAGGATGAAATGGAAGATGCCATTCAAAACAATCTGAAAGAAGGATACGAAAATGCAGTTCAAGGATTCAAATCGGCTATCGAAGAAGCTCAGAATCGTTTCGGGAAAGATATTGCAAATCTCGCAAAATTCGCAGCCGTACAATTTCCTGCAATGCAAGATATGGATTTTAACAAGATTGCGCTGGAGATGAACTTTACAGGAAAAGATTTTGCCAGTGCTGCGTTAAAAGTTGGAAGTCTAGCCTTTTCTGGATTTGCAGTTGGTTCATTGTTTCCTGGAATAGGAAATATCATCGGTGCGGTTATTGGAGGTCTAATCGGAGTTGGCTTTGTTATCGCCGATTTCTTTATGGGAAAAGAAAAAAGAATTGCAAAAGCAAAGGCTAAGGCTAAAGAAATCTTTGATGATGTGGCTATGGATGTCATCGACAAACTGGAAAAAGACTTTCAGTTTGAAGAATATGTTGAAAATATAAAGAAAATATCTTCCAATATTCAAGCTTTTTGCGATGCTGAAATCTCAAAATTTGACTTATTGGAAAAGAATCTTAATAAACTGGTGAAATATATAAGCACCAAACAAACAAATATCATGGAGTTGAAAAATGGAACACTTTAGCTCGTACAAATTGGAAAAATCTCGACTTTTAGAAAAAATCAATGTGATAAAAGGCAACCTGACACAGTTGCAGGAAATGGATTTTGATTGTTCAGAAGCATTCAGAAAATTGGAAGAAACTGTTCGATCTCTTGACAATGAATTAATTTCCATTGTGCTTGTCGGTTCTTTTTCTGATGGAAAAACAAGTGTAATTGCAGGTTGGCTTGGAGAGCAGCCTGACTCAATGAAAATTGACAGCGATGAATCTTCTGACCAGCTGGAAATTTACAAACCAACAAATCTTCCTGAAAAATGTGAGATTGTCGATACTCCGGGGTTATTCGGAAGTAAGGAAAAAGAAATTACAGACGGAAGTCTTATCAAACTTTCTGATGTGACAAAAAAATACATAGACCAAGCAAATATCATTCTGTATGTCGTGGATGCGAAAAATCCAATCAAGGACAGCCATAAAGAAACTGTACGCTGGATTATGCAGGATTTGCACAAAATAGAAACGACAATCTTCGTCATCAACAAAATGGATTCTGTTTCAGACATAACAGATGATGATGATTTCAGAAAAGTTGCTGAAATAAAAAAATCAACCCTTCGTGATAAAGTAAAGGAGATTGCAAATCTTTCAGAAGAAGAGTGTCGGCAGCTGAAAATTGTATGCGTGACATCAAATCCAAACGAAAAAGGATTCGGATTTTGGAGCAAGAATCGTGAAATATATGAAGAGCGTTCCCGCATAAATGATTTGGAAACCGTAACAAATGATGTTCTCAAGAACACTTCGACAACAGATTTAATTGCAAAAACAGGCTGTGATGTACTTGAGCGTATTGTTCGCGAAAATGTTGAGATGATAGAAAATCAAATCAAGCTTATCACCAATGATGTTGTTCCAGAACTTGAAGAGACATTGCGAAGAAATGAAAAAGACTATGAATCAACAAAGAAGCAGATTTTAAGCAAACAAGCAAGCTATATCCGTGAATTACGCGTATATGAAAAGAAATTGAAAGCTGGTCTTAGAGCAACAACTTTTGAGTCTATTAGAGAATTTATCTCTGATGAAATTGGAATTTCCGGGGAAGAAGCCGGTTTTAGAATACAAGAGGAAATCTCTCTTATTTCTCAATCATATTTTGATGAAGCAACACAAAAGGTTGAAGATTTATACCATAGTTTTGAAACGCAAAATGCAAAACAGAATGAAGTTCTAGAGGCGGCATTGAAAAAAGGTTGCGAAGGGGTTGCAATTGCTTTGAAGGCGGCAGGAAAAGTTCCTATTGCACAGATGAAAGGTGCCATTGTAGCAGGTCGTGATGTATTGGGAAAAGTCTTTGGAGTAGCAATAAAATTCAAACCTTGGGGAATACACAACCTTGCGAAAGGACTTATCAAGGCTTTACCTGTCATTGGTGCTGGTATTGATGTCGCAATGAATGCCGCTGAACTTGCAACGAAAAATGCAGAGAACAATAAGTTTAAGAAAACGAAACAAGATGTTGAAGAAATGATTACTGACTATTTCAAGAGCGTTTGTGATACTGCTATGGACACTGATAAATATCTTGAAATGTTTGCTCCTCAACTGAAAGATATGAAAAACAATCTTGCTTTGCAAAAAGAGGTTCTAGAAAAACAGAAATTGCGTAAAGAGCAGTTCTTGAAATGGAAAAAAGAAGCTGTAGATGTAGATTTTATTACAGAAGCAAAGTAAAAGTGCAGGGGTAGGAAAAAAATTACTGTATAACAAAATGCGAAGGGAGAAAAGTATGATTTCAGACGGCAAGGATAAGAACAATCGTGCTGCAGAATCAGAAAGAACTGTAGAACAGACTCGCCTCAAAAAAATTAAAAATACGGTTAAATATGATGTTTTGGAAAGAATTTCTGGAACAATCAAGTGGATTATCCATGATTTGACCGTAGGGCGTTTTAATTAAGAAAATGCAAGTAGAATGTTATGAAAAAAAGAGACCATCTCAATTAAGAAGTTTTCCATAATTTCTCTCACCTCTGACGCATTTTGTCATACTTGTCGTGATATACTTTTATCATAAACAAGGAGGCACATTATGAGCATGGATTACAGACTACCCAATCCGAACAAAAAACTGACAGAGAACCTTGTCCGTCAATTTGCTGAAAGGTCAGTAAAAGGGTCAGATGAAAACCCGGCTTCAGAGGTAGAAAACACTCTTACCGTTCTTCGTGACAATGGAGACTCATACACGGTTCTTGTCACCGTCAAAGATGAAGAAACAGGTGAAGTTACGCAAAGAGAAGAAACTATTTCTCGCGAGGCATTTGAAGCCGCTGTGAAAAACGGATATTTGAAAAAACAATAGGTCTACTCATGTTTGAAAGGTTAAAGACATTTTTTCAAATGAAAAATACGGCTTTATTTGAAAATCATTTTGCAAAACCATACAGGATGGTCAATTTATGAAAACTATTGAAATAAAAGCAGCTGATGGATATTTGGATTTACCCCAAAGAGATTTTATCGACTATCTTAAAAATCACAAGTTTAGAATTTTCCCTAAACTGATAAAAGTCAGAATAGCCTATTGTCTGGCACCAATTCTTGTTTGGATTAAATCAAGTTTAACTACAAAATACATCATTTCCGAAGAAGCAAAACGTGCTTATTGTAATGGAGACGAGAAATTATATAATGAACTTTCTGACTTTTAATTCCAACTGAAATCTTAGTCATTAAAGAAATAATTTCATAAAGGAGACCATCATGCCTAAATTATCCGAAGAACAAAACTCAATTCTGAAAAAAATCTTTGACTCGTTCAAGACTAAAGAAGTCGGTCAGGAAGATTTGGACAAAGTTTGTAAAAATGAGGAAGGATTAAAGAAAAGCATTTCAAACAAATGGCTGAAAAGCTTTGCGGAAGAGATTTCATGTCTTATTGATATGGTTAAGGCCGTTGCACGGCGGGATTATACGGAAATTTCAAAAGTCAGTCTTGCCACAATCGTGTTCACTCTGATTTATGTATTTTCTCCCTTGGACTTGGTTCCTGATGTAGTTCCTGGGGTTGGTTTTCTTGATGATGCTGGAATGGTAGGTCTCTGTCTTAAATTCGTTCATGATGCTGTTATGGCTTACAAAAAGTGGGCGGAAAAAACGGGCGGGGTGACAAAATGGCTTGAAGACAAGACTTTGAGCATGGTTCAAGCAGAGATTGAGCCTGAAGTCCGGGCGTTTTGCAAAGAGGCTATTATAAGCAGCATTGTCGGGCTTGTTCTTTCCCTTTCGGGAATCCTGATTCTTTTTCTAAAACCTTTCCCCAATTCCTTGAACAATGATATTGCTTTCATAATTTTTGATGTGACGTTGATTTTTACGATTGTACGAATTATTTTTACTTGCATTCATTATAGCAAAGATGTCGCAAGATTCATACAAAACTGGCAATTTTTGAAAGGAGAGAAACGGCGTTTTCAGCGAGCAATCGGAAAGACGATTTTGATTTGCCTTCCTCAGAATTCAGTGATTCGCTTTGCAATCGAGAAATTTGGCGGAGTCAAAGTAATTGATGACAAAATTTCAGTTGATGATGTTTTTGTAATTAAAGAAAAACTTCCGCTTTCAGATTTCAACGAGCATTTCCCAGATTTGTTCTCGCTCGTAAAACATTATATCTGGTGCTTCCGTAGAATTTTTGTGATGACACTTTCTATCG
>Ga0310695_10011123_pt1 | contig 12942 bp, 13 predicted proteins | sample RumenRJG_04DNA_FD_203882 | JGI IMG/M metagenome (GOLD analysis project Ga0310695, IMG submission 203882) | Bovine rumen microbial communities from Lethbridge, Alberta, Canada - RJG_04 (v2) (version 2) | ecosystem: Host-associated > Mammals > Digestive system > Stomach > Rumen | place: Canada...
TGATACCGCAGTGCTAAAATCCGGGCCGAAACCGCAATCCTTTTTTATATTTCGCGCATGCGATTCGAAGTTCATCCAGATAATCCGCAAGCGCGCATCGTCAAGCTCGCCGCCGCGGCACTCGAAGACGACGCCCTGGTCCTCTACCCGACCGAGTCGGGATACGCCATCGGGTGCAACGCCGAATCCCCGAAGGCGATCCACAAGCTCTACGCGCTCAAGAAGCCGATGAAGAAGTTCTTCATGGCGCTCATCGTGCCGAGCATCCGCGCGGCCACCGACTACGCACGCGTCGACAATTTCGCGTTCAACATCATGAAGCCGCGCGTTCCCGGCCCCTACACGTTCATCCTGCCCGCCGACCCGCATATCGCCCGCAGGCTCGACGTCAAGCGCCCCGAAATCGGCATCCGCATGCCGACGCACCCGTTCTTCAAGGAACTTTTCCAGCATTTCGACAAGCCCATCCTGAGCACGGCCGCCAAGCTTTCGGAAGAAGACATCTACGATGTAGACGACCTGTGGAACACGTTCCAGCATTCCGTCGACATGATGGTCGATTGCGGCAACATCGAAATCAACCCGACGAACATCGTGAGCCTCATCGGCGGGAAGATCGACGTCATCCGTGGCGAACTCGTATAGTCGAAATTTCAGTCTAGAAGAACACCCAGACGGCAAGCCAGAGCACCATCAGGCAGAATTCCATCTCGCGGCTGATGCGCGAAAGGAACGTACTGCCAAACGCAAGCCCCGCAATAGCCGCGATGCGCGTCCAGGCGACATCGAAACCGCGGTAATAGAGCGCAATCCCGCCGAACAATTCAATCCACAGCCACAGCACCTGCGCAAGCACCAGGTAGCGTCTGCGGTATAGCGGGAGCGATGCCGTCGAGAGGCAGAGGCACAGCGCCAGCATGCGGAACGGGTAATGCTCCAGCGCAGGATCCGCGGCTAGCGATTCGGCAGCACCGAAATAGGTAAACAAACCGAACAGCAGCAGGAATCCGGCAAGCAGCGCCCCGTTACGATATGGCGAGGAGCCCTTGCGCCACAGGAACAGCGCACAAGCCAGAGCAAGCAGGCACGCGAATGCGTTAAGGAGCGGAGTCATTTGCCACCTCCTTTTCTGCAAGCGAACGCATGTAGCGTACGAGCCCGAGCGCATCGGAATAAGTCAAGCGCCCTTCATAGGCATTCATATTGACGCGGCCCTTCAAGATGACATTGACCAACGAATCCTCGCCCAGGCTATCCAAGCGCAGCAAATCGAGCTTCTGCGGAACCGGGTAGAATTCGCGTACAAACTTCTCGTTGAACTTTCCGTCGCTCCCGTGGCACGTGGCACAGCGCGCATTCCACGTCTGCACGGGCAAATCCCGATTTTCAGGATTTTCCGAAAGAACATCGCGTGCCGCACCCCGTTCAGATGCGCCGCCCGCATAGAACGCCCCCGCACAGGTTCCCGCCAACACAAGCACGGACGCCGCAAGAATCTTCTCGATACGGTGCAGGGCGAAAGCCTTTTCGACAAAGTAGGCGCGGGCATACAAGGCCACCGCCGTCACGAGCGCCACGACAGGATAGAAAAGCGGAATCACGTTCGCAAGCGAAAGGTCAACATTCTCGAACGGCATCCTTCCCCACGCCCAGAGCGAAAAGAGCAGGGCAAACGCAATCCCGAGCAGCAACGGCAAGCGAAGAACATGGTATTCCTCGGAAGACCAGGGATGTACATAGAAGCCCTTCTTCGTTTTCTCGATACCGAGCCTTACCGGAGAATCCTTGTGCTCCGCCTCCTCGACTTCCGCTATGTCGCGACCGTCGACTTCACCGAAGTACGAGCCGTCCACTTCCATAAAGCGCTTGAGCAACAAAAGCATCCCGAAGAAGACCAGCATAAACGTACCGGCAGAAAAAGCGAGCATGCCCCAGTCCACCCAGCCAAACGACGCCATCGCCGGGGAACCGAATTCCGGAGACACCAGGAATTGCCTTTCGAGGAAAAGCCCGAGCAGCACGCTCGCAGAAATCGCCATGCGGCCCCATTTGCTCTCGCGGATAAACGCGACCATGCGCAGCTGCGGAAGCAATCCCGCAAATATGAATGCCGATGCGCAGAACGTGCCCTTGAGCATAAATTCCCAAGCCCAGATGGCGCACAGGATCCACGAACAGATCAGCTGGAGACGTTCCAGCAGGCGCACGCGGTAGCCCTCGGCACACAGGAGCAGGTTCACGAGCGCAAGTCCCGAGAAAATCGCGCCCGTAATGAAGTACACCGGAAAAAACGCCCCGCGCCACTCGGGCACGAATGTCGTCGCAAAGTCAAGGCTCACCACCGTATGCACCCAGAGCACCAGCGGGAACAAAAGCCACGCCATCGGCTTGCAATATTTTTCAAGCGTCGGATTCCGGCGCGCCTTCAGGTGCGTCGCAAAAAACAACAGCGAAAGAGCCGCATACACGGCGATACAGCAGAAATCCCAAACCAGCGGAGAACGAATGTTCGCAAAATTCCCGCGCACATCCAGGAGCGGCGCCACCATGTAGAAATTCTCGACGATTCCCAAGTGCACGAGCGGGAAAACTGCCGCGATGACAAGGCTTGCAAGCGTCGAAAGTTCCGCAATCAGGGCCGTGCGGCGATCCAGCTTGATATCGAGCGCCAGGAAAATCGCGGAGATAAGCGTCCCTGCATGCGCAAGGCCAATCCAGAACACAAACAAACTAATCGGCGTTCCCCAGAAGGTCCGCGCATCCGTCATCCACGAAGACGGCCCCTGGAAAACCGAATACCCCAAAGCATAAGCCCCGGGCAGAAAAAGGACAAGCCCCACGAGCATCAAGATCCGGTACATCAGCGACGCCCCCGCATAAACACGACAGACGGGTCGAGATTTGCAAGCTCCCGCGGCGCATAAAGCACGCGGTTCTTGGTCCGCTGAACCAGCGGGGATTCGTCATCGAGCCAGTTTCCAAAGATAATCGCGTTCTTCGGGCAAGATTCGGAACAAGCCGTTTTCACCCCGCGGCCACGCCACTCCTCTGCAGTTGCGCCAACGGTAAGCGAAGTCTTGAACTTGAGACGGTCATCTTGCAAGCGGTGCAGGCACAGGCTGCACTTTTCCATGACGCCCTTGTCACGCAAGGGTATATTTTTGTTAAACTGGTGTGCAAGCCCCAATTTACGGGCGTCGTTGAAATTGAACTTGCGGGCCTGTACGGGGCAGTTAGCTCCGCAGAATCGGCTTCCGGTACAACGCTTGTACATCATGGCACTCAGGCCATCGGGCGTATGGTTCGCGGCCCCCGTCGGGCAAACGCGCTCACACGGGGCCTTCCCGCAATGCGCGCACATAAAGGGGGCCGAGCCGTGCATGTCTATCCAATGCATAAAACGCCCACGCGCGGCATCTTCTGCGGGAACAAGCGGCACGTTGTTCTCGACATTGCACGCCAGGATGCACTTGCCGCATCCATCGCAAAGGTCTAGGTCTATCGCCATCCCGAAACGATTCACCGAAGATGCGCCCGGTATTTCGAGCCGCCCAGGGCGAGCAACCTTCACCAAGTCGAATTGCCTTTTCGCATGAGAAATGGCGAGCTTGACTTCTTCCTCGAATTGAGCGAGGCCGGGTTCACCCGCAGCAAGAGCATCCAGCGAAACCTTGCGGCAGCCGAAAAGCAGGCCCATCATGGCGACCAGCGAACAGCTCTTGATGAATTCGCGACGATCCATACCCATAAGATACCTACGCCCCTCAACGGTGGCAAGCGGCGCAGTACGAGGCCGCCGGCTTAAAGCCTTTTTCCTTGAAAGTTTCGCCCCTATGGCACTTGAGGCAAGTCTGCATGTCGAATTTTTCACCGCCGTAGCGGTTCTGCATGTATCCCGTACCATGACAATCGGCGCAAGCAACGCCCGCCGAGGCATGGACACCGTGATGGAACACAACGTGTTCCGGCAAATGGCGCCCGTGGGACCACGGCCTCTCATCGGCTTTCGCAAGCAGGGAATCCAGCGTCTCGATTCCCGGCTTTTCGGTAAGCGGGAGCCTGTGGCAGTCCATGCAGTCCGCCTTCGAGGGCATAAAGGCATTCGCCGAGGCACGCGCCCCCGTATGGCAGGCAGCACAATCCAAGCCGATCGAATCTCCATGCAAGGCGTGATCAAAGGGTATCGAGCCTACGGCACGTTCAGGAACGCGCGGCTCCCCCATCAGGAAATCCACCAAGAAAAATGCAAAGACCACGCAGAACACCAGCGTCGCTATTCTGAACGAACGATTCTGGAATAAAATGTTATGTCGAGTTGTTTTTTGCATTTTTAATTACACATTCCACATCCCACATTACACACTTTACTTCGGCCTTCCCGGGTCATCGGGATTCTTGAGAATGTACAAGAGCCACGCCGTCATCATTTTAGCCTGCTCTTCGGTCAGCGGAGTGATTTCCATGGCCGGCCATTCATCGGGGTGCTGCGGAGTCGGGTGCATCAGGTAACGCACCATACCTTCTGGATTTTCAGCGTAATTCGCCACATTGTCGCGCATCGGAGGTGCAGCGAACTTACGTGCCCAGCGGTGGCAGGCCTTGCATTCGTTGTTATAGTATTCCTGGGCTTGCGTTTTTAGTTCAGGCGTAACCGGCGGAAGCACAAAAGCCTCTACCGCAAATAAAGCGCATACCGCCACAAAAACGATGACTGCCACCCGCAGTTTCAAAACACCATCCTTTATAAAATGTCATGCCCTGCCCAGACAGGGCATCTCCTTTCTTTTCACGAAATAATATAATTTTTTATCTTTATGTTAGGAGACACAAATGAAAAAAATACTTTTTTGCCTACTTCTTTTAGCGGGGTTTGCCGCAGCGAATACTTGCACGGAAGCGGTGTTTGAAATCTCTAAGCCAAACCTTTATATTTCAAAGGCTAAAGCATACATTGATTCCGTTTTTTACGCCGATACTACAAATTTTTCTGACACAGTATTTGTGCAAAAACGTTTTAAAAAGGAAATCTATAATAATGGTTATCTTGAAAAAACTATTTACGGCTATGTTGGTGACATAAATAACGAATACGCTGAGATTCTTTATTATATAAATTCTAAAGACGAAACTGTTCTTTCTGGAAAAGATATTGAAGTTCTATTCTCAGATTCAGCATCTGGCGACACCAGCATTTGGCATCTAAAGTACAGTTACAAAGGTTCTTTTGAACAAGAAGACTATATTAAAACAACAAATTCATACATTTCTTATTTGAGCTATAGCCTCGATCACAAACCTTTAGAATCTTTAACGGAATTCTTTTTTAGAAACGATACGCTTGTAAGCAGATATACCGACAACAACAATCTCGATTGGGAACAAAAAACAGAAAATACCTACTATGTAGAAGACTCCGAAGATGATACAAAATGCTATGCGTACAAAAATGATTCTTTAATCAACACGCTGATTTATTATTCAAATGAAAACGGTTATTCCATTAAGTCTGTAGACAAAGACGGGTTCAGCGAAATTTTCATGGTCTACCCAAACAGCACCACCGCCATTCGCAAGCTTCGCCCTACGGTAAAGATTTCGCCGAAGGCTAGGTACTTCGATTTGCTGGGTCGCTACAAGTTTACGAAGTAATTATGGGCATTATTGAAATCATTATTATCGCGGTTGTAGAGGCAATGGACTGCTTCGCCGTCGCAATTGCCACGGGGCTTTCTAAAAAAGGAATCAAGTACAGCCGCGCCATGCTCCAAGCGGTGAGCTTCGGAGTTTTCCAGGGCGGCATGACGCTGCTCGGGTACTTTCTCGGGAGTTTTGCCGAGCGATGGTTCAACACCGTCGGCACGCCTATCGCCTGCACGATTCTTTGCATTTTGGGCGGGCGCATGATTTGGGGAGCCGTCCGTGGTGATGCGGGCGAAGAAGAAGGCGAACAGATTGCCGCGAAAAACTTGACAATCGCAAACATTCTGTTGCTTTCGGTCGCGACAAGTATTGACGCATTCGCTGTCGGAATTTCGTTTGCATTCCTAAACGCGAACATGCTTCTTGCCACCAGCGCGATCGCTCTCGCAAGCCTTATCATGGGCGTTCTCGGGTATGAAATCGGCCGTCACGCCGCCAAGCGTTTCAAAACAAAGATTCCTGAAATCGTTGCAGGCATTATCCTTATCGGCATCGGCGTGAAGATGCTGTTCTAACTTGCTATATTAGCAGGTATGGATCAGAAAGACATTGACCGCACCCGGTATTTTGAGCTAAAGAAACAACTGGAAGAAGCGAGCCGCCTTTACTACAAGGATGGCGTCTCCCCCATGAGCGACCAGGATTTCGACTTCGGGCTCAAGGAGATGGAAGCTCTTGAAGCCAAATACCCGGAGCTGCGCGGCAAGGATTCCCTGACGCAGCGGGTCGGCAGTGACCTGACGAATGACTTTGCGAAAGTCGCACATGCGGTTCCGATGCTCAGTATCGCGAACGTCTACAGCGCTGAAGAAATGGCGGAATTCGTGAAGGCAGCAGAAGAAGGGATAGCTAGTTTAGACGAGAGATCCTTCGACTCCGAGCAAAGCTCTTCGCTCAGGATGACAGCTCCGAATTCTCATACCTGGATCTGTGAGCGGAAAATCGATGGCGTTTCGCTTTCCATCGTGTACGAGAACGGACGCTTGAAGCAGGCGGCCACCCGCGGCGACGGCGCCCAGGGCGATGACGTGACCCTGAACGCACTTACGATTGCGGACATTCCCGAAACCTTGGACGCGAAGAAACTTAAAATTGACCCGAGCGAAATCCCGCAGGGCACATTCGAGGTACGCGGCGAAGTGTACATGGAACGCGAAGCCTTCGAACGCCTGAACGAGCAGTTTATCCTGGAAGGCAAGAAGATTTTCCAGAACCCGCGCAATACGGTTTCGGGTTCGCTCAAGCTCAAGAGCGTGTCCGAATGCAAGACTCGCCCGATGCGATTCTTCGCTTACCACATTCCGCAGAGCAACAACAAGACGCACGAAGAAAACCTTCTGCAGCTAAAGCGCCTCGGGTTCCACACGAACGACTACTGGACAGCCGACACTACCGACGAAATCATGAAGATTTCGGAAGACATCGGTGCGAGCCGCGACAGCCTCCCCTTCGAAATCGACGGCATGGTCGTAAAGCTGAACGACCTTGCCATGCAGCGCGCCCTCGGTACCACAAGCAAGAGCCCGCGCTGGGCCATCGCCTACAAGTTCAAGGCCGAGCGCGCCTACACACCGCTCCTCTCCGTAGAATTCCAGGTGGGGCGCACCGGGGCCGTGACGCCGGTCGCAAACCTCGCCCCCGTGCGCCTCGCGGGCACCACCGTCAAGCGCGCCACCCTCCACAACTTCGACGAAGTCTCGCGCCTGGACCTGCATTACGGCGACACCGTCGGCGTCGAGAAGGGCGGCGAAATCATCCCGAAGATTACCGACGTCAAGAAGGAACTCCGCCCGGCGGGGGCCGTCCCCGTGACCGCCCCCGAAAAATGTCCCGTCTGCGGAGAACCGCTCACCCACATCGGCGACGAAGTGATTTTGCGTTGCGAAAACATGCACTGTGCAGCGCAGGTGCAATGCCTGTTCGAGCATTTCGTGAGCCGCGAGGCCATGAACATCGAAAACTTGGGCCCCGCCCTTATCGCAAGCCTGATTGCCACGGGCAAAATCAAGCGCATTCCGGACCTGTACCGCCTTACGCTCGAAGACCTCGAATCGCAGGAGCGCATGGCCAAGAAGAGCGCCAAAAACGTCTTCGACGCTATTGCTGCCTCCAAGGAGCGTAGCCTCGAAAACCTGTTGCATGGCCTCGGCATTCGCTTTGTGGGCCGTACCAGCGCAAGGAATCTCGCGAAGCACTTCCGCACGCTCGAAGCGATCCGTACCGCCACCGTCGAAGACTTGCAAAATGTCACCGACGTCGGCGAACGCATCGGAAAGTCCGTCTACGACTTCTTCCACACCGAGCGCTACACGCAAGAAATCGATGAACTGGTAGCCCTCGGCTGCCCCACCGAATTCAAGGGTGTCGTCAAGACGCTTTTCCAGGGTCAAACCGCCGTCATCACCGGCACGCTCCCGAGCATGGACCGCGACGAAGCTCGCAAACTCATCGAAGAGAACGGCGGCAAGGTCAGCGGCTCTGTCAGCAAAAAGACCAGCTGGGTCCTCGCGGGCGAAGCCGCCGGAAGCAAACTCACCAAGGCGAACGAACTCGGGATTCCTGTGCACGACGAGGCCTGGCTCCTCACGCAAATCGCAGCCAGTGCCGACGAATCCGTTACAGATTCTGTAAAAAACGCCAAAATAGGCCCGCAAAGCCAATCCGAGACTCGCAATGACGTTCAAAACCCGAACGAACAATTAAGTCTATTCTAGCCACATTTTCTATATATATGGCGTAAAAAACAACCTCAATTAGGTTACCCCTATGGAAATCAATAAGGACATTGCCGACATCCGCGCCGCCGAAGAAATTCTTCATAAAAAGAAGAAGTACCTGCTGTGCTATCATAATTTTAATGTGAAGAATTGCAAGAAATCTGCCGAAGAAATCCGAAAGATTGCCGCCGCCGCAGGTTCGCCTATCTCGATTGCCGTCGTACCCTCTATCGGGGGCGTCCCCGAATCCGAAGCCGACGCTTTCCGTGAAGAAATCGGAAAATTCGTGCAAGAAGGCTACGAAATCTTGCTCCACGGCGTGCGCCACAACGCAGACCTGTTCATCAAGCGAAATCCCATCGGCAAGCTCGCTCTCGCCATTTCGCACAATGGTGCCGAATTTGCGGGCCTGAACAAGAAACTTTCGCAGATGCTTTTAAACCGTAGCATCGCCCTCTGGAAGGCCCACGGTTTTGGCCGCCCCTCCGGATTTATCGCACCAGTCTGGCTCGACAACAAGCACCTCAAGAAACAGGTGCTCGAAGAATTCAACTTTTACGAAGACATGCTCTACATTTACCGCAAGGTCGGTAAAAAAGTCAAGCCGTCGTTCTCGCAGATTTTGACCTTCTCTATTTTCCCGCAGGCACTCCTCGGTGCCATGCAGGTATTCTCACGCATTGCACTACTCCTCTACCGCGGAACCCCCCGCCTGGTGATTCACGCCGGTGACATGAAGGCCATGGGCGAACAAAATCTTCTCTCGCTCGTAAAATTCGCCTCGAACCACCGCGAAAAGATCATGTACCAGGATCTATAAGAGACCGGAGAGACACAAATGATACTCAATAGATTCCTAGCACGAACCGAGTATTCCTCTTACGAGGACCTCTACGAAAACTTTAAGCTCAATATTCCCGAAGACTTTAACTTCGCTTACGACGTGGTCGACGAATACGCGAAGACCGAACCCAAGCGCGAAGCATTAGTCTGGTGCGACGACAACGACGAAAGCCATATTTTTACCTTCAAGGACCTTTCGATTGCCTCGCAGCGCACCGCGAACTTTTTGGTAGAAAAGGGAATCAAGAAAGGCGACCGCGTGATGCTGATTTTGCGCCGCCGCTACGAATTCTGGTTCTTCCTCTTGGCACTCCACCGCATTGGTGCAATTGCCATTCCGGCAACCAACATGCTCGCCGCCGAAGACCTGGAATACCGCTTTAAGGCCGCCGACATCAAGATGGTCGTCTCTTACGACGATCCGGCGCTTCAAAAGGAAATTGACACCGCCTGCGAACACACGCACATTGTCGAAACCCTCGTGACCATCGGACAGTCCCGTCAGAACTGGATCAACTTCTACGACGACTACGAAATCTGCCCGCCGAGTTTCCCGCGCCCCACAGGCGATGCCGCCACGCACAACGACGACATCATGATCGTCTACTTTACCAGCGGCACCAGCAGCAACCCGAAAATGGTCGCCCACACCTTCAGCTACCCGCTTGGCCACATCGTGACCGCCAAGTACTGGCAGAACGTGATTGATGGCGGCCGCCACCTGACCGTTGCCGAAACCGGCTGGGCCAAGGCTCTCTGGGGTAAAATTTACGGCCAGTGGATTGCGGGTTCAGCCGTATTCACCTACGACATGAACGTGTTCATTCCGGGCAAGCTGCTCGAAAAGATGCAGGAATACAAGGTGACCACTTTCTGTGCGCCGCCGACCGTTTACCGCTACATCTTGCAGCATGGCGTCGAAAAGTACGACCTTTCCAGCCTCAAGTACTGCACCACCGCAGGCGAGGCCTTGAACCTGGATATTTACAAGAAGTTCTTCGAGAAGACGGGACTCCGCCTGCACGAAGGCTACGGTCAGACCGAACTCACGCTCACGACGGGCAACTTCGAATGGATGGAACCACGCCCGGGTTCTATGGGCAAGCCTTCCCCCGGCTACCGCATGGATATCGTGGATGCCGACGGCAACAGCTGCGGCCCAGACGAAGTCGGCGAAATCATCATCAAGATTGACGAAGGCAAGCCTTTCGGCATGTTCGGCGGCTACTACCGCGACGAAGAACGCACCCAGAAAGTATTCGAGGGCGGAGTCTACCACACCGGCGACACCGCTACCCGCGACAAGGACGGATTCTTCTGGTTCGTGGGCCGCACCGATGACTTGATCAAGAGTTCCGGTTACCGAATCAGCCCCTTCGAAGTCGAAGAAGTGCTCCACAAGCACCCGGCTGTCTTGGAAGTGGCCGTCACAGGCGTCGAAGACAAGTCCCGCGGACAGGCCGTCAAGGCAACCGTTGTGCTCCAGAAGGGCTACGAAGCCTCCAAGGAACTCGCCAAAGAAATCCAGCTGTTCGCAAAGAACGTGGCAGCCTCTTACAAGAGCCCGCGCATTATCGACTTCGTGTCGGAACTGCCGAAGACCATCAGCGGAAAAATCCGCCGCGCCTCAATCCGCGACAAGGATAAGGAAGATGCCAACGCGGCCACCGCAGCTAAGGATGCCGCCTCTCAGGAAACCGAGAAAAAAGAGAATTAACCACAAAACCATTTATAATTCATGACAAAAAGACGCGTAGTAATCACTGGTATGGGAGCCGTAACTCCCGTTGGCAAGAACATTAACGATTTTTGGGCAGCTATTCGCGCTGGCAAGTGCGGTGTCGGTCCCATCACCCTTTTTGACGCAAGCAGCTGTCCGGTAAAGATTGCGGCCGAAGTCAAGGACTTTAAGCCCGAAGAACACGATATCGACCCCAAGGAAGCCCGCCGCATGGCCCGCTTCACGCAGTTCCTGCTCGCCGCCTCCAAAGAAGCGGTCAAAGACGCAAGCCTTACGCCCGAAGACCTAGCCCAGGATACCACGGGCATTGTCGCAGGTACGGGCCTCGGTGGCATGGACATTATCGATTCCACCTACACGCAATATATGAACGGCGGCAAGCGCAAGGTTTCGCCGCTCGCCATGCCGCAGCTGATTCCGAACGAAGCGGGTGCAAACGTTTCTATCGCGCTCGGCATCACGGGTCAGGCCCACACGGTCTGCACGGCATGCGCTTCGGGCACTGACGCTATCGGTGTCGCCCTCGACGCTATCCGCTCGGGTCGCCTGGATATCTGCCTTGCCGGTGGTTCCGAAAGCGGCATTACCGATTACAGCATCAAGAGCTTTGCCGGCATGCACGCCCTTACAGACAAATTCAACGACTGCCCGGAAAAGGCTAGCCGTCCGTTCGACTTGAACCGTTCCGGATTCGTGATGGGTGAAGGCGGTGCCGTGCTCATTCTCGAAGAACTGGAACATGCCAAGGCCCGCGGCGCAAAGATTTACGCCGAACTCGCCGGCTACGGTGCTTCTGCCGACGCTTACCACATCACAAGCCCGCGCCCGGGTGGAGAAACCTGCGCGAAGGCTCTCACCCGCGCCATCAAGGATGCAGGCATTGCCCCGACGGACATTGACTACTACAATGCCCATGGAACCTCGACGCACTTGAACGACGCCACCGAAACCGCCATGCTCAAGGTCGCCCTCGGCGAACATGCCTACAAGATCAAGGTGTCGAGCACCAAGAGCATGACCGGCCACTGCGTCGGAGCCGCCGGTGTATGCGAGGCCATCGTCTCGACTCTTGCGATTCGCGACTCGTTCTACCCCGCCACCATCAACTACGAGACTCCGGATCCGGAATGCGACCTCGATTACGTTCCGAACAAGGGTGTCGAAGGCAACATCGACGTCGCCGCATCCGCCTCACTTGGGTTCGGCGGTCACAATGGTGTCGTGATTATTAAGAAATATAACGGCTAGACCTGTTCATCTAGCCAGCAGCTGGCATTTTTATCAGCGCTTAGCTTTGCTAAGCTTGCTCATCTAGCCAGCGTTGCAATATAATGGCGGCAGCGAGTTGATCGATGACCGCCTTATTCTTTTGCTTTTTCTTCTTGCTAAAGTAAGAGGTCTTTTCTTGCGCCTGCACGCTGGAATACGATTCATCCTGCGTGTACACGGGCATGCCAGGGACACGCGTTTTCAAGTCCTCGATGAACTTTTCCACCACCACGTTCTTGCCGTCCTTGCGGCCATCGGGGTGATACGGCATCCCCACCACAAAGGCGTCTACCTTGTTGATTTTCACCAGTTCGTCGAGGCGAACAAACAGGTTTGTGGTCTTCTGGTCAATCGTTTCACGCGAAAAAGCCATACGGAACTCGGAATCGGCAAAGGCGACCCCGACGCGGTGTTCACCATAATCTAGGGCTAAGTAATTCATCGGCCACAATATAGAAATTGCCCCTGCACAGGTTTCAACGACTACATGGGCTTCATTTAAGGATTTTTTCAAAAATTCCTTGTTCTTTTGCCCAAAAACTATGTAATTTTACTCTCGGATTTTAAATTCAACCAATATTGGAGATACACACATGGCAAAAAAGATGATTGCGTGTGATGGTAACGAGGCCACCGCTAGCGTAGCGTTTGCTGTTAGCGAAGTTGCGGCTA
>Ga0310695_10011124_pt1 | contig 12941 bp, 9 predicted proteins | sample RumenRJG_04DNA_FD_203882 | JGI IMG/M metagenome (GOLD analysis project Ga0310695, IMG submission 203882) | Bovine rumen microbial communities from Lethbridge, Alberta, Canada - RJG_04 (v2) (version 2) | ecosystem: Host-associated > Mammals > Digestive system > Stomach > Rumen | place: Canada...
CTGTGATTTTTACTTTGGCTTGCGACACCTTTGTAATTATATCACAGGAGGCTGTTTTATTATCATACCCGATACGTCTTACTCAATTCTCCCCAGCATAGCTGGGGGATTAAGATTTTCATTTACATACAGTCAAGCAAACTGCATAAGTATCTTGACAAGGAAGAAACAGAAAAATTCCGCATAGGACGAGAATTCGGTATAGAAAGGCTTATGCGTATCAATCTTCTTAAAAGAATGGAAAGCTCTGTACATTCTTTTTTGCTGACAGTACAGCGTATTCACGCTTATCTGAGTGAAACCTCACATATTATAGAAGAATTCATGAAAACAGGTGTTTCCGGACTTGGTGAGACCGAGGACTTTTCAGGTTTTTCTGACGACTTTGATTTTGACGATCAGAATACAGACTTTTTCACTGTCGGAAAAAAAGTAAGAATTGATCTTCGTGATATGGACTACATTTCATGGAAACGTGATATAGACGAGGATATCGAAAATCTACAGCTGCTCATGTCTATGGTTGAGGATATTACTCCCGAATATGATTTTAAATTAAATCAACTTATCAGAGTGATACGTGAGAAAATAGCATCACCTATCAATGAGGACAACAAAAAAATTATTATTTTTACTGCTTTTTCAGATACGGCTGAATACCTGTTTGATAATATCAGTCCGATAATAAAAAAAGAGCTTGGACTTAACACGGCACTTGTTACCGGTTCGGTTGACGGTAAAACGACAATACCAAAATTCAAAGCCGATATGAACCATGTCCTTAGCTGTTTTTCTCCCAAGTCAAAGGAAAAGAGCATTTTATATCCGAATGACAGACACGAGATAGATATTCTTATTGCAACCGATTGTATTTCGGAAGGTCAGAATTTGCAGGATTGCGACTTCTGCATAAATTATGATATACATTGGAATCCTGTTCGTATTATCCAGCGTTTCGGAAGAATTGACCGTATCGGCAGCAATAACTCTGTTATCCAGCTTGTCAACTTCTGGCCTGATCTTGAGCTTGATGAATATATAGATCTGAAAAAAAGAGTAGAAACAAGAATGCGTATATCCGTTATGACTTCAACGGGTGATGATGATCTTATCAACGCCGATGAAAAGGGTGACCTTGAATATCGCCGCACTCAGCTTCAAAAATTGCAGGAAGAAGTAATTGACCTTGAGGATATGACGAACGGCATATCCATTATGGACTTAGGACTTAATGAGTTCCGTATGGATTTGCTTGCCTATATGAAAGAACATCCCGAAACAGATCACACACCATTTGGTATTCATGCTGTTGTAAATGGCGAAAAACCCGGTGTTATCTTTATTCTGAAAAATGTCAACGAAGATATCAACATAGAAAATCAAAACAGGCTGCATCCGTTCTATATGGTGTATGTCGGAATGGACGGCGAAATCATCACCAATCATTTACAGCCCAAAGATACACTTGATATAATGCGGCATCTGGCTCGTGGAAAATCCGTTCCGGACAAAACTCTATGCAGCAAATTCAATAAGGAAACAAATAACGGCAGGAATATGGGCAAGGTTTCACAGCTTCTGGAAGATGCCATTATGTCCATTATTGACGCAAAGGACGAAAGCGACATTGACAGCTTTTTCGGCAGCGGACAGACAACTTTCCTCTCCGGCGGATTTTCGGGACTTGATGACTTTGAACTCATATGCTTTTTAGTAATTCATAATTCATAATGCATAATGCATAATTATTTTGTATTGCCTGATTTAAGAAAAGGGGGTGATTTGTATGATTGAATTTCCTGTTTCTACTACGATACACAAACGTCTGCCTAAAGAAGCATTTTACAAACGGCTGACATTGACAGCAGCATTAAAAGAAAAATTTGTTACCGACGTTGAGAGGATTGTTATCGAGAACAGCCTTTCAAGCAGCAGTCTTAACCTGACCTCAAACGCAGAAATAAAAGAGATACTTCTGCTTTCCATAACACTGAAAAAGCAGGAGTTTGACGGCAGGATAGTTGAAGCCATTGCCCGACAGAATTCTCACAAATTACTTTTTCTGTTAGTTTGCGAGGACAAGCAGCAGTTAGCATTGTACCACAATAAACTGTACTGCACTTCATGGATGAGTAATGACGAAATCGCATTGAAACTCAATGGTTTTTCTCTCGATGAAATGTGGGATTCTTTTATTGAGCAGATCGCCCTTTATGAAGAACGGGCGGAAAATGCAGATACCCTTTCCATAGATGAACGTCTTGCCTTACAGGAGCAAATAACAAAGCTCGAAAAGCTGATTGCCAAAACAGAAAAAGCCGCATGGAAGGAACAGCAGCCGAAGAAGAAGTTTGAGCTTTACTCAAAGTTGAAGGAATACAAGAGAACACTGGAAGAATTGAAAAATGGAGGAAAATAAATGGATTCAGAGTTATATGTTGGAATGTTTACTTTAGGTGGGACACTTTTGGGATTCCTTATAGAATTTGCTATTGAACGATTTAAAGTTAGATCAGAAAAGAAAATACATGTAAGCAAGACAAAGTTTGATAAAGAATTTGAAATATACCAGGAACTATCTGAAAATGGTTTATCAATGGTATATAGTGTAGGTCAAATCGCACTGGTTGTTAGTGGAATGGAAGTAACAAACGATGAAAGACAACAATGCAAAAAGGAAACTTGTGATTATCTAAATAAATTGGATTTTTCCAGCAAAAAATACGCACCGTTTATTAGCAAAGAGGTATATCAAAAATACAAAAAACTAGTTTATTTAGCCACACACATTTTCAAGTTGTATGTATATTGGACTGGTGAAGATGAAAATTTACATATCAGAATACATGGCGTACAGTACAACGGAAAAGAAGAAATGAAAGACGGTATTTTATCGTTACAAAAAGAATTATCTTCTCTTTCTGATGAAGTATTGGATTATATAAGAGAATACCTAAACAGTTTAGAGGTAAAGGAGTAACAGACAATGGAAAAATTAAAAATGCACACCCCCGACATAGCGGAGGAAAACTTTAAAAAGCTTGCAGCGCTTTTTCCTAACGCAATTACCGAAACAAAGAACGAAAACGGCGAGGTCGTCCGTGCGATAGACGCAGATGTACTCCGTCAGGAAATATCAGCGGCGGTTGTAGAGGGCAATCAGGAGAGGTATCAGTTTACATGGCCGGACAAGAAAAGATCAGTTGTCCTTGCCAATCAGCCCATAGCAAAGACGCTCCGCCTTGACCGCAGCAAGTCCGTAGGTCGTGACGGCACACAGGGCAGCATTGACACCGAAAACATCTATATCGAGGGCGACAATCTTGATGCACTGAAACTCTTGCAGGAAACCTATCTCGGCAAGGTCAAGATGATATACATAGACCCGCCTTATAATACAGGTCACGATTTCGTTTATGAGGATGACTTTACTCAATCGGTAGACAATTATCTTCTTATCAGTGGAAACTATGATGAGGAAGGTAACCGATTAGTTCAGAATAGCGACTCGAATGGAAGATTTCATACTGATTGGCTCAATATGATATATCCAAGATTGAAAATAGCTAAGGATCTTCTTTCCGCAGATGGAGCAATTTTCATTAGTATTGATGATAATGAATTAGATAATTTGACAAAGATTTGTGATGAAATTTTCGGAGAGGCTAATTTTGTTGGTTGCATCTGTAGAGCTACAGGAACCACAACAGGACAAGATGCCAATAAAATCGGCAGTTCATTAGATTATTGCTTGGTATATTCCAAGTCCAATAGCTTCACGCTTAATGGCCTTGATATGGACGAAAAGGACATAAAGAGGTTCAATGAACAAGATGAAAGAGGACGTTATTCAACTTTACAATTAAGAAAAACAGGAAATGCAGACACACGTCAGGATAGACCAAACATGTTTTATCCTGTTATCGCTCCTGATGGTTCAGAAGTATATCCATTTGGACCTACAGGTTATCTAAGTCGTTGGAGAGTACAAAAAGATACATACGATAAACTTGTTGAAGACAATATGATTGTCTGGAAAAGAAGTGATGTCAACGAGCCCACTGTTGAAACTGAAGGTTATGTGAAGTCTTCATGGACTCCATATGTCAAGTATTACCTTGAAGGAAGAACAAAGCAGGTATCCAACCTGTTCCAAGACATTGAAGGAAATAAAAAGGCGTCCTTAGTATTAAAGGATCTATTTGGCTCAAAAGGTGTGTTTGATAATCCCAAACCAGTAGAGTTCATGAAAATACTACTCAAAATAGCAACATCACAAAACGATATTATTCTTGACTTCTTTTCAGGTTCTGCTACGACAGCACATGCGGTTATGCAATACAATTCTGAAGATAATGGGAAGCGACAGTTTATCCTTGTACAACTACCAGAAGAAACCGGAGAAAAAACAGAAGCAAGGAAAATGGGCTATTTGAATATTTGCGAAATAGGCGAAGAACGCATACGCCGCGCAGGAAAAAAGATAAAGGAAGAATTACAGAAAAAAGAAGAGGAAAGCGACCAGCTTACACTTGCCGATAACTCCTCACTCCTCACTCCACACTCCTCACTCGATATAGGTTTCCGTGTGTTCCGTGTTGACAGCAGCAATATGGAGGATGTATATTACACCCCTGCCGAGCTGCAGCAGGACCAGCTAACGCTTTTTGCGGACAATATAAAGCCCGACAGGACACCCGAAGACCTGCTGTTTCAGGTTATGCTTGATCTGGGTATCCTTCTTTCGTCCGAAATTGAAGAAACGGAGATAGCCGGCAAGAAGGTGTTTTCCGTTGCCGGCGGCTACCTTATCGCCTGCTTTGATAAGGATGTGACCGAGGAGGCAGTGACAGAGATCGCAAAGAAACAGCCGTTCTATGCTGTATTTCGTGATAGCAGTATGGCAAGCGACAGCGTGGCAACAAACTTTGAGCAGATATTTGAAACATACTCGCCTAAGACTGTCAGGAGGGTGATATAACAATTCATAATTCATAATGCATAATTCATAATGAGTTATTAATTCATAATGAATAATGAATTGTGAATGGGAGGTTTGAGATATGAAAGAGGATAATGTTATTGTTGAAAAAAGCAAGAAATTTGCATTGAGAATAATTAATGCATATAAGTTTCTGATTGATAAAAATGAATATGTTTTGTCAAAACAGATTTTAAGAAGTGGTACAAGCATAGGTGCAAATGTAAAAGAGGCAATTCGTGCCCAAAGTAAGCCGGATTTTATTGCAAAAATGAATATCGCACTAAAAGAAGCAAGCGAAACTGAATACTGGATAGAACTACTGACAGAAAGTAATTATCTATCCTTACAAAGCGGAACTTCATTAAAAAATGATTGTGTAGAACTTATAAAGATTATTACATCAATAATAAATTCTGCAAAATCAAACTCAAGAAAATAAATACAGTTTGAATTTTTGCAAGGAAGGAGAATATAATTCTAATTATGCATTATGCATTATGCATTATGAATTTTAATTATGCATTATGCATTAATTATGAATTATGCATTATGAATTATGAATTTTAAATACACCGTGCAGTCTTACCAGACAGAGGCTGTCGAGAGCGTGGTAAGTGTGTTTGCCGGTCAGCCGTATAACGACAGATTTACATACCGCAGAGATGTTGAAATTGTGCGGGATATTTCCAACTGGCAGTACACAGATGAAGAGTTGACAATGGGCTTTGCCAATTCAAAGATCAGACTTGACTCTGTGCAGCTTTTGGACAATATCCGAAGGACACAGACACGCAATAATATAAAGCTGACCGATAGCTTGACAACCAATTTAGGTGCCTGTTCTCTTGATGTGGAGATGGAAACAGGTACGGGCAAAACTTATGTATATATCAAAACAATGTTTGAACTGAATAAGCAGTACGGCTGGAGCAAGTTTATTGTTGTTGTGCCGAGTATTGCCATCCGTGAGGGTGTGAAAAAGAGCTTTGAAACAATGCAGGAGCATTTCATGGAGCATTACGGCAAGAAGGCAAGGTTCTTTGTGTATGATTCCAAAAATCTTTCGGAGATTGATAATTTCAGCCAGAACTCCGACATAAGCGTTATGATAATCAATATTCAGGCTTTCAATTCATCCTTTAATGAAGAAAAGAACAAAGAAGGCCGTACAGGAGATGCCGCCGCCCGTATTATTTTTTCCAAGCGTGACAGCTTTGGTTCAAGACGACCGATAGATGTTATAGCAGCCAACAACCCGATTATCATTCGGGACGAACCGCAGAAAATGGGCGGTGAAAAAACACAGGCAGCACTAAAACAATTCAAGCCCTTGTTTTGCCTGAATTATTCCGCAACACACAAGGAACATCACGAACTTGTTTATGTGCTTGACGCACTGGACGCTTATAATAAGCAGCTTGTCAAGAAAATTGAAGTCAAAGGCTTTGATATCAAAAATCTCCACGGAACAAACGGCTATATGTTTTTGGAAAGTATTGTTCTTTCAGCCAAAAAGCCGCCTATGGCTCGTATCGAATTTGAAATAGGCTATGATAAGTCTATCAACCGTGAAACAAGAATCCTTGAAGTTGATGATGACCTGTTTGCACTGTCAAAGAATATGGAACAGTATCGTGGATATCGTATCAGCGAAATTGATCCGATCAGAAACACAGTGACATTTACCAATGGTATTACACTTCATACCGGTGAGGTTATCGGTGATGTATCGGAATCAGACCTTCGCCGTGTGCAGATAAGAGAAACTATACGCTCTCATTTTGAAAAAGAAAAAGATTTGTTTTCTCGTGGTATCAAAACATTGTCATTGTTCTTTATTGACGAGGTTGCTAAATACCGCAAGTATGACGAAAATGGAAATGAGATCAACTCTTTATACGGTGAAATTTTCGAGCAGGAGTACACCGATATTCTGAATGAATACCTGACACTCTATAATACTCCCTATGAACAATATCTCCGCAGCATTGAAGCAAGCCGCACTCATGCCGGATATTTCAGCATAGATAAAAAGGGACACAAGGTTGACAGTACACTCAAACGAGGCAAGGACGAAAGCGATGATATTTCTGCATACGACTTGATTTTAAAGGATAAAGAAAGGCTTCTTTCTTTTGAAAACCCTGTCCGTTTTATATTCTCACACTCTGCTTTGCGTGAAGGCTGGGATAACCCGAATGTATTCCAGATATGTACACTCAAACACGGCGGCAGCTCTCCCACACAAAAACGTCAGGAAGTAGGACGTGGATTACGCCTTTGTGTAAATCAGAACGGTGACCGTATGGACAGAGATGCACTCGGTAGTCTGGTACAGCAGGTAAATCAGTTGACGGTTATTGCATCGGATGGTTATCGTGATTTTGTAAAATCCTTGCAGGATGGTATCCGTGAAGATCTGTATGAACGTCCTACCAAAGCTACCGCAGAATATTTCATTGGAAAAACTCTCCGTATTGATGGTGTGGACATTACTATTAACGACAAACAGGGCAAGGATATTTATCGTTATCTCATTAAGAACGACTACATTGATGACAACGATCAGATCACAGAACAGTATCGTGCAGATGCGGCAAATGGTACTTTTGCACCTCTGCCCGATAGCTGTAAAGATATAGCAGACGGTGTTCAGGCACTTATCAAGGGTATATTTGACGAACACGCTCTTGATGATATGATAGGAAATGGACGTAAACCTGAAATGCCGCCGAATAACCTTAATGATAACTTCTGGAAGAAAGAGTTTCAGACATTGTGGAATTATATCAATCATAAGTATGCTTACACAGTTGAGTTTGACAGCGAGGAACTGATAAGAAAAGCTGTTGCACACATCAACGATAAGATGTTTGTTGCCAAACTGCAATATACCGTAACAACAGGAAAACAAGAACAGGAAATGAGTGCCGACAAACTTAAAAACGGTGAAGCTTTCTCCGCAGAAAAAAGACAGACATTTACTCTTGAAAGAGGTGAAAGCAGCTCTGTAAAATACGACCTTATTGGCAAAATAGCAGAAGGCACTAAACTCACAAGGCGCTCTGCTGCAAAAATACTTTCATCTATCCGATCGGACGTATTTGCAATGTTCAAAAACAATCCGGAGGAATTTATTACAAAGGCAATTCGTCTGATAAACGAAGAAAAGGCAACTATGATCGTAGATCATATAACCTATAATCAGACTGACGGTACTTATGATAGTACAATTTTTACAGCCGAAAAGAATACGGATTTTTCAAGAGCATATCGCTCAAAGAAAAATGTTCAGGATTATGTATTTACGGATGGTTACGCAAAGGACGGCAAAAGTGTAGAACGTAAATTCGCTGAAGATATGGACATAGCTAATGAAGTTTGTGTATATGCAAAACTTCCTAAAGGATTTTCCATACCGACACCTGTCGGCAGCTATTCGCCGGACTGGGCGATTGCTTTCTATGAGGGAACCGTCAAGCATATTTATTTCATTGCGGAAACAAAGGGTACAATGGATTCCATTAATATCAGGAAAATTGAAGGAGCAAAAATTGATTGTGTAAAAAAGCTGTTTGAGCAATTATCAGATGCAGAAGTAGTATATGATAGAGTTGATAGTTATCAAAGCTTGTTGAATATAATGAATAAGTAAAAAACAGCTCCGGAGGTCACAAGCTTCCGGAGCTGCTAAATTACTAATAAGTATCAAACTATAAATGAGCAAATTTATAGCTTATTACAAATATAAGGCACAGCTCAAAAATGGGGCTTGAAGCACCAAAATCAAACCCGTACCAAATGAAAGGTACGGGTTTGACTTTTTGCAGGTATATTGCCTGAGTTTCATTTACTTAACGGTTATCGTAAAGGCTTTCTTTGAAACATTTCCTAAACTGTCCTTTACTTTTACGCTTACATCATATTTTGTCTTTGATGCCGGCTTGATGCTTACATTTGTGTTAGATGAATAGCTTTGTTTTGTCTTCCATGATGTATCGCTTGACTTTTTGTAATATACAGCGTACTGATAGAAACCGGATCCGCCTGTTGCCGAACAGGTGATATCAATAGTATTCCCAAGAGTTATTGTTGTAGAAGCTACCTTAGATGTATTTGTTGGCTTTGTCACTTTTATCTTGAAGGTTTTCTTCGCAACGACTCCACTACTGTCCTTTACCTTTACGCTTACATCATATTCTTCGGCATATTTCGGCTTTATGGTTATAGTCTTTGTTGATGAATAGTTCTGTGCGGTAGTCCATTTTGTTGCGGAAGCTTTTTTGTAATATACAGCGTATGTATAATCACCAAGACCGCCTGTTGCTTTTGCTTTGACTGTAAATGTTCCGCCATAGCCTATGCTTGTTGATGAAACTGTCGTAGTATTTTTTAGCGGTGCAAATACATTTACCGTAAAAGCTTTCTTCACTATCGTTCCGCTGCTGTCTTTTACCTTTACAGATATATCATATTTTCCTGTGCTTTCAGGCTTTATCTTAATCGTTACATTTGTGCTGTAATTCTGTTTTGTAGTCCAGCTTGAATCCGATGAACGCTTGTACCATACAGCGTAAGTATAGTCACCTGTGCCGCCAGTTGCAGATGCATTTATATTAATATAATTTCCAAGATCTACAGAGTCAGAAGTAATTACAGAAGTGTTTTTAAGTTCAGGTGCTTTAACAGTTATTTTGCATAAGGCTTTTTTGCCGTTTGCTGTTGTCGCCGTAATAGTTGCAGTTCCTGCTTTGTAAGTTAATACCTTCTTGGTACTCGCATCGTATTTGGCTATACCGGAATCAGATGACTTCCATGTTATCGAAGAATTATCTATGTACTTTGTATTTTCGGGAGATAATACAGCATAAAGATCATATTCACTATTTTCTTTAGCGATTATCTCTGATGAACTCAGAACAATTTTTGAAGGATAGTCTGTATAGATACTAAATTTTTTAACTGCTTTTCCGGTATAATCTCCGATGCCATTAATTACAACAGAAGCAGAACCTACTTCGATGTTATTCTTATATGTAACAGTATAATCAACATCCCTGACCAGTGTATAATACTCGTCTGTTATAGTTACATCAGGTTCAACAGCCTTGCCGGTATAATATACTTTTTGATCATCAAAAGACACCTGACAATCAGAAATACTTACAGGCTCATTTTTAATAAAATTTGCTTCTGCAATAGCATAATTGATATTATAAACATTTGATTCAGCAGAACTATATGAATCCAATATCAACTGATCGGCTTTATTCAGAGAAACAGAAAAAGTTTTTGGCAAATCATCAGCACTCACTGTTATTGTCCTAGACAATTCGCCATCCAACAATATTTTAAGCGTAAAAGGTGCTCGTGTTGTTCCGTCTACATGACCTATGGTAAAATTAAAAGTATCATATCTTCCGTTAAGATTAAACTTTGCACTGCTTGATGAATACGTTCCATTCCAAAGATAGAACTTCAAAGACTCCGGATACGATTTGCCGCCCATAATAAATGATTTATTATCCGCTTTCCTTGCAGTTTCTGTATTCTGACTCTCATAGGGGGAGAATTTATAAAGCCACTGTGAAGCTTTTATCTGAGAGCCGGATGTACCGTTTGAAACCCATTTACCGTTAAAAAGTGCATAATAAACATTATAGTAATGCCCTGTATGATAAAAAACAAATCTTAGCTGTTTTGCTCCATTAAGTTCAAGATTAAACTTTTTCCCTGATGAAGATGCCGGAATAGACAGCTTTTCACTCAAAACGCCATCTATATATACATCTATCGTAGCATCAGCAGCGGTTGTTCCGTCTACCTTACCTACCGTAAAAGAAAAACTGTCATATTTCCCGTCCAGATTCCATAAAGTCTGTGCTTTGCCCGTAGAATACCATGCGTAAAACACCATGCCTTCATTGTACTCATTGCCTGCAACATTGAATGTATTTTCGCTCGTTCTGAGATATTCGGTAACGTCATTGTACTGATACGGTTTACATATCTCCATCCAACCGTTACCTGAAATAAATGCTGCCTGTGCAGTGATTTCTGTACCAACTATTTCCGGCAGTATTCCGACACAACCAAAAATCATCAATAAAACCAAAAACCATGAAATTGACTTGCTGAAAATTTTCTTTTTCATCTTTCTAACCTCCTTGAATTTGTTGATTTTCTTTGCAAAAAGATGATATTTTATGCTTTGCAAAAGAAAATTTCTTTTTTCGTACATCAAATATTATACTACAAAATTTATGATTAATCAACAAAATACATAATTAACGTGAAAAATGATTGGTGGAAAAACAACAGCATATTTTATAAATGATGCTGATAAAAAAATCCGCACAAGAGAGCAACAACGCTTTCTTATGCGGATGATTTTGAGGCTTGAAGCCCCATTTTTGTCAATCATCTGTTTCTTTTGGCTTTGAAGCCATATTATACGGATTAAGTGTCTGTGTCCAGTTGTGCTTTTTCATATCTTCGGTAATGAGCCGTGTAATAAGCTCAGTCACACTCGTTCCCATATCGGCAGCATAATCTTTCCATAGATCTTTCGTACCTAACGGCAGATTAAGCCGCAGTGATTCACGGTGTGTACGCATATACTTCATTGTTCTGGCTTTTGCTTTTTCATCATAACTCAATGTCTTTGGCTCCTTCATCTAAGGAACTGTTAAATAATTAATTTTCAGAGTTGAGATCTAACTATATAGTTCCATTTACCTAATTTTTCACACGGAATTATATTAAGAGATGACAATTCTTTGTCCGTTATTTTGCGACCTGTTTCATATATTTTTTCATCAAGCTGACAAGTAATGGATAATCCTTTTTTTGTAGTTGTGTTTGAAATTAAACTTATTACCGTTTCTATATCAACTAAAGGCTGACCCTGCCAGTTTTTTGAAATATAACAGAACATTCTGTGTTCGATCTTGTTCCATTTAGAAGTACCCGGTGGGTAGTGAGAAACAAGTAATTCAAGACCTGTATCATTAGAAAACTGTTGAAGTTCATACTTCCAGTTTCGACTACGCGAACCATTACTGCCGCCTCCATCGCAGGTTATATATAATCGTTTTGCATCGGGAAAATTGACTTTACCAACTGCTTCCCACCAATAAGATATGCTTGAGACAGCAAATTCAGATGTGTCATGGCTTATGCCAAGGTTAATAAATCCTGTGTTGTCATTTAATACGTACACACCATAAGGAGCCACCTTACCTAATTCTGGAATTGGAAAATCATGATCAAGTACTCGACGAGGATCTTTTTCTTTGCGGTATTCTGCTCCGTTGTTTTTAAAATTGCCGATATTCTCTTTTTTCTTTGTATCAACAGAGATGACGGGGTCTCCATTTTCAAGGTACTCGTGTGCAGTTCGATCAATAAATTCAAACTGTTCATTTCGGTAAGGGCTTGGGACACCGACTTGTTCCATTTTTTGATTGACCTGTTTACTATATCCCATTTCGCTTAAAAGCTGCGATACTTTCACATAACTTATCGAAATGGAATGCTTTTCTGCGAGAATATCACTTATTTTTCTAAGACTCAATGTTGAAGCAACCCAATGCAATTCTTTGCATGGATCACCATATGTGTTGCCATCTATTATTTGTTCGATTATATCAGTGATACCAGGAAAAATTTCCGTTATCGGCTTTCGTCCGCCGCCTTCTTTACGGATGCGGTTACTATATACAACTTCATCATTAACGGAATCTGCCTTACCTGCTTTGAGAGTTGGATATGTTGTTCCCGTAAGAGTTACTATATGTGCTTTTCCACCATATCCATATACCTCCGCTGCTTTGCTCAAGAGAATGCGTTTGCTCTTTTCATCTGATAAATTATTTATCAACACAACAAGTTCATTAAATGGATTTACATCAACAAGATTCATGTGTATACCCCTTCCTGTATTTCTACAAGATTA
>Ga0310695_10011125_pt1 | contig 12941 bp, 2 predicted proteins | sample RumenRJG_04DNA_FD_203882 | JGI IMG/M metagenome (GOLD analysis project Ga0310695, IMG submission 203882) | Bovine rumen microbial communities from Lethbridge, Alberta, Canada - RJG_04 (v2) (version 2) | ecosystem: Host-associated > Mammals > Digestive system > Stomach > Rumen | place: Canada...
GAATTTTAGTTACTAATCCTAATAATAGATTTAATATTAATCAAATTAAAAATCATCCTTGGTTTAATTTATATAGAAAAAATGGAAAAAATTTTGTTTATGAAGGATTATTAATTAATACTATTGTTATTCCAATTGATGAAAATGTTGTTATTGAAATGGGAAATAAATTTAAATTAAATTTAGAAGAAATTAGAACTTGTATTTTATCAAATAGACATAATGATATTTCTACTTTATATTATTTAATATTAAAAAAAAAATTAAGAGAAGGAAAAAAAAGTGTTGCTGATTTAAAAAGTGATTTATTTCAAAAATATATTGATGATAAAGATAATTTATTTAAGAATTATAATTGTGATTTTAATAAAGTTATTGAAGCAAGGAAATATGGTGTTTTAAAAGAAAAAGAAAGATATCAAAAAAGGAAAGTTAAAAGTTTAGATAATAATAATATTGAAAGTAAGAGATTTTCTCTTTATTTTCCTCATAATAAAATTAATAATTATAGAATTAAAAGTTATAAAAATGATAATTCAAGACCTTTAAGTAAGAATAATAATGATAAAAGTATTGAAAGTAGTTTAAATAAAGATATGAATAATTATTTAAATATGAAAAAAATTGATAAAGATAAAAAATGGTCTACTGAAAGAAAAATTTTAATTACTGAAAATAATAAAATTAATAATCCTATTCAAAATTATAAAATGAGTATAAATGATATTGATAAAAAAAAAAATTTCAATACTGATATGAATAGAAATAATAGTAATTTTAATATTGATATTAATAAAAATAATATAATACAAAAAAAAATTAATTCTAAAAAAATGAATCAATATTTAACTTCAAATCAAAATTTAAATAATTCAATTAAAAAATTTGCTCTAAATTCTTTTATTCAAAAAGATGATAATTTCATTCCAGTTGATTTAATTTCAATTTCTTTTAAACCCAAAATTTTTTTGAAAGATTCTCTTATTCAATCTTTAAAATTAAATAAAATTAAATATAGATCACCTACTAAAAATAAATTTATAATTGATAATTTAAAAGAAGGTTTAATTATTGAAATTATTATTTCTGAAGATGATGAAATACCAAATGCACATATTTTTAAAATTAAAAGAATTAGAGGAACTAATTTTTCTTATTGTAAACTTTCTCGACTTATTTTATCAAAGATTGATCTTTAATTTTGAAATTTATATCAATAATAAAATGAATGTATATTTATGATTTTTTTATTTAAAAAAAAGTTAGGTATTAATTAGTAAAATTATAAATATATTTTTTTGGGAATTAAATTCAAAAAAAATAATTTAAAAAATATTATACAAAAACATTTTTTCACATACTCATAGCAAAATTATAAAAAAGAAAAAATATTATCTTTGTTATCAAAGATAAAATTATTAAATATAAAAGACTAAGAATTCAAAAAATAATAAATCAAGTAAATTTTTTTATTTTAACATTAACCATTTACAAAAATATATTTTATATAATTTTATATATTATTAACAAATAAATAAAAGTAAAATTTTAAATAAAAAAAAATAATTTAAAATGAAAAATTTTACAAGGAAATCAGTAATAGATATAAATTTATTCCCATTAGACACTTTATATAAATCACCAAAAAAATTAAAAAAATACTTTGATAAAAATTTTAAATCAAATTCTAATAAAAAAAACAATAAAAACAAAATAATTACTCAATCACCAACATCAACAAGAAACACATCATCAAGATCTCCAAATAAAAGAACAAAAAGAGACTCTGCTTTATCAAATACATATAACGATCCTAGATTTGGTTTAAAAAGAAAATTAAATGAAATAGAAAAAGAATCTCAAAAAAAAATAATAATAACAAATCGAAATAGAGAAATAAATAATTTACAAAAAGAAAGACAAAAATTAAAAAAAATATTAGTTTTAACAAGAGAACCTCATTCACTAAGAATATTATCAAATAAAATATTACATATTAATTTAAGAATATCAAAATTAATAAAATTAAATGATTGGTTAATAATTCATCCAAATGAAATTGATAGACAAATTTTAATGAATAAACCAAAATTAAAAAGACATAATAGTAGTTTAAATTTAAATGATATAGATTTCTCATCAATGAAAAATGATATGCAAAAAATAAATGGATATTTAAAAATAAATAAAATAAATAGAGATGCTGAAATTATTGATTTAGGAACTGATATTGAAAATATAACTGATAATAAACCTTCTTTTTTATTTGAAAGAAATAAAAAAAGTAATTTATTTACTCCAAGTACTGAATTTTGTGGTTCGAAAAGAAAATTAGGAGCTACTACAATGTATTCTAAATCTTTTAAACCAAGTGGTTTTACTAAAAGTAGAAATGATAATGAGAAAGTTAATTTTAGGAAATATGCAAAAACTTTTGAAGATTTATATTATGAAATTGAAGAGAAAAATAAAAATAAAATATTTGATTTAACACAAAAAACTATTGATACTATTAATAAAAATAAAAATTGTGATTTTGATGATTTGAATTTAAATATTAATTCTTCTAGAGATAAATCAAGTTCTACAAGACCGAAAACTTCATATAGTTTTTTTAATAAGAAAACTTGTATTCCAAATTTAAAAAGAATTAATAATAATATAATTAATAAAAATAAAAATGAATTTGATGAATATAATAAACATAGTTTAACTGAAAGAAAAAGAAATACAAATTTTAATAATTTAGTATATAAAGTTTTAAATGATACTGGAGTAATAAAAGATTCAATTAAAATAACAATTAAAGAAGAAACAAAAGCAAAAAAAGATAGTGAATCAGTTTTATTAAAATTAGCAAATAAATTAAATAAAAAAATAAAAGTTGAACCAAAAAAAATATATTATGAAGGAGAAACATATGAAGAACAATTAATAAATAAATTAAAAAAAATCCCAATTCCAGCAAGAAATGAATTTAGAAAAGTATATAAAAAAATATTAAATGATGATAGAATATTAGATAAAAATAATTTTAATTCTGAAGATTTATATGAAGTTCAATTAAAAAAAATAAAAGAAGCAAAAAGATTAAAAGATGAAGCATATAAAACAATGTATATTTTAAAAGAAAATTTATTAACTGGAAGAGAAGATAAAGAAGTTTTTAAAGATGAAATGATATTTGATAATTATGGTAATATTGATGGATTGGAATGGTTAATTAAAAAACATACTATTTTAGATAGTACTAATAAATTTATTGGAGCATATAATCCAAAAGAAAAATTTATTTTAAATATACATTATCCTGTTTAATTTTTATATGTGGTTAAAAAATCGATTTTTTATTATCTTTTTTTATAAATAAAAAGAAGAATATGTTTGAGAAAAAAATATGTTATATGTTTATTTATTTTTAATTTTTTTATTTTTGGTTACTATTTATTATTTGGTTTAGTATAGATAAAATTTTATTTTTTTAAATATTAAAAAATTAAATAATGGATAATAAAGTTTATATTTCAAAAAAATCATCTGAATTAAATAATCAAAAAATAAATAATATCATAAGTAATAAAATAACAAAATCAAAGGGACTAAAAAAAAACTTATTAAAAAAACAATATGAATTAAGTGAAGAGCAATTAATAAAAGAGATGGAAGATCCAAATAATTCATATGTAAAAGATGATTTAAATAACTTATTCCAAATTAGAAATGATATAATATCCTTAAGAGAATATTTTGAAAAACTTAATCCTCAACAATTAGAAGAAATACAAAAAATAAATGATTTAGAAGAAGAAATAAAAAAAGAATATAATTCTTCATATGAATTTACCCCATATTTTAATGGATTAAAAGAAGTAGTTGATGAATATTATAAAAAAAACAATATAATAATAAAAGAAATAAATGAAAAATATGAAAATTATGAAAAAATATATAATTCACTCGGACATGAAACATATAATAGAATTTTAAGATTATTTGAAAAATATTGTTATTATGGTAGAACATTTACAAATTATAAAATGGAATATTCTCAATTTGTAGCAATGCATATTGATAATAATTTATATGAATTAACTTTACCAAAAGGTGATATTGAAGTTATTTATAATAAAATTAAAAATAATATTGGTGAAAATAAAGATGTTTCTTTCGAAGATTTTTTCTTTATTTTACAAGAAATTTCTAAACATTTATATGAATGGGAAGATGATTCTAATATGAGATTAAAATATTTAATTAATAATAATTATGTTGGATTACCTGCTTTAATTATAAGTAATAATGATAAAAAATTACAAAGATGGTTTTATTTATTAAATACTAAAGAATTAAAGAATGTTGTTAAAAAATATATTGGAAGAATTTATTCTTTATTTCTTAAATATTGTGATAATAGAAAAAAATTGTCTATACAAAATTTTATTAAAATTGTTCAAGATAAAAAACTTGTTCCTGTTTTTTTAAGTTCTAAAGAAGTTATTTATATATTGAATTATATTAAATATCAAAGAAAACAATTAGTTCCTAAAGGAGAATTAGATTTTCTTCTTTTTATTGAGAGTATTTGTATTGCTTCTTTAAAATCTTTTGATAAATATTTGGAAGAAGGTGGAGAAAATGATATTAATAATAATGAAAATAATGAAGATGTGAAAGATGATAATAAACAATTAAGGAAAATCATTATTACTTCTTCAATGATTGAAAATGAACATAAAGATAAAAAATATATTGAAAATCATGAAAGATTAGAAATTTTTATTAATTCAATATTACAAAAATAATATTTAAATTTTTATATATTTAATTATAATTATATTATTAAAATTTAAAAATATTTATTTTTTTAAAAAAAAACAAACAATATTTTTTATTTTTAAAAAAAAATATTATGAACAATAAAAATTTCCTAATTTCATTTCTAATTATAATAACATTAAAAATATCACTTCAATTAACATGTGATAAAGTAGCATCATTACCTAAAAATTTTGATAACCTTTTACCAAATTACCAACTTTTACCTCGTGTACATATATTTAATTATTTCTTCTTATCAGAATCAAATTCAAATTCAGATGACATAAAATTAAAAATTAACATAACAAAACCTTCAATTTTTAAATTACAAATAACACCAATTCATGCTAGAATGAAAATAACTTTTGAAAATTATTCAAAAAATGCAAAAAGTGGAATTCCAATTGATTTTAATATATATAAAGAAGATAAATTAATTGAAGGATTAATTACAATTAAATTTAGTAATATTATTAATGAACAAGATACAATGTCAATTGAAATGATTAATACAATGTCAAGTGATACTTTTTGTAATGAACCTTATATGCTTTTAGAAATTGCTTTTGAAGATTATGAACATTATAAATTAAGATTGAAAGATATTAATCAACAAAATAAAAATTTATTTGATTTTAATAAAGATTTTTTTCAAATTTTTCAAGATATTAAAAATGCTGAAGTTAAAAAAAAAGGAAAAGATTTATTAGTTCAAAAAGTAAAAAAAGATATTTCGCCTTATAAATTAAATATTTTATATCCTGAAGGTGAATATTTGACTTTATATAAAATTTATGTTTATAATATTTTCCATTTGACAATTCCACAAGATGAAGAAGTAAATAATATTAATTTAAATAATACTGAAAATGAAATAACAATATTAACAAAATATTTTATTAAATTCCAAATGTATTCTGAATTTTTAATAGGAGGTTCAATTAGAATATTAATTATAAAAAAAAGTGAAAAAGAACATTTATATAATTTAAAATGTTTATCAATTGGTAAATGTATAATGTCAAAAAGAAATTCAAAAAATTTAATTTTATTAGAAACTATATTAACACCAGGTGACTATGAAATATTATTTATTGATATTAATAATGATTCAATAATTCAAGATTCAAAATTATATAATTTACCAATTTCATTAGGAATTAAAATAAAATATATGAAAAAAACACAAAATAGATATAATTGTAATGGAAAAAGACTTCCTCCAAATTTTGAAACTTTATTTGATAGAAATAAAGAATATTTTGAATATAAAGGAGATATAATTTTTAATTTAAAAATATTAAAAGATGAATTTTATTTATCAATTCCAAATAATGATGATTATATTTTAAGATTAAATACATATTATTCAGATGGTAATAATATTGATATTAAAGTATATGAAATACAAAGTGAAGATATAAATGATAAAATATTATATACTAAAAATTCATTTTGGGGAGGACAAAGTTCAATAGTAACTTTATTATCAAAAGGAAAAAAATATTCAATTGAATTTGATTATTCTTCTTCTTTTTTTGCTCAAAATGAAAGAAAAAGTTGTGAAATTTTTTATTTAAAAATGGCTTTAGGTTCTATTGATTATATAAAAAAAATTGCTCCTTTTTCATTTTTTTCACAACAATCTTGTAATGATTATTATAGTACTTCTATTAATAAAACTATTGATGAATTTATTGGAAAATTTTCTGAAAAACATTCTGATTTAAATAATTATAAATTTTATGAATATGAAATTATAAGTAAAGATTTAATGACTTATAATAATTTAGATGAGACTTTTTTTAAAGAATCATTACAAGATTTTTCTATTATTTATTCAGGAAGTTTTATAATTAAAGAAGATATTAATTTTTATATTGAATGTATATCAGAATTTATTACTGGAATAATTATTCCAATTATTATTCCAATAAGTGAAAAATCAAATTTTGATTTAACAAATGAGTATTTTAGAAAATTTTTATTACATAAATCTAGAATTAATATGAAATTAACTGAAGGAAAATATCAATTAATTTTAGTTCATGGATTATCACAATATACTTCTAGTCATAGTGAATTTAATTTAGAATCAGAATCTATTTTCAATTCTCATAAAATACCAAAATGTGTTAATTTTAAAATTAGAATTGTTTCCATTTTATTAGATTCAAAAAATAAAAAAAAATGGGAATGTAATTTTGTAAAATATCATCATGTTCCATATAATTTAAATATTAAAAATGAACAAGATAAATATTATTATTTTAATCATCATCTCTTAATTCCTTTAGAAGAAAGTAAATTTGAGATTAATATTCCTGAAAATAGTAAATATTTACTTAAAATAAGAATACAATTTAAAGATTATTCTGATGTTGATAGTATGTATTTTAGACTTGAAGATAAAAATAATAAAACATTAATAATAAGTAAAAAAGAAATATCAGAAGAAGGAGAAAAATCAAGTACATATTATTTATATTATTTACTTGAAAATGATAATAAATTTATAATTAGATTTCTTAATAAATATAAAAATTTTGGTACTTTTTTTGATAAATGTAGATTATTTACTTTAGAATTTTCTATAATTAATACAAAAAATATTATTAGTAATGAATGTATTAATTTAAAACCTGATATTAAAAATGTAATTTATTCAAGACTAATTGATCAAGATAATTCATTGACAGAATATAAATCTGAAAGTGTTTTTAATATGTTTTATAAACATTTATATGGAGAAACAGTAAATCAAAAAGGAGAAACATTTTTAAATAAATATGATGCAATTTCCTCATTAACATCACAACATTCTCTTTTTCAATTTAAATTTAATTTAAATAATACACCAAATATGTATTTTTCATATGATTTTGAAATTAAAAATGATTTATCAAGAATTACTTTATTAATAGAAACTCCATATGGTTTACCAATAAATTTATTTGCCAAAATTTATGTATTAGAACAATCAAATTATAATTACAAAATAAATAATGAATTAAATAATACTCAAAATTTAATAAATGAATTAATAGCTAATCAAGATATGGAAGAAGAAAATATTTTATCAATAAGAGGATTATTATTAACATATGGTAAATATAAAGTAATTTTTGGTATTAATAAATCAATGATAAATAAAAATATTTTAGATTTATTAAATTTTAATTTATGTGTTGCATTCACTGCAAAATTAATAATAGAAAATAAATCATATAATTCAATTTCAAAAGGTGCTTTTGGATTAAATGAACATTGTCCTTTTATTGAAATGCCAAAAAATTTAAATATTCCAGGTTGGATTGAAAGAGATACTTCATATACAATTAATAATATGCAAAGATTTAAAATTAAAAGTGAGAAATTAATGAGAAGTTTTTATATTAAAGAAAAATCACTTTTTAAATTATATATTCCTGATGAAGATGGTATTTTTGCTCATAATTCTATTACACTTTCTAAAGAAAATGATAATCAAATGAAAATTTTGATTTTTAAAAAAGGAGTTAAAAAAAATTTTATTAGTTATGTTTTAGATATTGGAATTTATAATTTTGAAATTGAATTTAATATAAATCAAAATAAACAATATTATAAAAAAAATGATGAATATGATCATTTATGTTTATATTTTGATATTTTATTATCAATAATACCAATTAAAGAAATAAATGATTTTGAAAATTTAAATAATATGAATTTATGTATAAATAGAGGATTAGAATTAATAGAAGAAGTTGAAAAAGATGTTGATAATGATTATCAAAGAATAATATTTAAAAATATAGAAGATCCAAAAAATGATAAAATAATTCAAACAATAAAAATAATTCCTAATGAATTAGGAAAAACAAGATTTGAATTAGAATTTATATATAATTCATATATTGATCCTTTATATACTTTTATTCCATATAAAATGATAGGAAAAAAAAGAAGATTAACACAAGCAAAAATAATAAAAAATGCAAATTTTATTTGGTTAAATTTAGAAGTTGAAAAAAATACAACATATGAAATTGATTTAATTTCAAGATGTTATAATTCAATTTCTTTATGTTCAACTGCAACAATTTCTTATAATTATTATAATATTTTAGCAGAAAAACAAGAAACTAAAAAAATTCAATGTGAAAATAATGATTTTTTACCTAGTCATTTATTTGTTACTGAAGAAAATAATTTTGGTGATTTAATTAAAAAATATGGAAATTTACCTGATAAAGTTACTGGAGAATTTTATTTTTATGGAAAATTTTTTCTTCCTAAAATTAGTAATTCTTTAAGAACTGAATTTATGATTTTAGAAGAGTCTATTATTTTTATTCAAGTTAATCCTCTTTATAAAATTAATAATAATAATATTTTTATTGAAATTTATCATAATTCTGATATTTATTTTAGATTTGGAAGTTCTGAATTTAATGGCTTGATTATTGAAAGTATTTCTAATTTTGATGCTTTAGATAATTCAAATAGTAAATTTTTAACATATTATTTAGATATTATTTTTGATAAAACTTTAACAAAATGTGAAAGTTTTGAAATTATATTTAGTATTATACCTAAAAAAATTTATAAGGATATTTATACAAATTGTAATAATATAAATGAAGATTTATTAAATAAAGAAAATATTCCTTATTTATTAGAAATATCAAAAACTAAAAATTATCAATATATATCATATTGTAGTGAATATAAAGGATTTTATTTAAATGCACGTACTAATAATTTAGAAAAAGAAATAACACTTTTAATAAAGGAAAAAGTTAATTTAAATATAAATTTAAAATATGTTCATTCAGATAATTATATGGATATTTCATTAAAAGATGATAATTTACTTTATATATTAGGAACAGAAACAATTGATAATTCACATAAAAATGGAATTTGGATTAATAAAAACATATTTACAAATTTAAATCCAGGAAAATATACAATTAAATTAACTTATCATAAAATATTCACATACTTTTTATCAAAAATATATAATGATACAGAATTAAATGAAATATGTAATTCTTTCAATTTAGACATTTCCTCATCTTTAATAAATAAAAATGAAACAATATCAAATGAAAATAATAAATTAAATGAATTAGAATATCATTATTTTGAAAATTCAGAAATAATAAATGTTTTCCCATCAAATTTAAATAATATAAGATTAGGAAATAAATTAGATTTAAATATCAAATTTTCAAATGACTTCATTACAAATTCAAATCAATTACTAGAAATGAAATCAATGATTTATTTAAAAGAATATGACGAATTAAACAATATAATTCAAGGAGAAAAAATAATTCCAAATTACATAGGAGATTTTAAAAGTGATTCAATAACATTTACATTTGAAATAAATGAAAATATCTTTTCAATAAAAAAATGTTATAAATTATTTTACAATCCAAACACATTTAATAATTCTATTGAATATAATTTAAAAGATTTATCAATTTCATCAGAAAATCATATTTATTGTATAATGAGATGTGATTGTAATCCAAAAAGTAATTTTATATGTTCATTAAATAATAAATGTAGATGTAAATTTCCTTATAAAGGAATAAATTGTTATGATTGTGAAGAAGGTTATACAAAAAGTGAAGATGGAATTTGTATAGATAATAAATTAACAAATATTATTTGTACTGATAAAGAAACTTGTAATGATCAAGGTTATTGTAAAATACCTTTTTCTTCTTTTAATCCTTATGATATTAATTTGATTAATCCTTGTATATGTAATAATGGATTTGGTAATAAAAAAGGTTTTCCTTCAATTAATTTTTGTAATAAATGCATAAATAAAAATGACTTTTATCCTTTTTGTGAAGATGATAAATTTAATATTGAAAATAATGAAATTATAAAATTTGGTTGGAGTAGTTCTTGTAATAATATAATAAGAGCTCCTATTTTAAAAGAAAAATTATTTGATTTACAAAAAAGTGATTCATCTTTAATTTTAAGTGAAATTTATAAAGTTAATGAAGAAATTGAAAAAAGTGAATTTATTATTAGTGAAGAAAGTATTATTAGAATTATGTATATTTCTAAAGAAATTAATAGAGCAAAAATTTCTATTTTATATAATAAAAATGATAATACTCCGATTATTCAAACTGAAGGAAAAAATGGAATTGAAAGTTTTATTATGAAGTTAAGTCCTAGGGAAGTTCCTTATGTTATTAAAATTGAACATTTTGATTTAAAAATGAGTTGTAATAGATATCAATTAAAAATTGAAATTGAACCTTTAATTGTTATTAATGAGAATTTAAAATGTGATGATAAAAATATTAAAGATAATAATTTTGTTAATGTTGGGAATTTTATTAATAATGAAATTGTTTTAAATGGGAATGATAGTTTAATTTTGAATAATTTTAATTTGAAAAATTTATATTTAAATGGTAATGATATATTAAAAATAAGTAATATTGAAAATAAAGAATTTTTTCAAAATGATAATAATAAGAAAAATTATATAAAAAAAGGAATAATATCAAAAGGAAGAATAAATGAACCATTTGAATATAATATTAAATTAATTGTAAATAATCCAATTACTTTAAGTATAATATCAAGATATTTATTTATTTTAAATGATATATCATTTACAATAACAGATTTAAAATCAAATAATGATATTGCAAATGGAGAATGGATTTTAAATGAAATATCAAATAATGAAAATGATATTAATTTATTTTCTGGATTATCAACTTTATTATTAAAAGGTGAATATAATTTAAAAATAACACAAAATATAATTCCAAATCAATTAATTCAATTATTATATTCAAATAAAAATATTTTAGATACAAATAAAATTTGTTTTAACTTTAATTTAAATTTACAATCAGTTCCAATAGAAGAAATATCTGAAGTTGAAAATCCATTTTTTTATGATAAAGTAAATAAAATTATAAGTATTGATCCACCAAATGCAAGTTCACAAAAAGTAAATGAAAAAATGATAATATATATAACATTCAATTATAGAATAAGTACAAAATTAAAAATTTTACCAAATAATAACATACCATTAAATCAAACATTTTATTTAGAAAATACAATAAACCAAAATAAAATATATCCATCAAAATTATCATTATATCAAAATCAATTTAAAATAATTTTCAATGAAAATTCATTAGAATTTAATATGTGTTATGAATTAAAATTTAATTTACAAAGATTAATATCTTCAGATAAAAAAGATCAAGAAATAAAATCAGATTATCCTATAATACATAAATATTGTACAAAAACATGTCAATGTAATCCAAATATGAATACAGAATATTCATGTGATTTCATTACTAATAAATGCATTTGTAAATTACCTTATATTGGTGATTTATGTATGGAATGTATTGATGGTTATTTTTTAAATAATGGAAAATGTATTAGTTTAAATAATTGTAATAAAAATTTTTGTAATGGAAATGGAATTTGTATTAAAGATAATTTAAATAATAAAAATAATATTAAATGTCAATGTAAAAATAATTTTATAGGAGAAAAATGTGATAAATGTTCAAATAATAATAAAATTTATCCTAATTGTGAAAATATTAATGAGATTAATTATAGTAAAAATAAAGGAAGTTTAATTAATTTTTCTCAATTAGGAAGAAGTGATAATGATTGTTCATTTCAATTTATTCCTTCAAATTTAAATAATTTAGGTTATTTACAATTAGATGGAAATATGCATATTAGTGGAAAATATTCTATTAAAAATATTAAAGGTAAAAATCATATTACTTCATTTAATTTAAATAAAATATCTCATATTAAAATTTATATTGAACAATCTAAAGAAAATTTCTTAGTAGGAATTTATCTTCTTGATAAAGATGAAAAGATATTAAGTATTAGTAAAAATATTAAAGGACCTGATGGAAGTGATAGCGTTTCTTTATTAGATTTTATTGCTGATAGTGGAAAATATTATTTGTATTACTCAATTAATGATATTTCAAATTTTGGAAATGATTTTAATTCTTTTGATGTTTTAAATAATTTTAATCCTGATAATTTATGTAAAAATATTTATTTAGAAATGCAAATTAATACAATTGAAAGAGAAT
>Ga0310695_10011126_pt1 | contig 12941 bp, 5 predicted proteins | sample RumenRJG_04DNA_FD_203882 | JGI IMG/M metagenome (GOLD analysis project Ga0310695, IMG submission 203882) | Bovine rumen microbial communities from Lethbridge, Alberta, Canada - RJG_04 (v2) (version 2) | ecosystem: Host-associated > Mammals > Digestive system > Stomach > Rumen | place: Canada...
GAAGCTACGGGTCTCGGCCTGAAAGAGGCTAAGGCTGTTGTTGACGGCGCTCCGGCTCCGGTTAAAGAGAAAGTTTCCAAGGCTGATGCTGATGCTCTCAAGGCTAAACTTGAAGAGGCTGGCGCAGTCGTTGAGATTAAGTAATTTCTTTCAACACATCAAAAGGCACCGCGTTTGCGGTGCCTTTTTTGTATATTGCATTAAATTTCCGGTATCTTGGTAAAAAATAATGGATAAAAATATTAGCGGTGACTATTGACGTAATTCATGGCTTATGCTAATATATTTAATTACAGAAAGCGTGGTAATGTTTGCGCAGCCAGGCGCATGACGAACGTACCGCTTCAAGTTTCTCGGGAGAGAAAGGCGGACGCATGGAGTCGTGATAGGTCAATTGAATATGAACAACAAACGAACAAAAACAAAATAATCAATACTTATTGACAAGGTTCAAATCCATAAGGAGGCCTTGTCTTTTCGTGTTTTTATTTTTGTTTACATAGAGTGATCCAGTCCAAATTTTGGGGAGGTGAGCGCAGTTCGTTCAACAAACAGGACAAACGGTTTGGTTTGCCCTGGGTTTGTGCGCTTCTGTTGGGTTTGTCAAATATTGGAGACATGAATGTTGTCTTTGCATTCATGGTCCTTAGGCTAAGGAGTGAAGGATTTAATGTTTAATCCTGTGCCGGTAGGCAAGAGAACCAGGTATAGCTATGCGAAAATCAAAGAAGTCATGGAGATGCCGCATCTGCTTGATATCCAGAGAAATTCCTACAAGTGGTTTCTCGATGAGGGCATGCAGGAAATCTTCAGGGATATTTCCCCGATAACGGATTTTACGGGGAATCTTGTTCTCTCTTTTGAGAGCTTCTCTTTGGGTGAGCCGAAATACGGGCTCGATGAATGTAAAGAACGTGATGTCACACTTGCTGCTCCGCTTCGTGTAAATGTCCGTCTCATTAATAAAGAGACAGGCGAAATCAAGGAGCAGGAGGTTTTCATGGGAGACTTCCCGCTTATGACGGATACAGGCACATTTATTATCAATGGTGCTGAGCGTGTCATTGTCAGCCAGCTGGTACGTTCTCCTGGTGCTTATTATGGAATGGAGATAGATCCGTCGGGCAAGAAGCTCTTCAACGCACAGGTTATTCCTAACCGTGGTGCTTGGATTGAGCTTGAGACAGATGCGAACGATATTCTGTCAGTCCGTATTGACCGTACGCGTAAAATGCCTGTTACGGTTTTGATTCGTGCGCTGGGGTACGGCACAAATCAGGAAATTCTGGATCTTTTTGATAATCATCCGCTTATCAAGACGACTCTTGAAAATGAAAAAGATAATGTAACATCCAGAGAAGAAGCTCTGGTTGAAATTTATAAACGTCTCCGTCCGGGCGAACCGCCGACGGTTGACAATGCGCAGCAGCTCCTGAATGCGCTGTTCTTTGACCCGAAACGCTACGACCTCGCGACAGTCGGCCGTTATAAGCTGACGAAGAAGCTGGGCTGGAAGCGCCGTGTTCTCGGTCAGATGCTTGCAGAGCCGATTGTTGATAAAGAAACCGGTGAGATTGTTCTGCCGGCTGATACAGTCATCGAGGAGTCAATGCTCGATGAGATTGATGAGGAGCGCGAGAGAGCAATCTTCGGTGAGGAAGATGCTGTTGTCGTTTACATTAAAGTAAAGACGGAAGAGCTTGATATTCCGCGTATGAAGCTTATCTGTTCTCCGACACTTGAGTATCATCACCGTACGATTACACGCAATGATATAATGGCATCCATCAATTATCTGCTGGATCTTTTTGATGGGGTGGGCAATACAGATGATATTGATCATCTCGGCAACCGCCGTGTTCGTTCTGTAGGCGAGCTTCTGCAGAATCAGTTCCGTATCGGTCTTTCCCGTATGGAGCGTGTTATCCGCGAGCGTATGTCGATTCAGGATACAGATGTTATCACACCGCAGGCGCTTATCAATATCCGCCCGGTTGTGGCAGCTATAAAAGAGTTCTTCGGTTCTTCACAGCTTTCGCAGTTCATGGATCAGCACAATCCGCTGTCTGAGCTTACGCATAAGCGCCGTCTTTCGGCTCTTGGCCCGGGCGGTCTCTCCCGTGAGCGTGCAGGCTTTGAAGTCCGCGACGTACATAACTCTCACTACGGACGTATGTGCCCGATTGAGACGCCTGAAGGTCCGAACATCGGTCTTATCGGTTCTCTTTCGAACTACGGACGTATCAACCGTTTCGGTTTCATCGAGACACCGTACCGCAAGGTTGACAAGGTTAATCATATAGTTACGGATACTGTCCGTTATCTGACCGCAGATGAAGAGGACAATATCACAATCGCTCAGGCAAACGAGCCGCTGGATGAAAACGGATGGTTTGTAAATGAGCGTGTTACGGCACGCCGTCACGAGGATACAATCCTCGCTGCGCGTGAGCGCGTTGACTACATGGACGTTTCGCCGAAGCAGGTTGTTTCCATTGCTACGGCAATGATTCCGTTCCTCGAAAATGATGATGCTAACCGTGCTCTCATGGGTGCGAACATGCAGCGTCAGGCTGTTCCTCTGCTCCGTACGCAGGCACCGCTCGTCGGTACAGGCATGGAGTATAAGGCTGCCTGCGACTCCGGCGTTATGGTTCTTGCTAAGCGCCCGGGTACTGTCGAGGAGGTTACGGCAGACCAGATTCAGGTACGCACGGAAAAGGGCGACCTGGATATCTATAAGCTTCAGAAATTCCAGCGTTCCAACCAGGGAACATGCATCAATCAGGTACCTATCGTTTACAAGGGTGAGCAGGTAGTTGAAAAGCAGCCTATTGCTGATGGTCCTTCCACAGACCACGGCGAGCTGGCTCTCGGCTTCAACATCATCGTCGCGTACATGCCTTGGGAAGGCTATAACTACGAGGATGCTGTGCTTCTCAGCGAGAACCTCGTAAAACGTGACCTCTATACATCCATCCATATTGAAGAATATGAGTGCGATGCCCGTGATACGAAGCTCGGACCCGAGGAGATTACACGTGATATCCCGAATGTTGCTGAGGATGCTCTCCGCGACCTTGATGATGACGGTATCATCCGCATCGGCGCAGATGTACGTCCCGGTGATATTCTCGTAGGTAAGGTCACACCGAAGGGTGAGACGGAGCTTACTGCTGAGGAGCGTCTCCTGCGTGCTATCTTCGGTGAAAAGGCACGTGAGGTACGCGATACTTCTCTCCGTGTTCCGCACGGTGAAGCAGGTAAGATTGTTGACGTTAAAATATTCAAACGCGAGAACAACGATGAGCTCGCTCCGGGCGTAAATCAGCTTGTTCGCGTATATATCGCACAGAAACGTAAGATTTCTGTCGGTGATAAGATGTCCGGTCGTCATGGTAACAAGGGTGTCGTATCCCGTATCATGCGCCAGGAGGATATGCCGTTCCTGCCGGACGGTACACCGGTAGATATCGTTCTGAATCCGTTGGGCGTTCCGTCCCGTATGAACATCGGACAGATTCTCGAAGTTCATCTCGGTATGGCGGTTCGTGAGCTGGGTAAACAGATTAAGGCAAACGATCCTACAGTCGAGCAGCGTCTCAGAGATGCTGGATACGATTTCGACAAATACGGTATGCCGAAGCCTGATATCGCGGGTATCCATATCGCAACTCCTGTCTTTGACGGAGCCGGCGAGGATGACGTGTTCGGTACGGTCAAGGCTGCAGGACTTCCTGTAGACGGAAAGACTGTTCTTTACGACGGACGTACAGGTGAGCCGTTCGAAAACCGTGTAACGGTCGGATGCACGTACTTCCTTAAACTGCATCATCTTGTTGCCGATAAGATTCATGCCCGTTCCACGGGTCCGTACTCCCTCGTTACGCAGCAGCCGTTGGGTGGTAAAGCTCAGTTCGGCGGCCAGCGCTTCGGTGAGATGGAGGTTTGGGCTCTCGAGGCTTACGGTGCTGCTTATACACTGCAGGAAATTCTCACGGTCAAGTCCGATGATGTCGTCGGCCGTGTGAAGACTTATGAAGCAATTGTGAAGGGCGAAAATATCCCTGAACCGGGTGTGCCTGAGTCCTTCAAGGTTCTTATAAAAGAACTCCAGAGTATCGGTCTTGATATCAAGGTGCTTTCGGAAGATGCACAGGAAATTGTTATTCAGGACGATGATGATGATATCAACGAGACGGCACGCGAGCTCGATATCGACGTTAACGGCGTTGACCCGACGAGCGGCGCACCTGCTCCGCAGGCATCCTCTGAGGAAGCGTTTGATGATGCTGAATCAAATGATGATGCTGATGATGCAGATATTATCGCAGACCTGGGCAATATGGGTCAGGATGACAATGGGGAAGTCGATCCTGATGACAACTCGGAAGAATAAGAAGGGAGTGACAACCCCTTGTTGGATGTAAATAATTTCGATTCTATGCGAATCGGTCTGGCTTCGCCGGACAAAATCCGCGAGTGGTCCTACGGCGAGGTAAAGAAGCCGGAGACTATCAACTATCGTACACTCAAACCGGAGCGTGACGGACTTTTCTGTGAGCGTATCTTCGGACCAACACGCGATTGGGAGTGCCATTGCGGTAAGTATAAACGTATCCGCTATAAGGGCATCATCTGCGACCGCTGCGGCGTAGAGGTAACACGCTCAAAGGTTCGCCGCGAGCGCATGGGTCATATTGAGCTTGCTGCACCGGTATCTCATATATGGTATTTCAAGGGAATCCCGAGCCGTATGGGACTGATTCTCGATATTTCTCCGCGTTCTCTTGAAAAGGTTCTTTATTTTGCATCGTATATCGTACTTGACCCGGCAGATTCGCCGCTTATCAGAAAGCAGCTTCTGACGGAAAGCGAGTATCATGATGCACGTGAAAAATATGGCGCAGGCTTCCGCGTCGGCATGGGCGCTGAGGCAGTCAAGGAGCTGCTCCTTGACCTTGACCTTGACAAAATGAGCGAAGAGCTCTGCAAGGAGCTTGAAGAGGTCAGCGGCCAGCGTAAGGTCCGTGCAATCCGCCGCCTTGAGGTAGTCGAGGCTTTCCGCAAATCCGGAAATGATCCGTCCTGGATGATTATGGATGTTGTACCGGTTATTCCGCCGGAACTTCGTCCGATGGTTCAGTTGGACGGCGGACGTTTCGCAACGTCTGACCTGAACGACCTCTATCGTCGTGTAATAAACCGTAATAACCGTCTGAAGCGCCTTTTGAATCTCGGTGCTCCGGATATCATCGTACGCAATGAGAAGCGCATGCTTCAGGAAGCTGTCGATGCTCTTATCGACAACGGCCGTCGTGGACGTCCTGTTACAGGACCGGGCAACCGTCCTTTGAAATCGCTTTCCGATATGCTCAAAGGTAAACAGGGCCGCTTCCGTCAGAACCTTCTCGGTAAACGTGTCGACTATTCAGGCCGTTCCGTTATCGTCGTAGGTCCTGAGCTGAAGCTGCATCAGTGCGGTCTGCCGAAGGAAATGGCGCTTGAGCTCTTCAAGCCTTTCGTTATGAAGAAGCTCACCAACAGCGGCGTGGCAGGAAACATCAAGGCTGCAAAGCGTATGGTTGAGCGTGTACGTCCTGAGGTTTGGGACGTACTTGAGGAAGTCATCAAGGAGCATCCGGTTCTGTTGAACCGCGCACCGACACTTCACCGTCTCGGTATTCAGGCTTTTGAGCCGGTGCTCACAGAAGGCCGCGCATTGAAACTTCATCCGCTGGCTTGTACGGCATACAATGCCGACTTCGACGGTGACCAGATGGCTATTCATCTTCCGCTTTCCGCGGAAGCACAGGCAGAGGCACGTATCCTGATGCTTGCTGCCAACCATATCCTTGCTCCGAAGGACGGTAATCCGATTATCGTACCGACGCAGGATATGATTCTCGGTTCCTACTACCTGACGATTCTTCGTCCGGGAGCAAAGGGCGAGGGCAAATATGTTACGGGTATTGAGGAAGCACTGCTTGCATATCAGCAGCATGAGCTTTCACTGCAGGCTGAGATTCAGGCTCCGATTGAGGGCTACGGCGTAGTCAAGACCTCCCTCGGACGCATGATTTTCAACGAAATCCTGCCGCCTGAGATTCGTTACTTCCGTAAGGACGAAGAAACAGGTCAGTGGTGCTACGGTATCCGCATTGACAAGAAAGAAATGGGCAGACTCGTTGCAAACTGCTTCAAGCACTTCGGAGCAGGCAAGACGGCTGTCGTAATTGATAATGTAAAGAACCTCGGTTATCATTATGCCTGCATCGCAGGTATGACGGTTGCTATCTCAGACGTTATCGTACCGCCTGAGAAGCCGGCAATGATTGAGGCTACGAAGAAGGAAGTCAACAAGATTGAGCGTCAGTTCAGCCGCGGTCTCATGACAGAGGATGAACGCTATAAGAAGGTTATCGCACTGTGGCAGAAGACGACGGATGATGTCGGTAAAGCCATGATGGATAACATGGATGCTGCAAATCCAATCTTCATGATGGCTGACTCCGGTGCCCGCGGTAATACTCAGCAGATGCGTCAGCTGGCAGGTATGCGCGGACTTATGGCTGATCCGTCAGGTAAGATTATCGACCTTCCGATTACAGCAAACTTCCGTGAAGGTCTTACAGTTTCCGATTACTTCATTTCTTCACACGGTGCCCGCAAAGGTCTCGCTGATACGGCTCTCCGTACAGCTGACTCCGGTTACCTCACACGCCGTCTCGTTGACGTTGCGCAGGATGTCATTGTCCGTGAAGAGGACTGCGACGTTGTCGGAATTAACCTCGTACGTGACCGTGCAAGACTTGCTGATTCTTCTGAAGAAGCAGTTGCTATCCTGCATGACATGCTCTTCGGTCGTGTTCTTGGTGCAGATATTGTCGACCCGGCAACGGGCGAGATCATTCTGCCGCACGACACGGTTCTTTCCGAAGATGACCTTACGACAATCGGTGAAAACGGTGTGCCTGAGGTCGTTATCCGTGGCTCTTTGGCACTTTCCGAGGCAGTCATCAGCAACGCTATGCTTTCAGAGACTGTCGTTCTCGGCGTAACCGACGAGGATGAAAAGGCTGCAATCCGTAAGTCCATCATCCGCGAGATGGTTGGCAAGAAAACGACAAAGGATGTCGTCACGAAGGACGGCGAAGTACTTATCGCCGCCGACACCATGCTCACAGAGGAGCTTGTCAACAAGGCTCTTGAAAGTGACGCACGTGAAGTCAAGGTCAGAAACAACAATGTTCGTGGTATTGAGGTTGAAGCAATCCGCGAGGGCAACCGTGTCATCGAGCCGCTGGAAGAGCGTATCGTTGGACGTGTCCTTGCTGAGGATATCGTCGATCCTGAGACAGGTGAAACAGTCGCATGTCTCAATGATACCGTTGACGAAGATATGGCAAAAGCTATCGTCAAGGTTCGTGACCATGTATCCATCAGAAGCGTGCTGACATGTAAATCTCAGTACGGCGTCTGCGTCAAGTGCTATGGACGCGACCTTGCTAACGCAACGGAAGTCGATGTTGGTGAGGCTGTCGGTATCATCGCAGCACAGTCCATCGGTGAGCCGGGTACACAGCTCACGATGCGTACATTCCACTCAGGCGGTGTCGCCGGTGACGATATTACACAGGGTCTTCCGCGTGTCGAGGAGCTTTTCGAGGCACGTAAGCCGAAGCACCATGCTATCATCGCCGAAGTTGAAGGTGTTGCAGAGGTTACTGATGTCAAAGGTATGCGTAAGGTCACGATTACGCCGGAAGAAGGCGAACCGCGTGAATACGCTGTTCCGTATGGCGCACGTATGGCTGTCCATGACGGCGACCATATGAAACCCGGTGACAAAATTACCGAAGGTTCCATCAATCCGCACGATATCCTCCGTGTATGCGGTCTTAAGGATACACAGCGCTACCTTGTATACGAGGTTCAGAAGGTATATAAGGGACAGGGTGTTGAAATTAACGATAAGCACATCGAGGTCATGGTACGTCAGATGCTGCACAAGGTTAAAATCGAGGAGTCCGGAAATACAGGATTCCTGCCCGGTGAATATATTGATATCAACTCCTTTGAGGCAGTCAATGCACGTGTCATCGAAGAGGGTGGCGAGCCTGCAGTGGCAAAACCGATTCTCCTCGGTATCACGAAAGCATCTCTGGCGACGGATTCCTTCCTGTCGGCAGCTTCCTTCCAGGAAACGACTCGTGTCCTGACAGATGCTGCAATCAAGGGTAAGGTAGATCCGCTCATCGGACTTAAAGAAAATGTTATCATCGGTAAGCTGATTCCTGCCGGAACAGGCATGGGCCGCTACCGTAACATTAACGTAGTAGATCCTGATCATCCGGAGGGTACGGCAGAGGCTGTACCTGCGGAAGAGCTTGAACCTGCTGCAGAATAAAAAATATAGAGACTGAGCATAAATTTGTGTTCAGTCTCTTTTTTATTGAGAAAATTTGTCATTGACAAACTTTGATTTCAGGCATTATAATAGACCACGCAGGTATAGTAGGTATGCTAAATAGACAGATTAGTCATACTTTCTGAACCGAAAACAGTGAACGTAATGTTCCGATGATAAAGGAGACTGAAAGAATGAGCATCAAAATTGGTATTTTTGGTTATGGTAATCTGGGGCGTGGCGTTGAATATGCAGTAGAGGCAAATCCTGACATGGAGCTTGCGGCTGTTTTTACGCGTCGTGACCCGTCGCAGGTAAAAATTCGTCTTGCGGGAGTTCCGGTTGTCAGCGCGGCTGATGTCGCACAGTGGAAGGATAAAATTGATGTTATGATTCTCTGTGGCGGCAGTGCGACCGACCTTCCTGAGCAGACACCGAAGCTTGCAGAGCTTTTTAATGTAGTTGACAGCTTTGATACCCACGCAAATATTCCTCAGCATTTTGATGCTGTTGATGCTGCAGCAAAAAAAGGCGGTAAGGCAGCTATTATTTCCGTAGGCTGGGACCCGGGAATGTTCTCCCTCGCACGTCTTTACGGTAATGTTATCCTCACGGAAGGAAAGGATTATACCTTCTGGGGCAAAGGCGTCAGCCAGGGCCATTCCGATGCTATCCGCCGCATCAAAGGTGTAAAGAACGCAAAACAGTATACTGTTCCTGTAGAATCTGCGCTGGAAGCAGTAAGAAGTGGCTCGCAGCCTGAGCTTACAACACGCCAGAAGCACACCCGTGAGTGCTATGTAGTCCTTGAGGACGGTGCTGATGCTGCACAGGTAGAAAAAGAAATCAAGACAATGCCGAACTATTTTGCCGACTATGATACGACAGTCCACTTCATTAGTGAAGAGGAGCTTTTGAAGAATCACGGCGGTCTCGCACACGGCGGATTCGTTATCCGTTCAGGTGCTACCGGCAACAACAAAGAGCATAAGCACGTTATTGAGTTCAGCCTGAAGCTTGATTCCAATCCTGAGTTCACTACAAGCGTTCTTGTCGCTTATGCACGTGCGGTTGTCCGCCTTGCAAAACACGGCAAGAAGGGCTGCATGACTGTACTGGATGTACCGCCTGCATACCTTTCTCCAAAAACAGGGGAAGAGCTTCGTGCATCACTCGTCTGATTATATATTTAACCTTTGATATTAACTCCGCATAAGCCAGATTTATGCGGAGTTATTTTTGTCCTTAAATAACTAAATTTTCAAAAAAATATATTAACATTTACATAATTACATGATACTATAGAAATAAGAAATGGAATCGTAAATACGGGTGGTTTTCGGCTTCTGCGCAAGTATTCGGGGTGCCTTACCATACCGGGTCATTATGAATAACAAAGGAGATGTTTGACATGAAGGTCCGGCAGAAAGCAATAATAGGATTCAACGTATTTTTACTTCTCGTAAGCATTCTAATAGGTATATTAAGTTATCGGAATGCAAGTGAAGGGTTCGAGGTTGCGCTTGAAGCAAAAGCATCGAAAGACCTGACACAGTGTATTGAAGTAGTGAATTTGAAGCATCAGGGTGAGTGGAGTGTCAAGGACGGTGTCCTTTATAAAAATGACGCAAAAATGAATGACAACAATGACCTGGTGGACTATCTTGGCAATATCAGCGGAAACAATGTGACGCTTTTTGCAGGAGATACGCGCGTTGCAACGACATTCAAGGACGGAAGCGGAAAACGTCCTACAGGAACAAAGGCATCTGAAGCTGTTATTCAACAGGTGATGAAGGAAGGCAAAAATATCACAGGAATGGCAGAGGTATTGGGAAACCGTTACCTTTGCAGCTATGCTCCGCTTAAAAACAGCAGCGGTCAGGTAGTCGGAATGATGTTCATGGGTATTCCGATGGAGCAGATTGAAGGAATCCGGAATCACTTTATAAAGGTAAACGTGATAGCTACGATTATTCTTCAGATTATCGCGGGCGGACTGTCCTGGATGTTTATCGGAAAAATGATTAAGCCATTGGAATTTGTAGCCAGTGCCCTCAAAAAGGTTGCAGACGGGGACCTTCGCGGCAATGATATTCCTATTGATACTGACGATGAAATTGGAGATATCGCAAAGGGTACGAACGAACTGCAAAGAAAAATACGTGCTCTGATGAAAAACGTATCCCTATCTGCGCAGCAGGTAACAGAGTCCAGCCATACGCTTGCTCTGAATGCATCAGAAACCTCCAAGAGTGTTCAGACAGTTGCTGAGAGTGTTGTTAAAATGGCAGAGGGTGCAGGTGAACAGGCTGATGAGCTTGATGAGGTCGCACGCCAGACGGACAACATGGGAGATCAGATGACAGAGCTTTCCAATGCTTCGCAGGAAATGCAGACCGCGGCAGACGGAAGCCGTGAAGGTGCTGCCAATGGCCGCAAGGCAATAGACAACGCTGTTACCTCCATGAACGAGCTGGCAGAAGAAATACAGAATGTATCCCGTGTCGTTCAGTCCCTTGGTGAGCGTTCTACGGAAATCGGACAGATTATCGACACCATATCCAATATTGCTGCCCAGACGAACCTTCTTGCACTTAACGCGGCTATTGAGGCAGCACGTGCAGGCGAAGCAGGACGCGGATTTGCAGTCGTCGCAGAGGAAGTCAGAAAGCTTGCCGAGCAGTCCGGCGAGGCGGCAGGAAACATCGCAGCCCTCATCAGCGCAATCCAGAAGGATACTGAAGAAGCGGTTCAGGCTATGGCGAAGGGCAACGCGTCCGTTGAAAAGAATACAACCCTTGTCAACGAAGCAGGACAGGCATTTACCACTATCGAAGAAATGGTAAATGTTCTCTATCTGAATATCGAGCATGCTATTAAGGACATTGACAATGTCAACGCAAGCAGCCAGACGGTTGTGGAGTCTGTGAACAGAATTCGTGAGGTCAGCATAAAGACGTCCCACGAAGCACAGTCTGTATCGGCATCTACGGAAGAACAGTCCTCCATAATGCATGAAATGTCCGAAGCCAGCATGGCTCTCAAAGCAATGTCCCAGGACTTGCAGAAGCATATGGCACAGTTCAAAATTTAACAATAATAAAAAAGCAGGGCTTCGAATTTTTCGCGAAGTCCTGCTTTTTATGTGGCTTAGATATTTTTTATTTTCTCGCGTATATCAGCGAGGTCTTTTTCTGTGGGAATATTTGCAATGCGGATGGGGTCAAGTATGATGTCGCAGCCTGCGGCCTTGAGCTCCGCGTCAATTTGTGCAATACTTTGTCCGCCCCAGCCGTATGAGCCGAAAGCAAATGCTTTGCGCCCTTTGGGTACGAAGCCCTTAAGATAGCACAGGAAGCCGGCTACAGGAGGCAGCATCTGATTATTCAGCGTAGGAGAACCTACAGCGAGATATTTGCTGGTCAGAATATCCGTGATTACGTCGGAGAAGGGCGCAACACGCAAATCATGGAAATGAACCCGTATTCCTTTTTCCGTGAAGGCATCTGCTATTGCATCAGCAATCTTTCGGGTGGATTCCCACATGGTATCGAAAACCACAACAGCGCTGTCTTCTAACTCACCCTCGCTCCATTTCTCGTACGCGGCTATAATATCCAGAATATGAGAACGCCACATTACACCGTGACCGACGGCGATAATTTCTATATCCAATTTACTCAGGGCTGCGAGTGCTGACTGAGCCTGTTTGCCGTAGAGCATAAGGATATTTGCGTAGTATTTTTTGGCTTCCTCCATTACTGTATGAAGATCGTTTTCATCGTCAAAACGCTGATTGGATGCAAGGTGCTGTCCAAAGGCATCATTGGAGAAAAGAATCTTTTCCTCAGGGCAGTAGGTCACCATGCTGTCGGGCCAGTGCAGCATAGGCGTAGCCACGAACTGAAGGGTGCGTTTTCCTATTGAAAAGGAATCTCCTGTTTTGACGGTCTTATATGGAAGGTCGCCGTAGCGGGATGTAAGACCCTTCAGTCCCTGCGGAGTACTGGTAACAATCGTTGCATTGGGGCAGCAGTGATGGATCAGAAAATCAAGACAGCCGGAATGGTCGGGTTCTACATGGTTTGACACAATATAGTCGATTTTTTCCGGCGGAATGACCGACGAAATACGTGAAATAAGCTCGTCGCGGAAAGGAGCCTTGACTGTGTCAATCAGAGTGATTTCCTCGTCAATGATGAGATAAGCGTTGTATGACGAACCACGGCTTGTAGTATAACCGTGAAAATTGCGCAGAGACCAGTCTATTGCGCCTACCCAGTATATTCCGGGTTTGATTTCGATTGCCTGCATAAGATACACCTTCCTTTTGTCGGGATTATTTTATTATGTATAATTATTGCTTGAACCATTCATCTGCGGCCTGTACTGCAGTTTCCCATTCAGCATTGACGCGTGCCGCAATAAGCTGCTTGCCTATTACATCTTCGTGAAGTCCATCGTAGCCGAGCCATTCCGGAAGTTCACCGGTTTCACTGCTGTAGGCAGCGAAGGATTTTGCAACATC
>Ga0310695_10011127_pt1 | contig 12940 bp, 6 predicted proteins | sample RumenRJG_04DNA_FD_203882 | JGI IMG/M metagenome (GOLD analysis project Ga0310695, IMG submission 203882) | Bovine rumen microbial communities from Lethbridge, Alberta, Canada - RJG_04 (v2) (version 2) | ecosystem: Host-associated > Mammals > Digestive system > Stomach > Rumen | place: Canada...
ATTATTATTATTATTTTTTAATAATATACTTTTATTACTAAATGGTGAATCGGCATTAAATGAATTTCTTTTAATTGGTTTTACTTCATGATTTGTTATTTCAGTTAATTTAAAAAAAAAAAATGGAGTATCATATAAAATTTTTAATGATATTTTTATTAAAAAATAATTTTCATTTTCATTATATTCATATTCATCAAAAGGCTCATTTGTAATACTTATCAAAGATTTTTTAAATTTATATAATGATTCATTTAATTTTTTATAATATTCATCATATAATTCAACCCCATTAAATTTTGTTAAAATTTTTAATAAATTTTGAATTACTATATTTTTAGTTCTTTTTAATTCAGGATGAGTATCATCAAATTTTTCAAATGATTTTTTACTATATAAATTTTCAACATCAATTCTCCTTTTAATTAAAAGGTCATTAAAATTTTCATTATTATTTAGATTTTCTTTATAATGATTTTCTAAATCAGATAATAATTTAAATTTTACTTCTTCACCAATATAACCTCTATTAGGTCTAAATAAACCTTTTGCAAAATATTCATTTGCATTAATTTCTAAATTGTGTTTAATTTCTTGAGCAATTATTATTTCATTTTGAAATGCTTTATTTAAATAATTTTGACTAATTTCAAATAATTCTAATAAATTAATATCAAATTTTTTAATTATTTTCATTCCAAGAGCATAATGTGTATCGAAATTATTACTAATTGAAATAACATTTCCATTTTGATTTAATATAAAACTATATTTATTTTCTTCATTTCTAAAAACAATATTACTTATAACAATTAAATTTTTATAAATACCTGGAATAGATGTACTTGTTAAAGTAATAGGAAAAGATTGATCATTAACTGTAAAAATCCAAGTTCTTTTTTTAAAATAAGTATTTTGTTCTGATATAACTTGTTTAATTATATTATTTTGATGAGCTTCTATTAATTCTTTTGGAAATAAAACTGAAATGTCTGAACCAATTAAATTTGCATGTGTAAATCCTAATTTTGCTGATAAATGTTCTGAAAAATATTTTATTATTAATCCTTTTGAAAAAGAAAATATTATATTATATCCTTGAGATATGTCATTATATTTTTCATTTATTTGTTCTATTAATTTTTGAAATGTTAAATCATTTATATGGATTGAATATAAATTTTTATTATTTGAAAATTGATATAATATTGATACCATTTTTTTTGGGATTATTCCACCATTAAATAATTCAAAAAATATAAATAATTTATAATATGATTCTAAAATTATTTTTTTATGTTCGAAAAAATATATATTTGATGTTATTGTATTATATAAATTAATTTGAGTTTTTATTAATTTTATTATATTTTCTATATTATCTCCTGTTAAAAATGGATTTTCAATATTTTTTATTTCTCCTGTTTCAGTATCTCTATTAACTTTTATTGATGCTTCAAATATTTCTTTATAATTTAATATTTGAATATAATTTCCTGCATATTTTGTTATTAATTTTTCAATTTTTTTCATTTTTTCAAAATTAAAAAAAATTTCTGTGTATTTAGAATTAGATTCTATATTTTCATAATTAAGTATATTAAATGATTTAATATATTTTTGAGATAAACAATAAATTCTAATTGTTTTAACAATTGATAATTGATCAACATTAAAATGAAGATATGTTTGAAGTATTGAATAACTTTTAATATAATTTTTCTTAAATGTATAATAATATTCTGCAAGTAATAATGATAAATCATAATCTAAAGTATAATCAATTTGAACAAAAGAAGTTTCAATTAAAAATCCCATTCTTTCAATTAAATTAGAAAGAAAATTAGTTTGAAAATTTATACCTGAAGGAATTATTCTGATTAATTTACATTTACAATGTTCATTTTTACATTCTGATTGATGTTCAAAAAAAACATTTAAAATATTTTGAGAAGAAATATCCCCATTTTTTTTTTGTATTAATTTCAATTTTTCAAATATAAAATAATAAGTATCATAAACTGTTAAATCTACTATTTTTACATCATTAATTTTAAATAATTCTACCTTACATTTCTTTAAAAGATTTCTTTCATTAATAAAATTATATAAATACATAAGTAAATTACATATAAATATTTTACATATATTTAAAAATATACATTCTTTTACATTTACAATTTTAAATTCACTTATATATAATATAATTTCAATTATTGAATTGGCAAAACAAAATGTTAAAAAAAATTGAATTAAACGATTAATTGGAGTATCAAAATTATATCTTGAAATACTAGAAAAAAATAAAACTATAAATAACATCATAATAAAAGATATTACTATAATTTTATAAATTTTTAAATATGAATCTTCTAAGTATAATTCAAGAGATTCTATAATAATTAAATTTTGAGAAATAATTAAAATAATACATCTATTTCTCTCAAATTTATCTCTAAAAGGATGCTCATCAAAAGGGAAAATTAAATTAATAACTTGATCATAAATAAAAGAACAATATATTGTAAAAAAAATAGCACACGTATTTAAAAAGGCAAATATTATACATATTGAGTTTGAATAATCTTTTTTAATAATAAAAGTATTTGGGAAGAAAATAATATAATATATAAAAAATAAAAATTCAATAAAAATTGGACTACAAAGTAATTCAAAATAAAAAATTCCTTTAATTGCTTTTGATAATGTTATCGTTTCAACATTAATTTTATATTTTATTCTAATATATAAGCGAATAAGTAAAAAAGTATAAATTACTTTTTTTAATATTATCATACTGCATAAAATAAAATAATGAGAAATCTTTAAATTTAAAATTTCACAAATTTTATGAAATGTCATTGTTCTAAAAATATCTGTTAATTCTACCTTATTTTTTCTATCATTGATTGAAAAATCAAAATTACTTGTTAATATAAATAAACCATTAAATTTTATTAATTCCATTAATGAATAAAAAAAAACACTTTGTATTATATCTGATTTTAGCATTAAAATTATTGAGATAATAGGACTTAATTTTCGATGAACACTTTTTACTATTTGAACATAAGGATTTATTTCCATTTTGATATTTAAATATATTATTTAATGATTTTTGTAAATAATGAAAATATAACAATAATAAGAAAAAATGTGTTAATTGCTTAATTTAATTTCATTAAATATTCTGAATTTATTATAATATTTCATATTATTATTATATAATATTTCAATGATTTTCTGTGTCACTTATTTAATAAATTGAAATTAATTTAACATTTTTATTCAATTTTTTTTCATTTATTATTTTGTTTATTTATAAAATATACTTCATCTTAAAATCAATATTTTATTATTATAATAAATTCAATATATGAAATTATAATAATAACAATAAAAAAGATTTACTGAATTATATTAATTAAAAAATTATTTCTTTAAAATCAATTTAATTTTATCAATCTCTCAAAAAAATATATTTAAAAAATTAAAAAAAATGAAAGATTCTGCAAGTACTTTAGATAATTCCTATGACGAATCAGAATTACTAGAAAATGAAAATAAAAAATTCATAGAACAAATCCCAATAAAATCAGTTCGTGAAATATTAACATTCGACTCAGGTGATTTTATAGTATGTTCAAACAGAGATATATTATTATATGATAAAAATCTCGAATTAAAATCAGAAAGAAAAAACATAACAAATTATAGAATATGTGATATATGTAAAATCCAAAAAAATATTTTTGCTGTTTGTTCATCAGGTGACATAATAATATTAGAAATAATTGGTAATATAATTAAAATATTAAGAGAAATTACAAATATACATGATAATAATTGGATTGCTTCAATAATTTATTCAGAAAATAATTTAATTATATCATCATGTATTTATGATAAAAAAATAAATATTTTTAATCTTAATTCTTTATATTTAGAAAAAATAAAACCAATTCAAATTTTAAATCATGATGCAGATTGCTTATTAGAATGGAATAAAAATACTTTTATTTCTTCTGGTTATTCAAAAATTCGAATTTGGGATAAAGTAAAAGAATTAAAATATCAATTACGAACTACAATAAAGGGAATTGATTCATTTTATCATAATGCTTTAATAAAATTTGATGATAAATTTTTGTTAATTGGAGGATTAAGATATGAAACTTATTTAATTAATATGGAAACAATGGAAAAAAATATTAAAATTTTGAATAAAAATTATACATATGATATTTTTTGTTTTTTAAAAAATGAAAAATATATTTTTATAGGAGGAGAAAAAAGAGAAGAAATGGATATTAAAGAAAGTATGAATGTTAATGATATGAAAAGAATTGGAATAATTCCAAGAGGATATATTCATATTTATAAATATAAAAAAGATAAAAAGGGGAATTATAAATTTGATTTAATTGAAAAAGTAGAAAGAGCTGAAAGAGATGCTATTTATTCTTTAAATTTTCTTTATGATGGGAAAATTATTTCTGGAAGTAAAACTTGGATATTACCTATTAATGGTGATAAATAAAGATTATTATTTTTCTTTTTTTATTATGAAAAATAATTTTGTTTGATGTAATTGATTAAGTTGTTTTTGATAAAATATTTTTTTTATTTAAATTTCTTTATTTTTTATATTTATATATATTTATTATGAAATAGTAGGTTTAAAAATAATAAATTTTTTTAATTTTAAAAAAATAATTTATTATCCTTTAATGAGAATTATTGTAAATATTTTTTATAATAATTCTAATTTAAGAATTGAAGATTTGAATATTAATATAAATTTAGATGATATTATAAAAAAAGTTAAGGAATTTATTGTGAAGGAAACACCAAATATAGATTTTAAAAATTTAATTGAAAAATGGAGTGAATTAGAAGATATAAAAAAAAATGAGGGAAATATATCATTAAGGCAATTATTAAGAAAAAATAAAAAATTTAAAATTGGTTATGGTGGATATATTAAATTTGAAATATATTATGAAAAAATAGAAGTATTTACTAATTTAATAATTAAAGACTTTCAAATTTCCAAAGAAAAATTGAATTCTTATTTTCATATTATAAATTATCTTAATAAAGATGAAATAAATAAATTATCACAAGTTAGTAAAAAATTTTATTATATCATAAAAAATTATTTTATTTTATTTCAAAATGTTTTATATGATAATTCATTAAGAAAAGAAAAAGAACGTGAAAAAATAATTTCAGAGATTAAATCAAATATAAATTATGAAGAAAAACAATTTAATTTATTAAATTATTATCAAACAGAAAAAAATATTTATTTACTAATTCAGTCATCATTAAATTATAATGTAGATATTATTAAATATGATAAAGAAAAAAAAACATCAGAAATTATTTTTTCAGACCAATGGACTAATTATTTTATGTACAACAATATCATTTATCAAATTAAATATGATAATAAGAAATCAAAAATTAATAAATTAAATGAAAATAAGGAAATTAAATTAATAATAGTTAAAATAACAATAAATGATTATTTTTCTATAAAAAAGTTTTATTATTTAAAAGAAGAAAATAGGAGTTTTATTCTTTCTTCAAATATGTGTTTATATGATATAAATAATAGAAAAGGAAAAATAAAACTAACAATTGATTTATCAAAACAATATAAAAATTATCTAGAATTCTCTGAGCATTGTAAAATAAGGGAATATAATACATTTTATAAATTTATAAATCAACTTTTATTTATTTCTTTAAAAAGTTTTTATATTTATAATATAATGAATAAAAGACTTTTAAATCATTTTCCTCAAATAAGAGGAATTGAAGAAGTATTTAAAATTAATACTTATTTTTATATTAGAAATTACAGAAATATATTTTTATTATCAAATGATACTTATGAAATTTTATATACATTTAATAAATATTACTCTAATTTATGTATTAATAATTTTTTAGAAATTGATGGAAATTTAAATTACTTTCAAACAAATCAAAATAATTTTATTCATAATAAAGGTAATATTAATATTCAAAAAAATTATATTAAATTTGATGATAATTGGTTTTGTTATAATTATTATAATAATGATAAATTCCTAACATTTAATATGATAAATATTGATGAATATAAAATTATTAAGGAAGAAAAAATACAATTTAGAATGGACAGATTTATAAAAAAATTAGAATTTAAAAAAGAAATTAAAGAAAAAATAAAAAAAGAAATAAAAAGTAAAATAAAACCAGAAATATTTATGAATGGAAAGGGAATATTAATTATTAATTTAGGAGAATATTATTGGTTTTTTAAATATTCAAAAGAAAATTATTATCAAAAATTTAAAAGAATTTGTTTGAAAACAAATTTAACTTTTGAATATCATAATATTATTATAACATCAAATTACTTTATTATATGGACTGATTCATCATATAAAATTCTTTTTTATGAAATGAAAGAAGATACAGATATGAAAATGTTATCAATGGAAAATATTGAGGAAGAAAATGAAGTAATTTCACTTGAATCGCCTATTTTTATTTATTCTTATAAAGATGAAATTTATTTATTATCAACCTTTAATTCTAAATATTTTTCTTTTTTAATTCATAAAATAATTTTTATAGATAATGAAGTACAATTAATTGGTAATATAGAAAATCATGTTATTTTAAAATCATTTTTGATAAATAAAGATGAAAAAATTATATATTGTAATTTTTTATTACAAAAGAAATATTTAATTATTTTTTCTTCTATATATATTTATATTACTAAATATGATTCTATTTCAAAATCCTTTCTTACTATTTTTAAAAAGGAATTTAAAACTTTTGGGAAAATATATATTAAACAATTAAATAAGTCTGAATATGAATATTTAATTTATGATATTAATAATAATAAATGTAAATATTTAAATATTGAAAAATATATTTAGTTTTAATAAATAAATAAATTATTTATCTTATTGAATGAATTCTTTAATGAAAAAATGAAATTGAATTAAAATTTATTAATTTTTAAAATGGAACATATAATTATATTATTTTTTTAGAAAAAATTGCTTTTTAAAATACCTAATAACATTATTAAAATATTTTTTTGAAATAATTAAAAAAAATAATTATGAAATTTCAAATAAAAATGAATAAATTTTTTATAATTTATATTACATTATTATTTATAGATTATATTAAATTATTAAAAATTGATAATAACAATTCAATTAGTGATGTTAATTATGAATTGAATTATTCTTTTATTCAAAATGATACTCTTAAAATATTTAATTCATTATATTATTCTCAAATATTTTTAAAAAATTTAACTAATATTACATATAATTCAACTGAAACAGGCAGTGTTAATATAACAATTTATTATTCTGATAAAAATTATAAAATTATTTTTACCTTAAATAATTCAAATGACACATTAATAATAACTCCAGAAAATAAAATATTGAATTCTAAAATACAAACAAATAATAATTCTATTATATTTTTTAATAATGAATGTTTCAATGAACCATATAATTGTAATTGTTCTAATCTCATTTATTGTTTAAATATTTCACAAAATGAAGCAAATATTTTAAATTTTTATATAATACATCATTTATTTGAAAATAGTGGAATATATGGAATATTTATTATTCCTATAGGATTATTTATTTCTTTATATGGATCAATTCATCATATTATAACAAGTATATTTTATGGAATATTTTTTTTATTTTCTATAATACAATTTATTTCAGAAGAATTCAATTTTGATTTAGGTAATGATATTTTTATTGTAGAATTAGTAATATCTTCAATTATTCCAGGAGGAGCATTAGGATTTTATTTATCTAATTCAGATACAAAAACCCCAGAATTTAAAAGAGAAAAAGTTTTATTTGGTTCATTTTTAGGAATGATTATTTGGAATTCTTTATTATATTATATATATATTCCTATAATTTCAAGGAATGAATTTAATATAAAATTAATGAAATATATAACAATAATTCCAATGATTATTTTTAGTATTATTTATTATAAAATTAAGAAAAATAAAATATATTTTTTAATAAATACAATTATAATTGGTTCATATCTTACTATTTATGGATTAAATTTAATATTAGGTGGATTTTATTATGATAGAATTATATTTCATGAAAAATTTGTATTTTATAGTATGGAAACTCCTCATTTATTAATATATTTAATTATAAATATTTTATTGCTTATATTTTCATTTATATATCAATTAAATATAAGATATATTACAGATAAAGGAAAAAACAAAAATAAAAAAATAAGAAAAATTCTAAGTGAACACTCTCTTGATCATTCTTCTTCAACATTGAATGATTTAAATGAAACTTATAAAAATCTTTCTAATGAAGAAGAAAAAGAATTTAATGGAAAAGAGGAAGGAAACCTTATTGAAAATATAAATATAATGAATGAAAATTAAATCTAAGAATTTATTCTTTAATAATATTTAAAATTAAGAAGGAAAAAAAAATTTTAAAAAAAAATTAGATAAAAAAACAAATTAAAATGATTAAATTTTCACATCTCAAAATTTTTTTTTAATTCTTCTTTTTCTTTAATTAATTGATTAATTACATTTATACTTGCATCATATTTATAACATTGAACAGAAAGTTCTTTTTTTCTTTCAATTATTTTTTGTTTTAATTCACTAATTTCATTTTGAATATTAATAAATTGCTCATTTAAATTTGATAATAATCCATTAACATTCATTTCCTCTATTGTTCTTGGTTTATTAATATTAATTTCTGAATTTTCAATTTCATCAAAATCATCTTTTGTTAATGGAATATTTGTAATTGGGCAATTACCAAAATTTTCTATATAATTCATTATTAAATCCTTATCAAATATATATCCTGTTTTAGTACATATTACTGGATTTGATGTAATTTTCCCAGAAAGTGAACATATATTATATGACATTTTTAAAAAAATAAATATTTATTTATATTGATTTTTAATTAAATTTGAAAAAAATATTAAATAAAATGATATATAATATTATGTTTAATTTTTTTTTTGTCATTATTGTGAATAGTTATTTTTTTAATGTATAATTGAAATTTTGATTATCTTGACTAAATCTTCTTCTTTTTATTTTTGTTGAACCAATATTAGTTTTATTATTAATTATATTATAATTATGATCATTATTATTTTTTTTATTATATTGATTATAAATATTTTTATTATAATTCTTATATGGATTAGGATTGTCATTATCTTGATTATTATTAAAATAATAATTTTTTCCATAATATATATCATTTTTAGTGAAACAATCAATTAATATTTTATCAAAATCATCATCATTATCAACAAATAAAGAAATATTTTCAAAATATTCCATAAATTCTTCTATAGAAATAAGTAATTGTTCCATATCAAATATATTATTATATTCAAAATTTTGACTTTGATTAATTTTTTTCCTAAAATAATATTGATGTAAAATTTTAAAAGAATTACAGAAATCATTATAAATAATATCTTTTTTAAATTTTCCATTAATATAGTATGGATGATTTTTCACGTTAAAAATATTTAATAAAGATGATAAATTAATTCTATTATTAAATTTTTGTGATATTTTATAATAAACATCTTCAACTATAATTTTTCTTATATTATCTAAATTTCCTCTTAGATTTTTCATCATTTTATCAAAATTAATACTTTTAATTTCATTATATAATTCTCTAATTTCAATAACATCAATACCTAATTTTATTTTTTGATTTAATGATATCATATCATAATAATTAATTTCATTGTTATTAAAATTAAATGTATATAATAAAAAAATTCCTTTTATTCCCCTTTTAATTAAAATTTGTCTAATTTTATATATAAAAACATTATATGGACTATTTTTTATATTATTAAATTTATTATTACTTTTCTTTAATATTTGTGAAGATGATCTGACAATTGATTTATTTTTAAATAAAAGTCCAATAAATTCCAAATAATTTAAATTTCCTTCACAATCAATTGAATAAGAATTAAATATTGATTTTAAGTCATTGTCATCAAAACCTGATATACCAATTCTATTAAGTGTTTTAATAAAATCATTAAAAGAACATAAATTATTTTTATTTATATCATAATATTTAAAATATTTTAAAAGAGTATCAGATTCAGTTGAAAATGAATTAGTCTTTTGAAAAATTTTTGTTTTTAATTCCTTTTCAAAAAGAGATTTCAAGTAAATAAGATCCATTTTTCCAATTATAAAAATAATTTTTATTCATTTATAAAAAAAATAATCAAAATTAAAATTCAATTAAATCATTTAAAAAATATAAAAAAAATAATGTTAAATCTTCAGTCAAATGACTTTTTACGTACAATAAATATATACGGTTTATCATTTCCTCTTCGTTATAGAAAATCAGAAAAATATTCTACAATATCAGGAATAATATTTAGTATATTAACATTTTTAATAGTAATATCAATAACAATAATGTATAGTTTAGATTTAATATATCATACTGGATTTAATATAATGTTAAATTATACTCCAATATTAAAAAAAACTCTAATTGACTTTTCAAAAACTCCTTTTATGATAGGATTTGTAAATTGGAGTCGTACACATCAAAAATTAAATTCATCATATTTATCATTAACTTTTGATAAAAATGTACATAATACTTTTATTAATAAAGATGGATTTTATGTAATGGAAAGAATATCAACTCCAATTAAATTAGAAGTTTGTAATCCAAAAATTCATTATATAGGAAAAAATGAATTTATGAATGATTTTGAATATAATAAATTTCTCTGTCCTCATAATGAACAAAATTTAAGTCTTTCTGGGAGATTTGGAGATAATATTAATGGTTATGATATTTTAGAAATTCATTTAAATAAATGTGAAAATAAAAGTGATAATTTAGTTATTTGTAAAAGTAATGAAGAAATTGATGAATATATTAAAAATTCATATTTAGAAATTATTTATCTTTCTCAAAGTGCAGAACATAATAATTATACTTATCCAATTACTGAATTTGTTAAAAATGAATTGTATGTTGTTGCTAAGGGAAATACTAAAAGATATTATCAATACTTTTCTTTAGCTGAATATATTTCAGATAATGGTATTTTTTTTAAAAAGAAAAAAAAATTTTCATTTTTTGAAACTGAAAATACTAGATTAGATTTTGTACAAGAAGAAGATCAAGAATATTATTCTTCAAGTGCTTTATTAGAAGTTGCATTTACTTGTACTGATAGAAAAAATGTTTATACTAGAACTTATGTTAAAATTCAAGATGTTATGAGAAATATAGGAGGATTTATTGATTTAATTTATATTATTTTTCAATTTATTTGTACTTTTTTATCAAAAAAAATTATGTTATTAGATATTATTAATCATATTATTTTAGAAGATAAATATGAACAAAATATTAAAGGAAATATTATTTCTAAAAATACTATTAAATATAATGATATCTTTTTAAATGGAAAAAATTCTTCCGTTGATATTTTAAATTGTACTATTAATAAAAATGAAAATATTATAAAAAGTAAAACTCATGTTTTTTTTCATAATAATTTTTTCAATAATAAAAAAAAAATTAATGATAAAAATAATAATAAAAATAATAAAGAATATTTTAAAATGAGTTTTATTGATTATTTTTTACCTACAAAAATCTTAGGAAAATGTAAAAAATATAATTGGTTATTTTTTTATAAAAAATTATTTAGTCAATATATGAGTTTAGAAGTAATAATACCAATAATTGAAAGATTAACAAAACTTAATTATGATTGTATGGAAATAAAAAACAATTATTTTAAACTTAAATGATTCGAAAAAATGATAAATTTTCAAACAATATATATATTAATTATAATTTAATTATTTATTAAATAGATAATTATATAACATAATATTACAAAATTAATTATAAATTAATAATTAACTTCACAAGGAACATATATACCTAATAATTTACACAAATGGGACAAGAAAGAATTGAATTACAACAACTTATTATTATGAGATTCACTTTATCTTATTTTAAAACAAGGTAAACAGAAAGAAAAACATACTAATGGTAAAAATTGGCTTTTTCTTTTATAATTTGTTTTTATTAACCCTCATTTAGATGATGGGCTAAACATTCATAAGAATAAAATAGATCGAAATGTTCATTTTTTTATATTGATATTTGGTTATTTAATACATTTATTATTTGTCTTTATGATAATGGAAGAGTATTATTTTTATTCATATTTCTTTGATTTTTATTTATATTTTTATTATTCAAATTATTTATATTTTAAATTTAATTCTCAAAAAAAATTAATATTAATTAAGATAAATTTATTATTAAAATCAAGAATCAAGAATTAATAAATATAAAGAAATTATGATGTAATTTTATATAAAAACAAATGAAAAAAATAATATTATTGATTCTTTTCTTCAAAATATTTACCAAAATAATTAAATTAAATATTTTCACAATTCCTCATTCATATTCAGATAATATAAAGTCAAATATTAATACATTATATGATAGTAATATTTTTACAAAATTATCAATTGGAACACCAAAAAAAATAATAGATTCAAAAATAAATTTTACATCATACTCATATTATATAGTAGAAAATGAAAAAAACAAAGATTTTTATTCCAACAAAACATCAAAATCATTTTCTTTAAAATCAAAAAATAAATTATCTTTTTATGATTCAAATTTTAAATTTGCATATCAATGTACAGAAAATTTTTATTTTATAAATGAAACAAACACAGAATTAATAATAGAAAAATTTCCAATAATTTATGTAATTGAATCTAATCTTAAATATCCTTCATATTTAGGTTTTAATTATCATTCAA
>Ga0310695_10011129_pt1 | contig 12935 bp, 9 predicted proteins | sample RumenRJG_04DNA_FD_203882 | JGI IMG/M metagenome (GOLD analysis project Ga0310695, IMG submission 203882) | Bovine rumen microbial communities from Lethbridge, Alberta, Canada - RJG_04 (v2) (version 2) | ecosystem: Host-associated > Mammals > Digestive system > Stomach > Rumen | place: Canada...
GCCACACCGGGTGTGCCCCTGAGCTATCCACCGCTCTACGATAAGAATTCTTCTCTCTATTTTGTCAATGACGACCATCCGTTCCTGATGGGCAAGGACCTCAACGGCGGCTCTACCTTTGAGATGGTGGGCACAGGTGGCAGCACCACCCGTTCCATCAGCTTGGCAACGAGCGACTCGCGGACAACCAGCGTGGAGATTGGCGTTGAGATGGAACTTGTGGCAACCGTGAATGGCGTGAAGGCCGGTGTGGGCTTCAACTACAACCACACCAACGAGAACACCCACACCATCGGCAAGGAGTTTGCCGTTTCGGGAACGGTTCCTGGCCTGCCTTCGCTCAACGACCCGGAGCACCCGCAGTTCAACTGGAACATCGTCTGGTTCTATGTGAAGGACGAAGGCGGCGTTTATCCCGTTATCAACTATGCCGTAACTGAGAGATAGTGATTGCTACTTGCATAACCCTGTAAAAGTGAAACACCCCCGAACGCTTGGGCCGTTCGGGGGTTGTTTTATGGTCATACCTATTATAAAGAACGCAGAGAAGTAAAGACGCAGCGATTGAATCATCCTATCGGTTGACATACAATGAGTATGTTAAAAATGCCGAAAAGGGGCAGGGGTTTATAAAAAAAAGCGTACCTTTGCAAAAAATTTATCGAGCATCATGCTGAACTTCGAACTCATAGAAGACCTTTATGCCAAACTGACGCATGAAGAACAGCTGAAATAAAAAAGACGGCAACGATGATGAAGAAACTGATAGTAACGGCGATGATGTTGCTGCCCATAGCGGTGGCGGCACAGAATGTATGGGAGGTTCCCAACGCTCAAGCCGGAGAAGAGGTCAGAAAGACCGAGAAGGAAGTGAAGCCGGAGAAGGAAAACCCCGACAAACCCTACCTGCGGGGAGCCGTCCCCGAGGTTGACGGCAAGGTGGTTTGGACTTACCAAATCGAAGCTCCCGGGAAAAACGCTCAAGAGCTTTTTGACCGCACGTGCGATTATTTCAACCGGCTGTCGAAAGAAGAAGGACAGCTCGAAGGCAGCGGTATATCGCTGGTGAACCGTCAGGAACACATCGTCGTGGCTTCCATTCGCGAATGGATGACCTTCCGCACATCGCTCCTCTCGCTCGACCGCACTAAAATCTACTACCGCGTGGTGGTCACCTGCAAGGACGGCGCAGCAGAGGTGGTGGCCGACCGCATCTCCTTCCGTTACGAAGAAGAGCGCAACCCCGGAGCAAAGCCTCTGAAGGCAGAGGAGTGGATCAGCGACAAAGCTGCCGTCAGCAAGAAGAACAAACTCTATAAAGGCTCGGCAAAATTCCGCCGGAAGACCGTCGACCGCATGAACGAATTGCGTGAAAGTCTTAGTAGAGAGCTAACGAAATAAAACATTGAACATCAATCATTCAACCACATATTATCGAAGTGTTAATCAAAAGCAGGAACAGCGAAGAACGGCCTGAGCGTTTCAAGGCTCTGCGCCAGTGGCTCAACATCATCTTCATGGTGGGAGCCGTGGCAGGTATGGCCATGTATTTCTATGGCAACCGCACGGTGGGCACCATCGTCATCGTGGCGGCCATGGTATTGAAGTTTGTGGAATGCATATTACGACTGATGAAATGAAGAATCACTGGTGCCTCCTACTCATCATGTTGACCTGTTGCCTCACAACGGCAAGAGGTCAGGATGCTTTCAACGAAATACGTGAGGACGGGTCGATTTCACAGCGTGGTTCGAAGCGCGACTCGCTCCAGAGTGGCGACAAGGAGATACCGCGAGGACTGAAGACCTGGACCGTCGACGAACGTTTCGGCGACCGCACCCCAGTAGTGCCCGATACGGTGCCCTATATGTACATGAACTCCATCTTCAACGAGGGACTGCGCGGCGAATACAACACGACGGGCAACATCGGTTCGGCACGCATCAACCGCATCTTCACCGACAGACCGCTGATGCAGCAGTTCATGTTCACACAGCCCTACGACCACTTCATCACACGTCCGGGAGAGCTGCGCTTCACCAATACCTATTCGCCCATCACCAACCTGTCGTTCAACGAGTGCGGCGACAAGATGGTGGGCGAGAACCACCTGAAGGCGCTCTTCGCCGTGAATGCCGGCAAACGCTTGGGCGCCGGATTTAAGTTCGACTATATCTACGGGCGCGGCTACTATCAGAACCAGAGCACGTCGCACTTCAACTACACCCTCTGGACATCCTATCTCGGCGAACGCTATCAGGCCCATCTGCTGCTTTCAACCAACCATCAGAAGGTGACAGAGAACGGCGGCGTGACCAACGACGATTATGTCTCGCACCCCGAGTTGACCGAAAACGACTTCCGCAACGACGAGATTCCCGTCATGTTGGAACGCAACTGGAACCGCAACGACAATCAGCACATCTTCCTGACCCACCGCTACAACATCGGCTTCAACCGCAAGGTGCCCATGACCGAGGAAGAAATCAAGGCGAAGAAGTTCGCCATGGAGGCACAGAAAGACGCTGAGGCCCGCAAGGCGAAGCTCGAAGCCATGAAACAGGCCAAGAAGGAAGGCCGCGAATGGGACGAGGAGGAATACAACCGACAGCTGAAGGAACAGAAGAAATCTGAAGCCGCAGGCCGCCCCTCGGGTGCTGCTATCGTGAAAGGCAGCGAGCCTGCCGACACGACGACAACCGCCAGCCAACGTATCAAGGTGACCGGCAAGGCACAGGCCGACAGCCTCCTGGCTGCAGACAAGAAGCAGGAAGAAGAGGGCCAGTGGATGAAGAACGAGCTGGTCCCCGTAACGAGCTTCATCCACACCGTACAGTTTGACAACTACCGCCGTATCTACGAAGCCTACAAGACACCCAATAACTTTTATAAGGATACGTACGAGACGGTGCAGAAATTCATGGCCGACAGCATCTACGACCAATTCCGCCACTACGACCTGAAGAACACCTTCGCCATCAGTCTGCTCGAAGGCTTCAACAAATGGGCGAAGGCCGGACTGAAGGGATTCGTCAGCCACGACCTGCGCCACTTCGAGTTGCCCGACACGGCAGCAAGGCCCGGACGGTGGAACGAACACTCGGTGAGCGTCGGCGGACAACTGGTCAAGACACAAGGGCGGTTGCTCCACTACAACGCTACCTTAGAGACATGGCTGGCGGGCGAGGATGCCGGGCAACTGAAGTTCGACGCCACTGCCGACCTCAACTTCCGCCTCTTGGGCGACACGGTGAGACTGGCGGCCAGCGGCAGCTTCTACCGCCTGCAGCCCACCTTCTTCCACCGACACTACCACAGCCGCCACCTGTGGTGGGACAACGACAAGCTCAGCAAGGAGCTGCGCACCCGACTGCAGGCACAGCTGAGCTATGAGAAGACGCGCACAAGGATTCGCGTGGTCCTCGACGACCTGAAGAACTATACCTACTTCGCTTCGCAATACACGACAGCGGGCGAAACGCGCACGGCCAACACCATCAGCGTCGGACAATGTTCGGACAACATCAGCCTGCTCACCCTCCAGCTGGCACAGGACATCACCCTGGGTCCCTTGAACTGGGAGAGCGTCGTCACCTACCAGAAGAGCAGCAAGCAAGAGGTGCTCCCCGTGCCCGACCTGAACATCTACACCAACCTCTACCTGCGCTTCAAGGTGTCGAAGGTGCTCAACATCGACTTGGGTGCCGACATGCGATACTTCACCAAATATGAAGCACCGGAATACAGTCCGTATATCGGACAGTTTGCCGTGCAGGACAATGGCGAGGCGAACATCAAAGTGGGCAACCACCCCTTCATCAATGTCTATGCCAACATGTTCCTGAAGCACACACGCTTCTTCATCATGATGAGCCACGTCAACGGCAGTGGCGGCAATAACCGCTTCACCCTACCCCACTATCCGATGAACGGCAATATCCTGCGCTTCGGCGTATCGTGGAACTTCTTCAACTAATGTCTGAACTCCTGAACTCCCGAACTCCTGAACTCCTGAACTCCTGAACTCCTGAAAAAAAATGAACTTTCCGTTATTCGTTGCCAAGAAGATTTATCACCATCAGGACGACCAACATCGCGTCAGTCGTCCGGCTGTGAAGATAGCCACCCTGGGCGTAGCCATCGGACTGGCCGTCATGCTCGTTTCCGTAAGCGTCGTTTTAGGCTTCAAGCACACCATCCGCGACAAGGTGGTAGGCTTCGGCAACCATATCTCCGTGGGCAACTTCATGACCGTCCAAGGGGGAGAGAACGTTCCTATCGCCATGACCGACAGCATGATTGATGTGCTCCGTAAGACCCAAGGTGTCAAGCAGGTGCAGCGATATGCCATGACGCAAGGCATCCTCAAGACCGACAGCGACTTCCTCGGCGTGGCCTTCAAAGGCATCGCTCAGGAATACGACACTACCTTTATCCATCAGAATATGGTGGAGGGCTACATCCCGAAGTTCTCCGACGAGAGCAGCAAGCAGAAGATTGTCATCTCACGCACCATCGCAGACCAGCTGGGACTGCGTGTCGGCGGACGTGTCTTTGCCTACTTCATCAACAACAACGATGTCCGCGTGCGCCGCTATACCATTGCCGGCATCTATCAGACCAACCTGACGATGTTCGACAAGGTGACAGTGCTGACCGACTTCTACTCCGCCGTGAAGCTCAACGGCTGGGAGGCCGACCAGGCTACTGGTGCCGAGCTCATCCTCGACGACTTCAACCGGATGGACGAGGTGGAAGATATCCTTGTCAAAAAGGTGAACCGCACCACCGACCACTACGGCGAGACCTACTCGTCGGCTACCATCCGCAACCTCTATCCGCAGATTTTCTCGTGGCTCGACCTGCTCGACCTGAACGTATGGATTATCCTGGCGCTGATGATCAGCGTGGCAGGCTTCACCACCATCAGCGGACTGCTCATCATCATTCTTGAGCGCACCAACATGATCGGCCTTCTGAAAGCCCTCGGCGCTCGCAACTCCTCCGTACGCCACACGTTTCTCTGGTTTGCCGTCTTCATCATCGGCCGCGGCATGCTCATCGGCAATATCCTGGGCATCGGCTTCATTCTGATACAGCACTTCTTCGGCTTGGTGAAGCTCGACCCCGCCACCTACTACGTCAGCACAGTGCCCGTAGAGGTGAACATCCCCATCTTCGTGCTCATCAACATCGTTATGCTGGCCATCAGCGTCTTCGTCCTGATAGCTCCCAGCTACATTGTCTCGCGCATCCATCCCGCCCGGTCGATGCGCTACGAATAAGTGCCAATAACGGAACAAGCACTGTTCGAATCGGGAATAATATTGTACGATTTCTCATAAAAGCAGGAAATAACTCGAAAAAACCTAAAATAATGCACATTTTTTTTGGAAATGTGCATGAAAGACGTTACCTTTGCACAAAATTTTGATAATTGTGCAATGGAAAATATACCAAGCTTCAATGCAATCATTCAGCAATCGATTGTCAACCATTGGGACAACGATGCGCTGACCGACTATAAAGGCGCGACACTTCAATATAACGATGTGGCTCGAAAGATAGAGAAACTACACATCCTCTTCGAGAACAGCGGTGTAGAACGAGGAGACAAGATAGCCCTCTGCGGGCGCAACAGTGCCAACTGGGCTGTAGCCTTCCTCGCTACGCTCACCTATGGAGCCGTCGCCGTGCCCATCCTCCATGAGTTCACTCCCGAACAGGTGCATAATATCGTCAACCACAGCGATGCCAAACTGCTCTTCGTGGGCGATGTCGTGGCAACGACTATCGACGCCACGAAGATGCCGCATCTGGAAGGTATCGTCTATATCCCCGACTATTCGCTCGTCGTATCGCGCACCGACAAACTGACCTACGCACGAGAGCATCTCAATGAACTTTACGGAAAGAAATATCCGAAATATTTCCGCAAGGAACACGTCAAGTATTACATCGAACAAAGTCCCGACGAGCTGGCGCTCATCAACTATACCAGCGGCACGACAGGTTTCTCGAAAGGTGTGATGATTCCCTATCGCGCCATCTGGAGCAACTACGACTTTGCCGAGCATGTCTTGGGCAAAGAGCTCAAGGTGGGCGACAACACGCTGAGCATCCTGCCCATGGCCCACATGTATGGCATGGCCTTCGAGTTTATCTTCGAGTTCCTGCACGGATGCCACGTGTTCTACCTCACTCGCCTACCCTCCCCTGCCATCATCGCACAAGCCTTTGCCGATGTGAAGCCGGCCATCATCATCTCCGTGCCGCTCGTCATCGAGAAGATTGTCAAGAAGAAGATACTGCCCAAGCTGCAGAACCCGCGGATGCGCATCTTGCTGAACATGCCCATCGTCAACAAGAAGGTGCGGCAGGCTATCTTCGAGCAGGTGTACAACTCGTTCGGCGGAAAGCTATACGAGATTATCGTCGGTGGTGCCGCTTTCAATCAGGAGGTGGAAGGCTTCATGAGGAGCATCGAGTTCCCACTCACCGTAGGTTACGGAGCAACAGAGTGCGCTCCCATCATCACCTACAGCGACTACCAGTCGTTTGCTCCGGGTAGCTGCGGCCGACAGGTTATCCACATGGAGGTGAAGATAGACAGTACTGATCCCGAGAATGTTCCAGGCGAGATATTGGCTCGCGGCCTGAACGTGATGTTGGGCTACTATAAGAACGAAGAGGCCACCTGCCAGACCATCGATACGGAGGGGTGGTACCATACGGGCGACCTTGGCACGATGGACCATCTGGGCAACGTCTATATCAAAGGCCGCTCGAAGAACATGCTCTTGGGAGCCAGCGGACAGAACATCTATCCCGAAGAGATAGAGGACAAGCTCAACTCGATGATGCTCGTCAGCGAGTGTATCGTAGTGCAGCGCGGTGAGAAGCTCGTAGCTCTTATCCATCCCGACTACGACGAGGCGAAGAGCCTGGGGCTGAACAACGACGACCTGATGAAGGTGATGGAACAGAACCGCACGGAGCTGAACACCACACTGCCCGCCTATTGCAAGATAGCTCACGTGGAACTGCACGAGGAGGAGTTTGCCAAGACGCCGAAGAAGAGCATCAAGCGCTTCCTCTACCAATAGTTTTTCCGGAAGAACGCAAAGACGCAAAGACGCAGAGAAGTTATTATCCCGATGACAAGGATATAATACTTCTCTGCGTCTTTGCGTCTGTCTGTGTTCTGCTACAAAAATTACAATAATGCTGTGGAACGGACGCGACTGAGCGTCTCGGGCGTCATCTGCAGATAGCTGGCGATGTGCACCAACGGGGCACGCAACACCACCTGAGGCATCTGACGCGTCATGCGGCGATAGCGGTTTTCTGCCGTCTCGAAGCGCAGCAGGTCGGCATGCACCTGTGATATGATGAGCGACTCCTCCAATATCTTACGATACAGTATCTGGATGTTCACATTGTGCAGAGCCACCTGTTCGAGGCGCTGCTTGGGCAGTTCGTAGAGAATGGTGTTCTCCAATGCCTCTACCTGCAGGTAGGACGGCTCTTCCTTGAAGAGGCTCTCGATGCACATCACAATGTCGCCGTCGACGGCGAGATACTCGGTGACCTCCTTGCCGTTTTTGAAATAGAACTGTCGCAAAAGGCCCCGATGGATATAGATGATGCTCCGGCACTGCTCGCCTTCTTTGAGGATGATGGTCCCCTTCACATACTTTCTTGGCACGAGGACACTCTCAAGAATATCGAGCTCGTCGTGGGTCATCGTACTGTATTTCCTTGCCAGTTCGCGAGCGATGTCGCGTGTGGTTACTGCTGGTTCTTTCATTTGTTCCTCCCTTTTCTTATTTACTTAATACATTTAAGCTTAATTCTACATGTTTGGTTAGTCCAATTTCAGGACGGCGAGGAAGGCCTTCTGAGGCACCTCGACATTGCCTATCTGCTTCATGCGTTTCTTACCGCGCTTCTGTTTCTCCAACAGCTTGCGCTTGCGACTGACATCACCGCCATAGCACTTCGCCGTGACATCCTTCCTGACCTGCTTCACCGTCTCGCGGGCGATAATCTTAGCGCCAATGGCAGCCTGTATGGCTATATCGAACTGCTGACGCGGTATGAGTTCCTTGAGCTTCTCGCACATCCTACGTCCGAAAGCAACAGCGTTGTCTTGATGCGTCAGCGTTGAGAGAGCATCGACGGGCTCGCCATTGAGCAGGATGTCGAGTTTGATAAGCTTCGACGGACGATAGCTGTCAACGTGATAGTCGAACGAGGCATATCCTTTGGAAATGCTCTTCAGCTTGTCGTAGAAGTCGATGACAATCTCGCCCAGCGGCAGCATGAAGTGCAGCTCAACGCGGTTGCCGCTGACATACTCTTGCTTGATGAGCTCGCCACGCTTGTCGAGGCAGAGCTTCATGATAGGGCCGATATAGTCGGCGGCAGTGATGATAGAGGCCCGGATGTAAGGTTCTTCGATATGGTCGATCATCGTCTGATCGGGCAGTCCAGAGGGGTTGTGCACCTCTTTCTCCTCACCCTGCTTGGTGTAGACCATATACGACACGTTGGGCACCGTTGTGATGACATCCATATCGAACTCGCGATCCAAGCGTTCCTGCACTATCTCCATGTGCAACAGTCCCAGGAAGCCACAGCGGAAACCGAATCCCAAGGCCACCGACGACTCTGGCGAGAAGGTCAGCGAGGCATCGTTGAGCTGGAGTTTTTCGAGCGAGGCACGCAGGTTCTCATAGTCGGTAGGGTCGATGGGATAGACACCGGCAAAGACCATCGGCTTCACCTCCTGGAATCCCTCGATGGCTTTGTCGCAGGGTCGGGCTGTCAGGGTGATGGTGTCACCCACCTTCACCTCGCGAGAGTTCTTGATACCCGTGATGATGTAGCCCACATCGCCTGTGCCTAATTCCTTCCGGGGTATCATGTCCATCTTCAGCACCCCTACCTCATCAGCGTCGTATTCCATGCCGGTGTTGAAGAACTTCACCTTGTCGCCTTTATGAATCGTACCGTTGACAATTTTGAAATAGGCGATGATGCCCCGGAAAGAGTTGAACACCGAGTCGAAGATCAGCGCCTGCAACGGTGCTTCCGGGTCGCCCTCGGGAGCCGGTATGCGCTCAACGACGGCGTTAAGTACCTCTTCCACGCCCTCGCCCGTCTTGCCAGAGGCGCGGATGATATCCTTGCGGTCGCATCCCAAGAGGTCGACAATCTCATCCTCCACCTCGTCGGGCATGGCACTGGGCATGTCTATCTTGTTGATGACGGGAATAATCTCCAAGTCGTTGTCGATAGCCATATAGAGGTTCGAGATGGTCTGTGCCTGTACGCCCTGTGTGGCATCGACGACAAGCAACGCTCCCTCGCAGGCGGCGATGCTGCGGCTCACCTCGTAAGAGAAGTCGACATGCCCCGGCGTGTCTATCAAATTGAGTATATACTTCTGCCCGTCCTTCTCATATTCCATCTGGATGGCGTGGCTCTTGATAGTGATGCCACGCTCGCGCTCGAGGTCCATATCGTCGAGCATCTGTCCTTCGGTAATCTGTATGGTCTTCGTAAATTCCAAGAGACGGTCGGCCAAGGTAGACTTACCGTGGTCGATATGTGCGATGATGCAGAAGTTTCTGATATTTTGCATGTGTGATTTCGTTCTGTGTATGAAAAAGTTGCTCTATACTTATTTTTTTGCAAAGGTATGACTTTTTTTTGATTTCACAAAACGATTACACTTTTTTTTAAATAAATGGAATGGCAGAGAAAGAGATTCTGAGAAAAAACAGTACGGTAGAAAATCAGAAGGTGCTGAGGTAATAATCATTTTAAATGCGAATATATTATAAAAATTGGCGGTTTTTACGTCATTTTCTTGTATGATTCGCGAAAAATCCGTACCTTTAGCCCCGTTTTTGAAAGCAAGCAGATTTTACATTAAAAATAATATAAGTATAAATGAAAGTTTATCAAACTAACGAAATCCGTAACATCGCACTCGTAGGCAGTGCAGGTAGCGGCAAGACCACACTTGCCGAGAGTATGTTATTCGAAAACGGCACCATCCATCGCCGCGGCACCGTAGAGGCCAAGAACACAGTATGCGACTACTTCCCCGTGGAGCAGGAGTATGGCTACAGCGTCTTCTCTACCGTCTTCAACGTGGAGTCGAATGGTAAGAAGCTCAACTTCGTGGATTGCCCGGGGTCTGACGACTTCGTAGGCGGTGCCGTCACAGCCCTGAACGTTACCGATCAGGCGCTCGTCCTCATCCATGGACAGTATGGACCCGAAGTGGGAACGACCAACGTTTTCCGCGTAACGGAGAAGTTGCAGAAGCCCGTCATCTTTGCTGTCAACCAGCTCGACCGCGACAATGTCGACTATGACAACATCATCAACAAGCTGAAGGAGACATTCGGCAACAAGTGCGTTCCCGTACAGTTCCCCGTGGCTACAGGCGCTGGTTTCAACAGCATCGTCGACGTACTGCTGATGAAGAAGTTCACCTGGAATGCTGAAGGTGGCGACGGTACAGTAGAAGACATTCCTGCCGACTTGATGGACAAGGCCGAAGAGATGCGTGCCGCTCTGATTGAGGCTGCCGCCGAGAACGACGAGGCCCTGATGGAGAAGTTCTTCATGGAAGAAGCTCTCACAGAAGATGAAATTCGTGCCGGACTGCGTCAGGGACTGATCACTCGCTCGGTATTCCCCGTGATGTGTGTCTGCGCCAGCAAGAGCATGGGCGTGCGCCGTCTGCTGGAATTCCTCGGCAACGTAGTACCCCTGCCCACCGATATGCCGAAGGTGAAGAATACGCGCGGCGAGGAAGTGGCAATCGACGCTGCTGCCCCGACAGCACTCTTCTTCTTCAAGACCGGTATGGAGCCCCACATCGGTGAGGTGTCCTACTTCAAGGTGATGAGCGGAAGCATCAAGGCTGGCGACGATCTCGCCAATGCCGACCGCGGCTCGAAGGAGCGCATGGGTCAGCTCTTCGTTTGCGCTGGTGCCAACCGTCAGCCCGTCGACGAGATGAAGGCTGGCGATATCGGTTGCACCGTGAAGCTGAAGGACGTCAAGACCGGCAACACACTGAACGGTAAGGACAGCGACCAGCAGTTCGACTTCATCAAGTTCCCCAACTCTAAGTATTCTCGTGCCGTCAAGGCTGTCAACGAGAGCGAGACGGAGAAGATGATGGCTGCCCTGAACAAGATGCGTCAGGAAGACCCGACATGGGTTGTCGAGCAGTCGAAGGAGCTCAAGCAGATTATCGTCCACGGACAGGGCGAGTTCCACCTGCGCACGCTGAAATGGCGCATGGAGAACAACGAGAAGATACAGATAGAGTATCAGGAGCCGAAGATTCCGTATCGTGAGACCATCACCAAGGCTGCTCGCGCTGACTATCGCCACAAGAAGCAGTCGGGTGGTGCCGGACAGTTCGGTGAGGTACACCTCATCGTGGAGCCCTACACAGAGGGTATGCCCGACCCGACGGTCTACAAGTTTGGTGGTCAGGAATACCGCATGAACATCAAGAGCAAGGAAGAAATCGACCTCGAATGGGGCGGCAAGCTCGTCTTCATCAACTCTGTGGTGGGTGGTGCCATCGACGCTCGCTTCATGCCCGCCATCCTCAAGGGTGTGCAGGAGCGTATGGAGCAGGGCCCGCTGACAGGCTCGTATGCCCGCGACGTTCGCGTCATCGTCTACGATGGTAAGATGCACCCGGTTGACTCTAACGAACTCTCGTTCATGCTCGCCGCACGTAATGCCTTCTCGGCAGCCTTCCGCGAGGCAGGACCGAAGATCCTGGAGCCTATCTACGACCTCGAAGTGCTCGTTCCCGCCGACTATATGGGCGACGTGATGGGCGACCTGCAGGGACGCCGTGCCATCATCATGGGTATGGATTCTGAAGGTGGCTACCAGAAGCTCGTTGCCAAGGTGCCGCAGAAGGAGATGGCCAACTACAGCATCAGCCTCTCGTCTATCACCGGCGGACGTGCTTCGTTCACCATGACCTTCGCCAGCTACGAGCTCGTTCCCACCGACGTTCAGAACGAACTCATCAAGCAGCACGAGGCAGAAGCCAAGGAAGAGGATTAAATTCTTTTTATGCAATAACAGTTCGGGGGCGCTCCTTTTTGGAACGCCCCCTAATTTATATCTGAAAGGTGGTTCTTACATCTGCACCTCTGGTACGATATGGCCGTCAAGCATGCTTATGATTCGCTGGGCATAGCCGGCATCGCGCTCGGAGTGGGTCACCATCAGCACGGTAGTGCCATCTTGGTTGAGCTGGGTGAGCAAATGCATCACCTCTAAGCCATTTTTCGAGTCGAGGTTACCGGTCGGCTCGTCGGCAAGAATCAGTTTGGGATTCATCACCACGGCACGGGCAATGGCTACGCGCTGCTGCTGACCACCGCTGAGCTGCTGGGGGAAGTGGTGGGCGCGATGGCTGATGGCCATACGGCGAAGCACCTCCTCTACCCTCGCCCGCCGTTCCTTCTTGGGTACACCGAGGTAGGTCAGCGGCAGTTCCACGTTCTCCTCGACATTGAGTTCGTCAATCAGGTTGAAGCTCTGGAACACGAAGCCAATCTGACCTTTGCGCACTGCTGTACGCTGGCTCTCCTTCAGTGTTCCAACCTCCTGTCCGTCGAGCCAATACTTGCCGCCAGTGGGATTGTCGAGCAGGCCCAGGATGTTGAGCAACGTTGACTTGCCACAGCCCGACGGTCCCATGATGGCCACGAACTCGCCTTTTTTCACTTCGAGCGATACGCCGCCCAGTGCAACGGTCTCCACCTCTTCCGTGCGGAACACCTTCTGAATGTTTTCAAGTTTAATCATACGATTTATTATTTGAACAACGAATTTAACTAATTAAACGAATTCTATTCTGTCTTGAGATAATT
>Ga0310695_10011133_pt1 | contig 12931 bp, 9 predicted proteins | sample RumenRJG_04DNA_FD_203882 | JGI IMG/M metagenome (GOLD analysis project Ga0310695, IMG submission 203882) | Bovine rumen microbial communities from Lethbridge, Alberta, Canada - RJG_04 (v2) (version 2) | ecosystem: Host-associated > Mammals > Digestive system > Stomach > Rumen | place: Canada...
CCTTATCGGTTCGCGGCTCCCTTTCCCGTCCTGACGGAACATACCGCGGAGTGATCTCCGCAAGCTACTCCCTTAACACTTCGTCTAGTGTAATCCCTTACCACGAGATTTGTCAATGTCAAAAATCTCTATATACTATTATGCCGTCACACAGAGTATATTTAATCTTTCCTGTCATTTCCTTTCCCGTGAACGGGCTGTTTTCGGACTTTGAAGCATAATCACCGGCAATCCACTTCTCTTTCGGATCGAATATGACCATATCCGCCGCCCTGCCTTCCTCTATCACACCTGCCTCCAGATGATAGAGAGCTGCCGGTGCACAGCTTATCCTCTCGATAAACTGCTCCATTGACAGATATCCCGTATCCACAAGATTCATTATTGCCAGAGGAAGTGCCGTCTCCAATCCTATTATTCCGCTGGGAGCCTGCAGCAGGCCCTTATTCTTCTCCTCCATACTGTGAGGAGCATGATCCGTAGCGATCATTTCAATAGAACCGTCACGTAAGCCTTCTATTATGGCGATCCTGTCTTCCTCTGTCCTGAGAGGAGGATTCATCTTGGCTAAAGATCCGAATTCTATGACCGCATCTTCGGTAAGTGAAAAATGATGAGGGGTTGCTTCCGCATGTACATTCTTATGAGTCCTGCGTGCTTCTCTTACAAGCTCAACACCCTCTGCGGTACTGATATGCTGTATATCTATATCCGCCCCGGTTTCCTTTGCCAGCTCGATATCTCTTTTTACCATAGAGATCTCTGCTTCCCTGTCGGCACCGAAGATCTCAAAATGCTCTGATGCCCTGCCGTGATTTATCCCGTTATTTTTTATAAATGCGGGATCTTCCTCATGAAAGCTGAGCGGAACATCAAGTTTCTTTGCAGCGACCATAGCCTCACGCACAAGCTCCTTATCAAGAAGCGGCTTGCCATCGTCGGTAAAACCTATGGCTCCCGCACTTTTAAGTGCATCAAAATCAGTCAGCTCGCTGCCCTGCATTCCTTTGGTTATATTTGCACAGGTGTGTATATTTATCCCTGTCTCTTTGCCCTTATCCAATACGTATCTTACGGTATCGGCATTATCCACCGTCGGAATCGTATTCGCCATAAGGACTATAGATGTATATCCTCCTCTCTTCGCAGCCTCGGCCCCGGTAAGGATATCCTCCTTATAAGTCTGCCCGGGATCTCTGAAGTGAGAATGGACATCAACAAATCCGGGCGCTATTATGCAGCCCCCGGCATCTATCACATCATCTCCGGTCATACTCCCCGCTTCCGCGATACAGCTTACTTTCCCGTCTTCCACGAGAATATCGAACATACCGCTCTTCCCACGGGGATTGACCAGCTTTCCGTTTTTGATCAGTATTTTGTCTGACAATCTATCAACCTATAAGTTCTTTCAGATACTCTTCAATATCTCCTACTGTCTCAAGATCAGCGATCTTGTCATCGGGGATCTGAACATCAAATTCATCTTCGAACATTACAACAGCATTCACAACATCAAGAGATGTAAGATCAAGATCCGAAACAAGCTTTGTGTCTCTTGAGATGTCCTCCGGACTTACACTGTTCTCAGTAAGCTCCACAAGAATATTTACGATCTTCTCAAACATATTACTTCTCCTTTATATTTTTTGTGTCAGGTTAAGCCTGATCCTTTTTATATCTTATGATCTTCTTCGTTGAATTCTTCTCAAATTCCGTATCACGAAGAATAACTTTTCTTATCTTCTTATACTGAGGCTGCTTCTCATTTTCCTTGTCGATGATCGCATCAAAGAATGCCTGATCACCCATGTGTCCCTCAGCAGGGAAGATCTCTGCGATAAGCTGTCCGTTTTCTCCGGAAACTATTATCTCCGCTATCTCCTCGTGCTTAAGCAGTCTGTCTTCGATCTCCTCCGGTGAAACATTCTCACCGTTACTTAAGATGACCAGATTCTTCTTTCTTCCGGTGATGAAAAGGAATCCGTTATCATTTTTACATCCCAGATCACCTGTCTTGAACCATCCGTTCTCAAATACGGCATCCGTTGATTCTTTATCCTTATAATATCCCATCATTACGTTATCGCCACGGGTAATGATCTCACCGTCATCGGCGATCTTAACTTCACATCCCTTAAGAGGAAGTCCCACACTGCCGTCGCAGAAATAATGGTTTCTGTTGACGGAAAGAACGGGAGAACATTCTGTGATACCGTATCCGCAAAGGATATCAACTCCGAAAGTTCTGAATGCCTTAACATACTTCTCATCCAGATGAGCGCCGCCGGAAATTATAACTTTTAAGTTACCTCCGAGGCCCTCTCTAACTTCCTTAAATATATCATTACGTTTATCGATCCCGACTGCAAGAAGCATATTGCTCACACCGCTTGCTACCGATAATACTTTTTCCTTCTTCTTCTTCCTTACGGCCTGACGGATGAGCTTGTAGAAAGTCTCAACAAAAAGCGGAACCAGGAACATCATATCAGGCTTAACCTGCTTGAGTTCTTTCTGTATCTGCTTAAGTGATCTGTTGATGAAAACAAGTTTTCCGTAGTTGAACACCATGAAAACTGCCGTGATAAGTCCGAATGCGTGATGGAAAGGAAGCGGAGCCAGTGTTGTTTCGCCTTCCAGGAAAAAGTTCTTGCAGGCAGCATTTATATCCGCGGCCATATTTTTTTGGGAAAGCATTACACCCTTGCTCTTTCCGGTAGTTCCCGAAGTGAAGAAAAGCGCTGCCATCTTCTCGGGATCGATCTTGTAATCCTTATATTCCGTATCACCGCCGCTTAAAAGGGTTTTTCCGGTAGAGATAAAATCTTCAACATCATCAAGGCTGTAGACGTCTACTATCTTTCCGCCGATAGGCACCTCGGTGCATACCGCAGCACTCTCTTCCTGCTTGTTCTCACCGATAAGACCTTTAAAGTTCTTGCCGGAAGCAAATACAACGGAACATTCGCCCTGTTCTATGAGCTCTTTTACTTTATCATCGGGAAGCTCTTTATCAAGCGCAACCGCAACATCACCTCCGTTGGCAGCCGACATAAAAGCTACTATCCACTCATAGGAATTCTCACCGATAACGGCAATATGAACATCCTTATAATTCTTGCTGTAAAGCCATGTACCGAAAGCCTCGGTATCATTTTTAAAATCGGCAAAAGACTTGCTTTTTACCTCTTTTCCCTCGTTCCAGGAAAATGCTGTCTTGTCTGCAAGCTCCTCTGCGTGGGAATACACCATATCTTTTAGATCGGTGATCTGTCTGAGCGTATCATACAAAGGGTAATCTTTATTTTTCATTATCCTTACCTGTCCTTTTCCCGGCTGATTTTGATGCGCACCGGCGTTCTGATTTTAACACCCCCGGGTGTTTCCCGCAATCCATGCTTTTCTTTGCCCGAAAGAACGCCATGTGGTATGATTTACATGAATTATTTTATGGTAAACTACAATGAATCGCAATGATTTCCTGTTTGCCGTACTGCTTTCCATAGCGGTTATAACGGCATCAGTCTTTAAAACATACTTCGGGTCCACTTCGCAACCGGGTTCAGACGGCTATGCGACTGTTTTTCTTGTACCCGACAAAGGTATGGATATCCTGTCCGAAAATCCCACGACTGTTCCCATCGGCGAAGAAGTTTCTTTTAATGTAGCATTCCATCCCGATTATTATTATGAAGAAAAGGATGGCGTATCCGGAAACAGCTCCACTCTTTACTTTGGAAGCGCGACTACCGACAGGAGCTATTATTATAAGCCCGGTCACCTCTGCGACATACATGCTTTCATAAACGGTGCCGGGAGTGCGGTTATCACCACTCCCCAGCCGGTACCTACCGGAGGATCCGCATCCATAAGCTTTTCGCCTTCCGATCACCACGTACTCTCATCCGTTTCCGTCAACGGTATCCCTTATCCTCTCCCCACAGGGGACAGTTTTACTTTCACGGTAAGGGATGACAGCGAAGTTGATCTTTCATTTATCGGAGAACCCGTCACTCTTGCGGCTTTCACTAAGGGACCTGGAAGCATAGCATCACCGCCGCTTGCGGATCATCGTTACGGCGAGGTTGCAGAATTATCTGTTTCTTACGACAGCGCAAATGTTATCTTTGAGGGGTGGACCGAAGATCTGCCGCTCTCGGAAAGCGGTACATTTCTTTCATCCGATGAAGATCTCCATCTCCCTCTTAAAGGCGATACCGTTTGCTTTGCAAATTTCAAAAGCTCCCATACATATGATGTAAATATCGATCCAAACGGCGGAACATTCTCTCCGGTAAGCGGCAATGAGGCTCTGTCGGACTGCAGTCCCGCTACTTTCTATAATCTTCCCGAAGATAACGGAAGTTATAAAAGAGAAGGTTATGTTCTCACCGGATATAATACCAAAGCTGACGGCAGCGGGATCCATCATGCTCCCGGTGCGATGATTGACATGCCGGAAAGTGATGTGAACCTATACTGCGAGTGGGCAAAGATCACTCCCGAGAAATATTTCACCTACAGAATGGGAAAAAAAGGACTCATCATCACGGGTCTGACAGATGATGCGGTCCTTGAAGATGATACTCTTTGTATCCCTCAAAGCATCGACGGTGTACAGGTTCTTGCCATCGGTCCCGAGGCATTCAGATTAAAAAGAGATATAGAGACTGTCATAATCCCGACGGGAATAGATGATCTGGGAGAAAGCTGCTTTTCCGGATGCACGGGACTCACAACCCTCTACCTGCCTGAGACATTAAAAAAATATTCTCCTTCCGCATTTAACTATACCTATTCTCTCAGCCACCTTCATATCATAGCATCGCTGCCCAGAGTTTATGATTACGATTATGATTCCGCACTGGCTGATAAATTCATGCGTCTTAAGAACACGGATGGAAAACGGATAATACTGGTGGGCGGTTCCAGCCTGACCTTCGGTATCAACTCACCGATGATACAGACATCTTTTCCGGATTATCAGGTGGTTAACTTCTCATGTTCCTACCGTTACGGGATAATCCCCCTTATGGATCTACTTGAGAATAATGTACACGAAGGTGATATCGTTATCTTCGCTCCCGAATATATCGATACCATGTATGCCAACAGCGAATCCGGAAGCGTCGCCAACTGGGAATATCTGGAAAGCAATTATGACATACTGGAGGAGATGGATCTTAAAGAGAACAGATCACTGCTCGGAACTTTCGTTCCTTATCTCAACGGTAAGAGAAAGATCATCCCCGGCAAATCCATTAACAGCAAGGCTGCTTACTCGCGCAGCGGAATGAATTTCCAGGGCGATCTTATCACAGTCAGGAATCCGGGCGGACCTTTCAAAGCATCACTCCCCTCGGAAAAACTTGTAACATCTGTCGGAATGGAGCGCTTCAATTCGCTCTGCTATAAACTAAACAATAAGGGAGCCAGCTGTTGCTTCTCGTTTCCGCCCATATGCATTGACGGTATGAGCAAGGAAGAAGCGGACTTAAGTACGAGAAGTTTTTGTGACAGACTCTCTTCAATGCTTGATACGGAAAACTGTCAGATCATATCCACCCCCGGAACATATGTGATGAGCAACGGCTATTTTTATGACAATGCCAGTCACCTCACCATAGAGGGAGCGGCAATACGAACAGGGAAACTGATAGATGATATTAACGCAAGCGGAGTGATACAGGAATAATATGCAGCTTACATCACTTTCATTCCTAATATTTTTGCTGATAGCGGTACTTTTTTATCACCTGCTTCCGGCACGTTTCGGAAATGCGGTACTGCTTGTTTTTTCCGTGCTCTTCTATGCATCACTCTCTCTGTCTTCATTTCCGACGATGATCATTTACCTCTGGATCATCTACCTGCTCGGACTCGGGATAGCAAAACATCGAAAAGCATCCCGGGGATTCATGATCTTCGGGATCGTTATTTCCGTTGCCTTTCTGTTCATCTACAGATACCTGAACAGATATATGGAACTGTCACTTGCAGTTCCTCTCGGTATATCATATATAACCTTCCGCTGTATCTCATTTCTGACAGGTCTGAGATCAGGAAAGATCGATAATGCTAATGATCCCGCAAAATTCCTCTTATATACACTCTTCTTTCCCAAGGTAACGGCGGGACCCATAGAAGAACCTGATGTTTTCATCCCTCAGACGGATAACAGACACACTCTCTCGGAGGAGGATATTTTCACAGGCATAACAAGGATATCTCTTGGTTTTGTAAAAAAGACCGCCATCGCGGATCTCCTTGCCCCAGGTGTGGCATCGATATTCGGTTCGCCTATGAATGCAGACGGCTTCTCAGCCGTCGTTGCTGCTGTCATGTATTCCTTCCTCATACTCTTTGATTTCTCAGGATATACGGATATAGCGATCGGCAGTGCTTCTCTCTTCGGGATAAAGCTGTCCGAGAATTTTGATTCACCCTATACTGCAGTATCAGTCAGAGATTTCTGGAAGAGATGGCATATCACTCTCACCAAGTGGCTTACCAGATATATATATATACCCCTGGGAGGAAGCAGGAAGGGAACCGTAAGAAGATATATAAATATATTCATCGTATTCATAGTAAGCGGTTTCTGGCACGGCCCTACTCTCAATTTCATAATATGGGGAGCAATACACGGTATCACACAGATCATCGAGATACTCTTTGCTCCGTTAAGCAGCAGGATATGTAAGGCTTCCGGATCAGGAAAAAGATCTCTAATATGGAAGATACCCGCAGTGATCAGGACTTTTATCACAGTAACGGCCGCCTGGGTTTTCTTCAGAGCAGACACCTTGGAGAACGCATTACTCGTTTTTAAAGCCATGATATCCCCTTGGGCTTATCCGGAGATCATGATATCCAGATGCATGCCTGATATCACATACCTTTATGTCATGATACCTGCGATAATTTTTACAACTGTAACAGGAAAGCTTTGTAAGAAAAATAAGAGCACCGGACTTGCGCTCGTCACTGCAGTACTATCCGCATGGCTGGTCATACTGGCAGGCGCAGTAAGCGCCGGATCCGGATCGGACAATACATTTATTTATTTTAATTTTTAACAGGAATGAAAAAAATATCACCTCTCGGAAAATTCATATGCCTGATCGCTGCTGCCGCACTTATCATCATGATACCTGTCGCAGCTGTGATTCTCTATGTCTCGGGATTGCCTCCCGTATACGGCGAAAGCTACTACGCGGGACTGCCTCTTAAATATGACAGATTAAGAAGCACACCATCTCCCAGGATCATAGTTATCGGTGGTTCCTCCACAGCCTTCGGAACTGATTCAAAGATTATCGAAAAGGAACTGGGTGAACCCTGTATCAATTTCGGACTCTACGCAGCCATAGGATTAAAGCCCATGCTGGATCTGTCTGCATCCGAGATACGTCCGGGAGATACTATAATCATCTGTCCCGAGATCGACTCTCAGATGTATTCCGATTTCGAAGGGTATAACTCTCTATGGAAATCCTGTGAAGGACGATCGGATATGCTCTTTGCTCTCGGAAGCGATTCCATACCGGGAATGACAGGTTCTCTTAAAGGTTTTCTCAATGAGAGAAAAAATCTCTCGGCAAATGCGGCTTCCGTTTCGGATAATAATGTATATGCTCTTTCTTCATTCGACGCATACGGTGACATCATTTATCCGAGACCGGACAATATCATGTCCAAAGGTTATGCCCCCGACTCACTTCCCGATATCGACGCATCCATTGTTACGGACGATTTTGCGGATATGATCAACAGATATTCCCTTATGGCCGGGTTAAAGGGTGCAACCGTATATTTTGGTTTCTGTCCCATTAATGCTCTTTCAGTAAGTGACATCTCAGATGAGCAGAAGCAGGCCTTCGTGGATGCCCTCGTATCAAAGCTTGACATTCCCGTCATCTCTTCTCTTGATGATCACATAATGGATCCGGGATATTTTTATGATTCGAATTTCCATACCAATGATTATGGTATGACTTACAATACCATGCTGCTTGTAAATGATATAAAGAGAGAAAGGAAAGACACTTCATTGTCATCGACATTCATTCCCTATCCGGTTGCCGTATCACAAAACGGTGCGGTGATATCAAGCGGAAGTACGGATATCCTTACCTACGATGTTACAGACACCGGCATCATCATTACAGGCCTTACTCAAAGCGGAGTACAGGCATCTTCCATTACTGTGCCGGATACTATTGAAGATACGGCTGTTACAGGCATAGCATCCCACACCTTTGAGGGAAGTCAGGCTGTAAATATTACTCTTCCTTCTTCCGTCAATTCTCTGTCAGACGGAGCTTTTTACGGTGCTGATATTTTAAGAACCGTAACACTGCCATGCGGAGCCCTTCCGGAAGTCGGAGAAAACCTTTTGGACGGAGCATCCGCCGGAATAAATATCCGCGTTCCTTCGGAAATCTATAACACTTATATGACCGATTATTTTTGGGGACGTTATGAAAGTGTGATACAACCTGATATTTAACACGTTAAGGCAGTAATTAAAAAAATATGGCTATAGTTCTTCTATAATGTTATCATTAAAGACAGGTTTTACCATAAAGGAGATATATCAATGATCCGTTTTATCATACTGGTTCCGCTTCTGATTATTTTTCTGACGGTATCCATACCGCTTCAGCTTATTGCGCTTCTTGTCGGTATCGTGAGCCCTTCCGCCAGAGACAAAATGAGTCTGGGTATCGTTAACTGGGCTTTCGGTGTATGTCTGAAGCTGGCAAGTGTTAAGACCACATTCATAGGACTTGAAAATGTTCCCAAGGATGAGCCTGTTCTCTATATCATTAATCATCGCAGTATCTTTGACATACTTATCACTTACAGACAGGTTCCCCGTCCTACAGGCTATATAGCGAAAAAGGAAATGAAAAAATATCTCACCCTTACTACATGGATGATGATGCTTCATTGTGAATTCCTTGACAGGACCGATCTGAGACAGGGACTTAAAGTGATCAAGAGTTCCGCAGCGAAGATCAAACGGGGAATCTCAATGGCCATATTCCCCGAAGGTACAAGAAATAAAACCGTTGAGCCTACGCTTGAATTCCATAAAGGAAGCTTCAAGATCGCAGAGATGGGTAAGTGTAAGATAGTTCCCGTAGTACTTAACAATACACAGACGATATTCGAGGATCATCTTCCTGCCCTGAAACCGGCCCATGTGGTTGTGGAATATCTGCCGCCCGTGGATGTGCCTTCCATGAGCCGCGAAGAGCGAAAGAACCTTCCCGAGACAGTCAGAGCTATGATGACAGAAACCTATATAAAAAATAAAGCGCTGGTATGAACGAACCGGCGCTTTATTTCTTTATAAGCTATTTTTATTCTTCACCTGTAAACGAACAACGCTTTTAATATATCTTAATTCTGCTCTGCTATATATCTTGCAACATGTACTCCGCTGGCAGATGCATGTGAAAGCGAATGTGTAATTCCGCTGCAGTCGCCTATGATGAAGAGATTCTTGTACAGTGTCTCCAGATTCTTATCTATCTCCACTTCCATATTGTAGAACTTAACTTCCACACCATAGAGAAGCGTGTCATCGTTGGCAGTTCCCGGAGCTATCTTATCGAGCTTGTAGATCATCTCAATGATACCGTCCAGTATTCTCTTGGGCATTACAAGGCTTAAGTCGCCCGGTGTCGCTGCAAGCGTGGGTGTAATGAATGCTTCATCTATCCTTGACTGCGTGCTGCGGTGACCTGTGGTCAGATCTCCGAAACGCTGAACAATGACTCCTCCGCCCAGCATATTGGAAAGCTTCGCAATACTTTCACCATATCCGTTGCTGTCCTTGAAAGGCTCCGAAAAATGCTTCGCAACAAGAAGAGCAAAATTGGTATTCTCGGTCTGCTTTTCAGGATCCTCATAGCTGTGACCGTTAACAGTCACTATACCGTTGGTATTCTCATTAACGACCGCACCTTTGGGGTTCATACAGAAAGTTCTTACAAGGTCTCCGTATTTTGCGGTACGATATACTATCTTGCTTTCATAAAGCTCATCCGTAAGATGTGAGAATACTTCAAAGGGAAGCTCGACACGTACACCTATATCCACACGATTGGATTTCGTAGGGATCTTCAGATCGCTGCAGACCTGCTCCATCCATTTGCTTCCGCTTCTTCCTGCGGATATGATGCAGTACTTTCCTTCGTATGAATCATCTCCCGTAAAGATCTTATATCCTTCAGATGTCTTCTCAACACGCTGTACGGGTGAAAGGAAATGAAAATCAACTTTATCCTTTAATTCGTTGAAGATATTCTCCAGTACGACATAATTGATATCTGTTCCGAGATGCCTTACCGATGCATCAAGGAGATGCAGATCATTCTTAAGACAAAGCTTCTTGATATCGGTATTGGCGGTCGAATAAAGCTTTGTTCCCTTACCGCCGTGACTTACATTGATATCATCAACATACTTCATCAGCTCTATAGCTTTGTTCTTACCGACATATTCGTAAAGAGTACCGCCAAACTGATTTGTAATATTATATTTTCCGTCAGAAAAAGCTCCTGCGCCGCCGAATCCGTTCATGATGGAGCACGGCTTGCATCCCACACAGCTCTTAACCTTTTCTCCGTCGATAGGGCATTTTCTCTTCTCCAGAGGATTACCTGTTTCAAAGACACCTATCTTGAGATTGCTCTTAAGTTTTGAGAGCTCATAAGCCGAAAAAATACCTCCGGGGCCCGCTCCTATAATTATCACATCATAATCCATGGTCCGACTCCTTTCTAACCCAGTAAATGAATGCTGCCATCGTTTTCTATAATAGATCCTGTCAGATCATTACGGTATTACGTCCGCCCTTCTTGCCCATATAGAGCTTCTGATCGGCGGCAGTGATCGCTTCCCTGACATTATCTGCTATCACATTCTCGTTATCACCGTCTCCCGGTGCGATATTGACGTCAGCAACTCCAAAAGTCATGGTGATCTTCAAAGTCTCTCCGTTCCATTCGATAGGAAGGGCTCTTACTTTTCCAAGCAATTCAAATACTTCAGAACCTGCTGTATCAAGATTCTCATTTACAAAGATGAACAGGAATTCTTCTCCTCCCCATCTTGCCACGGAACCATGTTCTACCATATATTCCTTGAAAACACCCGCTACAGCTCTTAGTACCTCGTCACCGGCATCATGTCCGTAGGTGTCGTTAACCTTCTTAAAGAAGTCGATATCGCCCATAGCGACACACATACCGTTTTCCAGCGTCTTGCTTCTTATCTTCTCATCTATATATGCATATATCTTTTCTCTGTTGGGAAGCTTGGTAAGCGGATCCTGTCCCGCAACAGCGCGAAGCTTCTGATTGTATCTTGCAAGCTTCGCCTCCGTAGCCATCTTATCCCGGGTAAAGAAATAGAGCACGATGATCATCGAAGTGAAAATATATACTATATTGAACATCTGAAAAATATAGGTTATGCGATCACTAAGTATCTCAAAAGGATCATAGATGATCTGCCATATATACAGGAACATTCGAAGAGCGAAGATTACCAAACATCCAAGGAACTTAACACTGTCCGATGTATAAGAACTGACAAAGATAAGCGCCAGCAGAACAAATACGAAATGCTGGATACCACAATCCCACCCCCACTGCATGACAAAAGCAGTCATCCAGCATACGAGGACTGCGTTATATATATATCTGGCAGCTTTAACTTTATTTCTGTAAGTAAGCCAGACAGCGGTTCCGAAAGCATACAAACAAAGGCCACAGCTGACAACATTCCTCCATCTGCCTTCATAGCTGAAACCAATGATCCACATGATGAAATAGGAGCACATCAAAAGGGAATTGATCCTTACAATGAAGGCAACTCTGGCGGCTTCATTCTCACCTGTAAGATCCTTCAGAATAAAGTTTTTAAGCTTAGCAAACATGATTAGATTTTACCATATTATAAGGGTTTAGTGTCTATATATACGGTGCTTCGGGAAGGAAAAATTATCTAAAAAAACTTAACTTATCAGCATAAAACAGGAGCCCTTCCGGACTCCTGTTCAGCATTTGTTAATAATAATAATTTGGGTAAATATCTAAGCCCGGAAGGCTTCGTATCATCATGACTTACCTGTCTTATGGTTGGATACTACGTCGAATACTACGGCTGCAAGGAGAACTCCGCCCTTAACAACGTACTGCCACATATCGGACAGACCGAAGATCGACATACCCTGGTTGATAACACCGAGGAGGATAGCACCGATCATGATGCCGGGTACTGTACCGGATCCGCCGTATGCGGAGGCTCCACCGATGAAGCAGGATGCGATAGCGTCCATTTCGTATGAGTTACCCATGTTACCGTCTACAGATCCGATTCTGGAAGCCATTAAGAGACCTGAGAAAGCAGCAAGTACGCTCATAAGGAAGTAAGCAACGAAGTAAACCTTTCTGGGATCGATACCGGAAAGCTTAGTAGCCTTCTCATTACCGCCGACTGCGTAGAAGTATCTACCGAATACTGTTGAGCTTGTAATGAAAGCGAAGATAAGAACTATTGCAAGGATCCAGATAAGCATTACAGGGATACCCTTGTAGTTCATAAGCTTGTAAGAGTAAGCGATGATCAGGACGTCGATGATAACAAGCTTGAAATATGTTCCGAAAGGCTTGGATACATTGTATCCGCTCTTCTTCTGCTTCATTCTTTTCATGATAGTAGCTACAGTAACAATTATAGCTATCAGAATACCTACAATAAGTGCTGAATAGAACTTGTTGGGAAGGTTAGATCCGTCTGCAGCCGTCTGCCCTATTCTGTCGAAACCTTTGATCTGGATGTAATCTGCAAAAAGTTTAAGGAACTTGTCATCTGTAACCGCAATTGTTTTGGAACTCAGTACGACACG
>Ga0310695_10011134_pt1 | contig 12930 bp, 10 predicted proteins | sample RumenRJG_04DNA_FD_203882 | JGI IMG/M metagenome (GOLD analysis project Ga0310695, IMG submission 203882) | Bovine rumen microbial communities from Lethbridge, Alberta, Canada - RJG_04 (v2) (version 2) | ecosystem: Host-associated > Mammals > Digestive system > Stomach > Rumen | place: Canada...
AGATAGATATTTTTTATAAAACAAAATTAATAATTCCTAACTTTTTGCGATAATTTCACACTTTTTTATCACAAATCATCGTTTTCCCTGTTTGCCTATTGTATTTGCGTTGCCCTAAACACTTCAGTCAGATGCGACACAATCCTTCTTCCACGTTGCCACTTTGAGCTCTTGGATGTCATGAACTCCTTTTCATCATGATAGATGACGGAATCAACCCTTTGGGCTGGATCATACTTGTACTCTCTGCCAGAGAAAGTGCAGATAGCACGGAGGAATAAGGAAAAGGAAACGTGCGGTTCAAGATGATGATAACGGATGAGTGCAGCCTTGATGTAGGCGGTTTCGTATTCGTGTTCCATGTCATTGAGAGCCATAAGAATCGTCTCCTTCAATGCTTGTTTGTCATCGGCTATAAGAATGTCGTCAATGCTCTGCTCTTCTTGCTGAAAGGTTCTGCGTCCGTGTTTACCCTTCGTGTTGTTGAGGGTGTCCTTCATGGCTTGCTTCAATTCTGCGTCTTCAACGTCCCTAATCTGTTTAGTCCATTCTGCCTTCTTGTCTAGTGCATTCGTTACACTTGTCTCCATTAGCTTTTCAACTACAGCTTTGACGCTCTCACGTATGTAGGAGATTTGTTTGGCACCCAGACTGACCTTGCTCAATGCCATTGCGTTTCTTGGTAATCCGTGGTCATAGCAGAGATAATACAATGTACACATCAACAAGGGATTGCTGCCAGCATGAATTTGGTCACGGAGCTTGACGAACATATCCGGTAATGCTTGTATGGCAGACAACATGATTCTCTTTGACAGAGCTGCAAGTTCATCAGCGGAATGTCCCTTCCCAAAAGTGAATACAGCCATCTGAACAAAGGACGGCAATGATTACCAAAACTCCTGGGCTATCACGTAGGGGACATAGATGTGTTCGTCATCTTCCTCACTCTGGTCCTTTTCCGATAAGCTATATTCCCTTATCAGGAACTGCTCTGATTGGTCCGGGGTTTCTTTCTCCCCTACAGTTTCTGTGTACACACCAAATCTCAGATAGCCCTTCAGTCCCATCAGCTCGTCAACGACCCTACTGGCAGCGATAGTTCTTTCATCATCAGACGGTATTTCTTCAGAATCGGGTGCAAGTAATTTGCGGCATTCGACAAGAACGGATGTCGGCACAAAGCCTGCCGCCATCTTGAAGATGCGTTCAAGGCAACTGAAGTCGTTGCGCTCCACCTTCATCATTTCCACGGAGAAACGTGAGTATTCATCTGGATACTCATGCTTCCATGAATACACTCTGTTCATTGCCTCTCTCATGGCAAGCTTTTGGAAATCTTCAAATGGTCTCATGTGGGTCTGTTTTTGCGTACAATTATTCAACACTAAACTGGTCGTATATGACGACTTGCTCGTGTTTTCCTTCTTTGAGGTCACAATTTGTGACCCAAGATTCACCTGTTATTTCTTTCTTTGCCATTTTTGATTGAAATTCTACTTATTTGCCAATAGTTTGAGAAGCATCTCTGTTTTCTGTTCCTCTGTCATGTTCTTGACATCTTCCTCGGTTACCTTTGGCTGTAAGTCTAACAACTTGTTGTTGTACTCGAACATTGTTTCCAGCGGATATTGGGCGATGTATCTTTCCGTAATGGTCTTGTCGATTGCATGCCCCATGCTCTGTGAGATATACCTCTCTTCTACTTTGGCATGAGTTAAGTTTGTTCCGTATGAATGCCTGCACCATGTTCCCGATGGACGGACTTCCCAATGCAAAACATCCTCACAGATTTTGATGACACGATCTTGCACATTAGAGTTTGGGAACTATATACCTGTTGTCCCCTCATATAAATCTTTACAAGATTTAACTTCCATTAAGACTTAAAAGATGTGTTTGGCATGGTAATTGCTGGATAATCAGCGTAATACTAATGTAAAACACATCTTTTGCCATGATAGATTTCACACAATTCGACTCTCTCGTCACAGTAGCCGACTACTTTGTTGACGAAAAGACCTGCAAACAAGCACTCACTGAAGCACGTTGGGGCTACGATATTGTCTGCCCAAACTGCGGCAAGCACCATTGCGCCCGCCGCTCGGATGGTCGCTTCCGCTGCCATGCCTGTGACCATAACTTCTCATGCACCACTGGAACCATCTTCGAGAACACCAAGTTGTCGCTGCGCAAGTGGTTCTTGGCGATGTATCTCATCAGCAGCCACAAGAAGGGCATATCGTCGCTTCAGTTGTCCCGTGACATTGAGGTGACGCAGAAGACCGCTTGGCACATGCTGCACAAAATCCGCTCGCTCTATGCTCAGGACAGTGAGAGCCAGTTCGACGGAACGGTGGAGTGCGATGAGGTGTACATCGGTGGCAAGGAGAAGTGGAAGCACAAGTCCATGCGCACACCGCACACCCAGGGTCGCTCGACAAAGACAAAGACTCCAGTGTTCGGCATGATGGAGCGCACCGCCATTAAGAATGAAGATGGAGAGATTGAGCCGATGTCGTATGTCCGTGCCTTGGTCGTGGAAAAGTGCGACAAGTCCACCTTGCAGTCCATCATCCTGCGGTTCGTTAAGAAAGGCTCATTTGTGATGACTGACAACTCTCAGCATACAATGGTTTGGGTGGTCTTGGCTACTATCACGGTATCGTTCGCCACAGCGAGGAGGAATATGCCAATGACAACATCTTCACCAACTCAATCGAGGGTTTCTGGAGCCACTTCCGAAGGATGATAACTGGCTGTTACCACAACGTGAGCGACGGGCATCTGCAAGCCTACATCGACGAGGCCGTGTTCCGTTGGAACACAAGAAAAATGAGCGAATCGTCTCGATTCGCCCACATGTTCGCCAAGTCAATCGGTTTGATTGTGCGTTGGAGTGAGATTAAGAAGCGGAAGGCTGCTTAACGCCATTGTGCATTTTTGGCAGCAGCGTTCTTACCATGTGCTTGCCATAAAGAAGCATGGTCTCCGTCGGCATAATCACCGTAGAATGCTCTATGGTCTGAAGGCATATTATACCCAAACATATGTGTGGTAGGCCTTTCTGGTTGTATGCTACCGTGGTCTGCATAATTAGAACCCGCTGAATAGCACCAGCGGCTAATCCCGCTAAAGCAGCAGTCAAAACTACTTTATGTCCATACTTCTCAATTAAGTCATACAATTTATCCGTAAGTTGGCTCTCATTTAAACACATTCTCACACTCTCATTAACAATTCTTCTAAGGTCACCCTCTGTAAGTCTTATTCTTCTTTTCATATTCGTTTTTTTTTGTTATTTTCTCTATAAATAGCCCAATAACGTCAAAAACGCTGCGTGATTGATGGTTTTATCGGTTTGGATTTTGATTTGTCGGAGAAATATAGTATATTTGCAGAGAGAAAGTATTTATTAACATCATAACATTGTATTATGGCAAAAAGAAATAAAACAAATCAGACATTGTGCGTAGAAGAAATAGCAAGTAAGAATCCGATTCTAACCGAAGAGGATATGAATGAACTTTGCACGTACGAGGAGATGGTTTCTGAGGCGTTGAGGGTGTTTGACGAAAAAGTGGAAAAGATTATTCAGCAATATGATTCGAATATCAACAGTTAGAAGAAACAGAGCATTAATAACCAACAAAATTGCTTCTTTCTATATAAATATATGGATTGACAGAATGTCTGGGCTGACTTTACGAAAATATAACTTCAGACAAGCAAGAGCAAACGTGTTAAGTGCCATTTCATTTTTTGGTCAAACATTCGATGACCATCAATTGAGGAAGCCAAGGATTTCAGCATGGCAAAAGGAAGGAATTTATGAGATATACTATCGTAAATGGCATTTTGCTGTTGTTGTCCAATATGACATTTTTGGAAATGCGGTTGCAATTGTTCAAGATTGCCGCCATGACAAAGATTACCATGACGATACAATGGAAACAAAACCATTCGTAATGGACAACCCGAATGACAAGTCACATTTGGTTGATTGGAATGAACGTCGGCTCAAGTCAATAGTTGAAAACGTCATTCGTAGTTATCTAACACAGAATTTGCTTCGCTCATAAAAGAATCATTCCATCGACATCATAATCAGATGCCGATGGATTTTTTTTGATTTTTTAACAGAATTTATTTGGAGGGACAACAGGTATATAGTTCCCTAGAGTTTTCCTGAGAGATACGCTTGCGTTTGTCAGCCTTATGTGTTGCACCTTGCAGAATATCTGGGAACACGAAGCCATTGAGAACGGGTTCTGCCGCTATCTCATCAAGGATTTTCTGTAATGGTTCTATGATGGGGATTATTACTTCACCGCCGCCTTCTGTGCGATTTCTGGTCTTCACTCGTTTGAATTTGAACGCTTTCCTACCAGAGTCGAAATAGAATTTCGAATACTTAAGTCCGGCTGCATCGGCCATATTGAAACCGTTACACAGGTATTGGACAAGGAATAATCCTAATGAGTAATGGGCTTTTTCTGCATAGCCTTTCTTCCATGTGTCAGGATAGCGTTTCTCGATAAACACCCGATACAGTTCTGTCATCTGCTGAACATTCAGGTAGTGATCCTTCCTTGTGTCGCCGACTGGTATTGCTACGAGTTTCTTTTTCTTGACATTAGAAAAAGGGTATTCTTGGTTGGTAAGATAGCCCCGTGACACGCATTCATTCCAGACTGCGCGACAGTTCCGGAGATAAAGGCCTCTTGTCGCCTCTCTTATTTGACCGATTAACTCACCATTCTCGTTCAGCACACCATTTTGCATTCCGTTACTCCAATACTCAATGTCTTCCTTTCCCACCTTAAAGCCTGTAATTGGCCTGTCCCAAAGAATCTTTTGGAAGGACTTCATGGCGCATTCGTATGACTCGGCAGTGGTGTATTGCTCTCCGTTGTTGTTAGTCCGAAAGAAATTAATCCTGTCTTGCCACACGCTAAAGAAGGAGGCTTCCTTGGAGGTGTCAACACCCGTGATGGCTGCCTTTATTTTATCGAGCGTCAGACTATTCCCCAGACGCTCAATCAGCTCCACTTGCGCCTCAAAGATGGCATCAAATTCCAATTTCTTTTCGTAGAGTTCTGAGCGAACAGCCTTGGCGCTGAGATTACAAACCTTCGCAAAATCTTCCTCCGTGAACTCTCCGGCCACGAAGTTGTACCACGACTTTCTGTCTATGGTATAGCGCATTACGACGGGAAACGTGTTCTTATCTTTCTTCGGATGACGCTTGTCAAGGATGAGCGCATAGGTGCAATTTCCGAATCGTGCGCTCTTGTAGGTTGTGTCTAATTTCTTTGTCATTTTTTGTCAATAGTCTGGAGGTCTCAACTTCACTTTTTTCTCTATTTTGGGAAAACAATGGGAAAACAAAGTCTCTCATTTTCTCCCGAAACCCTGTGTTTTCCGATGTTTTTCGGGAAAACAATGGGAAAACAGAGGTGTTTTGATACGGGGTTTTATGGGGTATCATAAACTGCTGCAAAGATAGTAACTCTATTTGGTAATCAGCCAAACTTCTGATATTAAAAATTCACAAAATATCATTCTGCCTTACTCATAATCTGGAGGTCCTAGGTTCAAGCCCTAGCTGGTCTACACTAATAATCAAGCACTTACGAGTTTTTCGCAAGTGCTTTTTTCATGTCTGCGTAAACAATGCGTAAACAAACGGCTTGAGTCAGCGTTTTTGGCTCAAAAAATCTTATCGAGTTTCATAGAGTAGTTTATCCATTCATTATCACGCAGGAAACCTTTATTTCTGCATAAGAATTGGGGCTCGGTAGATCAAATAGGCGCATTAACACCAAAAACATCACTTAAATGTTATATTTCCGTAAAAAAATTACGGAAATTAAAAACTTTATTGTATCTTTGTCCCAGAAATCTAAAAGAATAAGGTTATGCTCATCAAATTTGCCGTAAAAAACTTCCGTGGTTTTGCCGAAAGAATAGAATGGGACTTATCACATCCCAGCAATTACTCTTTCAACACATACGCCGTTAAAGATGGAGTAATTAAGAATGGTATTATCTATGGACCAAATGGTTCAGGTAAGACAAACTTCAGTGTAGCACTATTCGATATAGTGAATCATCTTACACAGAAATCTAAGAAACCAGACTACTATCAGAACTTTGTCTATGGAGGTGATTCTAATTTGAACGTAGATTTTGAGTATACGTTTATATTTGACGATCAAACAATTGAATACAAATACTCCAAGAATGTTTTTGGTTCACTTGTCAAAGAAGCACTGATTGTAGATGGTACTGTAATCTTTAAGAGAAGAATAGGTGCATTAGAGTTGAATGAGCAACAATTCCCTATTAACAAGGACGCAAAACGAAACCTGCAAATGAATGCCAACAGCATTTCTATAGTGAATTATTTGCTGACTTCATATCCTCTTACCCATGACCATTATTTGATACAAATGCGAAATTTCGTCGATTCAATGTTATGGTTCAGATGTCTGAAGGTTAATGAATACATGGGATTTGACAATGTTGCTACAATCCTTGATGAATACATCATCAAAAACAGATTAGTAAAGGACTTTGCAGATTTCCTTAAGAAGATTAGTGGGCAAAAGTTTGAGTTTGTTCAGTCAAGGACAACAGACAAAATTCTGTTCTGCAAAATAGGGAATGGAGTTATTGCTTTTGACTTGATAGCTTCAACGGGTACACAGTCGTTGAAGTTGCTATACTTCTGGCTAAAAAAGATGAACGAAGCATCCTTTGTCTTTATCGATGAATTCGATGCTTTCTATCATTTCAAGTTGGCTTTTGAAGTATGTAAGCAATTGTTCAACCTTAATTGTCAGGTCTTCACGTCATCTCACAATACCTATTTGATGACGAACGACCTGCTACGTCCGGACTGCAACTTCATCTTGCAGAACAACAAGATTAAGCCATTACATGCTTGCACAGAGAAGGAACTGAGATTCGGTCATAACATTGAGAAACTTTTCCGCGCTGGAGCATTTGAAGTATGATACTGTTTGTGTTTGAAGGCAAAGACGATAAGACTTATTTCGAGTCTATCAAACGGCTTTTCTTCCCAGAGAAGCTTGATACCTTCGTGTGCACGTACAATAGTAATATATATTCACTCTATACCAAACTCATGGAGCATGATGCTCTCAATGGAGCATTTGAAGTGGATACAGTATCCGTGCTTAAGGAAATCCTACTTGAAAAGGGTGATGAAACGTTGAAAGACATTAGAGAGGACGAGGTATCTGAAATATACCTATTCTTCGACTATGATTTCCAAGAAAAGGCCAGAACCCTTGAAGAGAACAACAAGAGGCTTTCTGAGATGCTGAAGTTCTTTACAGATGAAACGGCGAATGGTAAGTTGTATATCAATTACCCGATGGTCGAGTCGCTCCGCTACACAAAAGAGTTACCAGATAGTGACTATTGGACATACACCGTGACACGTCAACAGTGCCAGGAAGTAAGATTCAAACGCCTAGTTCATGAATTTTCTTTCTATGGCGGAAACTTGGAATATATCATTCTCACCATCAATCCAGCTGATGACGAGACGAAAATACAAGAGAAGATTGATAGTACAAAGACGAATTGGAAGCATCTTGTTGTTATGAATGTCAGTAAGGCGAACTACATCTGTAATGACAAAAATGAAGTCCCTGATGAATCTGATAGTCAGCTGGCAGTCTTTACCAATCAACTCTCCAAATATGTCGAGACGGAAGAATGTAAAGTTGCTATACTTAATGCATTCCCCATTTTCCTCTTCGACTACTTTGGGAGAAAAATAATTAACGGAATCAAACTACCATAATAATGGCAAAGAAACAGATAAAAGAAAAATCAATATACGATGTTGTTAGATAGGTCACAAATAGAGCAATGGGCAGACACCTATAATGCCAAAGGTGATTTCCCCCTGTTGGTTCAAAAGTTGGTATATGCTTCGACACCAGAGTTGACGAAGTGTAATATTCCATTTGGGAGTGCAGTTAATATGGGCGGTTTTGATGGAGAAGTTGAAACTACTCAGGGATCAGCGTATATACCCAAAGGGAAGTGTATTCTAGAGTTTGGGACTAATAAAGATTTCAAAACTAAGGCAGAGGGGGATTATACCACAAGATCAGAGAATGATTATGAAGGATTAAACAAGGCTGAGACCACTTTCTTATTTATGACACCAAGGTGTTGGGGCAACAAGAAAGACTGGGAAGAAGAGAAAAAGAAGGAAGGTATTTGGAGAGATGTTAGGGTTTATGATAGTACAATGCTTGTGCAATGGATTCTGTCAGTCCCCTCTGTAGATATTTGGTTTTCACAATTGGTAGGCATGCCGGCAAACAACATAATATCTGGCAGTGAGCGTTTGAAAGAATTCTTGGAGTGGAAAGATATAAAATTGGATGCGACCTTCTTTACTGCTGGGCGAGAGGATATTGCTATGCAGTTGAAAGACTCTCTCAGCAGCCCAACAATTAGAGCATATCGAGCCTCATCAAAAGAAGAGGCAATCGGGTTTATTTTGGCTGCCGGAATGTTATTTCCTGAGAATGAGCAAAAGAATTTCTATTCTAGAACAATAGTTGTGGATGACAAGGCAGCTTTCAGACATATGGGCATTCAAAAAGGAGTGATAAATCTTGTGCCAGAATTTGATGATCCTTCTGTTTTGTTCCAAGCGGTTGCTAATGGTAAGATTGTGCTTGTTCCATTAGGTCCGGGTGATGACTTTAATATGGAGGCGGTGGAACTACCCAGTCCTGACCGCTTTAGACTGGAAGAAACTTTGATGAAAAGCGGTATTGACGAAGAGATATCCAAAAGACTTGTCAAAGATTGCTCGTGTAATCTAACAATGATTAAAAAGTCTTTGGGATTCCCTATATTTCGGGTGGACTGGTTGCTCAACGATGATGTTACAGAAGTGGTGCCTGCGCTTATCGTTGAAAGATGGAATGAGAACTGCGATGGAGACAAGGATGTGATAGCTTCTTTGTCAAAAATGGAGTATAAAGATTTCCATACATCAATGGTTCAATGGTCACAGAAACCTGTTCCACCCGTGATGTCCGTAGGCGCTTTTTGGAGAATTACCTCACCTCTATCTTTGTGGTCCGATATGTCTAGTCATATCAGAGAAGAAGAAATTGAGGAATTAAAGAATATCTCAGTAAAGGTATTAACTTGTGAGGATGAAACGTATTCTCATCAAATAAAACAAGGTCTGCTTAATTCACTTATTATTCTTGCATGGCATGGTAATCAAATTATAAAAGGGAAGTGCTCTTTGCAAAAGACAGTGGATGAAGTGTTGCGAAAGGTAATAGATGGAGCGAGTGCTTCAAGATGGAATAGTTTGGCGAAAGTATTACCTCTTATAGCAGAGGCTTCTCCTTCTGTGTTCTTATCTGAGGTAAAGCGTTCACTATTAGAAGAGGATTCGGCCGTGATGTCTATGTTCATAGAGAAGGAAGGCATCATTGCGCCTGAAAGCACTCATCCCTATTTGCTTTGGGCGTTGGAGAGCCTTGCTTGGTTGCCTGAAGCATTGAAAGACGTGACAGAAATCCTGTTATTATTGTCAGAGAAAGACCCTGGAGGAAGGCTGAGCAATCGACCATTTAACAGCCTTGTTGAAATATACTTGCCTTGGTTGCCTCATACAACAGCAACAATTGACCAAAGGTTCTCTATAATTGAAGAGTTGTTGAAATCCAATTACTCAAAGAATTGGGATTTATTGATTTCATTGCTACCTAAGAAACACGGAGTTTCATCAGGAACACATCAACTTAAGTGGCGTGGCTACGATATGGTAGCACCGAAAGGGGCAACTTATGCGGATATTTGGAAAACAACGGAGTTCGCAGTAGATAAATTAATGGCAGTATATGATGGTGATGATCATAGAATGGCTGAACTGATTGATAAAATTGAACCTATACCATATGTGTTTAGAAAGAAACTTGTGGCCTGGATAAAAGAAACGGTAGGTTCTTTAACAGGTCAATACCCTGAAACGAGAAAAGAACTTCGTGAAACGTTATGGTACCAGAATGTCATAAAGCCAGACAATGATTTGCGAATAACCGATGAAGAAAAAAGTAATATAAAAACAGCATACGAAGTTCTAACTCCGACAGATCTTGTAGAAAAGAATAAATGGCTCTTTGATGAATTGTCTCCTCGCTTCCCTAATGAAAAAGATGAAGAGGAAGGGAACGACCCTTATGATAATATGAGGGCATTAGATAATATTCGAAAAAGTGCTGTAAAAGAATGGTTGGACAATCTTTCGTTAGAGAATATTCTTGATATTAGAAATAGTATAAAGGAGCCATATGAATATGGACGAACTTTAGGCATTTTCTATGCTTATGATGGATTGACTGAACAAATATTAGCTTTGATTTCAAATAAGGAGGAGAACAAATTTGTCAATGGGTATATACGGGGGTATGAAGGTGCTGCAGGTGAGCAGGAACTAATCAAATTATATGAAGGTCTGTATCCTTCGATGTCAGAGGGAGAGGCTTCTACATTCCTTTTATATATGTGGCCTTCTCAAGATTTGTTTGCTTTTCTTGATAATTTACCTGAAGGAATTCAGAAACAGTATTGGACAAACTATCATGGCGGTACATATGGTCCATATGGAGAGAATACGACATATGTCTTGAATAAAATGCGGTCTGTAGGTCGCTCGTTAGATGCCTTGAATGGATCATGGCATTATTGCAAGGAACTACCTACGGAAATACTCCAGAATCTCCTTGTGGAGAGTCTCAGTTGCTCGTTAGATGTAAACGAAAGAATCGATATGCTAGCATTGGAAAGTTATATGGAAGAGCTTCATAAACGCACCGATGCAGATAAGGAGATGCTATTCAAATTGGAGTGGATGTTAGTTCCGCTTGTGCAACACCATACCTCTAAATCAATTGTCAGTTTGATTTATGAAAAGATGGTTGAGGAACCTCAGCTATTTGTGGAGCTCCTGACATTTTTATATAGACCCGAACATGGAACGGAATTAGATAATAATCCAGGAGAGTCAGAAGAGAAGTCTGTTATTAAGAAGAACAATGCATTGCGTGCTTTTTATTTACTAAGGGAGTGGGACATAATTCCCGGTGTTGATAAGGAGGGCAATATTGATTTAGGCTATTTGAAAGAATGGATCTCGAAGGCTGTTCAGTTGGCGAAAGTGGAGGATAGGGAAAAGTTTGCATATCATCATATCGGAGAGCAGTTCGCAAAGTATCCTGAAGGTGTTAAGAACTGGCCTCCCATGGAACTATTTGGCCTTATGGAAGAGCTTGATTCGGAGTCTCTTTTCCATAATTATAGTATTGGGATGTTTAACAAAAGAGGTTTTACATCACGTGGGGGCTATGACGGAGGAGATATTGAAAGGAATAATGCGGAATACTTTATGGAACTGAGTAAGAAATGCCAGCTATTATATCCTCATGTAGCTAAGGTTTTCGAAGACCTATCTCTGCAGTATCAAGGCATGGCAAAAGAAATGGATGATCAGGCGACCATTGCTAAGTTGGATTATTAGTTGTGTAAATTGATATAAAGTAAGCATCCCATTTTCGACGTACCAGTACCAAGCATTGCGGCACCGTCTGGGTAAGACGGTGCCGCAATGCTTGGTGTTGCTGTGTCCACTATTGGCACTTCATCTGCTCGGCCACTTTGTACGGGAGCATGGCGGTGAGCTGTTCTTTGGTCATGTTGTCACGCAGTCTGGGCAGTATTTCCATAAAGTACTTGTATGGCTCTATTCCTAACATGTTGCATGACCCTATCAGGGTGAGATATATGGCTGTGTCGCACGCAGAGTCGTCGCTGTCGACGAAGAGCCAGTTCTTGCGTCCGAGCGTGAGCGGACGGATGCTGCGTTCGACCACGTTGTTGTCTATGTCGTTATATCCCTGCTGGCAGTAGCGGGTAAGTCCGTCCCAGCGTTCGAGCGCATAGCTGCAGGCCTGGGTCAGGGCGCTGTGCGGCGTGTCCACGGTCTTGTATCTCTCCAGCAGCTTCCTGAGCACCCCGAGTATGGGAACGGCCTTCTGCTGCCGCTCCTGGCGTATCTCGTCATGGGTGGCGTTCTTGTCCTTGAGGTTGGCCTCGAGCATGTAGAGCACGGCGATGTATTCGAGCACCTTGCGCGCCTCGGGCGAGCTGTCCTTGATGGCCTCGAACTTGCGGCGGGCATGGGCCATGCAGTACAAGGTCACGACATTGGGCAGCTCGTCCCGCTCTATGCGCTGGTACACGATGTAGCCGTCGGACTGTATGGCTGTCTCGCGTTTGAGCAGCTTGGGCCGGAGCACTTTGCCGCCCCTGCTGCCCTTGTCGTAGAAGAACACAAGCCCATGGCGGAGCATGCCGTCCACGGCGCTCCAGATGTATCCTTTGCGCGTTTTGCGCTTCTGGTCGTTTATCGGTATCGTGCTCTCGTCGATGTGCTGGTATCTGGACGAGAGCACCAGCTCCATCTGCAGCTCGTAGAGGCCGAAGAGGCGGTTGGCCAGGGCGTGCTGCCAGCGGTTGACGCTCGTGGTGGAGAGGTGGACACCCATGGCGGCGAAACGCTTCACCTGCCGGTACTCGGGTATGTGGTTGCACCACTTGTCGGTCACTATCTCGGCCATCAGCGAGTTGCCCGCGATGCAGCCGGGCAGGCAGTTCTGGCTGGCGCGGGACTCAACAATCTCCGTGTGGGTGTCGGTGGGCTTCGCCTCGACGGGCTTGCAGATGGTGTCCCACTCCTGGCGCACATACACGCGCGGCTTCTCTATCTCGAGGGTCTCGTGCTTGTTCCAGCCGATGACGACCATCGTCTCGGGGCTGTAGCCCTCGGGGTAGTGCTTGATGGGGTCTTTGCGG
>Ga0310695_10011135_pt1 | contig 12930 bp, 8 predicted proteins | sample RumenRJG_04DNA_FD_203882 | JGI IMG/M metagenome (GOLD analysis project Ga0310695, IMG submission 203882) | Bovine rumen microbial communities from Lethbridge, Alberta, Canada - RJG_04 (v2) (version 2) | ecosystem: Host-associated > Mammals > Digestive system > Stomach > Rumen | place: Canada...
GTATCTTATGTATGATCCTGTACTCAAAGAAAACTTTATGAAAATGGTCAGCGGAGAATTCGGTTCGGATATCAGTTCCGCTTTGTGCAGTAAGGCAATAAAAGATTTACAGAATGCGGGGTTTGATATCATTGTATCTACCCAGACTTCAAGAAAGAAAGAAAAAGACAAGGAAAGCAAAAGAAAAACAGGAACTTTTTACCGCCTGAACAAGAGAATCTATCCGGATAACGAAATGCTGCAAAACGTCATCGATCGTATAAAACAGCCTCGTCGGACGCTGATTGAAAGTATAAGACAGCTCAATCCCCCGAAAAGAAAAATTTCCAGAAGCCGCCTGCTTGCAGCAGTGGCAGATCATTATATTCTCGGAATCAATCCTCTCATACAGGCGGAAGAAGATTTTGAAGAATTTCCCGACTTTTCCGAACAGCAGTCGGAAACAAGAAATATTCTTGATCTTTTCTGTCTGACGGCAGACGAGATATTGGCAGCCTCGAATTTCCAGCCTGTAAGCCCGAAAAACTTATTTGATATGTACCTGTTCCTGTCGGCACTCTATTATTTCAGATTTGAAATACAATAAAAAAATTCCCCCCCGAAATATTTCGTTCTGTCTGCCGTAAAATTTGGACAGCATGAAATTTAAAGGAGAATTCAACAAAAATGATATTCTGCAAAACAAAAACAGGAAACTTTCACAGAAACCATCAAAAGCCATGTGAAGATGTAGTAAGATATGAAGAAACAGACGGATTGATCACGGCAGTTGTTGCCGATGGTGCAACGGCTTGTCTTTTCGGCGGAGAGGGAGCACGCCTTGCTGCTGAAGCGGCACTTGACTTTGTACGAAAAGAAAAAAAATTTCTGTTTGAATATACAGATAAAAAATTATGTTATCTTCTGACGGAACATATTTTCTACATGATCGAAAAATATGCGGGACACGATGCAGACAAAAATGAATACGGCAGTACACTCATGATGACGGTTATGAGAAAAAAAGACGGAAAAACGGTCATTGTAAAAATAGGCAACGGGAAATGTACCGTACAGAAAGAAAACGGCATATATGATCCTTTTGAGAGATGCAGTATAAACCGTCTGTCATACCTGACTACAACGAAACATTCTTATCTGGCGGGAATGGTCTGCCGTGAACAGCTCCAATGCGGAGAATATATTCTGATGTGTACTGACGGTATGCTTTCCGTGCTGAAAAAACATACCCGCACATCTGTCACGCATTCATTGGAACAGGCTGCACCGCTGAAACTGATCAATTATATCAATGAAGCCGATGAAAATGATGACATGAGCTTTTTAATGCTTATCAGAACCGCTGCTGATGAGCAGACAGGAAAAAATTGATTGATAAAGGACGTGTTTGAAATGCGTGATTTTTTAAAAGAAGGGACTGTGCTTGAACTTTCAAGAAAATATGACGGAAGTCAGCCGGAAAGATACCGTATTATTTCCGTGACAGGTGAAGGCTGTTCGGCAGTATGCTATGATGCAGTATGCGAAGATACGGGAAAAACAGGCAAACTGAAAGAATTTTATCCATTGGGATATCATCTTTACAGATATGCGGAAAATGACTGGCATCTGACGGCAGGTGCAGGGGTGATTAGAAATTTTGAAAAGATCTGTGAACAGTATCTCGGGCCTTACAGACAGCTCAACAGCGTCATGGGAGATAATCAGATATTAAAGAACTATATACAGGACAGTACCGTTTTGTATTCCGTTCCGCTGGAAAATATGCCGTCAACGGTGTATGTATGGACAGTCGGCTTTGCAGGCGATAAATTATCGGATTATTTCGGCAGTCTGCTTCAGGAACCTCAAAAAAATGCTGACAAAAAACTGTATGATATTGTCAAAGCCGTGCAGACCGTCACAAGCGGAATATCCGCTCTGCATTGTGCGGGACTCATGCACCTTGACATAAAACCGGATAATTTTCTGATACACTATGACGGCATGGGAAACTGCAATCCGAATAATATTTCCATGTTCGATATAGACACGTTCTATTTTTTTGAACAGAGAGTTCCGAAAGGCTTGGGAACACCCGGTTACAGAGCACCCGAACTTTCGGTAGGAAGTGCAGATCACAGGTCGGATATTTATTCCATAGGTGCGTTGCTGCTTTCGGCGGTTGTCGGCAAAGAGGACTTTGCAAAATGTATCGAAAATCGATATGATAAAGAATACATCGATACTGTTTTTGTACATTCCAAACTGATAATAGAACTGACATATCCGAACAGCCGTGCAGTAACGGGCAAGATCGCCGATATTATCCACAAGTGCCTTGCACAGAACCCAAAAGAGCGTTATTCATGCTGTTCCAAGCTGAAAGCGGATATTGATAAAGTCCTGAAAATGTATGAAAAAGGCAGTTCGGGGACTTCCACGAAAATCAAAAGAGAATGTATCGATCCGACTGCCGTTATACAGAAGCTTTTATACAATTATCCCCTTTATACCTGCTTGACTTATGATAAAACCGATATGGATATACTTGTCATGGGAGATAACGATTTTTCCCGTTTGTTTGTTGACAATGCCCTGCAGGCAGCCCAGATGAATGACAGGTCATTGAATATACGCATTGTCTGCGAAAATGCCGATACCGGCAGAGCGGATTATCTGAAATTCCGTCCCGAACTGTCCAGATTCGTTGATGTGGACGGCTCGGCAAAAGGTGATAACAGAGTATACGGAAAAATCGCTTTTGAAGAATCGCCGCTTGATTTTATCAAGGGAGAGGATGAAAAAAATATCACTCTTATCAAAAATATGATAAAAGCCATACCTGACTATGTATTTGTATCACTCGAAAATACATCTGTCAGTAAAGCGGCGGCTAAGGCGGTCAATACCGTACTGAAAAATACCAAACGTCCCGTATGCTATGTCAGTGAAACCAAATCAAAAGCCGTGAATGAGAAAAAAACGGGTATGATACCCGTGTATGTCTATGAAGATGTGACAGCCGTTTCCATATCGCCGAAACTTGACGAAATGGCATTCAATACCGACAGGATATGGAGTGGACATCTCAGCAAGGATCTGAAAGATGAATTTGCGGATTTTATCAAAAACAAATACAATTATCATTCATCCGTATCATTTGTACTTTCGATAAAATACAAGCTTTTCAGTATAGGCATTATCATGAAAGGCGAATTGCAGAATGAGGAAGATTTTATACAGGCAGGCTGTCACTTTGCCGAAAATGAAGACGATATGGCAGGACTTTTCAATGAACTGATTATCAAACAAAAACACAATGACAAAAATGCCGAAAAACTGTTTTCCCGTCTTGTCAATATAGAACATAAAAGATGGGTTCTCGAAAAAGTAACGGACGGCTGGTGCGGAATTATCGGAAAAAAACATAGTTATATGCTGAGAAACCTTGTAAGCGGCAGCAGTCTGCGTGGAAAAGTTTATGATAAAGAAAAGCTTATCCATCACTGCATTGCGTTCAGCACGGAAGATACTCCTCTGAACAGTGATGAATACAGGAAAAATAACAGGCAAAAATGGAATGCTTACCCCATTGAACCGAACCTTGACGAACTGGACAGAGTATCCGTTGAAGTGCACCAGGCATTTACGGAGCTTGCCGTTTCCAAGGGAGTCACTCTTCCGCCAAGTGTTGACAGTATCCATAAATTGCTCTTGAACTGCGGTCAAGATGTCGAGTATGCTTTCTATCAGTTTGAACTGTGCCTGAAAAATATTTCCAACGGGGTAATGAGCTATGTAAGGCATTATAAACGTTTCAAGGACCGCCTTCTTGCAGAAATAACAGATGATGCTGTAAAAACACAGGTAAAATACTATATGGATATCACTGATGAATTTTATTTTCCGTTCCTTGAGGCGTATTCTTTCAGGAATTACAAAAATTTTGACATTGATCTTGTGGAGAATATTCCGTTTATTCTCACACACCGTTTCTGCAAGTCGCTTGCGATGGCTTTCAATGACGGAAGATATGACAATTACAGAAATGAAGTGTGTTTCGGAAACGTGGCAAGCCCTGCCGTACTTTATCCGAGAGAACTGCATTATTTCTATGAATGCGATGAAAAAAGCGTTCCCGAAGAAGTGGCAAAAAAACTGGATGCTGTCATAAACTTTATGTCAAAAAGAAATATGCTTTGTGATGTATATTTTACCGTATTATGCCCACAGGCTTATGATGTCGGAAAAAAGACGGAAGAAAAGCTCAATGCCCTCAAAGAAAAAAAGGCTTTGCAATCCTCTCAAACAGTTTTGAAAACAGTGGAATTGTACAGCAGGGAAGCACCCGAACATTATGTTTCGGAATACTGCCGTGAACATGAAACAGCATTATTTGACATGAGTTCCGCCGTTTTCAGATCCAATATCAGAAATGCAGAGTTGATACATCAGATATTGCAGGCGGACATTCCGTATTTTGAATTCGAGTACAAAAGCAAAACATTCACAGCCGGTCAAAATTGCGAATATCTCTCCTATATACACGATAATTCCTGCATTACGATCAATGATATGTTTTCTCTTATGAATGCCCTTGACCGTCAGAAAGGACTTCCCGAATTTGCGGATGATTATAAAAAACTCTGGAAAATCTATTCGGGAGAATTGACCAACAGCGGTGAAACACCTGATATAAAGTTCCAGCACGGTGTTGCCAACTGGACACGCCTTTGCAATATACTGAGCGGATATTTCACGGATGTAAGGATCAAAAGATCCGTCCAGTTCGATGTCGGACTGAATGAAAAAACAGAAAAGTTCACTTATCACCTGAGCAGTCCGGGGATAACGGACATTCAGAAAGCAGTGGAAGAACTGATAAAATACAGGGTTCTCGATCCACGCTCCCAAGTCCGCCTGACAACATCGGATGAAGGTATTGCCGAACTTTTCGCCTGCCGCTCATTCGGACAAGCACTGGATACGATCTTCAGGCAGTGGGATATTGTCCGTGAAAAAATAATCATTGAAGACAGATTCAATCTTCAGGACAATACAGTGGAAGTATATCCCGATACTTTGTCTGTAGTCGAATTGTCGCTGCCGTCGGGGAACGATAAAAACGGCAGTTATTCCAAAAAACTTCTGAGCAGTCTGGAACAGAACGGGATCATAAAAGGTCTCTCTTTCAAAGATGACAAAAACACGGCATCTTTTTCATTTTATGCACCGAGAATGAAAAGGCTGATGACATCTGCCGGAAATATACTGGAAATCTATGTTTATTATGAGGCACTCAAAACGGGATACTTTGATGATATCCGTATGGATTATGAATTCAGCTGGTATGGTGGAAAAGTTGCCAATGAAATAGACCTTGTTTTGACAAAAGGCTTTAAAAGTATTATCGTGGAATGTAAGGCGGTTGAAAAACTGGATATGAATTATTACCATAAGCTGTACAGTATTGCTCATCAGTTCGGCATAGGGGTAAAAACAGCGATCGTCAACAATGAATACCGCCAGAGTTATCCCGGCAACAATGCCCTTCAGATAGAGAGAGGCAACCAGCTTCAAATCAAAACATTCAGAGGTCAGAAAGACCTTGCCGATATCGGTATTCTTTTAAAGGAATATATGGAAAACAATTAAAAGGAGAATAATGATTATGTATACACCAAAACCGATCGATACAAAAGAAGTGGAACTTCCCGAAGAACTGATTGCCCTTACGGAAAAAATAGCGGAAAATGTGCATGATGTGTGGGCTGTCGGAAGAATTTCGGAGGGCTGGACATACGGCACTGTAAAAGATGCAGAGAAAAAAACAACGCCTTTTCTTGTTCCTTACGGCGAACTTCCCGAAAGTGAAAAGGAATATGACAGAAACACGGCATTTGAAACGCTGAAACTCATTGTCAAGCTCGGCTATACAATAGAGAAAAAAGAACAGGAAGGAAATTTTAATGAAATATGACTTTTTCTTGAGCTATGCTGCAAAAGACACCAATATCGCAGATGAGATATATCAATATCTCACTGCGAATGGTTTGAATATATGGTATGCTCACAAAGCAATGCTCCCTGCAAGTTCTTTTGCAGAACCAATTACAGAAGCAATCCGCAATTCAGACGGAATGATTGTGTTGATAAGTCAAAACAGTGTATCTTCACAATGGGTATTGAATGAGGTAAACTTGGCATATGAAGATGCAGCAGAAAGAAATAAAAAAATTATTCCAATAAAAGTCGGTAATATTACAGGCGAGTATTATTATAAGTTCAAATTTTATTTGGGAAGATATCAATGGATAGAACTTGATACATCAAAACCGGACTATCTGGAAAGTGCCTGTTCATACATAACAAATCTGATATCCGAGAATAAACGGAAATCAGACTTGTATGAAGAAATTTCCGAATTGAAAAGAATCGGACTGTTTCTTGAAGCAAGCCGAAAAATGACGGAGATTACAGAGATCGTTATCAGTCAGATAAAAACATACTTATCCGTTTTGGAACAATATAAACTGATACTTGAACTGAGTAAATGTCTTGAACAGCTACATCTGTTTTATGACCATGTCTGGCGAGATTACAGCAAAGAAGCAAGACAGGTAACAGCATGTAAATTGAATATGTTGAGCAAACTGAATTTATTATTGGAAACGCTGAATATCAACGGAAATGAGATATTCTCAGTCTGTTGAAAGCAATTGCGGAATATATTCATGAGGGAAATAAAATATTTGAGATCATTGGTCAGGATCAAAAAGCAGCTACATTTCTCAAGTGTATTATTACAAGCTATGAAAGGCTGAAAAACTACTGCGAGGAAATAGGAGCAAATAAATTGACGGCAGAATGTATCTCCCATATAACACAACTGAAACAAAAATATATGAATTTGTCCGATGAAGATACCGAAGTGCATACAACAGCCGAAAAAGGCATACGTGCATTACTGGGATATACGAGGCCCGGATTGGGAAATTATGACGTTTTTTTAAGTCATAAATCCAAAGATATTGATATAGCACAAAATGTGCATAAATATCTCAAATCTAATATTAAAGAAGTTTTTCTTGATAAAATATCACTTCCCGAATTGTCAAAATCTGAGTATAAAAATGCGATACTGAATGCACTGGATAAGTCACGTCATTTTGTTGTTATTGTCAGTGATTTGAAAATTCTCAGTCCTGAACAGGATGAAAAAGAAAGCGATTGGGTTCAAAGAGAAATGAACCTGTTTCATAGCGAATTGTTTGAAGGACGCAAGAAAAATGGGAATTTTATTATACTTGTTACTGACAGTATATTTGATGAGATTGTCAGTCGGAATAAAATGAATATAGATATCAAGTGGAGAAACTATAATTTTATGCGTATCAGTGAATATGAAGATCAATTGATCAGCTATCTCAAATAATATGAAAAAAATACGGATGATATTATCATAATTCACGAAAACAGCAGGAGTGAAAAATATGAATGAGCTGTATAATATTTTTATTTCTTACAGAACAGATCCGGTAGGGACGCTTATTAGTCAGAAAATATCAGATGACCTTAAACATATGGGGTACAGCGTATATCATAATTCCGACAGAAACCACAAGGGGCATTTTGATGAAAGACTGAGAACAACAATAGAGAACTGCAAAGATTTTCTTTTGATACTTTCGGAGGAGTGTCTGGCAAAATTGCTTCGTAATGAAGATGTTGACTGGGTAAGAGAAGAACTGCTTGTTGCCAAGAAGCATAACAGGAATATTATTCCCGTGTTTGTAGACGGCACCGAACTGCCTAAAAATCAAACCGAGATTCCCGAATATATGAGATTTCTTATAACAACAGAAGCAGTATCTCTTCCGGTAGAATACAACAAACTGCCGCCCCTCCAATTACTGATAGGGAAACTTGATTCCCCTAAAGGAGAAACTCTCAGAACCAGAAATGTATATAATTCAAACAAAAATTTCTCGATAGATGATATGTTTACCAAAATAAAAGAGAAAGCAAATTCGGGTGACAGGAAATCCATGTATGAGCTTGCGTCATTTTATTATTACGGGTATGGAAATGCCGGAAAGTCGAACAGAGATTATAAAAAAGCCTTTTCCATACTGAAAATCTTGTCAGACGGAAATGATATATATGCTTCGTATGCCGATACACTATTGGCAAGACTGTACTATGACGGACTTGTTCCGGGAGAACCGCAGTCATACGAGAAATCATTTGAGTATCATAAGCGTGCCATGTCCGTATGCAATTATTCTGCCCAGCAATATGCTTTTATGCTCAGGGAAGGGAGTGGTTGTGATTATGATTTTAAAGCAGCCGAAGAAGCTTACATCAAGGCTACAGAATTTGGAGACAACATTGCATTTGATGGTCTTGCAAAATTATATATGTCTACGGGAAGATATAAGGATGCGGCAAAGATGTATCGGTCGATGAGTGCATTCATACAGGACTCGGAATATCAGTTGGGTATGCTGTATAAAAAAGGTGTTCTGAACGATCCACCAAAGCCCGATTATTTCAGAGCGGCATTTTATTTTCAGCACGCCATAGACAGTAAGCAATGTGGTGCAGAAGTATATTATCAACTTGCGTGTCTGTATTTTAACCCAACCGGTGACTTTCCGAAAGATTTCAAGTCTGCTCAAAAATATTTTTCTATTGCTTCGGATATGGGATATGCAAAGGCTCAATATATACTTGCGTTCATGTATGAATGCGGTCATGTAAAGAAAGATATAAGCAAAGCAATGGAATTATATACCAAAGCAGCGGATCAAGGGCATGACTTATCTGCTGTACAGTTGGCATTTCTTTATCAGCAGGAAGGCTATATCAGTTATGACAAAGCCTATCATTACGCAAAAGCTGCCGCTGAACATGGTGTAATGGAAGGGGAATTCATATTTGGTGTATTGCTTATGCTGGGAAGGGGATGTGAACCCGATATAAGCAAAGCTTCGGAATATCTGAAAAAATCATTGGAACATGGCATTTATCAGGCGAAATTCTTTCTTGACAAGCTTGATGAAATGGAACGAAAACAGCAGGATAACATCAAAAATACTATGTATTATCATTTTAAAGGCTCTTTTCATTCAAATGATAAATTCATCGGACGTAAAAATGAACTTGAAGAATTGTCCAAAATTATGAAAAACAATAAAGTATGTTTCATTTACGGGGCAGTCGGTATCGGAAAAACAGAATTTGTAAAAAAATATGCCTCTGAACATATCTTAAAATATGACCGTATCATGTTTATACAATACACTTCAGACTTGACAGATATTATCATAAGCAATCAATATTTTGAAATAGATGGTTTTGAACGCCAAATAGTAAACGGCGAACCTGAAACTGATGAAAATTTCTGCAGGAGGAAACTCGACAAAATAAAGGAACTTTTATCGGGATATTCACTGATCATCATAGATGACTTTGACAATGAAAACGATCCGGTGCTTGAAGAATTTCTTCAAGGTCCGTACAAAGTAATTATTACGACAAGAAACGATTGTGAAAACTATGGATTTCCGATATTAAAACTGGATAATATGACGGAAAATGAACAATGGGAATTGTTTAAAAAATACTATGGTCAGCCAATCGAAGAAAAAAATATGGCTTACTTCAAACAAATTCTTCCGTATCTGAGCGAACACACACTCGCAATAGAACTTGCAGCCGGATATGCCGGCTCAAAACAAATGAAATTATCGGAAATGTCCGAATTGATGAAAAATACCGGAGCGTCCACATCAAATACGGTTGAGGGATATGCCGTTAAATTGATGAAATCGAAAAAATTCACTGAATATGAAAAAACCATTCTTTCCAATCTTTCTTTGCTGCCCGTTTCCGGAATTGACGTAGATTCATTTATTGAATGGTGCGAGTTACCCGACAGGAAAGCTATCGATTCGCTTACGGAACAAAACTGGATCAACTTTGATTTTGACAATAATATAATTTACCTGCATCAAATCATAGCAGAAATGATAAAAAGTGAAATCAGTGATTACAGCTTATGCAAAACCATGCTTTATAATTTAGACAGAAAATTTTCAGTTTCTTACTATATGAAAGCGGATGAACGTGCAAGATATGGAGAAACAGCAAAATCTATATATCAGAATATTTCAATGACAAAAGAAAATTTGAATTCTTTCAGAATGATTTTCAGAATATTTAAAAATCTTGACTGCTATACACTCTGTGAAGAAATATTTACCAAAGCGATAAAAATTCTCGGAAATCAGGATTCGGTTGAACTTGCATGGTGGTACTGGGAATACGGAGATCGTTTTCATAGAATATTGAAATGTGAAAAAGCATTGGAATATAATCAGAAAGCGATAGATATTCTTGAGAGAATATATCCTGATTCTTATGACCTTGCCTATTTGTATAAGCATAGTGCACACGTTTTTCATACGATTTTTGACCGCATAGAAAAAAATTCCGAGATGATACAAAAGGCATATCATTCCTTGGAAAAAAGCGAGAAATATTTCAAAATGTGTGCTTCAAACGGACATATCGAAAAAATAAGTTCTTGTTATTCCTATGCACATGACATGGATAAAGACTATGATTTACAAAAGGCAAGCCTTTATTACGCCAAAGGTACAAATTACTATTTTTCGGGTGATTACGAACAGGCAGAATACTATTCTCAACAATCTCTTGAAATATTTGAAAGGGTTAATGGAAAGAGTGATGCAGATACAACTGCTCCTATGCGAGTTCTTGCAAGAATATATTCAAAGACAAACCGACATGAAAAAGCGATTGTCATGCAGAAAAGAGTTGTAGATATAAGAGGAAAAATATGGGGAAAAAATCAGTACCTGTACTATGAAAATCTTGAAATATTAGCGGATTTGTATTACGATGCAGGCAGAACCGATGATGCTGTAAATATTTTGAGGAATATACAAAAATTGATCAATCAAAATCCAATGTATGAGAAATATTTGAAACAAATAGAAACCAAAATTGGACTTGTTAAGTAAACCGGCTTAGATAAGAATATTTTTGATGTCAAGATCCAATATCTTTTTGTGGAACCTGAGAGAGTGCAAATCTAAACACTACCGACTTTAGTCGGTAGTGTTTAGGGGCTTCAAAGATGTATTACTCTCAACAGAAAAAATATCGAATTTCTATGTGAACAGATGGGAGATTGAAGTTTTTTCAGCACCTTCAAGACAAAACTGGCTTTTGACAAATATCAAATTAGTTCTTAAAAGGGATCAAAAAATTTTTGATACCTACTTCACCTATATAGTTTAGTGCTTGTTTCTGTTCGGAATCTTTTGATTGTTCAAAGAGAAAAATTCGATATATTTATGAATTTGGTTAGTCCGAAAGGAATGTTGCTAATTTATTTGATACGGTTGTTGCCTCATATTTTTTGCACTTTGACAACACTTTCTTAATTCTTCAATTCTCTTTTATACTTGTAGTAGGTATTGTGGGATATTCCTAAGAGTTTCATACAGTCGGTGTCACTAAGAGTTCCATCGAAGTCTTTGGAATACTTTTTGATACCAACTTTGGCTTTGATGCTCTTTTTAGTCGTGAGCCTTGCTCCTCGTTTCTGACCGATCCGCTTGCCTTTCAGTCGGGCTGTTTCAATACCCTCTTTGGTTCTTTGGTGCAGGTCGGTAACTTCTTTTTCGGACTGCTCAAAGGCAATTATAATCTGCTCTTTTGCAAGTTCCATAAGATATTCATTAATAGCCTTCAAAATAATATCTGTTTTAGTCCCTGTCATTTCTATATTGTTTGACAGGGCTTTTTTATATGTAGCGGTATTGATATGCTGCTCTTTGAGAAAAACAAGTTCTATTCCTTTTTCATAAAGTTTCTGATATATCTGAAATTCGATTTCGGCATTACGGCTCATACGGGATACACTGTCAAAGACAACTGTATCACCTGACTTGATGATTTTCAAAAGCTGTTCAAACTTTTTTCGTCCATCGGTTTTTGTACCCGTATAAGTTTCCTGCCAGATCTCAGCCTGCGGATAGAATTTCAATATATTTCTGATCTGCCTTTCAATATTTTGCTTATCGGTCGATATACGACAATATCCATAAATCATTTTTGGTTCACTCCTTATCCCAAATGTAACGAGCGTTAGAAATGGGAGAATAAATTTGGCTCAAAAGTGCCATTTTTGCTGTCAATTTTGGTAGATTTTTCGATACCTTAAATTTGGTAGAGTTTTTGTCTGAATATGGAGGGAGTTGACGATGCAACTTCCTCCGATAATTCTTTGTTCACGCTTGAATTTCAAGCATCAGGAAATTCTTACATTAATAGTAAGGCAACTCTGTTTTTATCAACTGCCTTATTCTATTTTTGCAGCAAACAGTTTGATGATATTCTTTTCGATGCTGATAATGGCTTCCTGAAAAACTTCACCGATAATTTTTATCTGCTCGTCAGTAAGTGAAACGGAATGGTCTTCTTCAAAATCGTATCCCACCAGCAGAACATTTCCGCAAATCATTTCAACGGTTTCGCCTTCGCTGTTCACAACAATGACTGAGGGAGTAAGTTTCTGAATTTTACCCTCATCGTTGCAATACAGGATAATTCCGTTTTTATAAAGTTTGTGGAGATAGTCCCAACATTCAAGTGTGCCATCAACGGCTTTCTGCATATCCTGAAGTCCGTCAACACTTATTTCTGTCAATCCGAATTCAACATAGGTATTGCCGTGTGCAACGGGTTTTTCGGAAATCTTTTGTATCAAAATCGCTTTCATTTCAAATCCTCCAATTTTTAATCCATAATAACATTTATTGTCTGTAACATGGGGTTAAAACCCTCGCCTTCAGGCGAAACCTTTAGGTCGACTTGCTTGTAATGATAAAAATACCTTTGGTAATAAAACCA
>Ga0310695_10011136_pt1 | contig 12928 bp, 11 predicted proteins | sample RumenRJG_04DNA_FD_203882 | JGI IMG/M metagenome (GOLD analysis project Ga0310695, IMG submission 203882) | Bovine rumen microbial communities from Lethbridge, Alberta, Canada - RJG_04 (v2) (version 2) | ecosystem: Host-associated > Mammals > Digestive system > Stomach > Rumen | place: Canada...
ACAAGACCGCCATGTGGCAGCCAAACACACCATTAAGCAAGTACCGTCAACTGTTGCCTGACAGATGGGCAACAATGTAAACAATCGTCATTGATTATGCAAGGCGTAACATCAGAGACGCTTACGTAGTATCTGAAATAAACACCCCACCCATTAATTCAATCCATCCGTTCAAATGACCTTATGACGTGTTTGGGGCTATCTATGGCAATTCAAATACCCGTACCAAGGTGTGACGTAGAGGGGGGATACGTAGGAGGGAGGGGGGGGCTTTACTTAGTTTTTGCCACCTGTAAAATCTTGTGTAAAATGTTGCAAATCAGCGTGTTTTTGTTGAATTTTTAGCTTAAAATGTTTGGCCAATTAAAAAAAAAGTGCTACCTTTGTATCAAGAAATCGAGGTAGTAATCATCATAAAAACAAGAGTTTATGAATGTGGTTTTATTAGTCAGAGTAAGCACAAGTCAGCAAGACTATCAACGCCAAGTGACAGAACTCACTCAGTTCTGCCAAGCACAAGGATGGAACGTCTGCAACATCTTTGCCAACAAAGTGAGTGGCGCAAAAAAGATTGAAGAGCGTACCGAAATTATGGAAATGGTTGAGTATGTTCAGCACAACAAGGTAGATAAAGTAGTAGTTCTTGAAATCAGCCGTTTAGGGCGTAACACCCTTGAAGCCCTCAAAGTCATTCAAATGCTCAACGAGCAGGGTATTACGTTGTATGTGAAGAATTATAACCTTGAAACCATCATTGAGGGTAAGGTTAATCCCGTGGCATCCTTAATCTGTACCATTCTTCTTGAAATCGCTTCAATGGAGCGTTTGACTATTGCCGAGCGTATGGCATCAGGCCGCGACCAATACATTGCCAAGTGTCGTGCCGAGAATATCAAGATGGGCAGACCTGACACTTACCGTAAGGCTGACAGCGCATATAGGGAGCAGTACAAAAAGGAAATCTCCTTATTGAAGCAAGGGATGAGCTTGCGCAATGCAAGTGCTATCACAGGCACATCAATAATGACGTTGCGTAAGTTGAAGTCTATGTTTGTTGCCGCATAGCATCCACACCTTTTAGGATTGATACAAGGGAGTGCCACCGATAAGGATAGGCACTCTTTTTATGCCCTTTTGCATCCTTATGGCCTCATTTAAGGTTTTCTGTTAAGTTAGCACGCCTAACATACCTACACCATCCACTATTTAGATATTAAATTAGCACACTTGGCCTTTTAGCACAGGTGGAGAAAAAAGATTGTGAATTTGCAAAAAAAGTCATCTAAAAATTTGGCCACCTCAAATGAATTGCTATATTAAAATCAATGGTTTGCAAACTGTCCCGTCAGGACGATGGCCATCATCAACCTGTAGCCACATTTTATGTAAAGAGGAACGGGGAGCGGTATTCAGATTAGCCTTATAAAAAATGGGTACGGGGGGGGGAGAGATAAATAAACCAACTATACTTGACATTAAAAATCTTTTTTGTATATTTATAATAGAAACACTTTTTTGAGACCTTGGAGGATTTTCTAATCTTGCTTGTTGACCTTCAAGGTCTCTCTTTTTTTAGTAAAAGTGGTTATAAATTGCCAACAAGCAGGGTATGGAAGATTTGTGTTTCCCTTCCATTAAAATAACAAGTAAGATAAAACGTATTACAATGTACGTGAGTACAAGCGTTGAAGGCTATCAACAGAAGCCCGACTTAGCAAAAATCACTTGGGAGGTAAAACTCCTAACACTTAACGAGATTGCTGATCAATTAAAAGGCGGTCATTCCTTGTCTCAGAATTTCGACATTACACGGAAAACAGGGTTGTTTTCTCAGTCTGAGCGCACAAAGGAAAACTTCAAATCCACGAACTTCATTTTTATAGACCTCGATGAAATCCCAAACGAATGGGATGATTTGTTGTGTTCATTGAAGCTACAGCCAACCATTGCCTATACTACCTTCCGTCACAGGCAGACAATAGACGGGAAAACGTATGGGAATCGGTATAGGCTAATATATTTCTTCAATGAGGGGATAACGACCATTAGCGATTATCAAAGCTATTACGATGCTCTGCTATGTCAGACGGGGATAATCGACATACTTGGTGCTAATGACAAAAGGGCTATTGATAGTCACGCAAGGAGTGGAGTTTTAGCTTGTCACGGTACTAACAGTAATAATACCGATTTTCATTTTATCAACACGCATAGGATATATAGCCTTGGTGACAAAGACCTACAAAACGGAAAATACTATAATATTAAAGGAAGAGAAGAAAGTAATATAGGACAATTGCCGCTTTGTAGGCCCCCTTATACCAAAGTCAGCAAGGAAATCATCAATGACTATGATAAAATGGGTTATAATTTGTGGTATAACGTCTATCGTAGAAAGCACCCATATATTGACCGCATAGAATCGCCTGAATGGGTTGAATACAAGTGGCAGCGTATAAGCGAGGAATACTTCAAGCTTAGTTACATAACTGATATACTAAAGGACGGTCACAGGAGGCGTTTGGTATTGCAAACCCGTACAACGCTAAGAAGGGTAATTGCTCCAACGGCCACACCTGACGCTCTTTTCTTCAATATTCTCGTGGACTTCCACAAGTTTATAAATAATGATGAAGATGTAATAACCTGCAAGCAACTTGTTCAAATAGTTGAGAGTGCATTTAAGAAAAGCCCTGAAACTATTGCACGGGATTACTCGGATATGATAGCCAACCTTCAAAAGAAAAATCCTAAGTGTGGCATCATCCTAAAAAGGGGAACTTACAAAAGTGCTGCTGAATACAACAGGAACTTGTCAGAGGTAAAGAAAGAGCAAGCCCTTGGTTTTTACGACCCCAACATAACCCTAAAGGAGAACATAGAAATAATGGCAGCTAACGGCATAAGAATAAGCGAGCGTACACTTAGGAACTACTTAGGAAACAACAAGCACAGAGAGGCAAAGAACGCTGAAATCGAAGCCCTGATAGATACCACGATGTCCTTAACTTGGAACTCAAAGCATCTAAAGGCAGAGGGCTACTCTGTCAATTGGAATAAACTAAAGAGACTGTATGAAGAAAAGCAAAAGGTACTCAGTTGAGTATGAGCAGGGATTACAAAAGGAGTGTCCCTGTTCTACACCTGTCAACATTGGCTTTCCATTCTTCATACCCTTTCTTGAAATAATCATTAGCCATACATATACGGTCATATATCTGCGTCTTTGTTAGCTTACAGCACTCCGTTTCCCCTATACTTTCATCAAGCGTATATTTGGCAATGAGCCATTTCAGATAATTGTCGAAGATTTCCTTGTAAGTACCGCTTGCACTATTCAGCCAATAGTAGTGAGAGCTTTCTTCCAAAGCTTCTGCATTATGGAGATACTTGCGCTTGCAGACATAGGCTATAGCGTAGCCTATCTTATCCACAGCTTGAACTAACTCTGTGTACTTTTGCTGTTCTGTACTGTTGGATGCTTGAAATTCAGTCTCATACACCGTAGAAGTAAGTTCATCCCATAGCTTTTTACAAATAACGGCAGTAGCTATCTCGTTTCCGTATTGAGATATTATCCCATTCTGTTTGTTTTGCAAGGCTATCAATGTCGGATTAGCACACATCGTTTTGGTATGTATTGGTTGAACTATCTTACTCATAGGGTAATCATAGCTGATGAAGCATACCAACTTCTGTAGAGTTGAACGCAAATCATACGTTTTTTCTGTTGATGTATTAGTCATAGAGCAATCTTCTTTAGCATTGTTATCTCTTTTATCTGTATTGTCTTTATTATTTCTTTTATCTTTATTAGCTATAGTAGAGTTACAAATTGTACTCGACTGAGGGGATTTAGGGGTACTATTTGTATTCTTGTTATACGTTATCTCACAATTACGTGGAAGCTTACGGATAGGCTTGAACTCAAATTCCTTCACGTCGTAGAGTGACATACCATTAAGTTCATTTACCTTATTCCAACTGATTTTGAACTTTGCAGCCATTCCCTTTTTCTCGTAGGCGGTCACTTCAATAATGCCGCTATTTACCAATGCCTGAATGATGCAACCAACGTCCTTTGTATTAGCACAGCCCAATTCAGCTTTAAGTTCACTAATGGATTTCACAAACCAACCATCCTTCAACTTACCTTTATTATCCCAATAGCTTTCTTTTTGAATTAGGATAGCTAAGACTTTCAGGCAGTCACAGTCCAACATATATATAAGATTGGTTGGAATAGGAACAAAGTTATCCATTCTTGCTAACATTAAACATTCCACGCTTCATTATGGCTAACAGCAAGGAACTTGTGAACATCTTCCTGACTGTACCAAAACTTATCTCCGACCTGAGTAAAAGACAGTAAGCCGTTGTCACGGTACTGCTTAATAAGCTTGTCACCTACACCAAGCAATTCTTTCAAACTCTTGTTAGTGTATAACTGTTTGGGTTGAACGGTCACTATTGACTTCAATCCCTCTTTAAGTGCCTTAACCTCTTCGGTAAGGGTAGTAAGACTATATAATACGTCATTCTCCATAACGGTATGTTTTTTTGTTATGGTGCAAAGATAAGGCTAAAAAAATACTGTGCCAAACCAAGGGTTAACACAGTAAACATAATTATCGAGCCTGTTTATAATCTCACTTCACATCTTTGTATTCGGTAGTTATCTCGTGTAGTTTTTTGTTATAGCCCAAGCTTTTCTTTTGGCGTGACAGAGACGATTTTAGGGAGGTGCTTTTCACTCCGAACACCCTTTCCGCAACCAACCATTCAGGATGCCCGTCTGAAAGGAAGTCAATAAGCATAGCTAAATCAACTGTCTTTCCCTGCCACTTCATTCTTCTCTTTGGCTCGACCCAATCATAGCTTAACCTGAAAAACTTTACAAAATCAGAGAATGGATAGTTTTTGTCAATAAATCCTTTGGCAGTCAAATCCTTATGAAGAATCTCTGCCTTTTCTCTTTTTAGAAAGATTGAGTGAAAGGCACGTCTGTTTGCCTCATTCCTTCCAATTGTCAGGGAAAGCAATAAGTCCTTCACCTTTGAGGCATATATGATGATTGTCTCTGACAGGTAGATATATAGCCCAATCTCTGTTGCCGCCCAAAAAAGGAATTGCATCCCCTCCAAGTCGCTTTTGTCTTCATTAAGGAAATGTTCGATATAATATGTTGGCATTTCGGTTTCCGCTCTTTGAAGATTAGCTATGTCTGTGTGCAGGTTTGAAACAATATCTTTTTCTTTTTCAATCTGAGAGTACAACTTTTCAAGATATGTTTCAGGGGCAAAATCATCTTCGTGGCTTCGTACCATAACGTCAAGTGCAACACCTTTGAAGATTTCTTCTATTGCGTCAGCGGCAAAACTTTGTATCATTTCCTTTCTGTCATCATCCGACAAGGTGATGGTTTCAATGAAGTCATCAACTGTTTTGAAGAAGGGACTGAAATCTGTCATAAGCCAAACCATTTTGATTTATAGTGCAAAGGTAGTCATAAAAAGTGAGACTAAGGCAAGTCACCTTCCATTTTTAGCTTTTTTGATAGCCTGTTTGCGTCTTTTAGCGTATTTGTGCCATTTAAAACTCAGAAAAACGATACCCTTGTAAGGCAATAACCGCTAATATAGCGAACAAAAGTTTATTTTCCATAATAATCGGGCGTAAATTGGGAGTTTTCCCGAAAAAATGCGTATCTTTGCACCGCCATATTGCTATAATAGGCTCTGTTGGCAGACATAATGAAGAAAGCGCATATTCGCTTTACCTTGTCAGTGTGAACTTCGACAACTCACAACTGCGTGAAAACGTAATATTAAGGTAAGGTTGAAAAACGCTCTCTTTGGTGTGTATTAGTTGGCATATCCGTATGCAGCGATATACATCCAAAGCGGAGCAATTTCACCTGTCTATATTACAAGCAGTCGAAGGCTTACACTGAGGATGGGAGAAATGTTGGCTCCGCTTTTCATATTATGCCTTCAAATTGATTATTAACCGCACAGTTCGGGCCAAGCGTGCAAAGATTTTTGTACGATGGCACTATTTGATTGTCCTGAGTGTGGTGGTAAAGTAAGCGACAAGGCTACTCAATGTCCTCATTGTGGATGCCCTGTAGAACAACCCCAAAACAAAAGCAAGACCTGCCCTGAGTGTGGTCAAGAAGTGGATGCGTCTGTAATGACGTGTCCGAATTGTGCTTCTCAACTCTCAGGTGTAAAAGGAAATGGAATCGTTGGTAAACACCCAAAAACAACTAATAAAGAGAATAAGAATGGTAAGCGACTTGTTGAAAGGAATATTTCTGAATGTCCTTTATGCAAATCCATTATCAATGAAAGCGATGAAAGATGTCCTGTGTGTGGTATAACAGCCCATTTACGAGATTTAATCAAGAGAGCAGCGGAAGATGCCACCGCTGCCAATGAATTAGGGCGTAGTTATGAGCTTGGAAATGATATAATGATGGATTATTCCAAAGCACTCTATTGGTATAAGCAAGCTGCGAAAAAGGGTAATGTGGATGGAATGGTCAATCTCGCACGATTGTATGCAGGATGGAATGAAGATACTATAAAAGCAAAACATTGGTGTGACGAGGCTGTTAGGAATGGGAGAGAAGATGCTTATACCCAAGTTGGTAATGAGTTGAAAAAAAGAGGTCAAGATAAGAAGGCTGTCTGTTGGTATAATAAAGACCTTGGATTTGAGATTCAAAAGCAAAGAGAACAAAAAGAGGCCCGAAAAAAGAGAAAGGAAAACAGAAAGCAGTCTAATGGGAGATTGTTTAAACCGTCTATATACGCTATTGCTGTTTCACTTGTATGCGTAATTGTTTATTTCTGTTTCTTTAATGACCCCTCATTGAAAAATTGCGAGCCATCTGACTTGTCAGAATGTATAATTGACAAATACGGGGACAAATCAAATGAAATGGCAGAATATAATTTGCTAATGGCACAAATACCGACAACCCAAGGTGAAGAGATTTATTATGAGTTGGGGAAATGGTATGAAAAAATGTCCGATTTTTGCAAACGAATAGGAGCAGAAAAATCTGCATTAACATATTCAAATGACAGTCAGGAATACCTCAATATAGATGCTTCAAAATGGGGAAAATGTACTTCTTGTGGAAAGCAATGTTCCCGTGATGGTCAAGCTATTAGAACAAAATCATCTGTTATATATAAAGATTCATACACAGAGTGTGCTTCGTGTCAAATTAAGTTTATGGATAGATCTGACCAAAAATTTTGGCACGATGCTATTAAAGATGCGAGAAACAAATGGGTGGATAATAATCCATCTGAAGCAAGAAGACGTGGTATTGAGAAATTTTAATTTGTATTATGGCACTATTAGAATGTCCTGAATGCGGTAAAATGTTCTCAGAGTATGCAGAACACTGCCCTGAATGTGGCTGTCCTACCAAGGATGCCATAGCCGCCAACATAGTAAACGCTTCGCTAATCCCTCAACCTACAGAAGAGGTTGGAAGTAATGAGCAAGCACCATCCATAATTGGCGAAAAGAGTGTTGAAAGTGAAACGGAAATGCAACAGGGTTTCCAACCTTCAACAGAGAATGATGAAAGCAACATAGAAGTGCAAAAAACTATCCGCAAGTGGCTTTGGTGTGTTGGGATTATGGCCGTTCTAATAGCAGTCTTCATCATCGTATACAACTCCTTCGACCCACAAAAAGATGATGATAGAACAACCCAAGAAGTAACAACCCAAATAGAAAGCTCTAAAGAAATAGAAGGAAACACTTTCACAGAACCGAGAACATACTATCGCAAAGATATATGGGTGGAAGAAATGGATGATGGGGATGGTAATGCCTCTAATGTTGAAGCAAGTGAATCTGTTACTATTAAATTTACCACACAACATACCGTGCGGATAGAATTAGAACAACAAGACATATTTGTGTGGGAAGGTACGTATAGCATTGGTGGTCAAACAGTCACAATGAAAGTACAGAATATGTACGACTCCGAAATGAAAGCGGTTATAACTGCTAAGTTGGAAGGTGAAAAGCTTATTATTGGTGAAAACACTTTGTGTATTCCCCGTGAATTGGAAAGAAGCGATGTCTCAGGTCAAAGTAAATAAAGTCATCAAATTGTAAAGGATATGAAAACGAAACAAGTTATTTCCATTGTTCTTTTGTGCCTTATTACGTCATTTCTATATGCACAACAGCCCAAGCTTAAAGAGTTGAAGGGCGATGATTTGCAAGGCACTATATTACCTGCTGAGAAAAAAGGAAAATGGGGATATGTCAATGCAAAGGGCAAGTTTTTGATTAAACCCGTTTTCGATTCAGCTATGCCTTATGACAATATGTTTGCAATTGTGAAATGCAATGATAAATATGGAGTTATAGATAGGGCTGCAAATTATAAACTCACTCCACTCTATGATAAAATTTCCAAATACATATTATGTGGTGGAGAGTGCAATTATATGGTGGAAATCAATGGAAAAAAAGGCTTGACGGATGACAAGTTTAACATCTTATTAGAACCTACTACCTATATTGACATAGCCCCTTTCTGTTCTGACAATAAGAATTTCTTTGTTTGTAACACAGGGGACAAAAAGGTGTTTTATAGCCACAATCCACTCTTCCCTCAATTCCCACCGTCTCAATATGACGATATAATTTGGTCGAAAAATGATAGCTGTTTCTTTTTAAGGAATGACAGTCTTTATGGCTACACTACAGGTGACTTTAGCTTTATTGTAGAGCCGTGTTTTAACTTTAAGCCTGATTTCTCGTCAGGGCCAATTAAAAGTTTTAATGATTTACAAGAACCCATTATACTTACGAGAAAAGGGATATGCACTATTGAAGAATACGATAGCATTCAATTTAATACCCTGAACTATAAAGAATATACAAGGGACAAAACAATTCCAATATGGGCAAAAAAGCATATAAAAGCTAAGACTGTAAAAAATGCTGTTGTCTGTAGAGTTAATTCTTCCAACCCAATTCACGAGGTTAATAATGGTATCGGCCAAAAATTCATTCTTGAAGATGGCACAAAATTGTATTTCCCAACCAAAATCAAAGAACAAGACGGTGGTAATGAATTGTGGCACAACGTAGTGAATGTTAGTTGGTTTGACGATAAGATACTTTGCTTTTTCAGGGATTATAATACCAACGATTCAAAAATGCAAATCTTTCAATATGCCAAAACATTAGATTCATTTTATGGTAAGCTATTAGATGATTACTATATTGGCGACCTCTATACAAAAAAAGGTGAAGCTGTCTTATTTAAGCCGTTAATCAATGACGTGTTGCGGAAATACGAAAATCTCACAGATAATTATACTGTTTTTCCAACACGGTTTTGCTCTCTGAACAACGGTAATTCTGTTATTACTTTTCGAATCAGATATAATGGAAGAGATAATGTTATAGGCTATGGAACTCCACAATATAGAACAATTATGGGGCAACTCGTTTTAGTCAATGACGGTGTATATACAGAAAGAAACTATGATTTTCTTGAAATAGCACTTATTGTCAACAAGAATGGAAGTGTAATAAACTGCCTTCATCTTCCTGATTACAGGAACAACCAAATACTTCTCGACCGTATGGGTGGATTCTTTTGTGTGGGAATAGAAGGAGGGCTTCATCCTCATAGTATGTTTGGAAGGCAAGAAGGTATCGTCATCAATCACGATTCTCCTATTCTGAAATTCAATAATGATGGTGATTTGGAATGGAGATATACACCTTCTGAGGGGCAACATCTATATGATATTGATGGAAATGTCGATAATATATTCTTGGTGGGTAAAACTACTTCACAGGGAATTATTGGCCACGACAATTCTCTGTTTATAACTCTTGACAATAAGGGGGTGCAACAGGATATGGTTTATGAAAAGGGAAAGCCACCGTATAAAAAAATAAGAATCTACAATGATAACAATTTGTACGTATATAACAATTATTTGAATGCAGAAGAGCAACTACTTAAACAATTGGCTCTCCCAAAATTGGGATGCAAATGGGCTGCGTGGGCTAATTCAAGCATTGGCGGTTGTGGACTTTATGATGAAACAAGGCAAATATGGATAATAAACCCCGTCCTGTCTAATTGCGGCCCCATTACAAAAGACGGTTATACTATTTACCCGTTTGAAGGTGATAAAGCCAAGGTGATAAAAGACAGTAAGACAATATATGTTGATAAAAATGGTAAAATACTAAACGAATAGACGATTCGTGTGCCGAATAACTTGCCCGTAAAACTTTTGTGGTCTTACGGGCATTTCCTGTCTCTACATCAAATTGAAGTTTAGTTTCGACTGTACCTCTTGCTGTAAGGTTTCAGGCATAAACTTAGCATACACCTTTTCTGTTACCATAACGCTGCAATGTGCCATTAGACGGCTAATAATGTGAACATCTACGCCCTTATTCAACGCCCATACCGCAAATGTATGTCGGGCAACGTGTATAGTCAGGTTGAAAGGTAGTCCCATCTTTTCGCCTAATGTGCGTAGGCTTGTTATGATAGCCCTGTTTTTGTTCAAACGCATACGCTTACGCTCTTCTTTGTCGTGAAGGTCGAAATCATCATCAAGTAAGCCAAAGACAAAACGGTTTTCACCTGTTCGGTCGTGCCATTGCTCCAATATGCGGATAGCATTATCATTCAATGGGATTTCGTGCGGTTTGTCGCCTTTATACAGTATTTTGCGCAAGGATTTTTTAGCAAAATCTATGTTGCGCCATTCAAGCGTTAGCAAGTCTGAAAAACGTAATCCGCAAGCATTGAGAGAAAACAGAAAATAATCCATAAAGTCGCGGGTACGTGGGTACTTCACCTTGTCACGCAAGGCGATAAATTGTTTCATTTGCTCTTCTGTCAGGTAATGTACTTCATCCCCATCATCTTCTCCCAATTCCTTCTTTGTTGGAAGATACAGGTCACAAATGGCTTCGGCTATGCTTGCATCAAGCAACTTGTCTATAACAGCCCTCTTTGCAGTCCTCATAATGGGCGTTAATGCTTTGTTGATGGTGCTGTTAATGTTTCCTTGCTTTTGCCTCCAAAAGATATATTCCTTTACCAAATCTACCGTAAGTTCTGAAACAAAAATGCTATCTTCACCATACGTTGCTGACAAGAACTGTCTGAACTTGTTAAACCCACAAAGGGCATTGTCTCGCACACTAATGCCGATTTTGCCTAACTTGTATCGTTCTTCCATCGTCTCAGTGGCATACTCCACAAAGTCTGTGTCAGCGGTTTTGCCTATTGGCCTGCCTTGCACTAATGACCTTAGAACATCTATAGTCAGTCGTTTGTTCTTTTGAAGGTAGTCATAGATGGCATCGTCTATAGCCTGTCTTTTCTTCTCTATCTGATTCGTTAGACGTGCGTATTGTGGATGCTTTCTCATTATCTCACGCTTTTCTGCATCCCAATACTTTTCTTCAATCCACACCTCTGTATCAGTACGTGCGTGTTTAGTATCTAACACGTAGTCAAGATAGATTGCATACCTCCCGTTCTTGTCGGGGTTACGGTCTGTCCTCAAATAGAACTTTCCTGTCAGTTTTGTAGCTTTAACTCTTCCCATATTTCACTTAGTTTTGAATTAAAAAGTCGAAACTTCGACAAGTGCAAATATGGGATTTTGTTTTTGTGCCACCAAACGGTGGGTTAACACAGTAAACACAAATCTTGTGTCCTTATCCGCTTCAACAGTTACTATCCTATTTTTACGGATATAGCCTCTAAAAACACTGTTTTTGGGGACAGTTATTCGGCCATAAAAGGCGAAAAAAGAGGATGACGGGAATCCTTGCTGTCCCCATCATCCTGATTATCAGCCTGTTTTTCAGCGACTTTCGCCGCCTTTTACATTAGTATTCGTCCTCATTGAACAGGAAGTCTTCCTTCGTGGGATAGTCGGGCCAGATATCCTCGATACTGTCGTAAATGTCACCCTCGTCTTCTATTTCCTGAAGATTCTCAAGCACTTCGAGGGGAGCACCGGAACGTATAGCATAGTCAATCAGTTCATCCTTGGTGGCAGGCCAAGGAGCATCTTCCAATTTTGAAGCCAATTCTAGAGTCCAATACATATTCGTAGTTTTTAATTGTTAGGTTTCCTTTAAATTGGGCGCAAAAGTACTAAATATTTTTCTATCTGCAAGGTTTTTGCCATATAATTTCTTGCTGTCCTGCGTTAAAATCTATTTTTTTAGCCAAAACAAACAGATAATCGCTCAGTCGATTGACATATTGGATAATTTCGGAACCTACCACAGCCACATCGGCCAGCTCATCGATACGTCGCTCGGCACGTCGGCAGACGGTACGGCAGACGTGACACTGGGCTGCAGCAACGGTACCACCTGGCAGGATGAAGCCTTGTGGCTCCGGCAGGAGAGCCAGCACCTCGTCAACGCGCTGCTCCAGCCGTTCTGTCTCGCCCTCGGGGAGAACGGCTGAGGGGTAGAGTGGAGTCTGACTCTGATCGGTAGCCAGATGGGAACCAACGATAAAGAGGTTGCTCTGTGTGCGAAGCAGGAGCTGGCGGTCATCATCGTCCTGTGGAAGATGAGCTACGAGGAGTCCGATATGCGAGCATAGCTCGTCGACGGTGCCATAGGCCTCCAGCCTTACGTCGCTCTTCTTGATACGCACGCCTCCCACCAGACTGGTCATGCCTTTGTCGCCTGTGCGGGTATAGATTTTTGTTAACTTCATAGGGAAGAGATTTAAAAGTTGAAAAGTTAAAAAGTTAAAAGTTGACAATCAGAAGTTAATGATGTAGTTCTGTTTGGGGCGTTTTGGGTCGAACATCACGATGCCACAGTAATACAGGTCGAAGGTGACGGTGACTCTGGGGTCGTGCTCTATACA
>Ga0310695_10011138_pt1 | contig 12928 bp, 12 predicted proteins | sample RumenRJG_04DNA_FD_203882 | JGI IMG/M metagenome (GOLD analysis project Ga0310695, IMG submission 203882) | Bovine rumen microbial communities from Lethbridge, Alberta, Canada - RJG_04 (v2) (version 2) | ecosystem: Host-associated > Mammals > Digestive system > Stomach > Rumen | place: Canada...
GCAGGCGTAGGTGTAATAGATATCACGCTTCAGGATCGCCTTGGCAGGGATAAACTCCAAGCTCTCCTGCACTTCCCTGCCAATCGGCTGCATGGTCTCGCCGCACTGCGGGCAGGCGCGTTCCTCTTCCGGCAGGGTGTGCTCGACTTCAACAACCTCAATGTTTTCGGGCAGGATGTCGCGGACGCTGCCGGACTTGCGGGAGCGGGTATGCTCCTTTACCTTCGTGGCAGCCTGCTTCTCCTCTATGGTGACCCAGGCTTCCGCCTCGTCAAAGAGCAGGCTGAGTTGTTCCTCCGTCTGCTCGGAGGACTTCTCGGATTTAGAGCCAAACTGCTTGCTCTTAATAATGCGCAACTGCTCCATGAGCCAGTTGATCTGGCTCTTCATTTCCTCATATTCCGCGCGGGGAATGATCACCATCTCCGCGTTGCTTGTCTCGGAAACAACTTCTCTGCTCATGTACAAATTGTACCACAAGAGAGGCAGAAAGTCCAGCATTTTAGCGGAATTGTTGTAATTTTATGCAATGATTAAGCCTTCAACCGGACGGTGCGCCTTGGGCTGCTCCACCTTGAGTCCTTCCATGAGCCAACGGTATTGTTGAGGCGTGATCTGCCGTACCTCGTTCTCGCTTCTCGGCCATTGATACACGCCCTCCTCCAGCCGCTTATAGACGAGGACGAAGCCGTTGCCCTCCCAGTACAGCCCCTTTATTCTGTCGCGGCGTCTGCCGCAGAATAGAAACAATGTGTTTGTGAAAGGATTCAGTTCAAACTCCTGCCGCACCAGTAGGGCAAGGCCGTCGATACCCTTTCGGAGATCCGTGTATCCGCAGGCGATGTAGACCTTATCTGCACCGGTAAAATCACTCAACATGACTCAGCACCTTGCACAGCGCCGTGACAACCTCCGCATTCGCGCCTTCATAGACGTCGAGCGCTGCGTTGCCCACGCGGATAGAAGCAACAAGCCCGTTTTTCTGCATGGGTTCCTCCACAGGGGCCGGGGCTGCCTTTGGCACTGGCACCGAAAGTTCAGCGAAGTGGGATTGCGTCTCCGTTACTTCCACTAGCATTTTTTGCTGCTCTATCATAGCGGCAAAGACCTTCTTCTGCCAGTTATAGTAGGTCTTTGGCTTGATATCATGCTCGGCACACCAACGGTTTACCGATAAGCCGCTGCTGCGGCATTCCGCTACGCGCTGGCTCCATGCCAAAAGGTTTTGCTGCCGTCCGGCGCGTTGAATCGTCATCTCGTCCATGATTCGCTACCCCCAGTCTATGAAAGTCTATGGCAATCCCTGTCATTCTCGTAGACTGCCAGAGACTATGCCACATTTGTGCAGGGACTCTCGCAGACTCTACAAGAAGCCCTACACAGTCTCTCATATTCCGAGGGGTGGCGCAATCCGCCTGTTTATTTGACGCTTACCGAGGAGCTGCTGTTTTGTGACGCCGCCAGAATTTACGCTTACATAGCTCCGAACAAACAAAAGGTGCTGTAACAAAATGAAAATTTTGCTACAGCACCTTTTGTGTTATAGATTTTTACTTTTGGACGGACGCGGCCAACGCATCGGCGAGAGCGTCCATATCGGTGAGATTCTGTTCCCTCAGGGAAGAGGCGAGTGTCACGCTTTCGTCGAGAATCTCTATATTCTTGAGTTTTTCCAATTCCTCTCGCATCAATGTACCGGAACGGATGGCCCAGCTGCCGTTTTCGATGATGGCGCAGGTGCGGTTCTGGAGGTTCAGCGCCTTCATGTCGGTCAGGAAGTTGTGCATCGGCGGGAAGATGCCGAGATTGTAGGTAACGCTTGCCAGCACCAAATGGCTGTATTTGAAGAGGTCGGAGATCAGATAGCTCACATGGGTGCTGCTCACATCGTACATTCTTGTGTTCAAAACCCCGCGCTCCGCCAGCTTCGCCGCGAGCACTTCCGCCGCGCGCTCCGTGCCGCCATACATAGAGGCGTAGACGATCATGACGCCTTTTTCCTCCGGTTCATAGGTGCTCCAGTGCTGATACTTGTCCAAAATATAACCGAAGTCCTTGCGCCACACCGGACCGTGGAGCGGGCAGATAAATTTGATGTCGCTTACGATACCTGCCGCCTTTTTGAGCAGCGCCTGAACCGGTACACCGTACTTACCGACGATATTGGTGTAATAGCGCCGCGCGTCGTCCAACCACTCACCGTCAAAATCAAACTCATCGGCAAACAGCTTGCCGTCCAGCGAGCGGAAGGAACCGAAGGCGTCCGCGGAGAACAGCACACCGTTGGTTGTGTCGAATGTTACCATGGCCTCCGGCCAATGTACCATCGGCGCTTCAATGAATGCGACGGTGTGCTTGCCGAAGCTGCGGGTATCGCCTTCTTTCACTTCCTCAATCTGCTCCGGCTCAATGGCAAAACCGAACTGATGCAGCAAAATGACAGCTTTGGGCGTCGTAATGATTTTTACCTTCGGCCAACGGAGCAAAATTTCCTCAATGGACGCAGCGTGATCCGGCTCGACATGATTGATGACCATGTAGTCAAGAGGTCTGCCGTCAAGAACTGCGGTGACATTGTCGATAAACTGGCGGCCCACTGCCCAATCGGCGGTATCAAACAGCACAGATTTCTTGTCCAGAAGGACATAGGCATTGTAGCTCACACCGTGATACAGGGGATGAATATTCTCAAAGAGGGCGAGGCGGCGATCATTTCCGCCCACCCAATAGAGGTCGTCTGTTACCTTACGATAGCAATACATGTGAAACCCTCCTTAAACGGTAATTTCCACAAACTTGTCCTTGCCCTCGCCGCAGTGCGGGCACACATAACCATCGGGCAGATCCTTGAACGCGGTACCGGGCTTGACCTCCGCTTCGGCGTCGCCCTTCATCGGGTCATACTCGTTGCCGCAACCAAGGCAGACCGCCAGCTTGCGCGGAGCGGGTTTGGCCTTGGGAACAACGCGCTTCATCTTTACCATCTCGCCGGCAGGCTGCTTCTCGCCGGTATCCAGTGCCTTAGTGAGCAGCGGGGCAATTTCAAGAATATCGCCCACGATGCCATAGTCGCAGTTTTTGAAAATCTTTGCGTTGGGATCCTTGTTGATGGCGACAATATAACTGGCATCCTTAATACCCTTGAGATGCTGCAATGCACCGGAGATGCCGCAGGCAATGTAAAGATTGCCGCGGAACTTCTGACCTGACATTCCGACATAGCGATCAATGGGCACATATTTGAGCGTCTCGGCTACGGGGCGGGAAGAACCGATGGCTGCGCCTGCCGCCTTGGCAAGCGCCTCAATCAGCTTGACATTCTCCTGTTCGCCGATGCCCTTGCCCATGCTGACCACGCGCTCCGCCTGTACGATGGGCGTCTGAATATCGATGCCGACAGTGAAATCAAAGCCTTCTTTTTTCAGCGCTTCCACCAGTGCCGTGACCTTTTCCTCCGCGCTGCCATCCTTGATAATAATCTTCTTGCGCGCGCCGGTTTCGCCTCCGGTTTTGACCGCAGGTGTCGAGGACGTGTCTTTCGCAGCCTTGCCGAGAATATAGGACCCAATGACAACGCGCTGGATCTCATTGGTGCCTTCGTAAATGGTGGTGATTTTTGCGTCACGATAAAAACGCTCCACCTCCATACCCTTAAGATAACCGGAGCCGCCGAAGATTTGCAGGGCGTCGTTTGCAACTTCCAACGCAATGTCGGAGGCATACATCTTTGCCATGGCAGACTCCATGCCATAGGGCTCGTGGGCCTGCTTCAACTCCGCGGCACTATAGACAAGGAAACGGGCGTTGCGAATCTTTGTCGCCATGTCGGCGATTTTGAAGGAAATACCCTGATGCACTGCGATGGGCTTTCCGAACTGAATGCGCTCCTTGGCCTGCTCCACAGCTGCCTCATATGCGCCCTGAGCGATACCCAACGCCTGCGCGGCAATGCCGATGCGTCCGCCGTCCAGAGTCGCCATGGCGATTTTAAAGCCCTGGCCCTCTTTGCCCAGTAGGTTTTCCTTTGGAATTTTCACGTTGTTGAAATTGAGCTGACATGTGGCAGACGAGCGAATACCCATTTTGTCATAGTGTTCCTCAAAGGTGAAGCCCTCCCAGCCTTTTTCGACGATAAAGGCGGAAATGCCGCGGGTGCCGATGCCGGGGGTAGTCACGGCAAAGACTACATAGGTATCGGCCTCGCCGCCGTTGGTGATGAAAATCTTTTCACCGTTGAGAAGGTAATAGTCGCCCATGAGCTCCGCCGTGGTTTCCGTACCACCGGCGTCAGAACCGGCATTCGGTTCGGTCAGTCCGAAAGCGCCGAGCTTTTTGCCCGTGCAGAGATCCACAAGATACTTCTGCTTCTGCTCCTCCGTGCCGAACTGCGCAATGGGGAAGGTGCCCAGTGACGTGTGCGCCGACAGAATGACGCCTGTGCCGCCGTCCACACGGGCCAGTTCCTCCACAGCAATGGCATAGCTGAGCACGTCCAGCCCCGCGCCACCGTACTTTTGGTCGTAGGGGATGCCCATGAGTCCCATCTCGCCGAGTTTGGTGACGGCATCGCGCGGAAAGCGGTTTTCCTTGTCAAGCATGAATGCAATTGGCTTGACCTCTGCTTCCGCGAACGCCCTTACCTTGGCGCGCAATTCTTCGTGCGCCTGCGTGGTTTGAAAGTTCATGCGATTGTCCTCCTTTTCCCGGTTTGTGTCCTTTGTTTGCCTTTTGCCCTCGGACAACCCTTACGTGGTTGATCCAACTGTCTGTATTATATCGGACAGAAGGAATACCGACAATGTTTTTTGCGTTCGCGGAATGTCCAGATTTTCAAGGAAAAAAATGACCGTTCGCACAATGGCCTGACCTGTATAGACATTCCCGCCATATTGACAGGATGCACAGTATATAGCCTCGGGGGGTTGACTTTTTTGACGAAAGGTATATACTTGGCATATGTGAATGGCAGTAAAACCCACTGCAAACGATTCACAGAGTTAAAGGAGGAGTGAACATGAAAAAGACACTTGCATTTGTATTGAGCCTCGTCATGGCGCTTGGTTTGCTGGCCGGTTGCGGCAGTAAGCCTGCCGAAAGCTCTGCCCCGGCGCCCGCCGCTCCGGCGGAGAGCAGCACCCCGGCGCCGACGGACAGCGCTGCCCCGGCTGAGGCGGATCCCATGGCGGAGCTGATCGCCGCGGCCCAGGCCGAAGGCGAGCTCGTAGTCTACGGTTCCTGCGAAGAGGATTACCTCTCCGCTGCCTGCGCGAACTTCGAAAGCCTCTACGGTATCAAGACCCAGTATCAGCGCCTTTCCACCGGCGAGGTGCCCACCAAGATTGAGGAAGAGAACGGCAACCCCTCTGCTGACGTCTGGTTCGGCGGCACGAACAACCCCTATGATACCGCGGCTGCCAAGGGCCTTCTGGAGAACGATTATGTGCCCATGAATGCCTCCCATCTTTCCAAGGACATCTACAAGGATCCCAACGGCTATTGGTATGGCATTTACACCGGTATTCTTGGCTTTATGGTCAACACCAACGAGCTTGACCGTCTCGGCCTCGCGGCTCCGCAGACCTGGGACGACCTGCTCAAGCCTGAGTACAAGGGTCTCATCTGGCTGTCCAACTACAACACTGCCGGTACGGCGAAGCTCGTCATCAACACCATGCTCCAGATGAAGGGACATGACGCCGGTATCCAGTACCTTGTTGACCTTGACAAGAACATTCAGGTTTACACCAAGTCCGGCTCCGGCCCGAGCAAGAACGTCGGCACCGGCGAGTGCGTCATCGGTATCGGCTTCCTGCACGACGGCATTACCCAGATCGTAGACAACGGCTATGACAACGTCAAGCTCATCATCCCCGCGGACGGCACGTCCTGCGAGATCGGGCCTGTCGCCGAGTTTAAGGGCGCCAAGCATCCGAATGCAGCGCACCTGTTCATGGAGTATGCGCTTTCTCCCGCCTGCGTGGAGCTTGCCGCGCAGAACGGTTCCTATCAGTTCCTGGTCATTGACAACGCCAGCCAGCCGAAGGAAGCGGTTGAGTTCGGCCTCGATCCCAGCCTCGTTTGGGATGGTTATGACTTTGCGGACGCCGCGGAGAACACCGCCAAGTACGTCGAGGAAGTCATGGCGGCTCTGAACGGTGGCGACGACCGTTTCAAGACTGAGTAAGAATTACCATAACTGAATCAGCAAAAAGGGGCAGGGATGGCGGTAAACCGCCATCCCTGCTGCTTTCGTAATCTTTTCCGTTGTGTGAAAGGAGGAGTTTTCTGATATGGCAACAAGCCAAGGCGCGGCGTTGGATCGAAAAAAGTTGATGGCTGATCCTATCATGGTGACTACCATCGTCGTACTGATTACGTTTTTGACATTGTTCATTCTCTATCCTCTGGCGATTCTGCTGGTGGACAGCCTTTGCGGAGACGGCAATGGCGTGTCCCTGAGCGTATTCAAGCGCGTACTCGCCATGCCGACGTTTACGCGGGCGATCACCAACACATTGAAGGTGGGCTTTGTGGTGGGCATTCTGTCCACGTTCATCGGTCTGCTTTTCGCGTATGTAGAAGTCTACGTTAAAATGAAACCGGTGGTTGGCGGTCTTTTTAAGGTCGTGTCCATGCTGCCGGTGGTATCTCCTCCGTTTGTACTGTCCCTGAGCATGATTATGCTCTTCGGACGTTCGGGACTTATTACGCGTTTTTTGCTGGGCATCTATGACAACAATGTCTATGGCTACTGGGGGATTGTCATCGTACAGACGCTGACCTTTTTCCCGGTATGCTATATGATGCTCAAGGGACTTCTGAAGAACATAGACCCTTCGCTGGAGGAAGCAGCCCGTGACATGGGCGCGAGCCGCATGAAGGTGTTCACCAGTGTGACGCTTCCGCTGCTGCTGCCGGGTCTTGGCAACGCGTTCCTTGTCACCTTCATTGAGTCCATCGCGGACTTTGCGAACCCGATGATCATCGGCGGCTCTTATGATACGCTGGCAACAACCATTTACCTCCAAATCACAGGCGCCATGGATAAGGTCGGCGCTGCGGCAATGGCGGTTGTGCTGCTGTGTATTACGCTGTTGATGTTCGCGGTTCAAAAATACTATCTGGAATCCAAGACAGCCGCTACTCTGACTGGCAAGGCATCTCGCGCCCGTATGCTCATTGAGGACAAGAGCGTTACCATCCCGCTGACCATACTTTGCTCACTGGGCGCTCTCTTTGTCATCATCATGTACATCTGCGTGCCTATCGGCGCGTTATTCCCGACCTGGGGACTCCACTTTACACCGCTGACCTTTAAGTGGTTTGGACAGGTGTTCAGCAAGTACAAGGGCTTCAAGGCATTCCGCGACTCCTTTGTACTCAGCCTGATTGCCTCGCCGATTACAGCGCTGTTGTCAATGATTATTTCCTATCTCGTCGTTAAGCGCAAGTTTAAGGCAAAGGGCTTCATTGAGGCGGTGTCTATGCTTGCCATGGCGGTACCGGGCACTGTGTTGGGCGTCGGATATATCCGAGGTTTCTCCGGCGGCTTGTTCCGCACCGGATTCCTGCAGGGAATCTACGGCACGGGATTGATCCTGATTATTGTGTTTGTCGTTCGCTCACTGCCAACCGGTACACGAAGCGGCATTTCGGCGCTGCGTCAGATCGACAAGAGCATTGAGGAATCCGCCTATGATATGGGAGCGGACAGTTTTAAGGTGTTTATGACCGTGACGCTGCCGCTTATCAAGGATTCATTCCTGAGTGGGCTTGTGACCGCGTTCGTACGCTCTATCACGGCAATTTCCGCGATCATTCTGCTGGTGACACCGTCGTATCTGCTGATTACAGTTCAGATCAATGAATTTGCGGAAAAGGGAGCCTACAGCATTGCCTGTGCGTTTGCAACGATTCTGATTCTGATCACCTATGGCTCCGTGCTGTTGATGAATCTGGTGATGAAATTCTTCGGAACCAGCCGCAAAATAAAGGAGGACGAGTGAGATGGCTAAAGAGAAAAAGGGCGTACGCCTTGACCATATTTCAAAAATCTATCAGGATCCCAAGACCCATAAGGATTTCTATGCAGTACATGACACTTCGCTGGAAATTGAGCCGGGCTCCTTTGTGACGCTGCTGGGGCCCTCTGGCTGCGGAAAGACTACAACGCTTCGCATGATTGCCGGATTTGAAAGTCCGGACGAGGGAGAAATCTATCTGGGCGGCGAACCCATCAACGCTCTCACGCCCAACAAGCGCGATACTGCCATGGTGTTTCAGAGTTACGCGCTGCTCCCGCATTACAACATTTTTGATAATGTCGCATATGGTCTTAAGCTGCGGAAGATGGACAAGGAGACCATTCGCAGGAAGGTGCTGGATATTCTAAAGCTTGTCGGACTGGAAGGTATGGAGGCGCGTATGACCAACCAGCTCTCCGGCGGTCAGCAGCAGCGTGTCGCTTTGGCGCGCGCGTTGGTGATTGAACCGGGCGTGCTGCTTTTTGACGAGCCTCTTTCCAACCTCGACGCGAAGCTGCGCGTTTCCATGCGCACGGAAATTCGCCGCATTCAGCAGGAGGCGGGCATCACCGCCGTCTATGTCACCCATGATCAGAGCGAGGCGATGGCGCTTTCTGACAAGATCATCATCATGGAAAAGGGCGTCGTATCCCAGATGGGCTCGCCGCAGGAGATCTACTATCACCCAAAAAACGAGTTTGTGGCGGACTTTATCGGTGACGCTAACTTCCTGAAAGGAAAGATGCTTCGCCATGAGGGCAGTGACGGTATTGTCAACGTGGGCGGTACGGAGGTGCGTGTTTCGGAGACGACTAACGTGCCGGACGGTGCGGATACTACCGTAGTTCTGCGTCCGGAGTCTACAGCATTGGCCGATCAGGGTTATTTCCCGGTTAAGGTCATCGTGTCCAGTTTTATGGGCGCGTATCAGCTCTATCACGTCATGCTGGGTGACACAAAGCTCATCATTCATGAATACAATCCCAAGGGCAAGAAGATTTACGCCATGGGTGAAACCGCCTATGTGAACTTTGAGCCGGGCAACGCTCATTGTATTTGATATGTTGAAGGAATACTTAAACAAAGCACGCAGCGGGCAGCCGTTATGGCTGCCTGTGCTGCGTGATTCCTTCGCAAAGCAGCAGGATACCGTTTCGATGATTCTTCGGCTCAGCTCTTTTGATGGCCGGACACGGGATTTTTTTCATCAAATCCCGCGATGGAACGATGATGAGGAGAGAGCCTTCATATGCGACTATCTCAGTGCTACGGTATACAACACGCTCTCCGTCTGCGGCGGCTATGAATTGATCTGCTTTGCCGACCCGAAAGAGGCAGACTTGACGGGCTTGTTGAATGAACTGCCCGGCATTTTTCAAATATCGGAAAAAAAGCGGCATGGATTTGGTAAAAATGTGAATGTCGCGAACCGCATGGGTCACGCTTTTTGCGACAAGGAATTTTGCTTGCGAATAGAGAATATAAGAGAATATTCACCTGTACAGAATCCGCCGATTAAGCCGGGCAAGCTATCAAATCTGCTTCGTGTGCTCAGCGAGAACGCAAAGTCCGTCAATTGCGTTGGCATTGATGTAGGCGGCACAGACATAAAGCTTTCCGCTTCAAAAAACGGACGTTTGATTGCAGTCAAGGAATATGATTGGAATCCTTCTTCTTTTTCAACAATAGATGAGATCATCGATCCAATTCTTCTGTTGGCGCGGCTTATGCGGGTTAGTATCGTTTCTGAAGGAACAGATGAAACGTTAAAGCGAGTGTTGAGCAGAGGCGCAACCGAAGCGGAGATTTTGGTTGCCGTGGAGGAATTGGAAAACCGATATAACCCGAATATTTTGGATGCTATTGGCGTCAGCTTTCCTGACATAGTGCTTCATGATCGTATCGTGGGAGGTGAGACGCCAAAGACTGAGGGCGTCCGCAACAATCCGTCTGTGGATTATGAGGAGGAATTTGCTCGTCTGGGCAGGCTGAAAGATCAGCTGTTGACGCTCTGCCGGGACAATGGATGCTGTCATATCGCAAACGACGGAAATATCGCGGCATTTACCGCAGCGATGGAACTGGCCCATGGGGACACATCGGAAAAAAGTGTGGAGCGCGGAGTTGTCGCCCACAGCCTGGGCACTGACCTTGGAACAGGAATGCTGGCGGAGGAAGGGGCAGTTCCACAGCTATCTCTGGAGTTATACGACACCTGGATTGATCTTGGCAGCACACCTTATGTAGAGCTTTTACCGGACGATATGCGAAGCACTCGAAATGAGAATTCCGGTCTGCCCGGCGCACGTCGTTATCTGGGGCAGGCAGCGGCCTACCGTTTGGCTTATTTAATTGATCCAAAGCTCCTGAATGGATTTATTGAGGAGATAGACGGCATACTTCGTATCCGCACAGAGCCGGAGGACATGCGTAAACCTTGTCTTGAGCATTTGATGAAGCTTGCAAGCACTGGAAACAGGAATGCGGAAGAAGTTTTTCGGCAGATCGGGCGCAACCTTGCCATGGTGACACGGGAAATGAACTTTCTACTTTGTCCGATCAGCAACACGCGCTGGCTGTTTGGACGTTTTGTAAAGTCGGAGCGCTGTTTTGCACTGCTTCGCGAGGGTTTTTCTGAGATTCTGCCGGAACTGCGCCTGGAAAACGGAGGAGAGGGTCTTGCCAACACACCCCTGATGAAGCAACTGGAAGCGCGGAAAGATGTAACCGTTGCCCAGTTTGCGCAGGCAATCGGCGCGATATATTATGCGCTAAGTTGAAGGAGAAGATAATATGAAGCGAAGCGAAATCAACACTGCTCTGCGTCGAATGGAGAGCATGATTAACGATTACCGAATCTCGCTGCCGGATTTTTGCCATTTTACCCCGGATCAATGGCAATCAAAAGGTCAGGAATATGACGAGGTACGGGACAACATGTTGGGCTGGGACATCACGGATTATGGTCTCGGCAAATTCAACGAGGTAGGTTTCTCTCTCATTACGCTGCGCAACGGAAACTACCATATGAAGAACAAGTATCCCAAAACCTATGCGGAAAAACTGCTCTATCTGGAAGAAGGGCAGTATGCTCCCATGCATTTCCATTGGATGAAGATGGAAGATATCATCAATCGGGCAGGGGGAAATGTGCTGATCCGTGTCTATCGTTCGAACCCGGACGAGAGCATCGATTACCACAGCGACGTAACGGTTCATGTGGATGGCCGCGCTTATACCGTGGCCGCGGGTACACAGGTTCGTCTGACCCCGGGACAGAGCATCACCATCACACCAAGACTGTATCACGACTTTACGGTGGAGAACGGGGGAGGCCCGGTTCTGCTGGGAGAGGTCAGTCAATGCAACGACGACAATACGGATAATCGCTTTGAACCACCAATGGGCCGCTTCCCGACCATAGAGGAGGATGAACCGCCCTATCGGCTATTGTGCAACGAATATCCAAGGATGAAGGATTTGGAAATATGAAGAAAGACTTTAATAAGCCGCCTCTTCTGATTTTTTTGTCCTACTTCCAACCTCATTGGCAGCTCTACGCCATTGATATGACCTGCGCGGTGACGGTTTCCGTGATTGATCTGATCTTTCCCTTTGTGTCCCGCACTGCCATGCAGCGTCTCCTGCCGGAACGCATGTTTGCCGCGTTTTTTGCGGTAGTCGGCACAATGCTGGCTGCCTATGTATTGAAAGGACTTCTATACTATGTGATCACAGTTGTGGGGCATGGTGTGGGCGTGCTGGTGGAAGCGGATATGCGCAGCGACGTGTTTGCCCATATGCAGACACTTAGCTTCAGCTTCTTTGACCATAACCGAACCGGCGCGCTGCTCTCCCGGGTAACAAACGACCTCTTTGATATCACGGAGCTTGCCCATCATGGCCCGGAGAATATCATTATCTGCACGGTGACGCTTGTTGGCGCTCTGGCTGTCATGTTCACAATCCGCTGGGAGCTGGCGCTGACGCTGTTGGTAATTCTGCCGCCATGCCTGTGGTTTACTTCCTGGCAGCGTACCCGCATGAAGCGGGCAAGTCTGGAACTGCGGAGAAAGACTGCCGAGATCAACGCGACGATTGAAAGCGGAATCAGCGGAATCCGTACAGCCAAGGCTTTTGCCAATGAATCGGAGGAACAGGAAAAATTTCGGCGCAGCAACGATGTATTTCGCAGCGCTAAGCAGGGCTATTATCGAGCCATGGGGCTTTTCAACAGCGGCATGGAGTTTTCCACAGGAGTCATGCAGGTGGCGGTTATCGGCATGGGTGGTTTTCTCATCATGCGCGGCTCCATGGATTACATCGATCTTGTGACTTTCACGCTCTAGATACGACTTGAAAGGAGCATGCAAAATGGCAGAAGAAAAGAAAAAGGTGCGTCTTGCAAACGGAGACTGGGCATGGCTCTACACCATGTCAAACGGAGCCCAATATCTGGCGGATGTTGGGTATCGTCGTCTTGCCGAGTATGATCCACATTATAATCGGACAACCTCAGACACCAAAGTAATTGGTAAGGGCAATATTATCCCGACACTCTTAGGATAATGTTTTGCTTAACCAAGTCTGAACACTGGACAGGAATACTGTTTTACAAGGCACAGAATAACTACGCGCCGAATGCAAGCACCTATTCTGACCTCTTTAATACACTGCAAGCCTGACAAACATGATGTTTGTCAGGCTTGCAGTGTATATACACCATTGCGAGTTCTCTTAATAGCGCAATTAGCCTATTTTTGCAGCTTATCTGGGTAAGCGTGTAAAAATCGGCGTGAACCCGCCACCTGCACGGACTTTTCCTGCCACCCTATCGCAGGAAACCTGCCACCTCGTCGGAGCAGCCTGCCACTAAGCAGACAACGGGTATAGACTGTGGGAAG
>Ga0310695_10011139_pt1 | contig 12927 bp, 9 predicted proteins | sample RumenRJG_04DNA_FD_203882 | JGI IMG/M metagenome (GOLD analysis project Ga0310695, IMG submission 203882) | Bovine rumen microbial communities from Lethbridge, Alberta, Canada - RJG_04 (v2) (version 2) | ecosystem: Host-associated > Mammals > Digestive system > Stomach > Rumen | place: Canada...
CTTAAAAACGAGAACATAAAAACCAAAGAATCAGGTTTAAGAATTTCAACACCGCTATTAAAACACAGCGGCGCAGAAATCTGACAATAAGGTTTTTCTCTCCAAAGAGAATAATACGGAGTCGCGCCCGGTTCTATAACTTTTTTACGATAATAAGTTAAAGTTTCTTCTAAAATATCAACGCATAAATAATTACCGTTCAAGACATTGAGTACAGTATCTTTAATTGTTGGTGAATTTTTAAACACGTAATTTTTTACGAGATAGTTTTTAGGTTCACCGCTAATAGCCTTAGAAATTTCGTCATCGGTTTCAATCACCGGCAACGATTCCAAACGGTTTGTCAAAAATTGTTCTTCTGATGACATAGAAGTTGCTAACCCCTTCATATATCGTGACAAGAAAAACAATCCGAGGGCGATTAAAATAACAAAAACGGCAACCGCAGTAAGGCAACCTTTATTTTCTTGTTTGTTTTCGTCCATAACATCAAATTAATTTTCAACAAATTTTCCGTTATCAAATATATAAATGTTTTTTGAAATTTCTTCATCAGGAATATCAAGTTCATCCAAGTTGGAACCGTCTTCGTTGATTTGAGATTCGTAAGAACGGTCTTGAAAACTTTCATTCATTATTATTTTGTAAGTACCATTAGTTAATTTTGAAATAGTAAGATTAGTTTGTGAATTATAACTACCCGGACTTTCATAAATACCGAGAGCACTCCAAGTACCGTCCTTTTCTTCGGTAGGTAAATTTTTACCATAATAACTCTCGTAATCGCACATACTCCAATGCATCATTTCGAGCTCCTGCATGGTACGGTAAATACAAAATATGAGCATTTCGTTTGGAGACGAACTCGTATTATCCTCGTAAACTTCAAACAGAAAATCAAGCACATCCCATCTCAAAGGGAACCAACCGTATTTCAAAGGCGGTTGTTTTGGCATTACCACGGTTTCGGATTTTTTGTTTGCGCCTTCGCCGTCGGTTTTAATCATTTTGCCGGTAGAAAAATTGTACGAATAATCGTAATGTTCAGACTTATGACGGTCTTTTTTACCACCGATAAGTTGAAACGCATCGTTCTGATAACGGAACAAAAAGACATCGCTGTTACCAGAAAAATCTCTCTGAATTCTTATCACACCTTTGTCATTAACGGTGATTTTGTCGTCATTTTTGAATGTAAGATTGTAATCGCGGAAAAGTTGATAACCGTCTGACTTGCCGAAATAAATTGCAGAACCGTCATCTGTACTGATTATCAAATCTTTAACCCCGTCCTTATTAAAATCTCCTTCAGCTGAATTTTTGATTTCAGCTGCGGACAATTCTGAAGGAGTTTTGCCAGAAGGTTTAAAATTCTGAGCTTTAGTTTTTTCTCCACCGCCAAATACGAATAGCGTCAAAGCAGTGAGAATGATGATTTTGATTGTTTTTTTCATGGTATTTTCTTTTTCTTGATTATCGGACAAATATAAACATTTTTTCAAATATTTCAAATAATAAGAGAAAAACTATCTTTTTTTACAAAACTACGAAATAAAAAACTATCCACAAATAAGAAAGACCTGAATGGATTTGGTATTAATGTAAAAGGATATACGATTATATTTTGATTAAAATTTCAGAAAAAAAAATTCCTCCCGTTTTTTGACAAAACCGAGAGGAATAATCCCCTACAAGCACCCTTCAATCCTTTCAATAGCCTCTTTGGTGCTTTCTCTTGTGCCGAAGGCGGTGATGCGGATGTAACCTTCGCCGGAGGGACCGAAGCCGGCACCGGGGGTTACTACTACTTGGGCGTGATGGAGAAGATGGTCGAAAAATTTCCACGAGTCGTGCTCGGGGGTCTTGACCCAAATGTAGGGAGCGTTTTCACCGCCAAAGACCGTTAGACCCGATTTTTGGAGGCTCTGACGGATGATTTCGGCGTTGGTGAGGTAGTACAGGATGATGCTGTGGATTTGCTGCTGTCCTTCGGGCGAAAATATTGCCTCTGCGCCACGCTGCGAAATGTACGATGCTCCGTTGAATTTTGAACATTGACGACGATTCCAAACGGGATTGAGGGCTACGCGTTTGCCACTTTCTGATTGGATTTTCAACTCCTTGGGTATCACGGTGTAGCCGCATCTTATGCCTGTGAATCCGGCGGTTTTTGAAAAACTGCGGAACTCGATGGCGCACTCTTTTGCTCCGTCAATTTCGTAGATAGAGTGAGGAATGGCGGGGTCGGTGATAAATGCTTCGTATGCAGAATCATACAGAATTAGTGTGTCGTTTTTGAGAGCATAGTCTACCCATTGTTTTAGTCCTTGACGAGTGATGACTGCGCCGGTGGGGTTGTTGGGGAAACAGAGGTACATCACGTCGATTTTTTCTGACGGAATGTCGCCTGTGAAACTGTTTTCGGCGGTGCAGGGGATGTAGCGGATTTGACGTCCTGCCATACTGTTGGTGTCTACGTAGACGGGGTATACGGGGTCGGTTACGCCGATTATGTTGTTGGTGGAAAGAATGTCGCCGATATTGCCGAGGTCGCTTTTAGCACCGTCGGAAATGAAAACTTCGTCGGCAGAGAGTGTGATACCGCGTTTGGCGTAGTCGTTGGCGATTATTTTTTCGCGGAGAAAGTCGTAGCCTTGTTCAGGACCGTAGCCGTGAAATGTGGATACGCTTGCGCAGTCGTCTACCGCCTTGTGCATTGCGTTGGTTACAACTTGGGCAAGGGGTTGGGTAACGTCGCCGATGCCGAGACTGATGATTTTTGACGAGGGGTTTGCCTCTTTATATGCCGCTACACGTTTTGCTATTTCAGCAAATAAGTAACGGTGCTGAATCTTAGTGAAATTATCATTTATAAATGCCATTGCTGTGGGGTTTTAATTCAAAATTCAAAATTCAAAATTCATAATTCATAATTCATAATTCATAATTCATAATTCAAAATTCATAATTCATAATTATCAATTGTCAATTGTGAATTGTCAATTGTCAATTGTCAATTGTCAATTGTCAATTGTGAATTGTTAATTGATAGTTATCTCTCCTTCAAACACCGTGTTAGCAGTGCCGGACATTTTTACTTGTTTTGTGTAGGTGCTGTACATTATTTTGAGGTCGCCGCCATCCATTTTCACGATGCATTTTTCGGGTTCGGTGAGGTTTGCCATTGCGCAGGCTACTGCCGATGCGCAAGCACCTGTGCCACAGGCTTTTGTGATGCCGCTACCGCGTTCCCAAACACGCATACGAATATGGTTGCGGTTGATAACTTGCACAAATTCTACATTTATGCCGCCCGGAAACTTCGGGTTGGTTTCGAGACTTGCGCCTATGTTGGCAATGTCGATGGTTTCGGCATTGTTGACAAATAGCACAAGATGTGGATTGCCCATATCAATGGCTGTGGCTGTAAATCGTTGACCAAAAGCCTCTACCGAGCCGCGATCGATGGTGCCGTCGGGAAGTTGTAATAGTTTGCCTTCGCCCATATCCACGTCAACGGTGTCTACATGATTTGAGTCGTCGATGTGAAGGTTGAGGGTTTTGATGCCCGAAAGAGTTTCAAGTTTGATAACCTTTTTGTCGGTTAAGCCTTTGTCGTAGAGATATTTGCCAATGCAGCGCGAAGCATTTCCGCACATTTTGGCTTCTGAACCGTCGGCGTTGAAAATTCTCATGCTGAAATCGCCGACCGAAGAATTGCCGATTAACACAATGCCATCGCCGCCGATACCTTTGTGGCGGTCGCTGAGCGTTACCGACAACCCGTTCGGATTGGGCAAATGCCTTTCCCTTACATCAATGTAGATGTAATCGTTGCCCAATCCGTGCATCTTGGTAAAGTGTATTGTGTCTGACATTTCTACTTGGTTTTTAAGTATTTATCTACCTGTTCGGCGGTTTTGCGACCGGAGGCAATGGCGCGTACCACGAGAGATGCGCCCGATTGTGCGTCGCCGGCAAGAAATACGTTTTCGGCAAACTGCGGATGTTCGGGTTTGAGGAATCCCATTGCAAGTAGAACCATCTCACATTCAATAAGTTCCTTTTTGCCGGTGGGTTGCATTGTGGGGCGTCCGCCGTCGGCTGCGGGAATCCATTCAACTTCCTCTACTTCAACACCTTTGAGGTTGCCATCGTTGTCGCCAATGAATTTGTTTGACGTTAAGCACCAACGGCGTGTGCAGCCTTCTTCGTGGCTTGTGGTGGTTTTGAGGATAACAGGCCAAGAGGGCCAAGGTGTGGCGGGGTTGTGTCCCTCAGGCGGTTTTGGCATAATTTCAATTTGGGTTACGCTTTTTGCACCCTGACGATGACATGTGCCGATACAATCTGAGCCGGTGTCGCCGCCGCCAATTACAAGCACGCGTTTGCCTTTGGCGTTTACAAGTTCCTCTTTTTTAAAGGTTTTGCCTGCGAGTATTTGGTTTTGCTGAGTTAGCATTTGAAGGGCAAAATATATTCCTTTGAGGTCGCGTCCTTCGATTTTGAGGTCGCGGGCGGTGGGAGTGCCGGTGGCAATTACGTATGCGTCGAAACCTTGCGGAAGTTTTTGAGGGTCGATGGTTTCGCCAAATTTAAAATCAATACCCTCTTCTCGCATAAGGTTGGTGCGGCGTGTTACCACGTATTTGTCTAATTTGAAGTTTGGAATGCCGTAGCGAACAAGTCCGCCTGCATCTTCCATTTTGTCGAAAATTGTTACCTTGTAGCCGCGTTTGTTTAATTGAACGGCGGTGCTTAAACCGGCAGGACCTGCGCCTATAACTGCAACCGATTTGCCATTGCGTTCGTAGGTTTTGGGCTGAATATAACCCTCGGCAAATGCCTTTTCGATAATAGAGCACTCGTTTTCGCGAATGGTAACGGGCGCATCGATGCAGTGGTTGAGCACGCAACTTTTTTCGCAAAGGGCGGGACAGATACGACCTGTAAACTCCGGAAAATCATTGGTTTCGGAGAGAATTTTGTATGCCAATTCCCATTTACCTTTGTAAACGGCATCTTGCCATTCGGGTTGCTTATTGCCGAGCGGACAAGCCCAATGGCAGAAGGGCACGCCGCAGTCCATACACCTTGAAGCCTGCAATATTCTGCTGCCTTCGTTGAGTGTCTGCTCCACTTCGCTGAAATCTGATACGCGCTCGTGAATAGGACGGTGTCCTGATTCCTGTCGTGGTATTGTTAAGAATGCTTTTGGATTTCCCATTATCTTGTCCTCCCTATTTTACTCTTGTTGAACATTTTTCATTTTCTTTTGAATTTCGCGCAGAGCCTCTTCGTGGAGCACGCGCTTGTATTCGATAGGCGTTACCTGAATGAACTCCTCGATGTATTTGTCCCAATCGTCGAGCATACGTTTTGCCAGGGGCGAATTTGTGTGGCGGTAGTGGTTTTCGATGAGGGTGCGGAGTTCGTTGCGGCGGGCTTTTTCTTCAATAAGGCTGAGTTCGATCATATCCATATTGCAGTAATAGTCGAAGTTGTGGTTTTTGTCCCACACGTAGGCAAGACCGCCGCTCATACCGGCTGCAAAGTTTCGTCCCGTTGTGCCGAGAACTACCACGCGGCCGCCTGTCATATATTCGCAGCAATGGTCGCCTGTGCCTTCAACTACGGCTGTGGCACCTGAGTTGCGCACAGCAAAACGTTCGCCTACACGTCCGTTGATATAAATTTCGCCTGATGTTGCGCCGTAAAGTATTGTGTTGCCGGCAATTATGTTTTCCTCAGGGGCAAATATAGCGTTGTGAGCCGGGTAAATGCTTATTGAGCCGCCCGAAAGACCCTTGCCCACATAGTCGTTGGCCTCGCCTTCGAGTTTGAAGTTGACACCTTTGGCAAGGAACGCTCCGAAACTCTGACCTGCCGAACCACGGAATTGGATGTTGATAGTGCCGTCGGGAAGTCCGTTGCAACCGTATTTCTTGGCTATTGAGCCTGAGAGCATTGCGCCCACTGCACGGTCGGTGTTGATGATGTTGTAATATAGACTTACGGGACGTTTTGTGTCCATTGCCTCGGCTGTGCCTGTGATAATCTTGTTGTCGAGCACCTCGGGCAGAGTGTGGCAGTTGTCCTGAGTTTTAAACACATCTGCGCCGTTGTTGATGCGTGTGAGCATCTTGGCAAAGTCGAGAGTGCGGGTCTTGTCGGTAAACTTGGTCTGATCAATTTCGATGAGGTCGGTGCGGCTGATGATGTCGCTGAATTTGCGGAATCCCATCTGAGCCAAATACTCTCTAACCTCTTGGGCAAGAAACATATAGTAGTTTACGAGATATTCGCTGCGACCAAGGAAACGTTCGCGGAGTTTGGGGTCTTGTGTTGCCACGCCCACGGGACAAGCGTTGGTATGACATTTACGCATTAATACACAGCCAAGTACAATCAACTGAGCCGTACCAAAGCCAAATTCGCCTGCGCCGAGAAGTGCCATTGCCACCACGTCGCGACCTGTTTTTAACTGTCCGTCTACCTGAACCTCCACCTGCGAACGAAGGTTGTTTAAAACCAAAGTCTGCTGAGTTTCGGCAAGTCCAATTTCGGGCGAAATACCTGCGTAACGTATTGATGATGCGGGAGATGCACCTGTTCCGCCTTCTGCACCAGAAATTACAATCAAATCGGCTTTGGCTTTTGCCACACCTGCGGCAATTGTTCCAACGCCAGTTTCTGCCACGAGTTTAACGCTGATTTTTGCGCTTGGGTTAACGTTGCGGAGGTCGTAAATCAACTGTGCAAGGTCTTCGATAGAGTAAATATCGTGGTGAGGCGGGGGAGAGATAAGCGAGATTCCCGGAATAGAGTTGCGGGTTTTGGCAATCACCTCGTTAACCTTGAAGCCGGGCAACTGTCCACCCTCGCCGGGTTTTGCGCCCTGAGCCACTTTTATTTGAATTTCAGAGGCGTTTACAAGGTATTCGGCTGTTACTCCAAAACGTCCGCTTGCCACCTGCTTGATGGCGCTGCTGAGCGAAACTCCGTCTTTCTTTTCGTAGAAACGGGCGTTGTCTTCGCCGCCTTCGCCTGTGTTGCTACGGCTGTGTAATTTGTTGAGTGCAAGAGCGATAGCCTCGTGAGCCTCTTTGCTTATTGCTCCAAACGACATAGCCGCGCCGATAAAGCGTTTAACAATGTTTTCTGCGGGTTCTACCTCGTCGATCGAAATCGGGTTGGATTTAAATTTGAAGTAGTCGCGCAAGAAAATTGGTTCGGGCTTGTTATCAATAATAGAAGTAAATTCTTTGAACTTTTTGTAACTACCAAGACGTGTGGCAAGTTGCAGAGCGGCAATGGCTTCGGGAGTCCAAGCGTGACGTATTCCATCCTTGCGGAACGAGAACTGTCCCACGTAGGGAAGAAGTTTTTCGCCGTCAACCTCCTCTTCAAAGCCTTGGTTGTGCATACGGATGGCATCGTTGGTGATGTTTTGGATGCCTATGCCGCCCACGTTGCATTTCTTTGTGCCAAAATAGGTCTGCAAAAATTCTCCTCCAAGACCGATAGATTCAAAAATCTTGGCACCACGGAACGAGCGTATTGTGCTGATACCCATCTTGCTCATTATCTTCAAAAGACCTTTGTCGATAGCCTTGATGTAGTTGTGTTCGGCGGTGGCGTAGTCGAGTTGGAGTTCGTCGTTTTTAACAAGGTCGTCGATAACGGCAAAAGCCATATAGGGGTTAATTGCCGACGCGCCAAAACCGAGCAAAAGTGCAGCGTGCATTACCTCGCGGATTTCGCCAGATTCTACAATCAACGCTGTTTGAACACGTTTTTTGATGCTTACAAGGTAATGATGGATTGCGCTTACAGCCAAGAGCGACGGAATTGCGGCGTGGTCTTTGTCGATGCCACGGTCGGTAAGGATTATATAGTTAATGCCCTTATTTACAGATTCTTCGGCGTTTTTGCAGAGAGCGTCGATAGCCTCTTTCATACCCTGAGCACCTTTTGATTTTTCAAAAAGGATGGGAAGTTTTTCGGTGTTGAAACCCTTGTAACGGATATTGCAGAGGGTGTCGAGTTCGGTGTTGGTGAGCACGGGCTGCGGCAGACGAACCATTTTGCAGTTGCTCGGGTCGGGGTTGAGGATGCTTGCGCTAACCGCGCCGATATATTCGGTGAGCGACATCACAAGTTCCTCGCGGATGGGGTCGATAGGCGGGTTGGTAACCTGTGCAAATTGTTGACGGAAATAGTTGAACAACAGTTGCGGACGGTCGGACAGCACAGCCAACTGAGTGTCGTTGCCCATAGAAGCGAGCGGCTCTTGCGCGTTGGCACACATAGGAGTGATGGTACGTTCGATGTCCTCGCGGGTGAAGTCGAAGCAGCGGAGTTTCTGTTTAAAATTGTCTACCGTGTTGGCAGCGTGACGACCTGAGTGCAGTTTGTCAAGTTCGATACGGTTTTCTTGCAGCCATTCCGAATAGTCGCACTCATCGGCAAGTTGCTGTTTGATTTCGTCGTTGGAATGTATGATGCCAGTTTCGGTGTCGATAAGCACCATCTTGCCGGGTTTGAGACGTCCGTTAACCTTGATTTTGTCGGCATCGATGTGCAGACAGCCAACCTCAGACGAAAGGATAAGTTTTCCGTCGGTGGTGATGGCGTAACGGGCAGGACGAAGACCATTTCTGTCTAACATTCCACCTGCATAGCGACCGTCGGTAAAGATGAGGGCGGCAGGACCGTCCCAAGGCTCCATCAATATGGAGTGATATTCGTAGAACGCCTTGATTTTGGCGCTTATAGGATTCTTTTCGTTAAACGATTCGGGCACCATCATAGCCATAGCGTGGGGCAGGCTCATTCCCGAGCGGACAAAAAATTCGAGCACATTGTCGAACGCCGCGCTGTCGCTCATATCTGCCTGAATAATAGGCGAGAAGTTTTCTAATCCGCCCAAAGCCTCGGAGCGGAGAACGCTTTCACGAGCCTCCATCCATTTGCGGTTGCCACGGATGGTGTTGATTTCGCCGTTGTGGGCAAGCATACGGAAAGGCTGTGCCAACGGCCAAGTGGGGAATGTGTTGGTGCTGAAACGTGAGTGTACAAGGGCAAGACCACTTGTGAAGTTCGGGTTTGAAAGGTCGTTGTAATACTGTCTCAACTGCATCGACGACAGCATACCTTTGTATATGATTGTTCTATTTGAAAGCGAGACAATATAGAAATCCTTGTCTTGGATTTTGGCCTCGATGCGTTTGCGCAGGAGGTAGAGTTGGGTTTCGAAACGAGCAACATCGTCGGCACCTGTGATAAAGATTTGAACGATACGCGGTTCGGCAGCGCGAGCCTCCTCGCCGAGAATGTCGGAATTAACGGGCACTTCGCGCACTTTCAAAAGTTCGAGACCTGCGTTTTCGGTTTCTTCAATAATGGCGGCTAAATATTTGTCGCCGAGTGCTTTATCTTTGGGCAGGAACACCATTCCCGCGCCATATTTAAGTTTTTCGGGCACGGGAATGCCCTGCAATAGGATAAATTCGTGCGGAATTTGCACGAGAATACCGGCACCGTCGCCGGTTTTGTTGTCGGCAGCCTCGGCACCGCGGTGTTTGAGGTTTTCGAGCACAGTGAGTGCGTCTGCCACAAGTTGGTGAGTCTTGTTACCCTTCAAATCAACGAGCAAACCGATACCGCAAGCATCGTGTTCGTTTTCTTGGGAGTATAATCCTATGTCTGTCATTTGCGTTTTGTTTTTTTGTCGTTGTGTAGAGACGTCAAATATGGCATCTCAACCGTAGCCGATTTGATTATATTTTTAACAATGCAAATGTACCGCGGGGGCATATTGTATGCAATACCGATTGTTCGTAATAGGTTATAAAATTTTATACGTATTTTTACGAAGGGAGAGTACGAGAAATGCTGATATGAAATAAGAGAAATACGGATGAGGGGAAAATCGTATATCATAATTTTAATAGATACACGATTTTCCTCCAATCCTATTTTTTCACCAACTCAAAATCCATTCCTCTCTGACGCAGCGTCAATTTGCCATTTTCCACGTCGAAACGAATCACGATGCCGGCGGGTTTGAACTCAAATTCGTTTTTGTCATCTCGACAATAATCGCTATATTTGCAACCAACAAACAAAGCATTATTAACAACACAACAAGAAACAGAAAAACTAAAAACTAACATATTAAAACATTGAGCTTTACGCTCTTATTTTCCTTAGTACAAAGTCTGGAAAACTTAACGTGGTGAAAATAAGTTAGCGATAGGTTCACGCTGTATAAGCGTGAGCCGTTTCGTGCTTGTATTACCACAAGGGCAAATTCCAGACGCCTGTACTAAGATATAAGCATAACGAAAAGAAACGGCTTCACGCTTTTTTTTATGCTTATTAATTAAGGGTGTTGGCTCGCAAAAAAGACAATTATGAACACCATTCACATAGGACACAAAATTGAGGAGGTTTTCAATAAGACGGAGCGTCCCAAAACCTGGTTCGCCAAGAAACTTAACTGCGACCCATCAAACATCTACCGCATCTTCAATCGCAAGAGCATCGACACAGACCTTCTGTTCAAAATCTCAGAAATCCTTGACTATGATTTCTTTACGCTCTACAAACCTAAAAAGCATGATAATTAATCACGATTCCATTGCCAAATATTCACAAAAGTATGGACAAATCGTCACGGGAAACGCTTTGCGGAATGGGAGAAGGGGTGTAAATTTGCAGTGTAATAAAATTAACAAATTAAAACAGTATGAAAAAATTTTTTTGCTTAATCAGTATTGTTGCCTTGTGCACAACAGCGTCATTCGCTCAGTTTTCAACAGAAACTCTTGTTAATGACGAACTTATCGACCAATGGGACGGTAAGGCAGATGGTAGATTGAAGTATGATAAAGCTGCACTGAACCAAAGGAATGTCTTCGAAATCAATGATGAGGGAGAGGCAGAACGTAGCGAAACCATCAACTTTCAAAATAAATCTGCAGACGAGATTTATTTGGGAATTAAAGATTGGCTGTCTTCCAAAGACACAAGAGACATTACTTTCTACGATGAAAGCAAAAGAGTGAAAATAAACTACTTTTCAGAAGCGGTTGGTGTTATTCTGAAACTTACGGCAGATACCAAAATTCACGTTCATTTTGTCGCAACCATTGATGTCAAAGATAACGCTGTCAAATTAACTTACAAGGATTTGGAGTACCTCCAAGTAAAGACCCATCTTATGACAGGAGGTTTTGAGCAAAATCTGAACGATGCTAAACACTACACTGCAAAATTGTATGCTCCGTTCAGTAACGATACAAGTAACCCCATGATGAAAGGTTATTGTCTTACATGTGTTCATTTTGAAAAGATGAAAAATAAAGTGCAAAAAATCATCAACGAGTAATCTCAAACATTATGAAACGGAATAAATCACAGAAATTATTGGCTTTCCTATTGTTCGCCATTGTTCTTGCGATTTTTGCTACGACAAGTTGCAGTAAGGATGATGACAATGACGAAAATAAACAAGAAGAGAAATCTACGATTTCGCAAATCAATATTACGAAGTATCAATACGCTTTGGGTGAAAGAGCGAGCATTGGCAAAGAATATGAAACACATATCTTTGATGCCAATGGTTTGTTGAAACAAAGCAAAATGTACCATTTCGGTGTAAATGATGATGTAGAATATGTAATTGACTACAAATACGACAATTCAAATCGTGTTATAGAAAAAAAGGATGGTAGTTTTGAATATACCTACAAATACACTTATACCGATTTCGATTCTGTTGCTGTTGAAAGCAAGTATAACACAAAGGATGGTAGTATATCAGAGCGCATTACATATTCTTACGACGAGCAAAATCGAAAGGTAAAAGAAGTTGTAGAGTCAGCCACATTCAGTGATTTGGGAAAAACAATCACCTATGAATACGATGGAAATAAAGTTACAGCTGTTGAAGTGTACACAACAACGCAGGAATTATTCGGAACTCATACATATGAATATGACAACAAAGGTAACATACTCAAAGTTACGTATATAAATGGTTCAACAGGCAAAGAATCTGTCGAAGACCAATACGAATATGAATACCTGCAAGACGGAAAAATAAAATCATATCAGAACTATTATGGTTTATATGGAGATTTGACAAAATATGAATATACATATAACGATGACAATACTATAAAATCCATTTTGGTTTCTATCGGTAAGAATCCTGACAAATATGAATTAGTATATGATTATCTTTATTCTAATTAATGCAAAGACAAAATAAGGATATAGAAAAGTTCAAGAGGATTATTCTCTTGAACTTTTTTTATATCTTTCTCCTTTGTCGTGCATCATCAGTCAAAAACACACCATCTCCCCCGGTATATTCATTTTTTGCAAGAATCCCGCCCCCTTATTTCCACCAACCCGCACAAAACCGAATTTTGTGAAAATATAACGGCTTTTATTTTCACAAAATCAAAAAAATGTTTTCATCCAAAATCTCCAATAATACCAAAATGTTGCCCCATTACACCAGCCCAGCCATATAGACCGGCAGGCAAACCGTCATTCCGTCACGTGCGTAATCTTTGGTGTAGAACAAATATCGGTCGCCAACACGCGAAGAAAATTTTTCGCAAAACATATCGATGGACTTGTGACTCTTATAGCCGGAAGATTTCACCTCTATTGGCACAAGTTTGCTGCCACGTGAAAGTAAGAAATCAACTTCGTAGTTGTGCTTATTGCTATCGGTAGGAAAAGTATAATAGTACAACTCATTACCAGCGGCGCACAGCATTTGGGCAACAAGATTTTCATATATGTAACCGAGGTTGGCCTCCAGTTTGTCGGAAAGCAGCTTGCTGTAAATGATATTCTCCGTATAAGCCTTGTCCCAAAACGATAATGTTACAAAAAGCCCTGTAT
>Ga0310695_10011141_pt1 | contig 12925 bp, 1 predicted proteins | sample RumenRJG_04DNA_FD_203882 | JGI IMG/M metagenome (GOLD analysis project Ga0310695, IMG submission 203882) | Bovine rumen microbial communities from Lethbridge, Alberta, Canada - RJG_04 (v2) (version 2) | ecosystem: Host-associated > Mammals > Digestive system > Stomach > Rumen | place: Canada...
AACCCCCAATCCCCAATCCCCAATCCCCAATAATAGTTTATTATAATTTTATTTAAAATTTTAAAATTTTAGCATTTTATCAGAAAATATTAGTATAAAAATTAAAATTAATAAAAACGATAAAAATTAAGTTTATCATATGAAAATTATCAATTTTGTTTTGATCTATTGTTTTATGCTTTTATTTTGCGCTATCCTTGGACAACAAACTCTAAATAAATCCAAAGATGCTCTAGGAGAAAGGTTTGGATACAATAATCAAAGGAAATTTCCAGAAGCTGATTATCAAAGTTATATAACAATTACATATAGAGAGAAAATAAATTATGATCATGGGTTTTTGTGCTATGATGGTTATGAATATAGAAATGAAATAAGTTATATAATTTATAAAAATAAGCGTAATGAAGCAGATAAACATTTAACATTTTTGGATAATACACCAGTACAATTGCATTTTAATAAATCTATTAAAAGTCTGAGACGGTTTTTTGACTCATATTGGTGTGACGAAAAGAGTAAAAAAATAAATTCAGTAGATTTATCTCATTTCGATTCATCTTTATTAGAATCATCAGATAGTATGTTTTATGGATGTACTTCATTAGAATCTATTGATTTATCTAATTTTAATGCACCTTTATTAGCAAATATGAATAATATGTTTTTCCAATGTAATTCATTAAAAATTATAGATTTATCTAAATTAAATTCTTCATCATTAACTAATATAAATAGAATGTTTTGTGGTTGTGCTTCCTTGGAATATATTAATCTCAATGGTTTAGATTTCTCAAAAGTTGAAGATGCTTCTTATATGTTTTACAATGTGAAAAATTTAAAATTTATTAATATATATGATGTAAATCATAATGATATTTTCTTAAATGCAATTAATAATATTTCTGAATTAAATAATAATAATATTGTTGTATGCCAAAAAGAAAATTTAATAATAAATTCAAATTTTAATAAATTTGATTATAATATTGAAATTAATGAATATGAATGTCAAAATTATATAAGCGTATATTATAAAGAAGAAGCTGATTATGAAAACGGTTTTCTTGTAAATGGAATTGATAGTAGAAATGATATATTATTCATTATAAATGATAATAAAATATATAAAACAGAAGAGAAATTAAATATTAATTCTAATATTACATTATGTTTTAAAAATTATGTTCGAAGTTTAAAAAAATTTTTTGATGCAAGTATAGATAATAATGCTCAAAAAATTATATCAATAGATTTAAGTCACTTTAATTCATCATTAGTAACAAATATAGATAATTTATTTTCCGGATGTCAAGAATTAATTGCTTTAGATATATCTAATTTGAATTCAGAAAATATTCAAAATTCTAATGATGTATTTAGTAATAACAAAAAATTGAAATATATCAAATTATATAATATCAAAAATTTAAATAATATAGATGTAAATGAATTAATGAATCATAATTTAATAGTTTGTCAAAATAATATGATTTTGCAATCTAATAATTTTAAATATATATGTTGCGATTTTAATCTTGAACAAGAAATATGCCATTCAAATAATTATATAACAGCCAAATATAATTCAAATGTTATTTATGCTTCTGGTTTTAAAAATGTTGAAACTATTGAAACTATTGAAGTTGAACCTCCAGAAAGAAATAGTGTAAATTATATAATTAAAGGAAATTCTTTGTTTGCAGGTGATGAGCCTTTATTAATCTATGAAAATGAAACAATTGAAATTCATTTTTATCCCAATACTTCATCTTTGGCTAATTTTTTTAGGGATAAATATGCCGATTCATTAATAAATGTAGATTTATCTCATTTCGATTCATCATTAGTAACAAATATGGATAGAATGTTTTATAAATACTCTAATTTTAAATCAGTTGATTCACTCGGAGCAAATAAAGATTCAGGAAAGATTAATAATAGTTACCAAAGAAAATTGGAATATTCTAGTTATATAAAAGTTAAATATGGTTTTAGAACAAACTATGTAAATGGTTTTAATGGACTAAATTCGAAATATAGAAAAGAAATAAGCTATATAATGTATAATAATAATCAATATACTCAAAATGAAACTCTTGATATTTCTGGAGATGAAGAAATAGAAATACATTTTTCTAATCCAATCAAAAGTCTAGAAAATTTTTTTAATGCAAATGAAGATGGAGATAATGCCTGGAGAATATCATCTATAGATTTCTCATATTTCGATTCATCTTCATTAGAAAATGTAAAGTATTTATTTTATGAATGTCAGACCGAAGAAATTAATTTGAATAATTTTAATACTTCAAATGTTGTCAGTATGGAATATATGTTTTATTCTTGTAGTTATATAAGGTCAATTGATCTTTCAAGTTTTACAACATCAAATGTCAAAAATATGTCATATATGTTTTGTCTTAGTGTTTGGTTAACAAGTCTTAATCTATCAAATTTTAATACTTCATTAGTTGAAGACATGAGCCATATGTTTGACCATTGTGAAGATTTAGAATCACTTATTTTATCAAGCTTTGATACTTCATCAGTTACTAATATGGAATATATGTTTTATTATAATAATTTGAAATCGATAGATTTATCAAATTTTAATACAAAAAAAACACTAAATATGGAAGGAATGTTTTCATATTGTATGAGTTTAAATATACTTGACCTTTCTAATTTTGATACATCATCAGTTAAAAATATGTTTTTGATGTTCAGAGGTTGTTATATGTTAACATCATTAAATATATCAAGCTTTAATACAAAAAAAACAGAAATTATGGCATATATGTTTAGTTATTGTTATCAGTTGGAATCACTTAATTTATCAAGTTTTGACACATCATCAGTTTCATTAATGGAAGGTATGTTTGGGTATTGCAAAAAATTGATATCAATTGATTTATCAAATTTTAACACATCATCAGTTATAGATATGGCATATATGTTTAGTGGTTGTAGCGGTTTGATATCAATTGATTTATCTAATTTTGACACATCTTCTGTTCTTATGATGGCTTATATGTTTGATGGATGCTCTAAATTAGAATCACTTAATTTATCAAATTTTGATACATCAGCAGTTCAGACTATGGAAGGTTTGTTTGAAGGATGTGAGAATTTGATAACAATAGATTTGACAAGTTTCGAAACATCATCAGTTTATGATATGAATAGTATGTTTGCAGGTTGTAGTAACTTGATATCACTAAATTTATCAAATTTTGATACATCATCAGTTTATTATATGAATAGTATGTTTGCAGGTTGTAGTAACTTGATATCACTAAATTTATCAAATTTTGATACATCATCAGTTTATTATATGAATAGTATGTTTGAAGGTTGTAATAACTTGATATCACTAAATTTATCAAATTTTGATACATCATCAGTTTATGAAATGGATAGTATGTTTGAAGGTTGTAATAACTTGACATCACTAAATTTATCAAATTTTGATACATCATCAGTTTATGAAATGAATAGTATGTTTTCCTCTTGCACTTCTTTAGAATATTTAGATTTATCTAATTTTAATTTCAAAAATTTATATGATACACCTTCCTATTTATTTTATGATGTTAATAATATTAAGTATATAGGTTTAAATAATGTTGAAAATGATGATATAATACAATATATAATTCAAGATTCAAATTTGAATGATAAAGAAGATTTAATTATTTGTCAAAATGATCTAATCATTAATAATACAAATGCTTTTTATACTTGTTGTGATTTTAATAAAAGTCCCTTCAAATGTGACTCTAATTATATATCAATTAAATATAAAGATACAGTGAACTATGATTCTGGCTTTATAAATAGTGATATTCCTATTAGAAATTTAGTATATTTTATAATTAATCAAGATTCAATATTAAAAAGTAATGATACTTTAATAATTGAAGCAAATAAATCAATCGATATATTTTTCTCTAATGCCACAACTTTGGAAAATTATTTTGATAGTAATTATGATACAAATGCTAAAAGTATAATTTATGCTGATTTATCTCATATTAATTCTTCATTAGTAACAAGTACCAACCAAATGTTTAAAGATTGTAATTCAATTAAAGAAATTAATTTGGAGAACTTTGAAACATCATTAATTGAATATATGAAAGAAATGTTTTCAGGTTGTAGTCAATTACATTCACTTGATTTATCATATTTTAACACTTCATCAGTTAAAAATATGAACAATATGCTTTCTGGCTGTAGTTCTTTGGAATATTTAGATATATCAAGTTTTGATTCTAATAATTTGGAAGATTTTACTAATATGTTTAGTGGTGCTGATATAATAAAATATATAAACCTATTTAATATTCAAAATTATGATAATTTGGTAAAAGCAATTTCAATCAGCTCAAATTTAAATAATAAAGATAATTTAACAGTTTGTCAAAAAAATAATATAATTAATAATGAAAAGGCACTTTATGATTGTTGTGTTTATTGGGATTATAATTTTGAAACATTAAGATGCGACCCTGATAATTATATTATTGTAAAATATAATGATGAGATTAAGTATCCTTATGGTTTTAGTTTTATTGATTATGATCAATCTCAAAATGAATATAGAGGCGAAATATATTTTATAAAATATGAACATGATAGATATAAGCCTAATGAAAGTTTAATTATACCTAAAGATAAAGAAATAAGAATAGTATTTAATTCTTCACTTACAAATACTACAAAATTTTTTTATGATTATCTTGATTCAAATGTGGAGAATATAATATCAGTAGATTTATCTCATTTCGATTCATCTTTATTAGAATCATCAGATAGTATGTTTTATGGATGTACTTCATTAGAATCTATTGATTTATCTAATTTTAATGCACCTTTATTAGCAAATATGAATAATATGTTTTTCCAATGTAATTCATTAAAAATTATAGATTTATCTAAATTAAATTCTTCATCATTAACTAATATAAATAGAATGTTTTGTGGTTGTGCTTCCTTGGAATATATTAATCTCAATGGTTTAGATTTCTCAAAAGTTGAAGATGCTTCTTATATGTTTTACAATGTGAAAAATTTAAAATTTATTAATATATATGATGTAAATCATAATGATATTTTCTTAAATGCAATTAATAATATTTCTGAATTAAATAATAATAATATTGTTGTATGGCAAAAAGAAAATTTAATAATAAATTCAAATTTTAATAAATTTGATTATAATATTGAAATTAATGAATATGAATGTCAAAATTATATAAGTGTATATTATAAAGAAGAAACTGATTATGAAACTGGTTTTCTAGTAAATGGAATTGATAGTAGAAATGATATATTATTCATTATTAATGAAAATAATTTATATTATACTAATGAAAAATTAAATATAAATTATCATTCACCAATTAAATTATGTATGAAAAATTATGTTACAAGTTTAGAAAATTTTTTTGATACAAATATAGATGAAAAAGCTCAAGCAATAATATCTATAGATTTAAGTCATTTTGATTCTTCTTTAGTTACTAATGTTAATAATTTATTTAATGGATGCCAAGAATTATTAGCTCTAGACATGTCTAATTTTATTTTATCTAATATTGAAACTTCTAATGGAGTATTTAATGATATTCAAAATTTAAGATATATTAACTTATATAATATTACAAATTTAGATAGTATAGATATTAATGAATTAAATAATTTAAACATAACAATATGTCAAAATGATATGGTTTTGAATTCTAGTAATATTAAAAATATATGTTGCGAATTTGATCTAGATTTAGGCATATGCAATTCTAATAATTACATAATAGCTAAATATAATTCAACTGTTACTTATGATTCTGGATTCAAAAATGTTATACCATTGGAGTCTTCTCTTCCTCCTACAGGCAGAAAAGGAATAAATTATATAATTAAAGGGGGCTCGATATTTTCAGGTGATGAGTCTTTAACAATCAAAGAAAATGAAACAATTGAAATACATTTTTATCCTAATATTACAACTTTACAAGGCTTTTTTTATGAAGAAAATTCCCAATCCATAATTAGTGTAGACTTATCTCATTTCGATTCATCGTTAGTAACAAATATGAAAGGTGTGTTTGCAAATTGCATAGCAATCGAAGAAATTCATTTCACAAATTTCAATACATCCTCAGTTAAAAGTATGTCATACTTTTTTGATATGTGCTATAATTTGAAATCACTTGATTTATCAGGTTTTCAGACATCAAAAGTTAAAACATTTAGTTATATGTTTGATGACTGTCTTAGTTTGGAATATCTAGATATATCAAATTTTGATTTTGGTGCTTCAATTGACGACCCTGAATTATCAGAAGAGTTTGTATTAAAATATTTAAATTTATACAATACAAAAAATTATCAATTTTTAGAATTTCATCAATATAAAAATGAATTAATACTGAATCAAAAAGAAAATTTATTGACTGATATAAATGCAATTTATACTTATTGCGATACTTCTAAAAATCCATTAAAATGTGAATCTAATAATTATATTATAGTTAAATATAAAGAAACTGTTAATTATACCTCAGGTTTCTTTATTGATAATTGTCCTAGCAGAAATGAAATAAGCTATATAATTTATCGTTATTCAATAATTGGAAATTTACAAAAAGTAAAAACAAATGATGAAGAAAAGGAAAATGATGGTGAATCGGAAATTAAAGAAGAAGAAGAAGAAAATGAACCTTTAGTAATTGAAGCAAATAATTCAATAGAAATTCATTTTTCAGAACCAATAAGTAATCTTGAAAATTTTTTTAATGGTGAATTTGATATAAATTCTAAGAATATTTTTTTTATTGATTTTTCTCATTTTGATTCGTCTTTAGTAAATAATACAAAAAATATGCTATATAATTGTCCTTCTTTAGAATATTTAGATATATCTAATTTCAATCCAATCACTTTATCTCAAGATGATTCTATATTTGATAATCATAATAATATTAAATATATAAATTTAAATAATTTGACAAATGAGAATTTAGTATCTCAAATAAGTAATTTAAATTTAAAAGATAAGAATAATTTAATAGTTTGTCAAAATAATCTAATTATTAAAAATCAAAATGCAATTAATGATTGCTTCGATTTTAGTGATAATACAATAAAAAGTGATTCTGATAATTACATTACAATTAAATACAATGATAATACAGAATATCAATCAGGCTTTAAAATTGATAATTGTCCTTCCAGAAAAAAAATAAGTTACATAATTTATCATGATATAATTAGTATGGATGAAGAATCTTTAATAATTGATGCAAATCAAACAATAGAAATACATTTTACTAATATCATTACAAGTTTGGAAAATTTTTTTAATTGTGAACAAGATACAAATGCAAAAAATATAATTTCTGTAGACTTTTCTCATTTCGATTCTTCATTAATAAAAAATATAGACAATATGTTTTATAAATGTTCTTCTTTAAATAGTTTAGATATATCTAATTTTGATTTAGGAAGTATAGAAATTTCAGATAATACAAATTCATTGCTTACAAATTTAGTTGATATAAAATTTATAAATTTATCTAATGTGAAAAATTATGATATATTAAAAAATATAATTTCTGAAAATTCAAATTTAGAAACAAAAAACGATTTAACAATATGTCAATATGAAGAAATTATTAATAATGATAATGCTACATATATTTGTCAAATCCCATATCATGATTTTACTAATTATATCATAATATATTTTGGAAATGATGTTGTTTATGAAAATGGTTTCAATTTTAATGGTGAAGATGAAAATAAATACAGAAAAGATATTGAATTTATTAATATTGAAAATACTACTTTTTATTCATCAAGTTATTTAGAAATAAAAGCAGGTTCAGCAGTTGAAATAAGTTTATCATCTCAGACAGAAAGTCTTACTCATTTCTTTGATTCAAATTATGATAAAAATATGAAGAATGTTGTATCAATTGATTTTACTTATTTTAATTCATCTTTAATAACAGAAGTAAATTCCTTATTTAAAGATTGTAGTTCCTTAGAATTTATTAATTTTACTAATTTTAATACTTCTTCAGTTTATAATATGAGTGAAATGTTTACTGGAACTAATATAACAGAAATTGATTTATCTATATTTGATTTAAATACAGTATCAGATATGCATGATATGCTTAAAGGATGTATTAATTTAAAATTAATTGATTTAGATTATATATCAATGGAAAAAATAATAACAGCTCATAATATGTTTAAAAATCTTGATAATATGAAATATATTGATTTATTTGATGTTGAAAATTCATATAATAATATTACAGAAACTGAATTAAATAGAAAAGATGATTTAATTATATGCCAAAATGAACAAATAATCGAAAATGCAAATGCTCAATATAAATGTTGTTATTATAATACTATTAATGACAATTGCGAATCTGACAATTATATTATATTAACTTACAGGGAAAATGTTACTTATGATTCTGGTTTTGTAATAAAAAATGAAGATGGCACAGAATTTAGAAATAATATACTATTTGAAGTTATTAACAGGAAAAAAATTAATAATAATGAAGAATTAAATATAAAACCAAATACTAAATTAGAAATCCATTTCTCATCAAATGTCATAACTTTGGAAAACTTTTTAAATTCAAAATATGATAAAAACGTTCAATTTTTAGAGAATGTAGATCTACTTCGATTTAATTCATCAAAAGTAAAAATAATGGCACATATGTTTGATGGATGTAGTTCATTAAATTCAATTAATTTTTCTAAATTTTATACTCATGAAGCAATTGATATGAGTTATATGTTTTCAGGATGTATTTCAATAACTTCATTTAATTTAACTAGTTTTAATACAGAATCAGTAACCAATATGAGCCATATGTTTTCAGAATGTAAATCTATAACTTCATTTAATTTATCTAATTTTAATACAGAATTAACTACTGATATGAGTGGTATGTTTTCGGGATGTAACTCTACAGAATTAATAGATTTATCAAATTTTAATACCAAATCAGTAACAAATATGAGTCATATGTTTTCGGGATGTATTTCAATAATTTCATTTAATTTATCTAATTTTAATACAGAATTAACTACTGATATGAGTGGTATGTTTTCGGGATGTAATTCTATAGAATTATTAGATTTATCTAATTTTAATACTAAATCAGTTACCAATATGAGTCATCTGTTTTCAGAATGTAAATCTATAATTTCCCTTAATTTATCTAATTTTAATACAGATTTAACTACTGACATGAGCTGTATGTTTTCGGGATGTAACTCAATAGAATTATTAGATTTATCCAATTTTAATACTAAATCAGTTACCAATATGAGTCATCTGTTTTCAGAATGTAAATCTATAATTTCCCTTAATTTATCTAATTTTAATACAGAATCAACAATTGATATGAATAATATATTTTATGGTTGTGATAATTTAGAAATTCTTGATATATCAAATTTCAATGTGGAAAAATTAATTTATTATAATAATATGTTTTCAAATTATAATAAGCTTAAATATCTTGACATAAAAAATATAAAAACAGATAAAATTTTTGATAACGCTTTTAATAATAAGAATTTATTTTATGTATGCCAATCAATGTTTATCTTAAGAAATTCTTATGCATATAACTGTTGTGAATACAATATAGAAACTAATGAATGTGATTATGTTCAACCAACAATTCCAGATTCAACTATAATTCCCAGTACTTCTCCATTTACATTCTTTACTACGGAAATAACTTCAATTTCCACTAAAATACCAACAACTTTTCCAATAACTATTCCAGCTTCAATACCAATGACTATTCCAACAACAATACCAACAACAATACCAACAACAATACCAACAACTATTCCAACAACTATTCCGACAACAATACCAACAACTATTTCAACTACTATTCCATCTACTATTCCAGCAACTATTCCAACAACAATACCAACAACAATTCCAACTACTATTCCATCTACTATTCACACTACAGTGACAACTACTCTTCCAACTACTCTTCCAACCACTCTTCCAACTACTCTTCCAAATACTCTTCCAACTACTCTTCCAACCACTCTTCCAACTACTCTTCCAACTACTCTTCCAACTACTCTTCCAACAATTATTCCAACTTCAATACCAATGACTATTCCTACTGAAATAATATCACCTAACACAACAATAGCTGTTAGTAGTACTTTAGTAGAAACAACATATTATCATAATGATGAAAATAATCCTTTTATATTAGTTGGATATAGTAACTTTAAATCATTTCCTTCTTATTTTTCTTTTTATGCTTATTTAATGTCACTAAGAAATAATATTTATTCAAAAACATATATACTTCAAGCTGACATCACCTATTACACTAACATGAGAATTTTGAAAGAAATAGATATAACTTGTAATATTAATACTATCATCAATCCTATATATTACAAATATTATTGTGAGGGTTATATAGATACTGCGAATATTAAATCAATAAGATTAATAGGAATATCACAAGGTAATATGGATCTTGTTGGCATTACTCCTATTGCAAAACTATGTATGAATGATATTACATTATGTAAAGAAAAATATGATTACTTAGATACTTCTAATGTATATTTAATGGATAATTCAACTGTTAATAGATATGATGAATTATTATTCAATATAACTGGTGAAATAAATGGTACCCAACCAAAATTAGAAAATAAAAATATCAGTCTTATGGTCAATCTTAAATCAGAAGAAAAGCCATTTGCAGAGGTTGATTGTATTATTAATAATGTGTCAAGACAAGATTATATATTAAATTGCAATATGAATGAAACTTTAGAAATTGATTTAGAAGGCTCTTTTTCTCTTCTTGATAATAATAGCATTTTAGTCCTCAATTTCCCTAATGGAACTAATTTTAGTTATGAAGCAGAAAATAAAAACTCATATAATAATATATTTTCCAAAAAACAAAAAGGTCTTAACTCAGGTGCTATAGCAGGTATTGTTATTTGCTTTATTGTCGTTTTGGCCTCTGTTATAGTCCTAAATTATTACTTAAGAAAAATAAATAAAACAAAATTAAAAGATCAATCAAATAGCTCAACTATTCAAAATTTAAAAATTTAATGAAATTAAAAATGTAAACATCTAACATAATTTCATTTAAAAGAACTATAGTATTAGTTAATGAAAATTATATTATTAGAGTATATACTCTATTTATTATTGATATAAAAAAAATTAGAACTAAATTTATTCCAAAAAACATTTCATATTTTAACTTTTTCTTTAAATGAATTTCCTTTTGTATTTTCTTAATTTTCCTTATTTTTCTTTTTAATATCTTCTTCTATTTTTATAACATTTTTTTAAATTAATTTCTTCAACATTTTTATTATTTTAGTGGTTTTGTTTATAAATTTATATAATATTTTATTAGATTATACACCTTATTATTTTTTGAAAATCCTCTAAAATGTCGAGAATTTCAATATTTTGGACAAAGATATTTTGGAAGATTTTTTCTTCATATTGATATGGCTTATTTCGTCATATGATCTGCATAAACACAAAGAAAGATTATTTGAATGCTGTTAAATATAAATGCTTTACATAATCAATTCAAAAAGGATTTGAATCTGGAAAAGCTTTTTACCATCAATAATAACCACCATTTTGTTATTCATGAGATTCTCATCATTATATTAATTTTTTATCTCTGCAACTTGCAAATCTGAATCACCGTCAACGATTGGAAACATTCTTTTGAGCATAGGAGTAATGAAAATTGGTCGACCATCAGTTTTTGAGCCTTATTGTTGAAAGAGATCACAATAATCGTTCAATCCTTTTAGCATTAAAATTAAACTGCCTAAATAAAATCTATTTGATTTCATTTTTCTTTCTTTTGAAGAACGTTATCACCATTCAGAAGTAGAACCTATTTCTGGTATTATTTCAATTGTTTCTGTTTCGTAATAGTTGTGGCATAATAGTAGGTAGTTAAAGCCAGAGTTATTGTAATTAAATTTGTCACCGGATAATTTGCTACTTTTGAAGTTATAAATTGTTTTGTATTTGCTATGATGTATTCCTCTGTTTTATTGAATGAAAGTGTGTTTGTTTCTTAATTTGTTATTACGAAGTATTCACTGGAAATATATTTTGGAGCTTCAACATTTTTATAAGAAGTAACTGGATAATTTTCTCTTGCAGTTAAAACATAACTTTTAGAACAATCGCTCTTTCATCATGGACTCTTGGTAAGTCTTTCCTCAGGGGTTTCTTTCTCATATTATGTCTATTCTCTTTTCAATATGGCTTATATCCTGGTTAAAGATTTTTTGAAATGCTAGGTTTAATCTTCCAGGAGATGATAAAATTGTTAGACATTCATTTGCGTTTACTTTGATAAAATATTTTTTCCTTGGTATATCCAAATAAGTCCTCAAAGTTTTTATAATTGAACGTTTGTATATAAATGTTGCACATCTTTTTCATTCTGCATAGGAGGCGGTAGCTATGCTGATGTTAGTCCAAGACAATAAACATCAAAAAAATCAGTCAAACTTCTATTTTTTTATAAAATTATTTAATTCGTTTATCATATATTTAACTTGTTTGAATTCTCAACTTTGGAGACTCGTTAGCTTCTTTGGCATCGAAGTCTTCAAATTTACTTCCATTATTTTTGAATAAAATATTTATTTTTAATTATTTATTTATTTAATTGTTTATTAAATGTAATAATTTATTTATTTAATTATTTATTTTTTTTTAATATATAATTTTTTATATAATTTATTATTTTTAATTATTTATTTTTTTAATTATTTAATTTTGTTATTTGGATTTTGGGGATTGGGGATTGGGGATTGGGGGTTGGGG
>Ga0310695_10011144_pt1 | contig 12924 bp, 15 predicted proteins | sample RumenRJG_04DNA_FD_203882 | JGI IMG/M metagenome (GOLD analysis project Ga0310695, IMG submission 203882) | Bovine rumen microbial communities from Lethbridge, Alberta, Canada - RJG_04 (v2) (version 2) | ecosystem: Host-associated > Mammals > Digestive system > Stomach > Rumen | place: Canada...
TCACGCTTTCGTCTTCATAGACGATGTTCAACGGAATATCCTGTGGAACCGGAACGGCGGGAACCGGGGGAGGGACGTGTACGCAAACGGTGTCGCCATCCTGCAGCTGCGTATTCGCGCGTTTCGACTGCGTTCCGTTGAGGTAGACGAAACCGGCTTTTATCAAACCTTGGATGCGTGAACGCGAAAAACCGTCCGCAACCGATGCAAGCCAGCTGTCAAGCCGCCCGGAACCGGACCCGGAGACGGAAAACGACAGGATTTCTCCGTCTTCAATCTCTTCGTCGATGCAGTCTTCGCCAGCTGCGGCGGCGCATTCCGGGTCTGTCACCAGAACCCCCATTTGTCGAAAGGAGTCGAAGAAATCACGGTCCATCCGATTATGAAATTCGTTGCGATGTGCGCCGATATCGCAGAAGCAAGCCCAAGGCGCATGGCGCACAGCCCATAGACAATTCCGGCCGCGGCGCCCGCGAGCCAGCGGTCGTGCTCCACCGAAAACAGAATCACAGTAATCGCGAACGCCGGGAAATCGAACTTGCCCAGCGGTATCGAAGCGAAGTGCCGTCCCTGCAGCCATCGGTAGAGGAACGAACGGAAAAAAACCTCCTCGACTACCGGAATCACCAAAGCGGAGCCGGCAAGTTTCGCGTATGTGAGCGGCGCGCCGCACACGGAAGGCGCGTACGGGGAAGGCTCCCGTGCGGTCTCCAGCCCGCAACCCGGCATTCCGGCGAACCATTTCCTGTAGAACGCGACCGCTTCATCGGGAATGAAGCCGTCCATCTCGGGGACCATCCACAGGAAAGCCACTATGACACCCGCCAGGACGCCCAATGGTATTCCGCCCGGGCGCCGCAGGAATCCGAACGTGCCGTACACCCGGGGGAGGCGCCAAAGAACTGTTGCCGCAACGGCGGTTGCCGCGGTGCGAAGCGCGTACGCCCACGCCGTGCGGGGCAGGAATGTCATCAACCCCGTCCAGACGGCGAACGGGACGATCGCCGCCGCGTTCCGCAGAAGCGCAGACTGCTTTTCGTAGGAATCTTCCGGGGATGCCGGTTTGCTCATGGAAGTCACCAGAGTCCTCTCTGAATGCGTGCGTGCAGTTTAACAAAACCGCCTCTTCGGGCGCAACCGGCGAAATTGCATCGGTGAATCCGCCGCGCATCTGCATCCATCCGCAACGGCATTGTACGCGCGCGGGTGCGGGATTTTGGTATAATCTGCGCCTGGAAAATGGTGTCGTGTAGCCGGAAGCGCCATCTGCGGCACGGCATCAACGGCGGCTCAAACCTGAAAAACAGGGGAAACAGGGGAGGGAGGGACATGCAAGGCAACTTTCATTGAAACCTTCCTGCGAAATACGTGTAAACGGAACGAAAACAATTCCGGTAAAAGGAAAAGCAAAGGAGCAATCCAATGCCTGTAGAACTAACACAACTCAATGCGTTCACAACCGCGTCCACATGGGCGGATGACACGATGCTGAGCATGAACGGCGAAGGCGCCGTCCAGAAAGGCGGCGTGTACGGCGGCTTTCTCAATAACGCGGAATGAGCGCATCTCTATGACGTGGAAAAGGAAATTGAAATGTTTTGAAAGGAGGCAATAGATGATAAGCAGAAGGAACTTCATCAAGAGTGGTATTGCAATCGTCGGCGCAAGCGCCGTAAATTTGAGAGTGTGGGCGGAGATGGTGAAGCATCCGCTTGCGGGTAAGACGCTCCCTAAGTGGGAGAAGGGGCATTTCAGGATTGAAATGCTGTACACCGGCCGGTCCGAAGCCGGCTACCTCATCTTCCCGGACGGCACTTCCATGCTCGTCGACTGCGGCGACTACCGGCACAAAGGCGACGCGAACATCCCGTTCCTGCCGACGGCCAAACGCCGCGCTGGGGAAGAGACCGCCCGGTACATCCTGCGCGAAAACCCGAACGGCAGAAAGGTGGACTACTTCCTTCTCACGCATTACCACAGCGACCACTCGGGCAATGCGAGATACAGCGCCGGGCGGGCTGCGGGCGGCAAGTATTCGCTTGCGGGAATCGGGCAGGCCATGGACTACCTCGACTTCGGCAAGATGATCGACCGCTCCTGGCCCGACATGGACGACCCCGCGCCGCGCCCCGGGAGTTTCGACGAAGGCACCGTGGGATTTTTGAAGGAGGTCTACCGGGAGGCTGAAAGACGCGGCATCAAGGTGGAGAAGTTCCGCTTAGAGAAGGGGAGCGACCAGATCCGGATGCTGCACGGCGGGGGAGGGGACTTTTCGTTCACGCCGCTTTGCTCCAACGGGCTGATCCTCCGCCGCGACGGGACCGTCCGCGACACGGGAACGGCCGCGGCGCCGCGCTCGAAATACGGCGAGAACGCGCTTTCGATCGGATTCGTTCTTTCGCTTGGCGATTTCAGATACTTCACGGCAGGCGATTTCCAGGGCAAGGTGAAACTTGCGGACGGTTCGCAGGCGGAAATCGAGAGCCTCCTCGCGGAGGAGTGCCCGCAGGTGGACGTCGCGAAGCTAAACCACCACGGGCACCACTCGATGCCGGCGCCGCTCGTAGACGCGCTGAAGGCGCGCGTGGTCCTTGCCGGCGTTTGGGCGGAACAGCATCTGACGCGCGACACCGCGCGCCGCCTTGCGCAAGGGAAGACGCCTTGCTTCTTCGCGCCGGGGCTTATGCCCGCATCGCGGCGGAAGGCGGACGCGGCGGAGGCCTGGATGAAGAACGTAGCGCCTGAATCTTTCGCGGCGGCCCATGCCGTAGTGGACGTGGCGCCGGACGGAAAGACCTATCGCCTGATGATGGTGGCGGCCAAGGACGAGTCGTTCCGCATCCTCGGCGCGTACGACTTCAAGACGGAAAGAAAACGAAACAAATGAACAAACGCCGTAACCTTTCACCTCCTACCATTGGCCAACTCAATGCCCACACCCTATGGGCATTTACTTTGGCAAGCGGCGCCGCACCAAAAGGCGGCGTTCGGAACTGACGCGCAGGCGTGGGTTTTGGTATAATTTTGCTCACGAAAGGCAAGACCAATTGAGACACAAAAGCCCTATAGCGCCATTGCGCATGACATTCTGGAATGGAACATTTCAGAGGTGCGTATGCATGTCATTCGAAGGTGAGGGCGGAGTTTGAGCATGAGAAGACAGGATGAAACTATACGTACGCCTAAAGCCGCAATGGGGATCTTTGCGAATTTGGCATAATATTGTTATCTGATTGACATGTCAAAGATATTCGACAACATTGAAATGAAGTTTGAAGAGGGTCTGCATGCGATTCCTGGATCGGGGGATCGCACGGAACTGTTCAAAGTTGGGAGCAGGTCCTTCAAGTCGCCGAAGGAGGCGTTCGGTCTGACGATGAATTGTGCGGAACTCAAGGCCGCCAAATGGTATAATGCACTGTAAAAACAAGCGGGGCGATGAAGATGGCGAAGAATTCTGCCAAAGAGCATGGTGCGATGTCGGCGGCAAGCGTTTTCAAGGCGATCGACAATGTCTTGAAGAAGCCCGGATGCGGGTGTTCCGGGTCGCTTGATTACATGGAGCAGTCGAGTTGGCTCTTGTTCCTGCGTTATCTTGACGCGCGCGAGGAGGAACGCAGGCTTGAGGCGCGGCTGAACGGCAAGGTGTACGAACCGGCGCTGCCCAGGCGGTTGCGGTGGAGCGAGTGGGCCTATCCGCTGGATGCCGAGGGCAAGCTTGATTATGAGAAGATGCTGAAGGGCGATGAGCTTTTGAACTTCGTCCGGCAGCAGCTGTTCCCGGGATTGAAGCGGCTCCGCGACGAAAATCCCGACACGAATTCGCTCCAATACCGTATCGGCTCCATCTTCACCGAGATGACATGCAAGTTCACGAGCGGCTATTCAATCCGAGAGGTGATCGACCTCATCCAGCCGCTCCGGTTCCAGACCGAGGAGGACCGGCACGAGCTTTCCGTCCTGTACGAGTCGCGGCTGGGCGAAATGGGAAATGCCGGGCGTGACGGAGGCCAGTACTATACGCCGCGGTCGCTGATCCGGGTGATGGTGCGCGTCCTCGATCCGCAGCTTGGCGAAAAGGTCTATGACGGTGCTTGCGGGTCGGGCGGGTTTCTCTGCGAGGCCTTCAACTACATGAAGGAGCGCAACAAGGATAATCCGAAGGCATACGACATTCTTCAACACAAGACCTTCTTCGGCGGCGAGGTCAAAGCGCTTCCGTACGTTACTGCGCAGATGAACTGCATCCTTCACGGGCTTGAGTCGCCGAACATCGTCTACGGCAATACGCTTGCGCAGAAGATCGCCGATTTCTCGGAGCGCGACCGCGTCCATGTAATCCTCGCAAATCCTCCGTTCGGGGCGGGCGTGAACAAGTCGGATCAGGAGAACTTCACCGTCCGGACGAGCGAGACGGCGCTTCTGTTCCTTGAACACTTCATCGCCAAGCTGAAGGCGGGCGGACGAGCGGCGATTGTCATCAAGAACACGTTCCTCTCCAATACGGACAACGCCTCGGTTGCGCTTCGCAAGATGCTGCTCGCGCGGTGTGAACTGGAATGGGTGCTGGACCTTCCGCAGAAGGTGTTTGCCGCGGGCGTGCACACGGTTGTCCTGTTCTTCCGCAAGGGCAAGGAGACGAAGAAGCCGATCAACTACTACCAGCTCGACCTCAAGGGCGTGTCCCTGGGCAAGACGCGACCGCTGAACGAGGACGATCTCGCGGAGTTCGAGAAGCTGGCGAAGGGTGGCGGGGGCGCCGAGGGCAAGCCCTCGGCATTCTGGACAGTAGACCCGGCGAAGATCGACCGGGAGACCTACGACCTTTCGGTGGTGAACCCCCAACATTGAGGAAGAGAAGCTGCCGTCAGCGGCAGAGTGCAAGGCAAAGATCAAATCGCTCTATGCCGAGATCGGCGAGATCATCAAGGGGATGTAAGACAGCGATGCCCAAGCCGAATTCAGATTGCCGCGCAACCGAGCGCAAGCACCCCTGGCCGATGGTTAGGCTGGGGGATGTGTGCAAGGTCGTATTAGGGGGAACACCAAAGACGGGCATCACTGAATATTGGGATGGCGATATCCCATGGCTAACACCGGGGGATATGGGTAAGATTACGCAAATGTATGTTGATGCGTCCAATTGCAAGCGCAAGATTTCGCAATTAGGCCTAGACAATGGAAGCACTCTTTGCCCTGCCCGGTCTGTAATTTTGTCAACAAGAGCACCAATAGGTTATGCGTTTGTCAATTCTGTCCCAATGGCAACAAATCAGGGGTGTAAAACCCTTGTGCCGTCAGATGATGTCTACCCTGAATATCTTTGCTTTAATTTGTTAGGGCGAACGGATGAACTGAATGAATTAGGGACAGGAACTACATTTAAAGAGTTGGCGACAGGCAGGTTAAAAGCGATGCCCCTCCCTCTCCCGCCTCTCTCCGTTCAGCGCGAGATTGTGGCGCGATTGGAGCGGGAACTTGCCGCTGTGGAGAAGATGAAGAAGGGTTTTGAAGAGCTTGCCGAAACCGCCGAGGCCGAATTCAAGGCCGAGTTGAAAGAGGTGTTTGAAGAAATCTCACGCGGAGGCGCCGAGACGCGGAGGCTGGGGGATGTGTGCGAAGTGTTTCGCGGCGATTATATAACACGAAAGACGGAGCAGGCGGGAGCTATACCGGTCGTGTTGGGTGGGCGTGAGCCTGGCTATTACATAAACCGATCAAATCACGAAGGGCCCTGCTTGGTTGTGTCGCGGAGCGGTGCTTCTGCGGGCTATGTATCGTATTGGAACGAGCCGATATTTATTACTGATGGGTTGGTATTGAGACAGGCGATAGTATAGATGCCAGTTTTTTACATTACCAGATGTTGAAGAATGGGGGCTTCGCTTCTGATCAAGACGGTGCCGCAATTCCGCATGTTACCGGCGGGGTAATTCGAGATTACGAAGTTTTAGTTCCCCCTCTCGCCGCACAGCGAGAGGTGGTGGAGCGGCTTGATGGGGCAAAAGCGAAGACCGAGAAATTGGAATCAAAAGCGCGGGAGGGCATGGCTGTCTGCGAGACGATGCGCAAGGCGATTTTGAAGGAGGCGTTTGAATGAGGGCGCCGGGGGATTATTCGCAAGGGCAAGCCCCTGCGACTGGAAAACGAGCCAACAGCGCGGGCCACTTTCGCCGCTTTCAGGGCTACGACTATTCGCGCGGCGCGGCGATGTTCATTACCATTGTCGTCGAACCGAGGCGGCCGCTGTTCGGCGCAATTCGCAACGCCAAACTGGCAAAGACGCCGCTTGGCGAATCGGTGGAGCGCCGGCTTCGGGAGATTGGCGAGTTCCCCGGCATTCGACTTTTCAACTCGGTGGTGATGACCGACCACGTTCATCTTCAGCTTCATCTTCGCGCAGGGCTTGCCGAGCCGCTGACGACGCTGGGGCGGGCGATCGGGCGGTTCAAGAGCTTGTGCGCCAAAGACTACCATGAAATCTGCGGCGAACCGGGCTCCCTCTGGCAGCAAGGTTATCACGACTGGATCTGCCAATCGGAAGAAATGCTCGCGGCAGTAAACCGTTACATCGACTACAATCCGCTCAAATACGAGCTTCGCTGGAATCAACCCGCGTTCTTTGCGATTCGCGAGCCGCTTGCGGCATGGCGGCTTTCAACCGACGAGTTCTGGCGGGGCATCGGTGCGGTCGAGCTGCTCGATGGCGCAATGCCGATGGTTGCTTTGCGCATCAGCCGCAAACTGTCGGCGCGGCAGATCGACGAGGCTAAGCGGCGTATTGCGGCGAAAATCGGCGAGTTCGTCTTTATCGGCGGCTGGATCAGCCCTGGCGAGAAAGCGATCCGCGATCTGCTGTTAGGCGACCCGTGCGGCAAGATCGTTCAGATTCTGCCGTCGGCGATGCCCCACGACTACAAGGTTGGCAGCATGTGGCTGGAAGCGATTCGCGACCGGCGCGCCGCCATCATCGCGAGGGGCAACAGCGAGGTCGAATTTTCGCGCTCGGCGTGCCTTGATCTCAACGCAGCGGCGGCCGGGATTTCGCAAGGGCAAGCCCGGGATTCGCAAGGGCAAGCCCTTGCGACAGGACAGACGGGGGCGAAACGATAGGACAGACGGGGGGCGAACCGGCGTGGCAAGCCCATGCGACAGTAGAACCGGGCGGCGAAACGGCGGCCCGGGCGGGTTGGGCGATTTACTGGAAGGCCACAGGGCCGGAAGTGTTTTCTTGACGACACCGCTTGCGGTGTCCAGCAGGAGCGAATTATGAATGAAGCGCAAGTAAGGCATGATCTGATTGACCCGGCGCTGAGGGCGGCGGGGTGGGAATCTCTGCCGGCGAAGGTAACTGTAGAGCAGACGATTTCGCCGGGACCTGTCAGCCAGGAGGACGGGCAGAGCCACAATCCCGAATTCGCCGACTATGTGCTGATGTACGGCAACCGGCGGATTGCGGTCGTGGAGGCGAAGGCGTCGGACAAGAACTACCGAGCGGGCGAGGCGCAGGCGCGCAAGTATGCCGCGGCGCTTGGGGTGCGGTTCGCCTACGCGACAAACGGCTCGCAGGTCTTCTGCATGGATCTTACGCTTGGCGCCACTTCGACGGTCGAGCTGGACGGCTTCCCGACGCCTGCCGAACTTATGGCGGTTCTGGACAGGGAAACGGCATCGCCTTTGGAGAAGATATGCCGTGAAATCCCGTGGTCTTTCGCCGGCAACCGCGGCATCCGCTACTACCAGCAGCGGGCGCTTGCCGAGGTGATTCTGCGCAACTATGTGAATGACGGCGCATGGACGCTCTCGATGAAAGGCTTCAGCGATCTCCTGAAGCAACGCTACGGTTCCATTTCCGAAGCCTTGTCGAAGCTGTCCTTCCCGACGCTCGACCACGCATTGAACTATTATTCCGACATCCATCCAGCACTGGCTCTACGCCGCATAAGGCGGAAGCTTCGCGAACGCAAAGGGAGAAAATTCACAATCTTCGCAGGCGTGCCGCTCAAGAAACGGGGCAGGGGCGGCGCGTCCGGCCGTCCGGCGCAGACGCGGAGACAATCCGGGTGAGGGGGATGTCGTGCGGTTCGGCAGGGAGGTCCGCAACCATCTGGAATTGATAGGCGACTCCGATTTTAACGGCGCATTCCGGAGCGGAAGCGAGAAACCTGTCGTACCATCCGCCGCCGTAGCCCAGGCGTTTGCCGCCTGGGGTGAACGCAAGACCCGGAATTATCCAAGCGCAAACTTCCCGCGCCGGGACGGTTGCGGAATCCGCAGGCTCGCGGATCCCCATAGGACCGCGCCGGACGCATCTGCCGTCCAATCCCTTCAGCAGCGAAAGATCGTACGACACGCCGTTCCAGCGCGGCGCAACGGTTTTCACGCCTTCGCCGATCAAATACATGACGTAGGAATCGATGCATATCTCCGCAGGCGAAGCCAGATAGACCGCTACGGGCGAATCGCATCTGAAAGGATCTATCGGCCCGCCCGCGCAGGTTAGCGCCTTGAGTTTTTCAAATACATCGGCCTCCGCCGCAGCCTTCTCACCGGGCGCCACGCCGGCGCGCCGCAATTTCATCGCGCGGCGGATTGCGGACTTTTCCATGTTCCCGTCCGTCATTGCAGAACCGGCCCCCGCATCAAAGGATTTGCACAATGGCGGAACATCATATTTTCCATTTCCCGCGCGTTGCGAGAAGAAGGCTCTTCCAGGTCTCCATGCCGCGCGGTATTATCTGGCGGCGGACGCGGAAGAAATCCTCCGCCGGAGGCCGCATCTTCTTTTTCATCGATGCGGCGTACTTGTAGCCCGCCGCCTTTACAAGAGCGACGATTCCATCGTTCTCTCCGCCGCGCGGATAGGCGAAACTTTCGATTCCATGCCCGAGGATTCCCTCGATCCACGATTTGTTTGCCTCGATTTCACGCTTCGCTTCGTCCATCGGGATTTTCACGAGCGTGGAATGCCCCGCAGTGTGCCCGCCGATTTCCACAAGCCCGCTCGCGTCCATCTCGCGCAGCATCTCCGCCGTCAGGTACGACGCCCCGGGCGGAACCGGATCTTCGTCCGACCACTTTTCGCGAGGGAACGACGGATCGCCGCGGTTCGTGACGAACAGCGTCGCCGGGACCCGCAGCTCTTTCAATATGGGGAAAAGGACCGTGTAGTTGTCCGCCCATCCGTCGTCGAAAGTGAGGCACGCCGTGCGCGCGCCGCCGCGCGCGCACGCATCGCGGAAAGTCGCGAACGAATAGCCGTCGGCGCGCATCGCCTCCACGAGCGCCCGCAATTCACCCGGCCGCACCGTATTGTTCGGGCAGCATGGATCCACAACCTCTTCGCCGACGCTGTGCAGCATCAGGAAAGACGGCGTCTTCCATCGCGGCCACCACCACGTGTTCCGCCACGGCAGGAGCCGTCCTAACATCATTTACCACCCCCTATCGCAGCAGATATGAAAGCGGCGAGCCGTTCCGAGGCGTTGCCGTCTTCCACGCACCCGCGCGCGCCAAGGAACCCTTCCGTCTTTTTGGCATAGGCGCCCGCATCAAACGAACGGATCTCAGAGAGCAAGTCCTCCGGCGTCTCGGCAATCTGGAACGGCGATTCGTCGAGCGGATAGTAAAGTCCGCGTTCGCCTGCGAACCGCTCGATATCCGGCGCATAGATAAAACCCGGCCGACGGCTCAAGACGAAATCGTATATGCAGCCGGAATAGTCGGTGATCATGACATCTGCAGCGACCATAAGTTCTTGTATGTCGCCGTAATCGGACACATCGCGCACACAATCACCGGAGACACCTGAAGTGTCGACTATCCTGGAACCCTTGCTCTTTGGATGCGGGCGGAAGAGAAGCGTCCAATCGCCGCCGAAACGGTCTGCCAGGGCAGAGAGCAGTTCTTGCGCGCCGATTGGCTTCCATTCGCCGCCGGAATCCCGGAATGTAGGAGCATAAAGGCACAGACGCGAATCTGCGGCAAGGCCGATCTGCCGTCGGACTTCCGCCGGCAGACGCTTGGCGGCTTCTCCAAAGAACACATCGTTGCGCGGATGTCCGAACTCCAGCGGCTTTGCACTTTCCGGAAAATAGCCGCGGTATATGCCTGTCTCGAAACTCGAATTCGACACCACGTAATCGACCATACTAAGTTCGCGGAGCACCGAGACCGTGCGTTCCACACCTTCGGCCTCCATCTTTTTGGGCCCCATCGAACCATGCCACGTCTGTATGTATATCTGCCCCGGCTTCTTTACCAATCCGCGCTCCGTAAAGCGCAAGAGGCTTGTGTTATCCACCCATATGCGCGCGGTGGAAAGAATCCGCAACGCGCCGAGACCATGAAGGGAATGGTACCTTATTCCCGCAGGAAGAGCCTTCTTGTCCTCGCGCGACATGCCGCCCATCCAGACTATGTCGATGTCGGGCCGGAGCGTCTTGAGCGCGCACGCGACATATTTTGGATTGCAACGGAACCCGCGCCCCACATGGTTGAGGAACACAACCCTGTCGCAGATGCGCCAGACGCGTCTGCAAAGAAATTCCGCAATGTGCGTCTTAAGTCCCTTGGCCATTTTCGCACCTTATGCAGTTCTTGACATCGGTAGAAGATATTTCCGGCGTCCTTGGAAGATATACGACGCGGCAAATGTCGGAAAGGCTGTCGAATTTTCCCTCCCAGTCGTTGCCCATCACGAATATGTCTATGCCGTACTTCTTTATATCATCTCTTTTCTGTTCCCACCCGTCTTCTGGAATGACCCTGTCTACGCAGCGTAGAGCACGCACGATCTCCATGCGTTGGGAATCCGGAATCACAGATTGCTTGTGTTTCTCTTCCCAGTTGAAGCGGTCGGTCGAAACCCCGACCGTAAGCATACCGTCAGGCCCACACAGTTCGCGCGCGCGCTCGAGCAACCTAAGGTGCCCTATGTGAAACAAATCGTATGTTCCGTATGTTATGACATTTGCCATCTGTACCGCCTCCTGCTTCCGCTGCGTTCAAGAAAACATCCTTCGGCCTTCAATCGTTCGTATTTCGCCCTGTCGCGCCATGCGAACACCTTGGCGGGGTTGCCGCCGGCGATCGCGCAAGCCGGTATTTCCCCGTGCACCACGCTCCCCATCTGGATTATCGCGCCCTCGCCGATTTTCGTCCCGGGAAGAAGCGTGACATTCATGCCGATCCACGCGCAATCCCCTATTTCCACCGGCTTGCAGACGAATCCCGGGCCGAACGGCAGGGTCTCGCCTTCGTATACATGGTTCTGGGTCTGGATGACAAGCCCCGGCCCGGTCGAAACATGGCTGCCAATCGTCACGCCGCCGCCGCCGAGAATCACCACGCCGCCGAGACCGGTCCAATCGCCGACAGAAGTGTTTTTCGAAAGGACGCAGCGCCCCGTGGCAAACGAATGCCTGCCGAACGATTTAGCGCGGCGGCGCGGCCCCGCCGTGAAAAGCCATGTCGCGAGCCTCCTGCGCCATCTCTTCCGCAGCCGGGGAACCGGCACGAAAAACGTCAGCAGCGAAGCCAGAAACTTCATGCTTTCTCCTTGCGTTTCCATACGCGGATGCCGCACACGAGCCAGCGGGTGACGCGCTTTTTTGTGTATTTGAAAAAGAAGAATCCTTTGACATGGCCCCAGACGAAACGGGCCGCGTTGGCGCGGTAGGGCGACTTGAGAAGGTATTTGAGATAGATAGGCCAAGTCGTATTCTTCCAAATGTTGCACCATGGCTTTTGTGTAACACCGGGAAAGTGCCAGATTCTGACATCTCTTCTTAATGGCGAATATCGCCCTGTTTCATTCCAAAGATTGCTAAGTTTCTTTATCTTTCCTTCACAGACAAGATTTATGATATCCAAATCTATGAACCCAACGCTATTGCCGTATTTCGCGGTCGCAGACATGAATTGCGAAGCATAGCTTTCCCGGCGCATCCGATCCAGGTCCATTACAAGCAGTCCGGAAAAAAAATACGGCGATTCGGGGGAAAACCCAAGTCTTACGATGTCATCTCTATGCCCCATCTTTTCGCCGTCGTAATTGCGAACTGCCGCTATTGTCTTGCCTTGCAGGTCGGTTTCCCAAAGGGGGCGTATGTCTCCAACGCAGAGGACATCCACATCGCTGTAGATCGTGCGGTCTTCGTCTGCGAGCACTTCAGGCAGGAGGTAGCGGTAATATGTTTCTTGCGTGACATGCTCGAGCCCTGGCGGGATAGGGAATGCGTCAAATCGCGATGAGTCGATTTTGTGGAACTTCACGCTTGCCGTCCTGCACATTGCGCCACGCCGGAAATTCTCCAGCTCCTTCACCCTCGCCATGTTTTCTTCGCTGAAATCGCGGTGCAGCACGTGGAAGACGAAACTCGATCCGGGATTGTTGTACAGAATGCTCGCAATGACGACGGCGAGATGCTGGGCATAACTGTCGGAAACGGAGAACGAAACCGAAATCCGTTCTCCGCGTTCCCCGCCCTGCGGCGCATCCTTCCGCTTTTGTTCCATTGCAGCAGACATGCAAAGCGCGCCCGCCGCGCGGCGGGCGCGCCGGCGGTCATTTTTCTTTTCCGGAATTGGCGAACTTCACAGGCGTGCCGACGACGCGCGTCCTCACAAGCGAGAAAAACGGAATCACGAACACGGACTGCTCGTCTATCGTCATCCCGACAAGCGCGTCCGCTCCGTTGGCCTTGCCCAGCGCGGACTTGTACGCGATATGCTGAGGCGACTCTGAAAGCGTTCCGCCGATGCCGAACACCCATATCCTGTCATGAGTGCCCTCGACATCCGAACCGCACACGGAAAATCCCGTTGCAGGCACGGGGGCGGAGCAGCTTTCGAACGACACGGGGGAAGTGAAGCAGCCGGACAGACCGGCCGCCGCAAGGCAGACAGACGCCGCCAACGCTA
>Ga0310695_10011145_pt1 | contig 12924 bp, 11 predicted proteins | sample RumenRJG_04DNA_FD_203882 | JGI IMG/M metagenome (GOLD analysis project Ga0310695, IMG submission 203882) | Bovine rumen microbial communities from Lethbridge, Alberta, Canada - RJG_04 (v2) (version 2) | ecosystem: Host-associated > Mammals > Digestive system > Stomach > Rumen | place: Canada...
ACATCCTGCATTGTCATGGATGCTGGAATCAGAAAATGGCACGTGCCACCCGCACAGCCCGTCGCTATGGTGTACGCGTGGTCATCACACCCCACGGACAACTAGAACCGTGGGTGGTCAGCAAGATGAGCGTACAGGATAAGGTGAATGCCATCCTATGGCAGAAAGAAGCCGTTGCAGGTGCGTATGCTGTCATCACACTGGGCAAGCTTGAATGCCAGAATTTCCTGAAGCTCGACTGGAATCGGCGGGTAGAAGAAATCCACAATGCCGTCACGACCAATACGATCACACCCGAACGAATGTGCTCAGAGACTTTCGCTGTCTATCAGAAAGTCCTCGACTCCAACACCATCGAGCAACTCGACGAGCTCAGTCTCAAAGCCCTGGCCACCATCATTAAGGCAGGTATCATGGGTGACCACCGCTGGTGCCGCTCTCTTGACAGCATTCATTATCCACAGGATATCGACTGGCGGCGACTCCTCATCTTCGCAGAACACGAGAATATCCGGAACTATGTAGATTATGGTATCAGTGTTCTTGGGCTGCCGATGCCTACGATCGACACAGAGCGCATCGCCGCCTACTTCCCTGATGCCTATACACGTCCTCGGCCCATCAAGGAAATGATTGGAGAGTATCAGGGCGACCAAACAGCCTATCTCGCAAAGATGATAGCCCAGATCAACCGTCAGCCACTCCTACTCCATCTGATAGAATTCACACGTGAACTCTATCGCGACACTGTCAACGACGACCTCCTCGTCTCAACGCTCGGAGATAAGAACCTGACTAAGTTCACGGAAAGTCTGATGCCGATACTCCAGGAGTTGGCAGAACTCGACGAAGGGTATATGCCCCTTCCTCCAAAAGACAACCGTCTGACTGCACATATCCGCAAACTAATAACTAACCACTTGAAAATATGACAACTACAGCATTCAACAATCCAATGACAGACATGCACTACCTGCAACTGCTCTCTCAGTCATTCCCCACCATTGCCGATGCCTCTACCGAGATCATCAATCTGGAGGCTATTCTGGCTTTGCCCAAGGGTACAGAGCACTTCCTGGCCGATCTCCATGGTGAGAGTGAGGCTTTCCGTCATGTGCTCAAGAATGCATCAGGAAACATCAAGCGAAAGGTGAACGAACTCTTTGGCAACAACATACGCGAGGCAGAAAAGAAAGAACTCTGCACCCTCATCTACTATCCTGAACAGAAACTCGAGCTCATCAAAGCCCGCGAGCATGATATCGAAGACTGGTATCGCATCACCATTCACCAACTGGTTCGTGTCTGTCGCGATGTGTCCTCCAAATACACCCGCTCAAAGGTTCGCAAATCCCTGCCCGAGGATTTTTCATATATCATTGAGGAGCTGCTTCACGAGAACCTGTCTGACCACGACAAGACAGCCTACGTCAACGTCATCGTCGACACCATCATCTCCACTGGCCGCGCCGACGATTTCATCTGCGCCATCTGCAACGTCATCCAGCGCCTCGCCATCGATCAACTTCATATTCTCGGCGACATCTACGACCGTGGCCCTGGCGCACATATCATCATGGACACCCTCCGCCAGTATCATTCCTGGGATATCCAGTGGGGCAACCACGACATCCTGTGGATGGGTGCATCTGCTGGCAACGATGCCTGTATCTGCAACGTACTGCGACTCTGTCTTCGCTACGCCAATCTCGCCACCATCGAGGAATATGGCATCAATCTCGTGCCGTTAGCCACCTTTGCCCTCGAGGTCTATGGCGACGATCCCTGCGAGGAATTCTTGCCCAATGTCCTGCCAGGCAATTCCATCGACGAGAAAAACCGACAATTGACAGCCAAGATGCATAAGGCCATTGCCGTCATCCAGTTCAAACAGGAAGCCGCCATTTTCCACCGTCGCCCCGAGTGGCACATGGAGAACCGTTGTCTGTTCGAACATATCGACTACCAGCGGGGCATCTGCACCCTCGATGGCAAAGAGTATGCCATGAAGAGTTGTCACTTCCCGACCGTCGACCCTCAGAATCCCAATGCCCTCACCCCCGAGGAAACTGACCTCATGCAGCGTCTCCATCACTCGTTCCGCATCTCCGAAAAGCTCCACAAGCACATCCGCACCCTTCTCTCACACGGATGCATGTATACCATCAGCAACTCCAACCTGCTCTTCCATGCCAGTTGTCCACTCAACGACGATGGCACCTTGCGCGAAGTCGAAATTTATCCTGAAGTCCGCTTCAGTGGTAAGGAGCTGATGCATCACATCGGCATGCTCATCCGTTCCGCTTTTTCTGAGCCCAACGAAGAGTACCCCCGCGACTATGCCCGCGACTACTTCCTCTACCTTTGGTGCGGCCCTGACTCTCCCCTGTTCGACAAGTCCAAGATGGCCACCTTCGAACGTTATTTCCTGAAGGATAAGGAGACCTATCTAGAGGAGAAAGGCAACTACTTCCGTCTGCGCGACTCTGCTTCCGTCTGCGACCGCATCCTCGATGCTTTCGGAGTCAAAGGCCAGGTCCGTCATATCATCAATGGTCACGTACCCGTCCACGCCTCTAAGGGTGAGAATCCCATCAAGGCCGGAGGCCGACTGATGGTCATCGACGGCGGATTCTCCGAAGCCTATCACCACGAGACAGGCATCGCCGGTTACACCCTCGTATATCACTCCCGAGGCTTCCAGCTCGTCCAGCACGAACCCTTCACCTCTCAGCATGATGCCATCCTTCGTGAGATAGATATCAAATCCACTACCCAGATCGTTGAGATGTCAGCCCATCGCATGCTCGTAGCAGATACCGACAAGGGTGAAGAACTCCGTGCTCAGGTCGCTGATCTGAAAGAACTCCTCTACGCCTATCGCCTCGGCATCATCAAAGAGAAACGCTAAGCTCCCGCCCATGAAACGTCTCCCTCTGATGCGGCTCCTGTTGAGCCTGCTGCTGCTGTGCCACTGCAGTATCTCTCTCCTCGCTGGCAATCGTATCTACGCCCCTGAGATCAAGACCCTCCAGGCAGTTGTCAACGACGACTGGCTCTCTCCAGCGGTGATGCGTCTCAACAGCGACGATTGGCTCCAAGTCAGTTTCGACGAGCTCTCCCACGATGATCACCGTTATATCTATCGTCTGCAGCACTGCGAAGTCGACTGGACTCCTTCCGATGGCCTCTTTGAGACCGACTGGTTAGAAGGATTCAACGACGTTGTCATCGACGACTTCGAGCGCTCTATCAACACCACCGTCCCCTACACCCATTACCAGTTCACAATTCCAAACGACCGCTGCCGTCCACGTCTCAGCGGCAACTACCGCCTGGACATCATCGACGAAGAGTCAGAGCTCGTTTTGGCCAAGGTCGAATTCATGATCAACGAGCAGGCCATGCCACTTGCCGCAGCCATCACTACCAATACCGATATCGACGTCAACCGCAGTCACCAGCAACTCTCGTTCAGCTTGAATTATGGACATCTGTCAGTCACCGATCCGCAACAACAGCTGCAGACCGTTGTGATGCAGAACAACCGTGAAGACAATCTCTGCCGCAATGTCCCATACACCTCCGTCAGTTCCTATGGTTTGGAGTGGCATCATTGCCGACAGCTCATCTTCGACGGAGGCAACGAATACCGCAAGTTCGAGATCCTCGACCCCTCCCATCCCACGATGGGCATCGACCGCATCATCTGGGACGGCCAAGCCTACCAGGCTTTCCCCTTCCTGTCCGAGCCGCGTCCCAACTACATCTACGACCCTGATGCCAATGGTTCTTTCCTCATCCGCAACAGCGACAACCGCGAAATCGACATCACCTGCGACTATGTCTGGGTTAACTACCGCCTCCGCACAGATCATGGGGACCCCGTGATCGCAGGCCGATGGACCATTGAATCCCCCGAGACCTACCGCATGACCTACGCCCCCGAGCAACAGCTCTATACTGCCCGCATCCTTCAAAAGCAAGGCTACTATTCCTATCAATACCTTGGGGTGCCCTCCGAAGGCAATTTCTACCAGACGGAGAACAGCTACCAGATCTATGTATATTATAAAGGTATTGGAGAACGCACGTGGCGACTGGTGGCCTTTAATCAGTTCTCAATTCACTAAACAGCCTGACGACCATGCTTACGCCGATATTCCTCTGGCGTCAGTTTCATTTCGTGATAGAACGTCGCGATGAGATAGTTCGCCGTTACAAATCCGCACTGATCCGCAATCTCTCCCACCGTTAATTCAGTTTCCACCAGCATCTTCTTGGCTTTCTGTAGCATCAGCTTCCTGGCCAATCCCCTCGGACTTTTATAGATATTGGCCATGATGAGTCGGTAGAAACTCTGCACCGCCATCCCGGTCTCGTTGCTCAGGCCTCGCACCGTCATATCCTTCGCATCCTTCGAGAGCACGGTAGGCATGAGTCTCGTCATCACTTCCATAAACTCTGGGGTCAGTTCGTTCTGGGGATCGCCGCCCATGCCGTAGACATCCTCTGGCACAGGTTCAATCTTTTCCCCACCCTGTAACGTGCAGCGCTCAGCAAAAGACTTGATCCTCTTGGTCAGGTTCTGCTCCTGACTGTTACGAAGTGTTCTCATCTTCGTGTTTCTCAAATACAGATAAGCATTCACCGCGGCCAGCACCAACAGCACCAATAGCACCAATACCACGACACCCGTTGTACGCCACCACGGCTCGTTCACGTTCACCACCCATTCGTAGGGCACCGTTTCCCACTTGTCAGGCACCAACGAGGTCTGCACCTCAATCGTGTAGCTGCCAGGCTTCAGCGACACCAGCGGCAGATGCAACTGTCCCTGTCTGTCCACCAAACCACCCGAATTGGCCTTAGTCAACACCCGCCAGGTATCGTCAAGGCCTTTCACCCTCACACGATAACAAGTCTGTTGCGGACGGAAATAATTCAATGCCGAGAAAGTCAGCGACACCGAGTTCTGGTTATAGTTCAGGTTGATCTCCGCCGTTCTCGTCAGAGCCTTCTCCAAAATCATGTTCCCGTCAAGCACCTGTCCCGTATGGATCACGTTACCGTTCACCATCAGTCTGATCAGCTTCGGATAGATATCCCTGAAGGCCGAGTCGTTCATCGTCGTCATCTCCCCGGGGTTAAACTCCACCACGTGGTCCAGCATCTGCATCGCAATCGCGCCGTTAGGCAGCCTCATGGCCTTACCGTTCACAAACGACTCGCTGGGGATATTCTCCCACTCATTATAACTATTGATAAACCTCAGTTTTCCGTCCTCAATCATCAGACAACTCAGTCCGTAGCTCGTACCCACCCAGATGTTGTGAGAGTCCGACTCGATAAGCGTGTGAATCACATTGTTCAGCAATCCGTCCTGACGCGTAATCAGCTGCGGCAGTTTGTCGTTCCTGTTCTTATACAACAGCAGACCCTGGGTCGTACCCACCCAAGTCCAGCCTCTGGAGTCCTTGAGCACGCAATTCGTTGATCGCCCCTTGTAGGAGTACTGTCCGTCGAGTCCCTTCATCAGCTGAATCAGTTCCTCTGCCCGCGGGTGATCCCAACGATACACATGGAAAGGTGAAGTGTAAGGCCTCGAATACAGCAGTCCGCGCTTCTGGGTGCCAACCCACATACCGCCCTGCCTGTCGAAGGCCATCGCGTTGATATCTGTCAGCAGCAGCTCCCCGTTGGCCATCTTCAGCATCTCCGTGTGCTCGATCTTCTCAGTCCGCAGGTCGTAAGTCCAGTAGCCATAGGCCGAAGGAATGTAGAGCACCGAATCCTCCATCGCCAGATTGTTCATGTGGTAAGGCAGTTCGAGCAGCGTTTTCCACTCCCACGTCTTCATATCCAACTTCATCAAGATCGACTCCGTCTCGCCGTTTCTCACCTGGAACAGCGACTGATCATCATTCCACAACACTGACGAACGGTCGTATTTCGCCTTCAGCGCCTGCGGGTAGGCATTCGAATTGCGCAATATCTTACCTGTCTCAAGATCAAAGACTTCCATCAGTCCGTTATCGTAGAACATTAACAGATACTTGTCCTGTAGGATGTCCATATCCTGAAGCTCGCGCCCTTTCCTGATTGGGAAAGTACGCTTCGAGTCCACGTTGTACAGGCCCTTGTCAGTCATCGCCCACACGATATTCCGGTGGTCCACAAACAAATCCGTCACTCCACCCACGATGCCGAACTCCTCCAGTACCTTATCCACCGAATCCACAAAGCGTTCCGTCGTCAGATTCACACACGTCACCGAGTGCGTATCTTTCAGCCACAGATGGTGGTATCGGTCGAAGTATAGGTGATAATTGCCCGAATAGTTCTTCAGCGGATAGATATTCTCCGTACTCGGATCGATATACGTAAACGTCTGGCCGTCGAAGAAGTTGATCTGTCCCATCGTCGTAATCACCAGTCTGCCCGTCTTCGTCACGTTAATCGTCTGGGCACTGTTATCCGACAGACCGTTAGCCGCATTATATGCATAGAAATGATCATCCCGTGCTGATGTCGTCAAGTTCGTCACCAGCAGGAAACTCATCAGGAGCCACGGCCATTTCATTTTTATACGCATGAGTATATCGTTGTCGATGCAAAGATAATGAAAAAGGTGATTAATTCCAAATTTTCAGATTATTTTCTGCAATTTTGCGCTATTTTCAATAGTATCTAATGGACAACATGGACGTACTCAAAGGATTTCTGTAGAAGATAGCGTCCTCTGTTGTCTTGTTCCTTAGCCTGGATTCCAAGCTTTCCGATGGCGGATTCCGGATTTCTGCCGACATCAATAATCAAACCTTTTCTCATGTCGGGAAAAGCCGTAAGCATTGCTACGTCGCCATTGCTATCGCCTGCAACCAGCACAGGTTCGGCATGGTCATACGCAGGCGCCATATAGGTTCGGATGCAATCCACCTTTCCGTCCCTGATCGGCTGTTTGTAGTCTGCGTCAAACTGAGCAATGATTCTTTCACCACTGACGAAACGCAGACCATATACCCTCTCTTCAGGCAGGCCAAATCCCAAAACGGAGTCGCAGGCCAGCACCTCCACAATCAGCTCTAATGAGGCGGAACACACATAGGCGTCAATGCCAGCCGCTTCCAGACCTTGGTACAAATCCTTCATCTCAGGCGATACCCAGATGCCGCGTGGTACATCGCCGCCCCATTGACCGTCGGGTGAATACCACTGCTCTACGGCAAGCCGCTCCCTTCCCAGGTGCTCTGCAATAACATCACTGACGATTCCACGGGCTTCAGCTTCAGTATAACCCGCAGCAACCCGGGTTGCCAGAGATAGGTCACCCAACTGCCCCACTGCTCATCCATCGCCTCCATCAGTGTGACCATGCGAGCCCTGAAGTCCAGATACACATCCGATTTCCGTATAGAATCGATACTTTCTCCAGCGTTTATCCTGACGGTCATGCTATCGTATTCCGCAGAAAGGATACTACCCATTTCCGCATATGTCAGCCCCTTTCCTTGCATCACGTCCTCTGGTGTTGGAATACCATCCAGAAAGTTGTGGGCGGGGGCATCGGCAAAGCACAGATGTTCTATCTGGTAAACCAAGAGGGCATTTGTGATGTCATGAACGATGGAAGTCTGGTCGAAATCGAATACCGCATAGGAATCTATGCCGGCTTGGTCGAGTAGTTCGTTGAGTGCGTTCTTTACTTGCGGATCCCACTGGCCGTCCTGAATCCTTCCGACAGCAGGATGATCGTCATTGCTGAACGATGTCAGCACGCATGTGCTGCAAGTGAGGGCGACGACCATCACCCATTGCATGAACTTTCTCATCTGTTGAAAAGATCTTCTTCAAGGAACCGCAACTCTGCCTCCAGCATCTCCAGTTTCGGCATACGAAAGCCAGCCTCGCGGGCTATCTCCAAGGGACGGGTGTAGAGATAGTATATCTCCATACGACGGTGGAAGTCGTAATCCAGTCGCATAGATGGCGAATAAGGCGTCATCGCATCCGTCATCTCTATCATCTTGTCGACAAACGCCTCATCCAGATTCTTCACACCCAAATGCTGGGCAGCACCGACCACCTCCATCATCTGCTCACGAATCAGCTGTCTGGTCGACTTGTTCTTCAGCAGCAGGTCGGTCTGCGTGTGCAATGCTACGGTCATACCGTTGAACGGCATGTTCCATACGGCCTTTTTCCATCGTGCCTCATGATACTCCACCAGTCCCGTCTCGATGTTAGCCTGACGGAACTCATCGACCACGGCCTGCATCAGCGCTTCATCCTTGCAGGAATAATTGGCCAGGTTGATGCTGCCATAACACTGGTGGTTGACTGTGCCGGGCTCCGTCTTGGCAGAACAGATAAAGGCCAGTCCCGCAACCAGTTGCACATCAGGGAACATCTTCTGCACATCCTCCTCCACGCCAATGCCGTTCTGAATGAGCACCACCAGCGTCTTGTCATGGAGCAATGGTGGCAGCAGCGACTGCAGTTTGCCGTTGTTCACAGACTTCAGACACACCAGCACCACGTCGCACTTCGGCATATCCTCCGTATACAGATAGGCATTTACATCATCCAGATGAAACGATCCGTCACAGGAGTCTACCTGCAGGCCGTGCTGTTTCACATACTCATAATCACTTCGGAACAGGAAATGAAGATCCTGTCCCGCATGAGCCAGTTTGGCTCCATAATATCCTCCAATGGCACCCGTGCCGATAATTCCGTATCTCATATTTTGTTAAATGTTGGCACAAAATTAGCAATAATTCCGTAATAATCACTATATTTGTGCTCAGTTTTAATATGTTTTGTGAAAAGTTACTATGAAACGTAAACTTTTTTGCGAGATATCACCCTTCACCTATCGGCTGTCGATGGAGAAGGAGATTCTGAAGCGTCACGTTCAGGATATGCTGCGGAAGACGCTGTTCGCCAGGAATCGGACGGAGGAGTCGCTGCCCGTAGTGGTCTATCGTCACAACTCGCTCATCCGCCGTCGACTGGGCAACGTGAATATGCAGTTGCAAGAGAACAAGGCGACGAACCTCGCTTTGGCAGTGAAGCACATCGACGGGCTCATCATTCGTCCCGGCGAGACATTCTCCGTATGGAAGCTCATCGGACGCACCTCTAAGCGGAAGGGCTACAAGGAGGGACTGACCATCGCCAAGGGCAAGCCCTCGCAGGGTATAGGCGGTGGCTTGTGCCAGTTGTCGAACCTGATCCACTGGCTCGTATTGCACAGCGAACTATCCATCACCGAGCACCATCACCACGATGGACTCGACCTGTTCCCCGACTATGGCCGCCAGATTCCCTTCGGCACGGGTACCAGCATCTCTTACAACTATATCGACTACCGTTTCCGCAATGACACCCGAAATACATATCAGCTCCGACTTTGGACAGACGATGAATACCTGTGCGGCGAACTGCGAGCCATGGAGCAGCAGCCCCATACCTTCCATATCCATGCCGAGAACGAATACTTCTCGCATGAGAATGGTGTGGTATACCGCAATGGTGAGGTCTATCGCGATGTCATTGACCGCGTATCCGGCCAGCATCTTGACAGACAGCTCATCCGCACCAACCATGCACGGGTGATGTACGACCTCCCCCAGCAGAAGAAGATATTGTTCCTTCACGGGTTCTACGCCAGCGGCAATTGTGTGCCGGCTCTGGCATTGAAGGAGGCTTTCAAAGATAAAGCCACCGTACTCACGCCAGACCTTCCCCTCCACCCCGACGATGCCATCAGACTGATCCGGGAGATCTGTGATCGAGAGAAACCAGACATTCTTGTGGGCAACAGCTGCGGTTCGTTCTATGCACAGATGATAGCACCTATTATTGGAGTTCCGGCATTATTAGGCAATCCGCATTTCAAGATGTCAGACTTCCTGCGCGAGCGCATCGGCAGTCATCAGTATAAGTCACCTCGGGCTGACGGCAAACAGGACTTTACCATCACTGAGGAACTTGTCAAGGAGTTCGAGGAAATAGAGGCTCACCAGTTCTTCGACGAGCGAAGCGGCATAGCCGAGCGTGACAGCTGTAATATATATAAGGAACGTGTATGGGGACTCTTCGGCGAAGAGGACACACTCGCCCACTTCGAACCGCTATTCTTGGAGCATTACCTCCATTCTTATCACTTTCCCGGTGGCCATACACCTACTGCAGAACAGTTCAAGACCTGGTATTGTCCGCTCATCGAGAAGATGTTGCAGGAATACCCTGTCAATGATCGTGAGCAGGCTTTATAGGGGGCCACTAACAAACATGAGAGGCATCCCCAAGGGAATGCCTCTCACTTAAATTAATAATTTCAATACAAATCTACTTGGTGAGACCACGATTAGTCATAGTGGCATTCAGCAGTGTCAGATAAGTACGCATCTGATCCTTGTTGAGTATGTAGCGCATCCATTTAACATCGTTCGAGATGGCGCGCTCCACCATGGCGTCTCGATCCTTATCGCCATACACGGCTGCGAACTTCAACTCGGCTGCGAATGTGTGATGGATCTCCTCTACAGCCTCCTTCTGGTCATCATACAGTCCCAGTGCATAAGAGAGCTTATTCATATTAATATTCAACTCATAAGCCTCTAAATTGCTTACTTCTGCTGTTTTCTCACCTTCTGCAAATGCTGTTGTCATACTCAGCATAGCTACCATTGTCAAAATCATCTTTTTCATCTTTTTACCCTTTCTTTTCTTTACTCGGGGCAGCGTGTTTATTTTGTTATCCTGTTTGCCCCTACTTTAATACTAAAAATGTTATTTAATGTCTTTTGACAGTGCAAAGGTACGACGTTTTTACTGGTTTTCATCATAAAAAGCCAAAGTTGTGTTCGTACACAGGAATTAATTGACTCATATCAAACAAATCATAAAATATGTTATTTTTGTTAATTCCGCTTACACATTATTAATAATAATCCATCTTAAATGACTAAATTTGCCGCAAGAAATGATAACAAGCTTAATTGACAGAACAATGACACCACAGGAACAAAGAAATGAGCGTCTGGCCCAGACGATTATCAAAAACCTGAAGCGCCGTCACATGGAGGGCTTCTATTGTGCGACGGCAGAAGAGGCCGTCAAGAAAGTTTCCGAGCTTATTGACGACGGAAGCAGTGTGACATGGGGCGGCACGATGACAGTCCGCGACTTGGGTATTCCGCAATACCTTAAAGACCGTGGCACGTTGGAGGTGCTCGACCGTGACCTCGTAGAAACGCCGGAAAAGAAGCAGGCGATGTATCTCAAGGCTTTCTCAGTCGATGTCTATCTGTCCAGCGCCAACGCTATATCAGAGGACGGTGTCATCGTGAACATCGATGGCAACGGAAACCGTGTGGCAGCTATCACGTGGGGACCGAAAAAGGTGATTTTCGTCATCGGCCTGAACAAGGTGGCCCAGAACGTAGAGGCAGCTCTTGCCAGAGCCAGAAGCACGGCATCGCCCATCAATGCGGCGCGATTCGACATCAAGACTCCATGTCAGACGGACGGCGTGTGCCATAACTGCAACTCGCCGGAATCCATCTGCAACTATGTCCACTTTCTCAGGAACTCACCACGAGGCCGTCATCTCGTCGTGCTGGTAGGTGAAAACCTCGGATATTGATGATGAAGTGGACTGTATTATCAGATAATCGAAGTACTAATAGTCGTCTATCCACAGAACACGGCCTTTCAATCCTGTTGGTAACGGAGCGGCACAAGATCCTGCTTGATACAGGAGCAAGTGACGTGTTTATCCGGAATGCAGAGCTGTTGGGCATTGACCTCAGCGATGTGGACTATGTTTTCATTTCTCATGGGCATAGCGACCATGCAGGCGGCTTACGATATTTTCTTGAACGTAATCGACAGGCTCGAACGGAGTTCAAAGTCATCGTCTCACCCGATGCGACGAGCGGACATTTCTTTTCCAAACGTGGTAATCTGCATAGCATTACCACGGAGTGGCCGACGATAGACGAAGACAGACTTGTCTTGATAGACCAAACCTGTGAAGTGGCAGACGGCATCCATGTGATTGCCCATATGCCTCAGATTCATCCAATGCCCAAGGGCAATCAGCATCTCTATGTCCAGGATTCCGACGGGAACTATATCCACGACGATTTCCGTCATGAACTGGTCCTTTATGTTGATGGGCTGTTATTTACTGGCTGTGCTCACAGCGGACTGGAAAACATCTTGTCAGCTTGTCCCTGGCCAGTTAATACCGTTGTCGGCGGTTTTCACCTGCTCGACGGACAAGAGACGGATGAAGAAATAAATGCTTTGGCTCATAGGCTCAAAGAAAAATATCCAGAAACACATTTCTACACCAGCCATTGTACGGGCGATCATGTGTTTGAGGTGATGAAAGACGTGATGGGCGAACAGCTAACCGAATTGTAATATCGAAGTGATAGTAGCCACCACCCAAGCATGAATCGCCTGGCTTCAGCAGATCTTTATGCAGGTTAACCATGCCAAGGCGGAAGTAGCCGTCCATTGTGATGATGAACTTGGGGTGAGTCATAGAGTCTTTAACTCATGCTATTCCTAACATTTCCTCCATCTCGATAATTCTTTGCTTTTGCATCCATTTCCGACAGACGATCGAGAGCAGCAAGGAGGGTCTCATCACGTTTGGCAAAGTGGAAACGGATCAGGTGATTCACATCCTCGCGGAAGAAGCAACTGCCAGGCACAGCCCCTACTCCAACATGCTCAGCCAGCCACTCGCAGAAGTGTAAGTCGTCCTTCACACCATACGTTGAGACATCGAGCAGCACGTAATAGGCTCCTTGCGGGTCGGTGAACGTCAGTCCGAACTGGCGCAAGCCGTCGCAGAAGAGCTGTTTCATGTGGGAGTAATGTGCCTGAAGCTCGTCGTAG
>Ga0310695_10011146_pt1 | contig 12922 bp, 10 predicted proteins | sample RumenRJG_04DNA_FD_203882 | JGI IMG/M metagenome (GOLD analysis project Ga0310695, IMG submission 203882) | Bovine rumen microbial communities from Lethbridge, Alberta, Canada - RJG_04 (v2) (version 2) | ecosystem: Host-associated > Mammals > Digestive system > Stomach > Rumen | place: Canada...
CCGTCCGCCGTGTACTATACGGACTTCCCCACCTGGACGCAGAACTGCTGGGGCATCACCATCGTCCTCAACATGGACTCCACCATGGGCTACAACATGATCGACACCAGCGACCCCGACAAGGCCATGGACGATTTGACCGCCTTCACGCAGCGCGCCTGCATGCGCCACCACGCCGTCGGCGGCTGGGAGAACATCAACGCCGTCTGGGAGTGGGCCAAGAACTTCAACTGCGACATGGTGCTGATGAACGACAACATCGCCTGCAACGGCATGCTGGGCGTGCACGCCATGATGGAGGAGCAGGCCCGCGACCTCGGCTTCCACTTCATCTTCATCGAGCATGACCTGCAGGACAGCCGCACCGTCTCCCGCCAGGATATGCGCAACTGCGTGAACAACTACATGTCCGTCGTCCTCAACGAGAAGCCGCTCGACCCCACCCTTGTGGAGTTTGACGACGCGGCCGCTTACTAAGAAAGGAGAAGGCAGAAATGGGAAAAATTCTTTCGTTCCTGCTGAAGCTTCTCGGCAAGATCGCGCTTCTGGCGCTCATCCTCTTTGCCGCGACCTTCACCCTCTATATGACCAACGGCGAAAACAAGCTCATTTACTATGTGATCCGCCCCTTCCTCAACCGGCATTACGACGCCCAGGTCAGGGACAAACGGATCGTATAATTTCCAACACATCCGCTGCCATTTGTTGCAAAAAATCGCCCTTGTTTTTCACGGTGCGACATGCTATAATTTTTCTGGCAGTATCCAGGCAGGAATCCATTCAAAAAACTTTTTATGGAGGAAAGAACATGAAAAAGATTCTCGCAATGGCTCTCGTTCTGTGCATGATGTTTGCGCTGTGCGCCACCGCCTCTGCCGAGGGCACCATCCGTGTCGCCATGATCACCGACTACGGCGATATCACCGACCAGTCTTTCAACCAGACCACCTATGAAGCCTGCAAAGAGTTCTGCGAAGAGAAGGGCATCGACTTCAAGTACTACAAGCCCGGTTCCGACTCCGATGAGGATCGTATCAGCTCCATCGAGGACGCGATCGACGAGAACTTCAACGTCATCGTGATGCCCGGCTACGCCTTCGGCGCCGCCATCCGTGCAACCGCTCCCGAGTATCCCGACGTCACCTTCGTCGCGCTGGACGTCTCCGATTTCGATCTGGGCGTTCAGGACGGCTTTGTTCTCCCCGCAAACCTCTACTCTGCTGTTTACCAGGAAGAGCTGTGCGGCTACATGGCCGGCTACGCTGCCGTTAAGCTCGGCTACACCAAGCTCGGCTTCCTGGGCGGCATGGCTGTTCCCGCCGTTGTCCGCTACGGCTACGGCTTTGTTCAGGGCGCTGACGCCGCTGCTGCCGAGATCGGCGCAGACGTCACCATGAACTACGCTTACGGCAACCAGTTCTACGGCGACGCCGACATCACCGCCGCCATGGATACCTGGTACGGCGCCGGCACCGAGGTCGTCTTCGCCTGCGGCGGCGGTATCTTCACCTCCGCGGCTGAGGCTGCTGCCAAGGTCGGCGGCAAGGTCATCGGCGTTGACGTTGACCAGGCGCCCACCATCGACGGCCTGTACGGCGAGAAGATGACCGTCACCTCCGCCATGAAGGGTCTGGCTGCCACCGTCAAGACCGTGATCGGCAGCATCCTCGACGGCAAGTTCGAGGGCGGCAAGGTCGAGAACCTGGGTCTCGTGTCTGAGGTTCCCGAAGAGAACTATGTCCAGCTGGCCGGCTCCACCCAGTTCGGCGACGGCTTCACCGCCGACGACTACGCCGCTCTGGTCAAGGATATGTTCAGCGGCAAGATCACCGTTGCAAACGACATCACCGTCACCCCTGCCGACAACGCCAAGACCATCACCGTCAACGACCTCGGCAACATCAAGTAATTTCCGCGTTCCGAAACGGGACAGGCTTTGGCCTGCCCCGTTTTTTATGTCTGATCCATTTCCAGTAAAGTTTTATTATTTACAGTCCGTTCATTTTGTAGTATGATGTAGCTGTATAATCCGCAAATCTGTAATTGGGAGGTCGGTACGCTTGGACAGCCCCTATGCAATTGAAATGCTTAACATCACGAAGCGTTTCCCAGGTATTATCGCAAACGACAATATCACCCTTCAGCTGAAAAAAGGTGAGATCCACGCGCTTCTGGGTGAAAACGGTGCCGGTAAATCCACATTGATGAGCGTTCTGTTCGGTCTGTATCAGGCAGAAGAGGGCACCATCAAAAAAGACGGAAAAGTGGTTCAGATCCGAAACCCCAACGACGCCAACGATCTCGGGATCGGCATGGTGCACCAGCACTTCAAGCTGGTCGAATGCTTCACCGTACTCGACAACATCATCCTCGGCGTGGAGCCGAACAAGGCCGGTTTTCTGCAGAAGGACGAGGCCCGCAAAAAAGTGCTCGCCCTGTCGGAAAAATACGGCCTGCAGATCGACCCGGACGCCCTCATTGAGGATATCACCGTCGGCATGCAGCAGCGCACGGAAATCCTCAAGATGCTGTACCGCGACAATGAGATCCTGATCTTTGACGAGCCGACCGCGGTTCTGACGCCGCAGGAAATCGACGAGCTCATGCAGATCATGAAAAACCTCGCCGCCGAGGGGAAGAGCATCCTCTTCATCTCCCACAAGCTCGCCGAGATCATGGCTGTGGCCGACCGCTGCAGCGTTCTGCGCAAGGGCAAGTACATCGGCACCGTGAACACCAAGGACGTCACGATGGAGCAGCTCTCCGCGATGATGGTCGGGCGCAACGTCAACTTCCATGTGGATAAGAAGCCCTGCCACCCCGGCGATGTGATCCTCGAGGTGGACAACATGACCGTCGCGTCGAAGCGCCACGCAAACAACGCCGTCAAAAATGTCAGCTTCAAGGTGCGCGCCGGTGAGATCGTCTGTATCGCCGGTATCGACGGCAACGGCCAGACCGAGCTTGTCTACGGCCTGAGCGGCCTGGAGCCTCTGAAAAGCGGCAAGATCCTTCTCAACGGCAAGGACATGACCCGCGCCTCCATCCGCCGCCGCTCCACCTCCGGCATGAGCCATATCCCCGAGGACAGGCACAAGCACGGCCTGGTGCTGGATTATTCCCTGGAATACAACATCATTCTCCAGCGCTATTTCGAGCAGGACTTCACCAGCCGCGGCGGCTTCCTGCGCCGCCCGAACATCCGCGAATACGCCGACAGGCTTATCGACCAGTACGACGTCCGTTCCGGCCAGGGCCCGCTCACCCCGGCGCGCGCCATGTCCGGCGGCAACCAGCAGAAGGCCATCATCGCCCGCGAGATCGACAAGAACCCCGATCTGCTGATCGCCGTGCAGCCGACGCGCGGACTTGACGTCGGCGCGATCGAATACATCCACAAGCAGCTCGTCGCACAGCGCGACGCCGGCAAAGCCGTCCTGCTCGTATCTCTGGAGCTGGACGAGGTCATGGACGTTCCCGACCGTATCCTTGTCATGTATGAGGGCGAGATCGTCGGCGAGCTTGACCCCAGGACCACCACACAGGAAGAGCTCGGCCTGTACATGGCCGGTGCCAAGAGAGATGAGGTGAAGTCATGAAAAAGATCCTCAAAAACAGCGCCGTTCAGTCTCTGATCGCCTCGCTGCTGTGCATTGTGCTCGGTCTGCTGATCGGCTATATCGTCCTGCTGATCATCAATCCCGACGGCGCATGGAACTCGATCGTGGAAGTCATGAAAAACTTCCTGCACTCCCCCCGCCGCGCCCGCCAGCTCCGCTCGCTCGGCACAACGCTTGTGAGGACCGCGCCGCTGCTGATGTGCGCGCTGTCCGTCCTCTTCGCGTATAAGGTGGGCCTGTTCAACATCGGCGCCGCCGGTCAGTATGTGGTCGGCTCCTGCGCAAGCCTCTACGCCGCGCTGGCCTGGCACTGGGGCTGGTTCCTGTGCCTGCTGTTCGCCATCGTGGTCGGCGGACTTTACGGCGCGCTGGTCGGCTTTTTGAAGGCCAACTTCAACGTCAACGAGGTCATATCCGGCATCATGCTCAACTGGATCGGCCTGTATACCACCAATATGATCCTTGCAAACGTGAAGGAGTCCACAAGTCCCTACACCCTGCACGTGACCAAGGAAGCGCCGCAGGCGCTGCTCCCCTCCCTGGGGCTCGGCAAATTCTTCAACGACAACCCCTATGTCACCATCGCCATCCCGCTCGCGGTCATCGCGGCGATCGCGGTCAACATCGTGCTCGACCGCACCCGCTTCGGCTATGAGCTGAAGGCCACCGGCAACAACAAGAACGCCGCGAAATACGCCGGCATGGCGGAGCGGCGCAACATCATCCTCACGCTCATCATCTCCGGCGGCCTCGCGGCCATGGGCGGCGCGATGCTGTATCTGACCGATCTGGAGCAGTGGTCCGTCACCGCCACCTCGGTTCCGGGCATGGGCTTCAACGGCATTGCCGCCACCTTCCTCGGCGGCCTGAATCCCATCGGCACCATCTTCGCTTCCTACTTCATCCAGCACATCACGGACGGCGGCACCAACGTGGATCTCAACCTGTACTGCGCGCAGATCTCCGATCTGATTTCCGCCATCATCATTTATCTGTGCGGCTTCGTGCTCTTCATCAAGCAGATGATCAACAAGAGCATCGCCCGCCAGGAAGAGCGTGAGGCCCAGAAGGCTCACGCGGCTGCCAATAAGGAAGGAGGCGAGAAGTAATGCTGCTTCTGGTTCAATACACGCTGATTTTCACCTCGGTCCTGCTTCTTGTCGCGCTCGGCGGCTGCTTCTCCGAACACTCCGGCGTCATCAACCTCGGCCTGGAGGGCATCATGGTCATCGGCGCACTCGGCGGCGCGCTCGTCATGCGCTTTGTGAATGTCACGGGCTTCTCCCTCATCATGCTCACGCTGCTTGCGGCGTCCGCCGCCGGCATGCTCTACTCCTGCCTGCTGGCTGTGGCAAGCATCAACTTCAAGGCTGACCAGACCATCGTCGGCACCGCCATGAACATGCTCGGCACCGCCGCGGCGACCGTGCTTGTCAAGGCCATCAACACCGCCATCAACCCCAGCGACCACTCCTCCACCATCCAGTACATTGAGCCGAAAAAGAATTTTATCGTCAATATCGGCTCGTTTGAGTTCAACTGGTTCATGCTGGTGGCGCTCATCATGCTCATTGCGGCCTACGTCACGCTCTACAAGACCAAGTTCGGTCTGCGCCTCATGGCCTGCGGCGAGCATCCCCAGGCTGCGGACTCCGTCGGCATCAACGTCTACAAGATGCGCTGGGCGGGCGTTCTGATCTCCGGCATGCTCGGCGGTCTCGGCGGGATCTGCTACATCCTCGCCGGCGTCTCCGAGTGGAAGTTTGAAAACGGCGTGGCCGGCTTCGGCTTCCTGTCCCTCGCGGTCATGATCTTCGGCCAGTGGAAGCCGACGCGCATCGCCCTCGCCGCGCTTCTGTTCGGCCTGTTCCGCGCGCTGAGCAACGTCTATTTCGGCTTCCCGTTCCTGATGGCGCTCAACATCCCCGGCGCCGTGTACAACATGATGCCCTACATCATCTCCCTGGTCGTGCTTGCCTTCACCTCCAAGAAGTCCCGCGCGCCCAAGGCAGAGGGTATCCCCTACGACAAGGGTTCGCGCTGATCCGGCTTTCCGCCTCCGGGAGCAGTTCAACTGCTCCCGGTTTTTTTGTCCTTGCCCTTGACATGACCGCGAAAAGCTTTATACTGGTAGTGTTTAGGCTCTGTTATGATATCTGCTGTGATAATCGTATACTGTACAGGAGGTTCTTATGAATCAGTATCTTGACATATCCCCCGAGGTAAAGGAAGCGCTCGCCGCCGGCAAGCCCGTCGTGGCGCTGGAGAGCACCATCATCTCCCACGGCATGCCCTATCCCAAGAACGTGGAGACCGCGCTGCTGGTCGAGCAGACCATCCGCTTAAACGGCGCCACCCCCGCCACCATCGCCGTCATCGGCGGCAGACTCAAGGCGGGTCTGAGCCACGAGGAGATCGAGTATCTCGGCAAGACCGGGCGCGGCGTCGCCAAGGCCAGCCGCCGCGATCTGCCCGCGCTGGTCGCCCGCAAGGCCGACGGTGCCACCACCGTCGCCACCACCATGATCATCGCCCACATGGCGGGCATCAACATCTTCGCCACCGGCGGCATCGGCGGGGTTCACCGCGGCGCGGAGGTCACCATGGACATCTCCGCGGACCTTGAGGAGCTTGCGCAGACCCCGGTCATGGTCGTGTGCGCGGGCGCAAAATCCATACTCGACCTCGGCCTGACGCTGGAGTACCTGGAGACCAAGGGCGTGCCCGTGGTCGGCTACGGCACCGAGGAGCTGCCCGCCTTCTATACCCGCGAGTCCGGCTTCGGCGTGGACTATCGCGTCGACTCCCCGGAAGAGCTCGCCGCCATGTTCCGCGCCCAGCGCGATCTGGGCTACAAGGGCGGCATGCTGGTCACAAACCCCATCCCCGCCGAGTACGCCATGGACAAGAAGACCATCGACGCCGCCATCGAGCAGGCGCTCTCCGACGCGAAGGCCGCAGGCATCCACGGCAAGGAGACCACCCCCTTCCTGCTGGCGCGCGTGGTGGAGCTCACCGGCGGCGACAGCCTGGAATCCAACATCAAGCTGGTGCTGAATAACGCGAAGGTCGCGGCCCAGACCGCGAACGCGCTCTGCGGGTGAAGCGGCAAACGGATTATATTGGAGCTGTTTATGGAAAACGAAGTCCTGGTTTCGATCTGCTGTCTGACGTACAATCATGAAGAGTACCTCCGCGACACGCTGGAGGGCTTTCTGATGCAGAAGGTGGATTTCCCCATCGAGATCCTCATCAATGACGACGCCTCCACCGACAACACGGCGGCGATCGTGCGCGAGTACGCGGCGAAGTACCCCGATCTGATCCGCCCCTTTTACCAGCCGGTGAACCTCTATTCCCAGGGGAAGGATCTGTGCCTGGAGGTGCTGTATCCAAACGCCCGGGGCAAGTACATTGCGCTGTGCGAAGGGGACGACTACTGGACCGAGCCCACGAAGCTCCAGCAGCAGGTGGATTTTCTGGAAAGCCACCCCGCATATTCCGCCTGCGTGCACGACACCATGCTGCACTACTGCGGCGGTGAGGAGAAGGACAGGCCCCTGCTGCACCACGGGAAAGACTGCGACGTGCGCTTCGAGGATATCTGCAACGGCATGTCCTACTCCTTCCACACCAGCTCCATCGTGGCGAAAAAAGCCATCATCGCCAATCCCCAGGACTTTTTCTACGTGGGCCTGAGCCACGGCTTCGGCGATCACCCGGACGCTTTGTGGATGTATGTCAACGGCCCTATCCGGTATCTGGACAAGTGCATGTCGGTCTACCGCATCCACTCCGGCAGCGCGTCCTGGAGCGCGGCGGTGGATGAGGATTATGAAAAGCTGCGCGAGTTCATCATCGGCAAGGTAGAGCTGCTGCGCGCCTTCCGCCCCTGGGCGCCGAAGGATCAATTGGACGTGGTGGATCACGCGATCCTCGAAAAAGAATTTGAGCTCATGTATATCGAGGGGCGGGACGCCGACCAGCGCAAGCCGCCCTATGACGAGATCCTGGCGACAAAGCCCCTCGCCTACCGGGTCAAGAACCACATCAAGTGCCTCTTCCCCGGCATTCAGGCGCACTACCGCAAAAAGCGCGGCTATGTGTCCCCGAAGGCGGGCGAGCTGCCCGTTCAGCCGCTTTCCCTTGATAATCCGGCTGTGATGCGCTATAATGGCGAGTTAGAAGGCGCTTACAGCTCGGACGAGTGCACGGTCTCCATCCTCTGCACCGCCTATAATCACGCAGCCTTCCTGCGCGATGCGCTTGACGGCTTCGTCAACCAGCGCACCCGCTTCCCCTTTGAGGTGCTGATTAACGACGATGTGTCCACCGACGCTACCCGCGACATCATCCGCGAGTATGCCGAGAAATACCCGGACATCATCCGCCCCTTTTATCAGGAGGAAAACCTCTATTCCCGGGGCATCGACGTGTATCAGACCGTCTTCTTCCCCAACGCGCGGGGCAAATACGTCGCCTACTGCGAGGGGGACGACTACTGGACAGACCCCACCAAGCTCCAGCGGCAGGTGGACTTTCTGGAGAGCCACCCCGGCTATACCGCCTGTGTGCACAACACCGTGCTGCACTTCTGCACGGACGGGCACGACGAGCCGCTGCTCGACCGCTTTGAGGGGGATGTAGACTATGCGGAGATCATCTCCAGCATGGCAAACGCCTACCACACCAGCTCCCTTGTCGGGCGGCGGGACATTCTCGCAAATCCCCCCGACTTTTACCGGGTCGCAAGCGACTACGGCTTCGGCGATTATCCGGACGCCCTGTGGCTGCGCCTGCACGGAAAAATACACTATCTTGACCGCTGCATGTCCGTCTACCGCCTCAACTCCAACGAGAGCGCCTGGAGCTCCGGCGTCGCGGGGCAGTACGGGAAGCTGCGGCAGTTCATCGTGGGCAAGGCCGAAATGCTGCGCGCCTTCCGCCCCTGGGCGCCGGAGGAGGTGCTGCCCCTGGTGGACCGCACGATTCTCGAGCGCGAGTTTGAGCTCATGTATATCGAGGGGCGGGACGCCGAGCAGCGCAAGGCCCCTTACGATAAGCTCCTCAAGGCACAGCCGCTGAGCTACCAGGTCAAGAACCTTGTAAAATCCTCTCTCCCCGGCGTACAGCGCCTGTACCGCAAAATGCGCGGGTACAAGGGCTGACAGCGGAGTGTCCGGGATCATCGCTTCGCATCATTCGATCCCTCCTTCATTTCGTGACAGCTCCCTTTTTCCAAAGGGAGGTAAAGCGATAATCTGATCATGCAGGAGTTTCTTTCCTCTTATGGATAAAAAGCAGTCCGTTATCACCAACTTTATCTGGCGGCTGATGGAGCGCGGCGGCACCTATGTGATGAACTTCATCGTGTCCGTCATCCTCGCGCGCCTGCTGGAGCCCTCGCTCTACGGCAGCATCGCGCTTGTCACCGCCATCACCGCCATTTTGCAGGTTTTTGTGGACAGCGGCATGGCAAACTCCCTGATCCAGAAGAAGGACACGGACGACCTGGATTATTCCTCCGTCTTCTACTTCAATCTGGTGTTCTGCCTGGTGCTGTACGCAGGGCTCTTCCTCGCCGCGCCCATGATCGGCCGCATCTACCGCGACATGTCGCTTGTGCCCGTGGTGCGGGTGCTGGGTCTCACGATCGTGGTGTCCGGCGTGAAAAACGTGCAGCAGGCTTACGTTGCGAAGACGATGCAGTTTCGCCGCTTCTTTTTCGCCACCCTGGGCGGCACGGTCTTCTCCGCCGTGGTGGGCATCGCCATGGCCTATCTCGGCTACGGCGTGTGGGCGCTGGTGTTCCAGCAGCTTCTGAATGTGACGGTCAACACCGCGATCCTCTGGCTCACGGTGGGCTGGCGGCCGAAGCCCATCTTCTCCTGGGAGCGGCTGAAAACGCTCATCTCCTACGGCTGGAAGCTTCTTGTCTCCCAGCTTCTGGACACGGCCTATCTCAAGCTCTATCAGTTCATCATCGGCCTGCGCTACTCCACGGCGGATCTGGCCTACTACAACAAGGGCGACCAGTTCCCCAACCTCATCATGGAGAACACCAACGCCTCCCTCGACAGTGTGCTGCTGCCGGTGCTGTCCTCCGAGCAGGACGACAAAACCCGCGTGCGGGAGATGACCCGCCGCGCCATCCGCGTGAGCACCTATGTGCTGATGCCGCTGATGGCGGGTCTCGCCGTGTGCGCCGAGCCCGTGGTGCGCCTGCTGCTGACGGAAAAGTGGCTGCCCTGCGTGCCGTATATGCAGATCTTCTGCGTGTACTACGCCTTCTGGCCCCTGCACACCGCAAACCTCAACGCCATCAAGGCCACCGGCCACAGCGGGATCTTCCTGTACCTGGAGATCATCAAGAAGGTGCTGGAGACCGCCGTGCTGCTCGTCACCATGCGCTGCGGCGTGATGGCGATCACCTGGGGCCTGCTCTTCTCCGGCTTTGCCTCCGTCGTCATCAACGCCTGGCCGAACCGGAGGCTCTTAAACTACACCATCCTCCAGCAGCTGCGGGACGCGATGCCCGCGATGGCCCTCTCCGTCCTGATGGCCCTGGTCATCTACCCCGTGACGAAAACAGGCCTGCACGATCTTGTGAAGCTTATCATCATGGTTCCGGCGGGCGCAGGGATCTATGTGGCGGGCTCCGTCCTGTTTAAGGTCGAAAGCTTCCGCTATATCCTGGAAATCGCCAAAAAGCTGCTGCACCGCGGAAAGGAGAACCCCTGATGCAAGACAAGAAAAAACTGCTGCTGCTCGGCGGGTCGAGCTTTCTGCTGCCCGTGATCCGGGAGGCCCACGCCCTGGGGCTCTCCGTCATCACCTGCGACTATCTGCCCGAAAACCACGCCCACAAGCACAGCGACGAATACCGCAACGTGAGCATTCTGGATAAGGACGCCGTTCTGGAGGCCGCGCGGGAGCTCGGCGTCAGCGGCGTGATGAGCTTTGCCTGCGACCCCGGCGTCGTAACGGCGGCCTATGTCGCCGAGAAGCTGCATCTCCCCTCTCCCGGCAGCTATGAGGCCACCTGCATTTTGCAGGACAAGGGGCGTTTTCGCGCCTTCCTGCGGGATAACGGCTTCACCGTCCCCTGGGCGAAGCGCTATACCGACAAGCAGGCGGCGCTGGCGGACGCGAATACCTTCACCTGGCCCGCCATCGTCAAGCCCGTGGACTGCGCGGGCAGCAAGGGCGTCACGCGTGTGGACAGCGCCTTTGCCCTCGACGCCGCCATCGACCGCGCCCTGGATTTCTCCCACGGCGGGGCGTTTATCATCGAACAGTTTATTCAGCAGAAGGGCTATTCCTCGGATACCGACTGCTTTGTGAAAGACGGAAAGCTCGTCTACTGCTCCTTTGACGAGCAGCGCTTTGACCGCAGCGCCGAAAACCCCTACACGCCGGCTGCGTATTCCTGGCCGTCCGGCATGCCGCAGGAGATCCAGGCGGAGCTCAGGCAGGAGCTGCAGCGGCTCATGACGCTCCTTAACATCACGACCGGCGTCTTCAACATTGAGACGCGCCAGGGTACCGACGGGCGGGCCTACATCATGGAGTGCACCCCGCGCGGCGGCGGCAATCGTCTGAGCGAGGTGCTGGAAATGGCAAGCGGCGTAAAGCTCATCCAAAACGCCGTGCGCGCCTCGGTCGGGCTCCCGACGGATGATATGGCCGACCCCGTTTACAAAGGCCACTGGGCGGAGATCATCCTGCACAGCGACACGGACGGCGCGTTCTCCGAGCTTTGGATCGACCCCGCGCTTCAAGACGCGGTGAAGGAGATCGACCTCTGGGTCAGCCCCGGCGACCGCGTTGAGCGCTTTTCCGGCGCGAACAAGGCCATCGGCACCCTGGTGCTGAACTTCCCCGACCGCGAAACCTTAGAGCAGTATATGTCTGACGATTCCTGGTACAGGGTCGTTGTCACCATATAAATGTACAAGACTGGAGAAAGAAACAAACATGAAGAAACTCTTGATGCTCGGCACCAGCTACGGCACCCTCCTGATGCTGGATTACGCGAAAAAACAGGGCGTATACACCATCGTCACCGACTATCTGGAGCCCGAGCATTCCCCCGGCAAGCTGGCTGCCGATGAATACTGGATGATCAACACCGGCGATCTGGACGCGCTGGAGGAAAAATGCCGCGCCGAGGGCGTGAACGCCGTGGTCTGCGGCATCAGCGAATTCAACCTGGAAATGTGCATGGCGCTGTGTGAGCGTCTGGGACTGCCCTGCTACTGCACGCCGGAAGCCTGGCACTACTCCCGGGACAAGGTGGACTACAAGGCCCTCGCCACGTCCCTCGGCGCGCCGCTTGCAACCGACTACTTTCTCTCCGATCCTCCCACGCGCGAGGAGCTGGATCAGATCCGCTACCCCGTCGTGGTAAAGCCCATCGACCTGAGCTGCAACCGCGGCATCAGCTATGTCGCCAACGAGGAAGAGCTGCTGAAGGCCTGCGACTACGCCCGCTCCATGTCCAAGAGCCGCAAGCTCGTCATCGAGCGCATGCTGCACGGCGAGGAATGGTACGGCACCTATGCCCTCGCCGACGGAAAGGTGAGCCTTCTCGGCCTTTGCGCCATGTACGCGCAGCCGGGTTACCCCAAGTTCTGCTACTCCATCACCTCCACGCTCTCCAACCACGTGGAGGACTTCTGCCGCGACATCAATCCCCACATCGAGAAGGTGCTGCAGGGCGTCGGCTGCCGCGAGGGCTACGCCTGGACCCAGGCCATGCTGGATGAGGACGGGCACTTCTACATTCTCGAGATGGGCTACCGTCTGGACGGCGACATGATGTTCGTCCCCTTCAAGGATCTGCTGGGCTTCGACGTGGTGGCCTGGATCGTGGACTACGCCCTCGGTAAGAAGAACGATCCGTCCATGCTGCCCCCGTCCCAGGAGAAGGCCTTCAAGCGCTGCGCAACAAGCTACATGCTCTGGACCAACGAGAAGGGCGGCACCATCGGCGCCATCGAAGGACTGGACAAGGTGCGCAGCTTCCCCGGCGTGACGGTGGACTCCCTCGCCTGCGTGGGCGATCCCATCCGCCCCTACGGCCCGCTCGGCTGCATCCTCTTCACCACGGAGGACGCGGAGGAGATGTTCACGCTGATTCAAAAGATCAACGACACCGTCCGCATCACCAATACAGACGGGGAAAACGTGCTCATTTACTACGATGATTTCGACTACCTCCGCCGCGTTTATCAGGAGGGTCTGGCGGGCAAATAAACGCCCTGCCTGATTGCACCTATTCTCAACAAGGAGGAAGTCTC